>Ga0315294_10006699_pt1 | contig 12641 bp, 9 predicted proteins | sample YL17G13_40_MG_FD_203626 | JGI IMG/M metagenome (GOLD analysis project Ga0315294, IMG submission 203626) | Sediment microbial communities from Yellowstone Lake, YNP, Wyoming, USA - YL17G13_40 | ecosystem: Environmental > Aquatic > Freshwater > Lake > Sediment | place: USA: Wyoming | collected...
TACGGCCAGAGCCTCGACCCGGGGACGGGCGGGATCGTCGACGATCCCCTCTTTACCCGGAACCTGGTCGCAGGGATCGAGGTCGTCGGGCCCGTTTTTTACAGGATCTTCTACGGCCGGGACGGCCGGGCCCGGCTCAAGAACATCGTCGAGCCGTATATCAACTACTCCTACGAAAGCCCGGTCAGCCAGGTCGACCGGGTCGTGACCTCCTACGGGTATTTTCGTTACCACCAAATGAGCTACGGCCTGACCAGCCGATTCCTGTTCAAGGCTGGGGACCGGGTGGTCGAGGTCTTCTCTCTCGGGCTGGGGCAGACATTCTATTTTTCGCCCGAGGACGGCCCGCTGTCCCTCTTCCCCGTCGACGGCAAGGCGCCCCGTTTCTCTGAGATCTCCGGGACGCTTCGCTTCTACCCGCAGGCCAGGTTCAGCTTCGACGCCTCAGCCGCCTACAATCCCTATTACAAGAACCTGTCCAGCCTGAGGCTCAGCGCCACGGCCGGCTCGAAAGGGGACGGCGAGTTTCTGACCGCGAGCTGGTTCTCGAGCCGGAATTCCTGGGTCACGGGGATCGACCCCGCGCTCATCGCGCTCTACAACCGCGACCAGGTCGGCGTCTTCGGCGGGGTGAGACTGTCCGGCCTTTCGCTCGATCTCCAGCTCGAGGCGGACTACAACATCAAGGAACGGCGGCTCCTCTACACCGGCGCCCAGGCGACCTACCATTACCAGTGCCTCGACGTCCTGGTCGACGTCCGGGTCTTCTATTTCCGCGACCGGCCGGACACCCAAGTCAGGGTCTCGCTGGGCCTCGGGACGATCGGGAAAACGCTCGACTTCTTGGGGGGATTCGGATTCTAGAGACGGGAGGATGACCATGAGTTCGGAGCGGTCCCTCGACGGCAAGACGATTCTCGTGACGGGCGGGGCGGGCTTCATCGGCAGCCATTTTATTCGGATGGTCCTCCGCCGCCATCCGTCGGCGCGGGTCGTCAACCTGGACAAGCTGACCTACGCCGGGAACCTCGACAACCTGCACGACGTCCAGGACGACCCGCGCTACGAGTTCATCCTCGGCGACATCCGCGACAAAGCCCTCATCCGGCGCGTGTTCGCCCGCGTCCAGGGCGTCGTCCATTTCGCCGCCGAAACCCATGTCGACCGGTCGATCTACGACGCCGGCGAGTTCGTCCTGTCCAACGTCCACGGCACCTACACCCTCCTCGACGCCCTCCGGGCCTTCCCGGCCGTCGAGTTCTTCATCCACGTCTCGACCGACGAGGTCTACGGCAGCCGGACCGGGCGCGCCGCCCGGGAGTCCGACCCCCTCCAGCCGTCCTCCCCCTACGCGGCGACCAAGGCCGCCGGGGACCATCTCGCCCGGGCCTACCATGTGACCTACGGCCTGCCGACGATCGTCCTCCGCCCGAGCAACACCTTCGGTCCCTGCCAGTTCCCCGAGAAGCTCATCCCGCTTTTCCTGACCAACGCCCTCGAAGGCAAGACGATCCCCGTGTTCGGCGACGGGCTAAACGTCAGGGACTGGCTCTACGTCGAGGACCATTGCCGGGCCGTCGAAGCGGCCGTGCTGAAGGGCCGGAACGGGAGTGTCTACAACGTCGGGGGCGGCGTCGAGCTGACCAACATCGAGGTCGTCCGGCGCATCCTGGCCGCCCTCGACGCGTCCCGGGAGCTCATCCAGTTCGTCCCCGACCGGCCCGGGCACGACCGCCGCTATGCCATGGACTCGGGGCTCATCCGGGCCCTGGGCTGGGAGCCGGAGACGCCGTTCGCGGAGGGGCTCAAGCGGACGGTGCGCTGGTACGCTTCGAACAGGAGCTGGTGGCGGAAGGTCCGGACGCGGTCGCTCTGACCGAGCGGGCAGCCTCAGATGGGCAGCTCGAGCTGGCTGTCTTGGTGGAGCTTGCGGTCGGCCTCGATGTCCTCGAGCAGGTCCGGCGTGATGTCCCCGGTCGGGTAGATGCCGTCGAAGCAGGCGGCGCAGAAATTCGTGATCTTCGGGTTCTCGGTCCGGACCGCCTTCTTCAGGTCGTCGAGCGACTGGTAGATGACCTTGTCGGCGCCGATCTTCCGGGCCACGGCGGCCTCGTCGGCGTCCTGGGCGACGAACTCCGTCTTTGTCTGCATGTCGATGCCGTAGACGCAGGGGTGGCGGAGGGGCGGCGAGTAGGAGGCGAAATAGACCTTCTTCGCCCCGCACTCGCGGATCATCTCGATGATGGCCTTGGAGGTGTTGCCCCGGACGATGCTGTCGTCGACGAGGAGGACCCTTTTCCCCCGGATCTCCGAGGCGATGGGGTTGAGCTTCTGGCGGACGGACTCCTTCCGCTTGTCGGCCGCGGGCATGATGAAGGTCCGGCCGATGTAGCGGTTCTTGACCAGCGCCTCGCTGTACTTCAGGTTGAGCTTGCGGGCGATCTCGATGGCGGCGTCGCGGGCCGAGTCGGGCACGGGCACGACGACGTCGATGGCCAGCTTGCGCCGGCGGATCTCCCGGGCCAGGGACCGGCCGAGGTTGACCCGGCACTTGTAGACGTTGACCTTGTCGATGAACGAGTCGGGCCGGGCGAAATAGACCCACTCGAAGAGGCAGGGCGACGGGCAGGCCCGGCGGATCCTCTTCTTGTGAAGGGTCCGGCCCTTGTCGATGAAGAGGACCTCTCCCGCCCCGATGTCCTTGATCTCGCCGAAGTTCATGATGTTGAGGCTGACCGTCTCCGAGGCTACGGCGTAGGAGGGGAGGAGGCCGTCGCGGCGGACGCCGTAACCGAGCGGCTTGATCCCGTACGGGTCGCGGAAGGCGACCAGGCCCTGCCCGGCGATGTAGGCGACGACCGAATAGCTGCCCCGGACCTTGTCGAAGACGGCCTCGACGGCCCGGAAGATGTGCTTGGGCGCCAGGTCCTTCGTCCGTTCGCGGGCCAGGGATTCGGCGAAGATGTTGAGGAGGATCTCCAGGTCGCAGTCGGAGTTGAGCAGCCGGTGGTGCTCCTCGAAGAGCTCGTCGCGGAGCTCCTTGTAGTTGGCCACGTTCCCGTTGTGGGCCATGATGATGCCGAAGGGCGAGTTGATCTGGAAAGGCTGGGCGTCCTCGCCGCCGCCGCCGCCGATCGTCGGGTAGCGGGTATGGCCGACGCCAATCGAACCGCGCAGGTGCTGGACGGCTTCGGGCGTGAAGATGTCGTGGACGAGGCCGTTGCCCTTTTTCGTGTGGAAGCGGCCGTCGAAGGTAATGACGCCGGCCGAATCCTGGCCCCGGTGCTGGATGGCCAGGAGGCCCTGGTAGAGGTCCCGTATCACGGGGCCGTTGCCCCAGATGCCGATGACGCCGCACATGGTCAGGTCTTGACGGCCCGGCCGGGTTCGACCGAGGCCTCGTCGATGATCATGACCGGGATGTCGTCCTTGATCGGGTAGACGCGGTGGCAGGAGACGCACTTCAGGCCTTTTTCGTCGGCCGTGAGCTTGACGTCGGCTTGGCACAGGGGACAGGCCAGGATGGCCAAGAGGGGGGCACTGATCGGCATACGGATCTCCACCCCCAGCATAGCCGGGGCCGGGTCATTCGTCAAGCGCGGGACGCGGGGTCGGTGAAGCCGCGCGCCGATCCGGCTGACCGGCAGACCTTCGCCGGGCGTCGTTCCGTTGTCCGCGCCGCCATTCGATCCGTCCGTCAGCGGAGGCCGATCCTCAGGCCGAGCGACCATTCTGCCGTCGGCGCCGGCTGATACGAGTTGCCGTCCGGGTCGGGCTCGGTGAACCCGTAGTAGAGGACGTTGAAGATGTTGCGGCCCGCGAGGAAGAGCTCCAGGGGTGTGCCGCCGAACTCGAACTTGTAACCGACGCGGACATGGACGAGCGCGTACGGGTCGGTCCGGCCGTAGCCGTTGGGAAAAATCCTGTTCGTCGCGTCGATGTACCAGGCGCTCACGTACTCGAGGGCGGCCCCGGCCGTCAGGGCTCTGGTGACGCGGTATTCAGCGTCGGCGTAGATCTGATGATGCGGGATGTTGGGAAGCCAGGTCCCAGTGAGCGTCTCCCCGGTGAGCGTATCGACGGTCTCATATTTGAAATGGGAATAGGTGTAAGCCAGCCTCAGGGCCACGGCCTCGACGGGATACCACGCCAGGGACGTCTCGATCCCGGAGCGGTTGGTCGAGCCGACATTACCGTAGAATGTTTCGAGGGGCCTTTCGGACATCCGGTACCGGCCGAAATCGTTTTTCGTGTCCAGGTGAAAGAGAGCGAGGTCGTAGCTGAGCGAGGGGCCGATCGAGCCCCGGGCCCCGACCTCTTCGCCCATCGATGTCGCCGCAACGAGATGGGTGTTAAACCCGCCGAATTCGTCGGGGTTGTTGACGAGTTCCTCGGTTCCAGGCGGCAAAAAGCCCGTGCCCCAACTGGCGTAAAGGCCGAAATCGGCGAGCGGGTTCCAGGTCACACCGATCCTGCCCGTCGGTTTTTTGTAGGCGACCGAACCCGACAGGTCGTCCCCGTTAAGCTGGAGATAGTCGGCGATCTTGTTGGTGATCCGGTCGTAGCGGACGATCCCCGACACGCCCCACTGCGGGCTGAGTTCGAGCCGGTCGAGGAGGAAGACGCCGACGCCGGTTTGGGTCAGCTTTTGGTCGGCCTGGAATGCGTCTTCCTCGACAGCGTCGCCGAGATTGCGGTGTTTGAACTCGTCCATGGCCTGCCAGGCGAAGTCCACCCCGGCGCTCAGGTAATTCTTGATCCGTCCTTGCCCGGACTTGTGGTTGACCTGGAACGTGAAGCCGGGGGTGTCCAGCTCGCGGTGGATGACGGAGGACGGGACGGACTCCCTGTACTTGGTATGACGATAGTAGGCCGACACGGCCAGGTCCAGGTTCGCCCCCAGTCCGATCGAGGTCGTCAGGCCGCCGGTTGCCCGCTGGGTTTTCTGGTATTCGTTGAACGTGTAGGCATCCGGATTGGCCCTGCGGCGGAGGATCTTCGGGTCGGCGCTGAACCAGTTGAGGTTGAGGCCTTCGGGATTCTGATTGAAGAAATCCGTCCAGCCGAGGATGGCGGTGATTTTCACGGCCGGGCTGAGGGTGAAGGCGAACTTACCGCGGGCGTTATCGGCCTTGTACGCCGACTGGTCGCGGTAGCCGTCTCCGGTGAGCATCGACCCCGTGAGGCTGTAGTTCATGATGCCCGTCGTGCCGCCCATTTCGGCCTGGCCCTTCTTGAGGCCGTAGGCGCCGCGGACGAGGATGGCGCCGCTCGAGAAGGGGTCGGGGCCGCCGTCGCGGGTCATGATATTGATGATCCCACCCGACGAACTGCTGCCGTAGAAGGCCGCGGCGGGCCCGCGGAGGACCTCGATCCTGCGGACCGTGGCCCAGTCGACGTCGTAGAAATCCGAAACATAACCGGAGGGGTCGTTGAGCGGGATACCGTCGACGATCGTCCGGATGCCGCGGGTGCCGCGCTCGGTCAAAATGCCCTCGCCCCGGATCGAGAGGTGGACGCGCTCGCCGTCGGCCTGGTTGTCGACCCGGACTCCGGGAACGAGCTTCATGACCTCGTCGATGGCGATCGTCCGCGGCATCGTCCGGAGGATGGGGGTCTCGACGACCGTGGTCGCGGCCGGGTTCTTCTTGAGCGGGATCTCGACGCGCGGCGCCGTGACGGTGATCTCGACCCTCGTCTCCGTCTCAGCTTTGGCCGCCTCTTTTTCTTTGGCCTGCCGTTCGATCTTTTTCTTCGCCGCCGCCTTCGCCGGGTCCGTGTCCCTCGACGCGGGGGGGGAGGCGAACGACGGCCCAACCAGGGGAACGAACATCGAGATGAGAGCCAGTATGAGCCCTGAGGACTTCGTGAGCGGCTTATGCATATATATATCTCCTTTCTATAGTAGACACATGCGCGAACCGGTTTCTTCCATGGGACCGGTCCGCGCCGGGAACGGCTTGACACCGTATCCGGCGGACGATACATTGAAGCTGTGGCTACGGAAATTTCGTCCGAGCGAACGGCGGCGGCGAGAACTCTCCCCGGCGAACGGGAGCGGACCATCGTTTCAGCCGCACGGCGCGGCGACGCGGACGCTTTTCGGGAGCTGTACCGTGCGTATCGCGATCCGCTTTGGGCCTTGGTCGTTTCCCTGGTTGGGGATCCTCTTCAGGCCCAGGACGTCCTCCAAAACGTGTTTTTCAAAGCGTTCCGGGGCCTCGGAAGCTTCCGTTTCCAGTCCAGCCTGTTCACCTGGATCTACCGGATCGCCCACAACGAATGCCGGAATCACCTGCGGAAGCGGAATGTGCCCTACGTTCCGTTGGAGGCCATCCTCGGAAGCCGCGATGAAATCGACGGGGCGCGCGTTTCCGGTCATCGGGAAGCGCTCAAGGTCACCGTTCAGAACGCGGTGATGCAGCTGCCGTTCAAAATGCGGGAGGTGGTCATCCTCAAGTACCTAGAAGGCTTGTCCTATAAAGAGATGAGCCGGGTCCTCGGATGCGCGCCCGGAACGGTGGCCTCGAGACTGAACCGCGCTCTGGTGGAACTCGAATCTCGACTGCGGCCTTCGAAGAGGCTTCCATGAAGAAACGGGAGGGCAAGGAGCTTCATAGATGAGTTATCGCTGTTATCTCCTGCGAAGGAAATTCGTGCCCTACCTCGAGGGCGGGCTCCCGCCGCGCGAGGCCGGGCGTATCGAGGAGCATTTGGCCGGCTGCCGGACGTGCGGAGAACGGCTCACGACGCTCCGGGCCGGACATCAGGCCGGTCGGCAATTCGGCCGGCTAGGCCCGGACATCGGTCATCGGCCGCCGGAGTTCGAGGAGATCTGGGCGGGCATCGGCGCGACGCTCGACCGGCGAGGCGGGCCGGCCCGGGCCGGGGGAAATCTCCTCCAGACGTTGTCGACGCCGCTCGCGGTCCGGGTCCTCCTCGCGCTGGTGTTGGCGCAATCCGTTCTCCTCGTGGTCTCCAACTGGAGGACCTTCCGGCCGGCGAACGAGGTCGTCGCCCAATCGCCGGACGTCCGGGGGCTCCGCGGCTTCACTCCCGTCCGCATCCCGGAGTTTTCGGCGAACTCCCAATTTCAAATCGTCACGGAAGGGTTCGTGCAAGACGTTTATTTCGACGAGCAAGAAAGAACCCTGCATATCAAACTGGTGGAAACGCCGAATAAGCCGGAGCCTTTCGTGATTTGCGAGGTCAGAAATCTCGGCGACGTGATCATCCCGCGACAGGGCAACCGCGTACGCGTCTACGGAACGGCCCGCTACGATGCCCAGCCGGGACGCGGCTGGCATGAAGTCAATCCGGTCCTGACCCTGGCCGTTTTGAAGCGCTGAATTTCTCCTCTTCCGCGGCCGTCGGGCGCGGGCGCGATAATTGAGGTTGCGCGGGCCGGGAGGCGGCATTATAATCGGGGCAGGGGAAGACCCGCTCATCCAGGAGGTGGGCCGTGCTCTATTTTGCCTACGCTTCGAACATGAATTTCATCCAGATGAAGAGATGGTGCCCGGGGAGCCGGTTCCTGAAGACGGTCTTCCTCGAAGGGCATCGATTCGTCTACGACGGATATTCCGTGACCTGGGACGGCGCGGTCGGGGACATCGTCAGGGCCGAGAGGGAGCGCGTCTGGGGCGCCGTCTTCGAGATCACCGAGAAAGACCGCCTGTCGCTGGACGCGTTCGAAGGGTATCCACGGACCTACGACCGGAAAGAGGTCGACGTCAAGGACACGGAGGGGAACGTCTACCGGGCCATGACCTATGCCCGAACCGGACGGGCCGTGGGGAAGCCGCACCCCGACTACGAGAAGGTCGTCCTCGACGGCGCGGCGGACTGCCGCCTCCCCGAAGATTACGTGGACCAATACTTGCGGACCATCAGGATGTGATACGGGTCGAAGGCGACCCGGCCCCGGTCTTGGTAAGACCGGGACTGGGAAGCCCTGCCCCGGCCTTGCCACCGCCCTTACCGGTCTCCAGCACCGGCACTGCCAAGCCGGTGGCCGTGCTGCCAAAGCCGGCAGGACCGGGACTGGGAAGCCCTGCCCCGGCTTAGAACCGGCAGCGGATCCCCGCCCGGGCGGCCATGCCCGATAGGTTGATGCCGGCCTGGCGGGGGTCGACGACCCCTTCTTCGGCCAGTTTGCTGTCCCCGATGAAAAGTTGGGGATAGAAGCGAGAGTCGGCGCCCTCCTTCCGGAAATAGGTGAGCGTGCCCTGCTCGGTCAGCGTATCGCCGTCCGAGTTCCGGTAGACGTCCTGGCCCGAGAGCCCGCTGAGGCTGGCTATGCGGAACCCCGCTTCGACGAAGAAAGACGTGTTCGCGCCGACCTTCCAGTCCCCGCCGAACGCCGCTTCCGCGCCGAAGCGATGCGCCGTGGCGGAGCCTTTCCATTCCTGCCAGCTGTCTCCCCGTTCCAGGCGGTAGAGATAGCCGGCCTTGACGAAATAGACGCCGAGGCTGCCCCGGATGTAAAAGCCTTTTCCCGGATAGAACCGGACGCCGAGCTTGACCGGGACGGCGCTGACCAAGGGTTGGGTGTCGAGAGTCTCCGAGAAGACTCCGTCCGTGAATCCGACCTGGCCCCGGTTCGCGCCCCAGAAATAGTCGACGCCCAAGCCTATGGAAAGCAAGGGCGAAACCCTGTAGGAAAGTTCGAGGCCGACGAGGGTTGCCAGGTGCAGGGCATCGACGGGTCCCGACGCCGGAAGCCCGAGGGAAGCGGCGTTGATGTCGGCGAAGCCCTGGGCGCCGTCGTTGAGGTCTCGGGGGGCGGTCCAGCCGACTCCCCCGGACAGGGAAAACTCAAAGGATGGGGCAGGGGCGCTCCGTCCGGACGGCTTCACCGCCCCTGTCGCCGCGGCGCGCTCCTTCTGGGAGGTCCCTCTCTCCGGCGTTCCCCTCGCGGGCTCGGGCGCCGCCGTCTGCCCGACGACCTCGACCAAGCTTTCATGGATGTAGCCGCCGATGACTCCGCCGTCCTCCAGGGTGTAGCGGACGAAGAACCACTCGCCTTCCTTCTTATCGGCTTCGAGGACCGTGCCCTCCGCGATCTGCTGGACGATGGCGCTGCCGATGTCCGGTTTTTCCCTGAGGTTGGCCTGCTCGGCCGTGACCTTGACCTTCATCGACTTGCTCAGCGTTTCCTGGGCCGGGCAGAGGAGCGCCAGGGCCAAGATCATGAAGAAGGGGAAGAGGAAGGCTCGTTTTATCATCGCTTTACCCGCAGGCCATTATAGTCCAGCCGGGTGGCGACGACAAGGCGTCTCCTGGGTGGTCCGGCTCTTCTAACCGGGGTTCGGCTTTTCTCCTCATCCAGCCCCTTCGACAGAGGCCGGGGCCCCGGCCTTGCCAGGACCGGGACTGGGAAGCCCGGCCCCGGGCTTGCCCGGGGGTCCACTTCCGCTGCGAAGGCTCGTCCCTTGGCCGCTTCACCAAGAGACGGGGTCACGGGAGCATCCCCGGGGACGCTCTCGTGACCTGCCACGGTCAGGTTCAATCAGCCTAGAACCTGTAGCCGATCGTCGCCCCGACCAGGTTATCGCTGAACATCTGCTGGGTGCTTGTGATCAAGTAGGCCGTCAGGTTGACCTTTTTGCCGCGATAGCCGATGTTGATTTTGGGAGCGATGGATCCGACTCCCTCGTCCTCCGTGATCGAGACGGGAAGCACGACTCCCGCTCCGACAAAGAAGCCCTTGCCCGTGTAATTCAGGATCACGCCGGGATAGCCGATGGCGCCGGAAAAATGGGTGTCCGTGACGACCATGACCTCGGGGCTGATCATGAAGCCCTTCGTGACGTGGATGTCGAGCTGCGGGCTGAACGCTAACAGGAAATCCGCGAACGGAGGATAGTCAGACCCCAGGTAGGTCATGACGCCCAGGTTCAGGCTGAATTCAACCTTCTTGTCCTGGGCATACGCCTGCTGAACGGCCGCGCCCGCCAGCATGCCCACCACCAAAACCATCAAGCCGACCTTTTTCATAAGGTCCCTCCTTAAGTGGAATGTTGGCCCGGATCCACCGGGCACCCACAAGATAGGGTCGCAGGGGGGGGCGAGTTGTCAAGGATTTGTCAAGATTGGGTCAAGATTCCGTCATTCGTACTCGGCCCAATGCTTGACCTTGAGGTCGGCGGGTTTCTTGGCGGCCAGGGCCTGGACGAAGAGGTCGGCGGCCTGGAGGTTGGTCAGGATGGGGATGGAAAAATCGACGGCCAGGCGCCTCAGTTTGTAGGCCGAGTTGAACTCGACCCTTTTGGCCGGGTTGGGAACGGAGATGACCAGATCGATCTTGCGGCTGGCGATGTAGTCGCGGATATTGGGCCCTTTACGCTCGTGGACCTTGAACAGGCGCGTGTTGGGGACGCCGTTCTCCTTGAAGTAGGCCGATGTGCGCTCGGTCGCGAAGATCCTGTAGCCCAGGCCGGCCAAGGTTTGGGCGGGGCCGAGGAAACGGTGCTTGGATTCCTCGCCCCCGATCGTCAGGAGGATGTTCTTCTTCGGCAGGGTGAACCCGGTCGAGAGGATGGCCTTGAGATAGGCTTCGTGGACGTCCTCCCCCAGGCAGGCGACCTCGCCCGTCGAGGCCATCTCGACGCCCAGGACGGGGTCCGCGCCCTTGAGCCGGGAGAACGAGAACTGGGGGGCCTTGACGCCGACGTAGTTCAGGTCGAGCGTCGTCTTCCGGTTGCGGACGGGCTGGCCCATGATGGCGGCCACGGCCAGCTCGACGAAGTTCGTCCGGGCCACCTTGCTGACGAAGGGGAAGGAGCGCGAGGCCCGGAGGTTGCACTCGATGACCTTGATGGCGTTGTCCTTAGCGATGAACTGGATGTTGAAGGGGCCGGTGATCTCCAAAGCCCGGGCGATCTCGCAGCCGATGTCGCGGATGCGGCGGATCGTCTCGATGTAGAGCTTCTGGGGCGGCAGCACCATGGTCGCGTCGCCCGAATGGACGCCGGCGTTCTCGACGTGCTCGACGATGGCCGAGGCGACCACCTCGCCCCGGTCGGCCACGGCGTCGAGCTCGATCTCCTTGGCGTTCTCGATGAACTTGGAGATGACGACGGGGTACTCGGGCGTCACCCGGGAGGCCTTCTGGAGGTAGCGGTCGAGGTAGTCTTCGTTGAAGACAATGCTCATGGCCGCCCCGCTCAGGACGTAGGACGGCCGGATGAGGACGGGGTAGCCGATCGTCCGGGCGAAGGCCTTGGCCTCCCGGACGCTCCGCAGCTCGCGCCACTCGGGCTGGTCGACGCCGAGCTCGTCGAGGAGTTTCGAGAACTTGAAGCGGTTCTCGGCCCGGTCGATGCTGGCCGGCGGCGTCCCCAGGACGCGCACTCCGGCCTGATGGCACCTCAGGGCGATGTTGTTCGGGATCTGCCCGCCCATCGACAGGAGGACGCCGAGGGGGCGTTCCTTCTCGTAGATGTCGAGGACCCGCTCGAAGCTGAGCTCGTCGAAATACAGCCGGTCGCAGATGTCATAGTCGGTCGACACCGTTTCCGGGTTGTAGTTGACCATGATCGTCGCGTAGCCCAGCTTCTTGAGGGCCAGGGCGGCGTTGACGCAGCACCAGTCGAACTCGACCGAGGAACCGATGCTGTAGGACCCCGAGCCGAGGACCATGACCTTGCCCGGTTTGCCCTTGCCGTTGCGGAAGGAGACGTCGTCCTCGCGGCCGTTGTACGTCACATAGAGGTAGTTCGTCTGAGCCGGGTACTCGGCGGCGAGCGTGTCGATCTGCTTCACGGCCGGGACGAGGCCCGTCTCCTTCCTCTTCTTTCTCACGCGGAGTTCCGTCGAGCCGGTGAGGAGCGAGATCTGCTTGTCCGAGAAGCCCTTCCTTTTCGCCTCGAGGAGGAGGTCCGGCGCGACGGCGCCGAGCCGACGGCCGGCGAGCCGGGCCTCGCAGTCGACGACGGACTTGATCTTGTGGAGGAACCAGCGGTCGATTCGGGTGAGTTCGTGGATGCGGTCGACGGTGAAGCCCTTTTTGAGGGCCTCGGCGATACCGAAGAGACGCTCGTCGGTCGGCTGGCGGAGTTCCTTCTCGAGATTGCGGAAGGAGTAGTTCTCGTTGGCGACGAGGCCGTACACGCCGACCTGAAGCATCCGGGCCGCTTTCTGGATGGCCTCCTCGAAGGACCGGCCGATGGCCATGACCTCGCCGACGGATTTCATCTCCGAGCCGATCTTCTTCGAAACGCGGCCGAATTTTTTGAGGTCCCAGCGCGGGATCTTGACGACGAGGTAGTCGAGGGCCGGCTCAAAGCAGGCCGATGTGACCTTGGTGATCGAGTTCGGCAGGTCGGGCAGGAGATGGCCGAGGGCGAGCTTGGCGGCGACGAAAGCCAGCGGGTAGCCCGTGGCCTTGCTGGCCAAGGCGGAGCTTCGCGACAGGCGGGCGTTGACCTCGATGATGCGATAGTCGCCGTCGCGGGGGTTGAGGGCGTACTGGATGTTGCATTCGCCGACGATGCCCAGATGGCGGATAGCTTTGATGGCGATGGCGCGGAGGCGGTGGTACTCCTCGTTCGTCAGCGTCTGGGACGGGGCGATGACGATGCTCTCCCCGGTGTGGATGCCCATGGGGTCGAAGTTCTCCATGTTGCACACGGTGACGC
>Ga0315294_10006701_pt1 | contig 12639 bp, 12 predicted proteins | sample YL17G13_40_MG_FD_203626 | JGI IMG/M metagenome (GOLD analysis project Ga0315294, IMG submission 203626) | Sediment microbial communities from Yellowstone Lake, YNP, Wyoming, USA - YL17G13_40 | ecosystem: Environmental > Aquatic > Freshwater > Lake > Sediment | place: USA: Wyoming | collected...
CGCAGATTTTCGCAAATCAAACGCAGATGGTCGCAGATTGTCTCGTCGATAAAATCTGCGTGTATCTGCGTTACATCTGCGCGTATCTGCGTTAAAAAGGTATTTTTCAGAGACCTCTTTCAAGCCACAACTTTCAAAAACCTGCGCGTGCCGACTTTTAAGATTCCGCTTCTTTGAGGGATAAAATTATCTTTATCAATTGGATAGTTATCGAAGAATATGGCACCTTGTTTTATTAGCCTGCGTGCTTCATTGCCACTCTTTACCAATCCACTACTTAATAGAATAGTTATTATTGTCTTTGCGCCATCTATTTTATATTCTGGCATGCCTTCAGGTAATTCTTTTTGGCTAAACACACGCTCAAATTCTCGGCGTGCTAAAGAGGCGTCTTTTTGGGAATGATATTGTGCAATAATATTTTCGGCTAACCTTAACTTTGCCTCCTTGGGATGCATTTTTTTTACTGCACCCGAGTCTTCTTCCGTTAACAATTCATAATATTTTATCATCAGCTCATCTGAGATAGACATAATCTTCCCAAACATATCCTTAGGCGGCTCGTTAATACCGATATAATTTCCGAAAGTTTTGCTCATCTTCTGTACGCCATCGGTTCCTTCTAAAAGCGGCATCGTGACAACTACCTGTTGCGGTTGGCCAAAATCTTGCTGAAGGTCTCTACCTACAAGCAAATTGAATTTTTGGTCTGTCCCGCCAATTTCCACATCTGCATCTAAGACCACAGAATCATAACCTTGCAGTATGGGATAAACCAACTCTGACATATACAACGGCTTTTTCTCTTTAATCCTTAAAGAAAAATCATCGCGTTCTAACAATCTTGTCGCGGTATAATGAGTAAGCAGCCTTCCGAATTCAAGCCCCTGCATTCGGTCAAACCATTTACTATTAAATACAATTTTGGTCTTATTGGGATTAAGAATCTTAAATACCTGTTTTTTATAGGTTGCGGCGTTCTCTAAAACCTCTTTTGGGGTCATCTGTTTTCTCTTCTCTGATCTGCCACTGGGGTCGCCAATGCGCGCCGTAAAATCACCGATTAAAAAATAGACCTTATGGCCTAATTCTTGAAATTGCCGTAACTTTCTCAAGAGAACAGTATGACCCAGATGGATATCGGCAGCTGTGGGGTCAAAGCCCGCCTTTATGTTTAACGGCTTATTACTACGAATGCTTTCTTCTAATTTTTTCCTCAGTTCCGCTTCTGAAATTATTTCAACTGCACCTCGCTTGATAATCTCTAATTGTTTGTGAATATCTATTTTTTGCATCTTTTTAAATCCCCTCTAGGGGACACCCTTACGATTGGCTGAAAGCCTGCCTGCCCCTGCCAGCCGGCAGGCTGGGGCAGGCAGGGGTGTCCCTAAATTTTGGCAGTGAGGCCAATCTTGGCTTGCTCTACATCTACCTTAATTACCTTGACCTTTATTTTATCTCCTACCTTTAATCCGGAAGCCTGATCCTTATCAATCTCGCTAGTATAAACCAAACCCTCTAAATCCTCTTCTATCTTTACAAATAAACCAAAATCAGTAATGCTGACTATCTCTACCTCTAAAATAGTCTCTAAAGGATATCTCTGGGCTATTTCTGACCAGGGATTAGGCTGCAATTGTTTCAAGCCCAAAGCAATACGCCGATTTTGACTATCCACCGAAAGTACGATTACATCCACTTTCTGTCCTTTTTTTAACACATCAGCAGGATTGGCTATCCTTTTAGTCCAGGACATATCTGAGACATGAATCATACCTTCTAAATTACTATCTAATTCTATGAACGCACCGTAATCAGTAAAGCCCCTTACCCTTCCGGAGACTTTTGTGCCAATTGGGTATTTAGATTCAGCCTCTAGCCAGGGATTCTGCTCTAGTTGTTTAAGACTTAAAGATATACGGCGTGATTCTTTATCTATGCTCAATACCTGAGTCTCTAGCATATCTGCGATAGCAAACATCTCATTCGGATGAGTGATTCTCTTTGACCAAGAAATCTCAGAGATATGAATTAACCCCTCGATACCTTTCTCCAGCTCTACAAATATGCCATAGGGAAGGATATTTACGACTTTGCCCTTAACTTTAGAACCCACGCTATATCTGGTCTCAATGTCCTGCCAAGGATCGGGTAATCTTTGTTTCAGGCCAAGTGACACCTTCATAGATTCCTTATCCAAATTCAGGACCTTTACTTCAATCTTATCTCCCAAGGCCACTACTTCTGAAGGATGGCTAATCTTAGACCACGACATATCTGTAATATGCAAAAGCCCATCCACGCCGCCCAGATCCACAAAAGCACCAAAATCAGTGATAGCCTTGACTGTACCAGAATAAACCTCACCTATCTTTAGCCCCTGTAATAACTTCTCTTTGTTCTCTTCTTTTTCTTTCTGCAGTGCCTCTCGCCGGGACAAGATTATACTGCGGCGGAGATTATTAATCTTGATAATCTTAAACTTAAAAAACTTACCCATCACATCCTTGTCCGGGATATTTTTAAAAGCGGAGAGGGAAGCAGGTAAGAAACCTTCTATGCCTGCCACATCCACGATAAATCCACCTTTAACTTTCTTATTCACCCTACCCTCTATAAGATCGCCTTCGCGATGATTCTGGACAATCTTATCCCACCCTTGCATCTGTACTGCCCTTTCCCGGGAAAGAACAATCATACCAGCATCATCCTCTATAGACTCCACAAAGAATTCCAATTCTTTGCCTACCTGTAAATCAGCCGGAGCAAACTCCGACATGCTAACTATTCCCTCGGATTTAAAACCCACGTCCACCAATGCTTCTTTTTGCGTTAAAGAAACAATCTTTCCTTTAGTAACCTGGCCTTCACGAATTATTCTTATGCTCTGATTATAAAATTCTCCTAGATTAGATTTTGTTTCTACCATTTTTAATCTCCCTTTTATATAATATATTTGTTATACACGTCAATGTCCAATTTCCAAAAAGCATACCCCCTTTACTTAAGAATTTTCTTCTAGATACCTAATATTTGCCATTACTAGCCTAGCGATATCTTGATAAGGCGAATTCTTTTCTACAGAAATCTGCTTACCAAAATGGACTGAAATCTGACTGGGCCTCATAAATTTAGCTCCTTTGGGCAAAGCAGAATCTGTTCCTCGGATAAAAGCAGGTACAACCGGAACATCAAGCTTTGTTGCTAAAAATCCAACCCCACCATGAGGTTCACAAGATACACCATCAAATCTTCGCGTGCCTTCAGGAAATAAAAGTAGCCCGCCACCCTTCTTAATCCGGCGCATCGCCTCTTTTAAGGCTAATAAATCCGTAGCATTCCTTTTAACTGGAAAAGACCCTAAATTAGAAATAAGCCAAGAAAAAAATGCATTAGAAAATAACTCTTGTTTTGCCATAAAGTTTAATTTACGCGAACAGGCAGCACCCAAAACAATCGGATCCAGGTAACTGACGTGGTTGCTGGCTAAAATAAAACCTCCCTTTTTGGGTATATTTTCCCTATCAAAGACCTGTAAGCCAAATACAGCATTAAGCATTAAAATGGCCAATGCCCTAAAGAAACTATAGAACATTTATTATTCTTTTACCCAATTCAATTAACGCCTTAGATTGCTTAAGGTTCTTGGACTCGACATATACGCGCATCATCGGCTCAGTGCCTGACCCCCTAAACATCAGCCAGCTCTCATCGTTACAAATTAACTTTAGCCCATCATAATTTTTTACCCGAACCACTTTTTTACCCAACAACTCTAAAGGTAAATCTTCTTTTTTAAGGCTGATCATTCTCTTAAGATGCATATCCTCACGCAAATAATAATATTTGCCAAATTGCCTTTCCATTTCATTTAAAATTTTCAAAATATTTTTATTACAGTAAACCATCATTTCAATTAATAATAACCCGGCAACTGTACCGTCTCGCTCAGGGATAAATCCCTTTACCCCCATACCGCCCGCCTCTTCTCCGCCAGCCACGATATCTTCGCTTTCCATAAGACTGGAGATATATTTAAAACCCACGGGCGTTTCATAGAGTTTAACCTTCAAAAATTTAGCAATATTATCAATCATATTTGTGCCGCAAATCGTCTTTACAATACCTCCCGGCCAATGCCTGTCCTGATTAAGATGTAATGCTAACAGGCCTAAGATTTTTTGCGGATGGATAAAAATGCCTCCCGGAGCAACCGCAGCAATCCTATCTGCGTCTCCATCAAGGGCTATACCTAAATCAAACTTTTCTTTTTTTACCCTCAGCTTTAATTCCTCCAGGTTTTCTTCAACGGGCTCAGGACGCCTGCCGCCAAAAGAAGGATTAATGGTATTGCGCATAAATTCTAATTTTATATCCGTCCCTTTAAGTATCCAAGCGATAAAACTATCTCCCGAACCATACATCGCATCAACTAGAACCTTAAATTTTTTATGCCTTATCCTTTTTAGAGCAATATAATGGCGGATAAATTTTATATAATCAGAAATTAAGTCTTTTTTGGTTAGTCTTCCGGTTTGATTAGGCGTTTCTTTTACCGGGGTCTTACCTAAACAGCCCTCTACATCCTCAGTTATCTCTATGCCAGCTGCGCCTCCCGATGGTGTCTTAATCTTAAAGCCATTGTATTCAGAAGGGTTGTGCGATGCGGTAATCATGATGCCCAAATCTAATTTATTCTTTTTAACGGTAAAACTTAAAGTAGGGGTAGGAATCGGCCGGTCCGAAAGCACAACCTTAATCCCGTTATTTCTAAGAATCTCGGAAACCTGCTCGGCAAAACGGTCGGACATAAAACGCGTATCAAAACCTACTGCCACGGTTTTATCCGGGCCTAAATAATCTGCTACTGCCTGCGATAAAATTTTTAAGTTTTTAAAGGTGTAATTATCGCCAATGATGCCCCGCCAACCATCGGTACCGAATTTAATTTCTGTTATCTTATCTACCATTTTAAATCTCCAATAACACTTTAACGCAGATATACGCAGATTGTCCCGCCAAGCAAAAAAAATTGGAGGCGGGATCCCGCACCTATGACAAAACTATTGTGCGGGACACGCGGATAAACGCAGATAAAACATCTGCGAAAATCTGCGTTGGATTTGCGTTAATCTGCGTATTATGCATTTCTTATCCTCTCAATTGCTAACTTAACATCCTTGGCCCCAAATATATACGAACCGGCAGCCAAAATATTTGCTCCAGCACGGATTAATTTAGGCGCTACTTTATCATTTACGCCGCCATCTACAGAAATATCGCCTTTGAATATCGAACGCAGTTTGCTAATTTTAGGTATTACCGCCGGAATAAATTCCTGCCCGCTAAATCCGGGTTCTACAGACATCACTAAAACAAAATCAACGTATTTTAATACATTTTTAATTTTTAGCAACGGCGTAGACGGATTTAAAGAAATACCTACTTTTATACCTTGCCTTTTTAACCTTAAACTTTGAACTTTGAACTTCCAACTCGAGATTGTCTCGATATGCAACGTAATCATATCGCTTCCTGCCCTAACAAATTCATCAATAAACTTCAGCGGCTCATTAATCATCAAATGTACATCTAAGGGCAATTTTGTTATCCTTCGGATATATTTCACTACTACCGGCCCAATAGTAATATTGGGCACAAAATGGCCGTCCATCACATCGATATGAAGCATATCCGCGCCGGCTAATTCGACTTTTTTTATCTCTCTATCCAAGCAACTAAAATCCGCAGACAATATTGAAGGGGCAACCTTAATTTTCATATAGCCTACCCAACCCCTATACACCTTTGGCGGTGCAAAGGGGTTCTATTTGTATAATTTATTTTTGATGATGTATTTATACACCGGCTCGGGAACAAGGTAGCGAAAAGATTTATTCTCTTTTACGCAACGCCGAATTTCAAAACCTGAAATATCCACTGCCCTAATGGCGACTGTAGAAATATAAGCGGGTATCTTCTCTAGAGGATAACCCGGACGGGTTGCCACAATGAATTTTACCATTTTGATAATCTCTACCAAGTCCTTCCATTCATCTAGATATTTAAGCAGGTCTGAACCAATGATAAAATACAAATCATCATTAGGATATATAGTTTTAAATTCTTTTATAGTATCAATCGTATAAGAACGGCCATCGCGCTTTATTTCTAGGCCTGAAATAGAAAAATATCGGTTACCTGAAATTGCCAGTTTTACCATTGCCAATCTATCGTTTGCGGGTGCGATATCAGAATTATCTTTGTGCGGCGGCAAATATGTAGGTACAAAAATAATCTTGTCCAAAATTAATTTCTCTCTTGCCTCTTCAGCTAATATAAGATGACCGATATGTATGGGATTGAATGTGCCGCCTAGTATGCCAATTTTCATAATATTTAGTTCATGGTTCATAGCCTTTAAACTATGAACTTTGCCTGCCTGCCGGACAGGCAGGAACTATGAACTTATGTTCTTATTTGTCCGTTGCCAAATACCATATACTTATATGTCGTCAATTCTTCGAGTGCCATAGGGCCGCGGGCATGCAGTTTATCGGTGGAGATACCTATCTCTGCGCCCATACCAAATTGATAACCGTCGGTAAAACGCGTAGAAGCGTTAACATAAACACAGGCAGAATCCACCTGCCTCAAGAACCCCATGGCATTTTCATAATTATCTGTAATAATGCTATCCGAATGACGAGAGCCATAATGATTTATATGTTCTATCGCTTCAGATAAATCCTCAACCACCTTTACGGAGAGGATTAAATCCAGATACTCGGTATGGTAGTCTTTATCCGTTGCCTTCTTAACCCAGCCCTTGCCTATAAGAGCTGGGTTAATACCCTTGGCAATCTTTTCTGTTTTGTTACAACCGCGGATTTCTACGCCGGCTTGTTTAAATTTCTTGAGCATCCCCGGCAAAAACCTGGCTGCCACATCCTTATGTACCAGCATACTCTCCATAGCATTACAAACGCCCGGCCGCTGGACCTTGGCATTAAAACAAATATTCTCCGCCATATTTAAATCCGCTCCCTCATCAACATAGATATGACAGATACCTTTGTAATGTTTTATTACCGGTATGCGCGAAACCTGCACAATGCGATTAATCAGGCTCTCTCCGCCGCGCGGAATAACTAAATCAATATAGTTATTTAATTTCAACAATACATCCACTGCCCGCCTATCAATGGTCGTAACCATAAATATGGCTTCTTCGGGTATGCCATGATTTTTAAGCACGCCTTTAAGTATCTGGTATATGCTTAAATTAGAATTTAAAGCCTCGCTTCCGCCCCTTAAGATTACACTATTACCGGATTTAAAACAGAGTCCGATACAATCAGAAGTAACATTGGGCCGCGACTCATAAACGATGGCGATTACTCCGATAGGCACACGCACCTTATGTATCCAAAGCCCATTGGGCCTACGCCAGGCCTTGATTACCTCGCCAACCGGATCAGCTAATTTAGCTATCTCCAGCAAAGAATCGGACATCTCTTTTATTCTTTTATCATTGAGCGTAAGCCGGTCGATAAAGGCCTTGGATAAACCTTGAGACTTGGCTTTTGCTATATCCTTCTTATTGGCTTTCAGGCTCGCGTTCTTTTTACGGACTAAAACCAAAGCCATATCTTTGAGTACCTTGTTCTTAGTAGCAGAAGATACCGTCAGCATAAATCTCGAGGCATCCTGCGCACTCTTAGCTATATTAACAAGCCCCTCTTTAAGATTCATTTTATCTCTCTTTTACAGAATAACTATATTATCGCGATGAATTACCTCTCTATCAAAACGACTACCTTTAACTTTATCTAACTGTTTGCTGGAAAGCCCAACCTTTCCCCGCGCAAACTCATTGCCTTGTAAATCCTGCACGCTAACAATATCACCAGCTTGGAAATCGCCCGCCAACCCCACGACGCCCACAGAAAGCAGGCTTTTTTTATTGAGCAGGGCTTTTTTCGCCCCTTCATCAACTATAATTTTCCCCTTTGGCTTTGTGCCAAAGGCAATCCAGCGCTCTCTTGCGGAAAGATAACCTTTTTTAGGCACAAATAATGTCCCGCTTTCACCTGGGTTTTTTATGGTAGAAGAAATAATATCTTTTCTTCTACCATTAGCAATTACGCAAGGAACGCCTGAATCCATGGCTATCTTTGCCGCTTCAATCTTGGTAATCATACCCCCTACGCAAGCCTTTTTATTAGTTGGGCAGGCAAGTTCTTTTATTTGAGTATTAATCTCGGGGACAACCTTCACCACCAATTTAGCATGATCAAGCAAGCCATCAACATCAGAAAGAATAATCAGAAGGTCGGCATTAATAAGGGTAGCGACAAGCGCTGAGAGCCGGTCATTGTCTCCAAATTTAATTTCATCGGTTGAGACGGTATCGTTTTCGTTAATTATGGGTACGCATTTTAATTTTAATAACGTAATTAGCGTATTTTTTGCATTTAAATAACGTTTACGGTCAGCAAAATCTTCCCAAGTTAAGAGAACCTGGGCGCAATTTAATCCTTTCTTTTCAAAAAAATGGCGGTATCGACTCATCAAAAGGTGCTGCCCAACAGCCGCGGCAGCCTGTAAGGATGACAATTCCTTTGGCCGAGATTTCATTTTTAAGATTGCCATGCCCGCAGCAATTGCGCCGGAAGAAACAATGACCATTTCTTTACCGCCTTCAATTAAAGTTGAAACCTGGGCCACGATTTCATTCATGGGATAACTAAAACACTCTAAATTAGCCTCGTGGGCAAATAAAATACTTGAGCCTATCTTTACCACAATCCTTTTATAATCTTTGTCTAATAGCTTCAATTAATTCCTCCTGCGCACAGATTAGCACAGATTATTTACAGATTAGCACAGATAACATAAAATATCTGTGATAATCTGCATCTTTTCCCGCGAAGCGGGATCCCGCTGGATTTTTTTAATTTCGGTGCGGGATAATCTGCGACAATCTGTGTAAAACCGCTCTCTAGAAGAACTCTTCTACAATCTTTTTCTGATTGCTTCAACTAATTCATCCAGGCCTTGTTTTTTTAATGCCGATATAGGATATACCTTTTTCTTTATTACTTTCTTAAATCTTTCCAGATTCTCCTCTGCGCCCTCTAAATCCATCTTATTGCCTGCGATAATCTGCGGCTTGTGATAAACTTCCTGGCTATAATTTTTTAATTCTCGGCTTATAATTCTATAATCCTCTACAGGGTCTCGCCCCTGTGAACCCGATATGTCAATAAGGTGAACTAGAATTTTAGTGCGTTCAATGTGCCTTAAGAATTTATCGCCTAAGCCGCGGCCTTCGGATGAGCCTGCAATCAGGCCAGGTATATCGGCTGCAATAAAAGAACTATCCGCCGACCCTACTACGCCTAAAACCGGAGACTTCGTAGTAAAAGGATATGCGGCAATCTTAGGATGTGCATTGGAAATACTGGAAATCAAGGTAGATTTTCCTGCATTGGGAAAACCTACTACACCTATATCCGCAATGAGTTTTAAATCCAGAAGTAGTTCTTTTTCTTCTCCCGTTTCACCTTCTGTAGCCTGGTAATGATGTCGATTGCCCAAACCACCTTTACCGCCAGAGACGACTTTGACCTCATCTTGGTCTTCTTTTAAGTCGCGCAATAGGCAATCTGTCTTTATATCTTTAACGGTTGTGCCAGGCGGTACCCGAATAATAACTGCCGGCGCATTTTTACCCTTTTTGTTCTTACCCGAGCCATTCCCGCCGTTTGCCCCGGAGAAATGCCTGTTATACTTAAAATCTAAAAGGGTACGTAAATTTCTATCTGCCCTTACGATAATATCTGCCCCGCGGCCACCGCGTCCTCCGTCTGGGATTCCTTGCCGTGTATATTTATCGCGGTAAAAACTTTGGCAGCCCTTGCCTCCCGAGCCTGCCAAAACGCATATCTTTGCTTGATCTATAAACACCGTTTTAATCCGTCATATCCGTTGAGTTCGTTTTACTCTATCTCTAATATTTTAAGCCTAGTTAAAAACTGACGATGTCCCTTTTTCCAATGCGAAGATTTCCGGCGCCGGTATTTAAAAGAAACTACCTTTTTGGCTCTTAGTTGTTTCAGGACCACGGCACGGACTTTAGCATCTTTTAAATAAGGCTGACCAATTTCAACCTTTTTATCCTTAGAGACTAAAAGTACCTTATTTAAAATTATCTCCTTGTCCTCGTCTACATCTTGCTTTTCTACTTCAATAATATCATCCTTTTTAACCACATACTGTTTTGCCCCAACTTCAATTACTGCATACATTTTTATCTCTCCTTTTAACCTGGATTATACATAAATCAGAATTAATATTATATAATATTATACGGGCTGGGTCAAGGATATTTAAGAGAGCTCTGAAATACCTTTTTAACGCAGATACACGCAGATTTTATCAACGAGACAATCTGCGACCATCTGCGTTTAGGAGCCTTTTTCAGAGCTCTCTTTAAGGGATATAATGGGGGATACCTTAAGATATCCGCATGTCCTCTATGTGCAAGGCGGGATTGGAGATAAGATTGATCTTGGTCTTAAATCTATTTTCTAGAGACCTTAAATTCGTCCTATCCTTCAAAATTTCATCAATTACTGCGGTATTTAAAGTAAGATTAACTTCTTTTAAGGTCTTGGCTTTTAGGAGCCTCCTCAGCTCCTTAATGGCATAAATAGACATGGTCAGCGGTGACTTCACTTTACCTTTTCCCTGGCAATAAGGGCAAGGTTGATAAGAAAGCGTCTGCACCGTCTTATGGATGCGTTCTCTGGTCATTTCTACTAATCCAAACTCAGAAATTCCTAAAATATCATATTTTGCCCTATCATTACTCAATGCCTGCTTCAACACATTCAAGACTTCCCGGCGATGCAGCTCCTTTTCCATATCAATAAAATCTATCACGATTATACCGCCTAAATCGCGTAATTTCAGCTGATGCGCAACTTCCTGTGCTGCTTCGCAATTGACCTTAAATGCGGTTTCTTCCTGGTCTAATTTCTTTTTAAATCCACCACTATTAACATCGATGACTACCAGGCCCTCGGTAGGTTCGATAATAATATAGGCCTTTGATTTCATGTAAACTTTGCTTTCAAATATTTTATTAATCTGTCTTTCGATATCTTTATCTGTGAATAAATCATCACGCCGGTATAATTCCACCCTTTTAGTCAGATAGCTTAAAAAGGTCTTCATAAACCGCTGTATCCGATAATACTCGGGCTTGGAATCCACAATTAATTTAGATACATCGTCGCTAAAGGAATCCCGGATTGCCCTTAAGGTCAAATCATATTCCTCATAAATAAGACTAGGCGCTTTTTTAATCCGGATTATATTTTCCATCCTTTTCCATAATTTAAGTAAGAATTTGGCATCCCTGAATAGTTCTTGCTTTGATTTACCGCACGCCGCTGTACGCACAATAAAGCCTACATCTTCGGGGAGCCTGAATTCTTTAAATGCCTGTCTTAGGCGCTTCCTTTCTTCATCGCCTTCTATTCTGCGCGATACCCCAATTTGTTTATCTTGAGGCATAAGCACCAGGTATCTACCCGCAATGCCGATATGACAGGAAAGTCGCGGCCCTTTAGTGCCAAACGACTCCTTTACCACTTGTACCAAGACCTCCTGCCCCTTTTTGATTTCACGAGGAGTAACCTGCTGGGGGGTCTCTAATGATTCAAAAACAGACTCTATCTCAGATAAATAAAGAAAGCCTTTTTTGGGCAAACCGATATCTACAAAAGCTGCTCCGAGGGAAGGAAGGGCTGCCTCAATTTTACCCTTATAAATGTTACCGACAATAGTCTTATCCTGAGGACGTTCAATATAAAATTCTTCTAAACGATCGGCATTAACTATGGCCACCCGTTTCTCTTGCGGTTCAATATTAATTAAAATTTCTTTGGGCATTTTCCCTCGCTTCGCTCGGAAGAGAACAGATTACAGAAATATTTTTTCTGTTCTCTGTGCTCTGTTCTCCGTGCTCTATAATATCTGCGCTTCTCGTATATATATTCCTTCCGGTAATTGCTTCTGCAACCTTTCTTTAAATTCTTCGGGCTTAACTAATTCTTTTAAAGCCACGGTAGCCTCTTCTTTATCGCTTTCCAGGCCTAATTTTAAGGCGCGTTTAATGCTGAATTTAGGGTGCGGATTAAACCCTTCGGTCATCTTAAGCGGTAATTCCGCCCGCCGCATTGCCCGCATAAATAGCCGCATCAGGTCTAAATGGGAAATATACTTCATTAAGCCTTTTTTAGTGAATATAAAATTAATTCTATATAATGTAGGCGAAGGCATAAATTATGGAGCGATAGCGTCCGCCTACGCTCGTTTCACTCACTACGGCGGATCCGCCGCACAACAGGGACACCCTTACGATTAGCTGAAAGGGTGTCCCTCCCTGCCTGCCGGCAGGCAGGGATTGGCTCAAAGGGTGTCCCTACTTTTTTGGCTTTTGGGGACCCCTGCCTAATCTTTCTTCTAACTTAGTAATCTCTTCAGGCGTAAACTCACCTTCTTTTACTATGTGGGCAGTAAGAAAAATAAGCAAATCTATCTTTGTAGTGGTGGTGTAATCCTTGC
>Ga0315294_10006702_pt1 | contig 12638 bp, 9 predicted proteins | sample YL17G13_40_MG_FD_203626 | JGI IMG/M metagenome (GOLD analysis project Ga0315294, IMG submission 203626) | Sediment microbial communities from Yellowstone Lake, YNP, Wyoming, USA - YL17G13_40 | ecosystem: Environmental > Aquatic > Freshwater > Lake > Sediment | place: USA: Wyoming | collected...
CTGGTAGGACAGCTCGCGCATGCCGTAGGCCCGCATGTCGCGATAGAGGACATAGACTTCGGTTTGGGGAGAACCCTCCTTCAGACGGATACTGTTTTTAATCGCTTCCTGGCAGCAGATGCGCGAGCAGTAGGGGTGGGTCTCGTCGCGCGACTCCACACACTGGATGAAGACCGCGCTCTTTGGCCGGCCGATTTCACCCGTAAACAGCCGCTCCTCCAGCTCGCGCTGGGTGATCACTTGCGGGTGCTGCCCGTAGAGGTAGGCTGTGGTCGGGGTTTCCACCGCTCCGGTGGCTACCACCACCACGCCGTGCTCGATCTCCTCCCCGTCGGAGAGGGTGGTCTTGTAGCTGCCGACATAGCCCTCGATGGTCTCGATCCGGACACCGGTCTTGGTCCGCAGCCGGGAGTGGCCGCGCACCTTACTGATCAGGTCGGCCAAGAAAGCGTCCACCGATTGGCCTTCCACCATCCAATGGATGAAGCGGGCGTTTCCGCCCAGATCCGGTTCGCGTTCCACCAGCACCGTTTCGAAACCCTGGTCGGCCAGGGCCAGCGCGGCTGTCATCCCGGTGATCCCGCCCCCAATCACCAGCCCCCGCCGGGTGATCGGCAGCAGCTGCACCGAGAGCGGAGTCAGGTCGGCGGCCTTGAACACCGCCGCCTTCACCAAGTCGATCGCTTTCTCCGTGGCGCCGGCGCGGTCGTTCTGGTGCACCCAACTGTTCTGGTCGCGGATGTTGGCCATCTCGAACAGGAAGCGGTTCAGCCCGGCCTCACGGATCGTTTCCTGGAAAAGCGGCTCGTGCGTCCGCGGCGTGCAGGAGGCCACCACCACCCGGTTCAGGTTGTGCTCGGCGATCTTCTCCTTGATGCGGGACTGGGTGTCGCTGGAGCAGGTGTAGAGGTTGCTGTCCGAAAAGACCACGTACGGCAGGGTGGCGGTGTAGTCCGTCACTGCCTTCACGTCCACGAACCCGCCGATGTTCAGGCCGCAATGGCAGACGAAAACGCCCACCCGCGGCTTTTCACCGCGGACGTCCGTCTCCGGCGGCAGCACCTTCACTTGGATCTCGCTGCCGCGGGCATCGGCGATGATGGCTGCGGCCTGCTGGGCGGCCGCGCTGCCTTCCGTGACCGACTCCGGGATGTCTTTCGGCCCGCCCAGGGCTCCTGCCACGAACACGCCCGCCCGGCTGGTGGCGGTGGGGTCGAATACCCCACCCTCCAGGAAGCGGTAGGGATCCTGGCGCAGTCCGGCTACCGCAGCCAGGTGGTCGGCGTCGCAGGGGGCGTCCAGCCCGACCGACAGCACCACCAGATCAAAGGCCTCCTCCACCAGCTCCCCGTCCTCGGTCTCGTACTTGAGGGAAAGCGAACCGTCCATCAGCTGAGTCAGTCCGGCCACGCGCGACCTGACGAAGCGGACACCATACTCGGCCTTGGCCCGCTCGACGTAGCGATCGAAATCCTTGCCGAAGGAGCGGATGTCCATGTAAAAGATGGTCGTCTCCACTTCCTTGGAGTGCTCGCGGGCGATCACCGCCTCTTTGGTGGCGTACATGCAGCAGACCGAGGAGCAGAAGGGGTGACCCTTGTCGCGGGAACCTACGCACTGGAGGAAGGCGATTCTCTTTGGATGTCTGCCGTCTCCCGGCCGGGTGATCACTCCACCGAAAGGGCCGGAGGCGGACAGAATCCGCTCAAACTGGATGGATGTGACCACGTTCGGGAACACGCCCAGGCCGTAGGATAGGTAGGGAGTGGCATCGGTCTCGTCGAAGCCGGTGGTCAGGATGATGGACCCCACATCCAGGGATACTTCCCGTGCCTGTTGCTTGTAGTCGATGGCTTCCGCTGGACAGGTTTTGGCGCAGACGCCGCAGTCTCCGGTGAGCAGTTGAATACAGTTTCCCGCTTCGATAGCCGGGGTATTCGGCACTGCCTGGGGATAGAGTCGGAAGATCGTGCCCCGCTTGCTTAAGCCGGCATTGAATTCGTCCATCTTCGGCTTGGGGGTCTTGCCGCTGATCAGGCCGATGTTCGTGAAGTGGCCGGTGGGACAGATGAATTCGCAGGCCCCGCAGGTGCGGCAGATCGAGGAGCGCTCTCCAAAGGGAGTGACTACCTCCCGCTTCGCTCCCCGGCCCACCATGCCAATGGCCCCCACCCCTTGAAGTTCGTGGCACACTCGCACACATTTGCCGCAGAGAATGCAGTCGTTCTGGCCCCGGCTGAACGTAGGCTCCAGCACTCCCAGCTGGCGGGCCATTTCTTGCAGAGCCGGCACCTCCGGGCAACGGGACAGGAGCAGGTCCATAACCAGCCGGCGTCCTTCCCGCACGTCCTTGGTTTCGGTTTGCACGATTAGCCCGTCCGCCACTGGATAGGTGCAAGCGGTGGTGAGCTGGGTGCGATTTCCGGAAGTGACCTCCACCAGGCAGAGGCGGCAGCCGCCAGTGGGGGCGACTCCCTCATAGTGGCATAACGTGGGGATGGAGATGCCTAGCTTGCGGGCCGCTTCCAACACCATCGTTCCGGGTGGTACTTCGACCATTTGGTTGTCGATTAAGAGCGCAATCATCTCCGTCATTCTTTCTTCATTCCACGGCGATAGCCGCAAATCTGCAGGCATCAAGGCAGGTGCCGCACTTGATGCACTTCTCCTGGATCACTTTGTGCACCGCTTTCTTCGCCCCCTCAATCGCGTCCACCGGACATTGCAAGCGGCAAAGTCCGCAACCAGTGCACTTTCGAGCGATGACCGTGAAGGTGATCAGGGGTTTGCACGCCTTGGCCGGGCATTTGGCTTCCCGGATGTGGGCTTCATACTCCTGGCGGAAGTACTTGATGGTGGAGAGCACCGGGTTGGGAGCTGTCTGTCCCAGGCCACACAAGGAGGTTTTCTTAATCAGTTCGGACATCTGGGCCAGCTTGTCAATGTCCGCCTCCTGGCCCCGACCGCAGGTAACAGCCTCCAACATCTCTCCCAGTCGGAGCATCCCCTCCCGACAGGGGGTGCACTTGCCGCAGGATTCGTCCTTCGTGAAGTCGATGAAGAACTTGGCCATGTTCACCATGCAGTCCCCCTCGTCCATCACGATCATCCCGCCGGAGCCAACGATGGAACCCAGGGCGCTGAGGGAATCGTAGTCTACCGGGGTGTCCAGGTACTGGGCGGAGATGCAACCGCCAGAGGGGCCGCCGGTTTGCACCGCCTTGAACTCCCGGTCGCCGGCGATGCCCCCGCCGATTTCGAAGATCATATCCCGCAAGGAGATTCCCATCGGGATCTCCACCAGGCCGGTATTGTTCACCTTGCCAACCAGGGCGAAGACCGTGGTCCCCTTGCTCTTTTCGGTGCCCATAGAGGCATACCATCCAGCTCCCCGGATGATGATGGGAGCGATGTGAGACCAGGTCTTGACGTTGTTGATGATGGTGGGCTTACCCCATAGGCCGCTTTGGGCAGGGAAGGGAGGCCGGGGTCGGGGTTCACCCACCTTGCCTTCAATCGAGGCGATCAGGGCCGTTTCCTCACCGCAGACGAAGGCACCGGCGCCTTCCCGGATCTTGCCTTGGAAGGAAAAACCGGTGCCGAAGATGTCGTCCCCCAGCAACCCGAGCCCTTCCGCTTGCTCAATGGCGATTTTTAGGCGGTGGATGGCTAAGGGGTACTCTGCCCGGCAGTAGATGTAGCCCTGGGAGGCGCCAATGGCATAACCGCCAATGGCCATGCCCTCCAGCACCGTGTGGGGATCGCTCTCCAAGATTCCCCGGTCCATGAAAGCGCCGGGATCGCCTTCGTCGGCGTTGCAGATCACGTATTTGATGTCGCTGTCGTTGTTGCGGGCGTACTCCCATTTCAAGCCGGTGGAGAACCCAGCACCCCCTCTACCTCGGAGCCCCGAGGCTTTCACCTCCGCGATCACCTGCTCCGGGGATCCCCCCTTGAGCACTCGGTGCAGAGCCTGGTAGCCACCGCGGGCGATGTACTCTTCGATCCGCTCCGGGTGAATGAAGCCGCAGTTCCGGAGGGCGATCTTGATCTGCTTCTTGAAGAAGGGGAGGTTTTCGTAGTTTTCAATTTCCCCGGGAAAAGACGGGGGGGAGGTGTCGGCATACGGTCGGGAGATGCCCTCGAGGAGGAATTCGTCCCGGTCAAAGCGGCACAGGACATTTTCCCGAAAGAATTCACCCGCCTTCAACGCCTCCACCAGAGCACGGGCTTTTGCTGGAGTCATATTCTGGTAGCTGACCCGGACTTGCTTGGGGTAGACCACGTCGACCAGGGGCTCCCGCTGGCAGAAGCCGATGCAGCCTGTCTTTTCCAGCACAGCCTGCAAGCCCGCCTCGGCCACCTGCTGTTCCAGAGCGGTCCACACCTTGTCCGCCCCGGCGGAGATGCCGCAAGTGGCCATGCCAACCACGATTTTCAATCGATCGGGATAGATTTGCCGGAGGCCCTGATCCTTCAGCCGATTCAGCTGCTCCAGGCTGGTGACCCTCATGCCTCCTCCCCCGTAGCAGTCGGGTGGGCGCCATAGGATGTCAGAATCTTGGGAATGGCCGAAGGGGTAAGGCGGCCGAAGGTGTCGTTGCCGATGCGCATGGCCGGAGCCAGGGCACAGCAACCAATGCAACGCACCACTTCCAGGGTAAACTTCATGTCATCGGTAGTCTGACCGTGTCTAATGCCTAGTTCTCGTTCCAGCTGCTCCAGAAGACGGGTAGATCCTTTGACGAAACAACCGGTACCCATGCAAAGACTGATAATATTCTTGCCACGAGGAACCAGACTGAAGGCGTTGTAAAATGTGGCGACTCTCAGGATTTCCGCAAGCCCCAGGCCCAAATCAGAAGAGACATGCTCCAGGGCCGGGCGGGGTAACCAGTTAAAATGCCTGTTGATGTCTAAGAGAATGGGGAGCAGGTTCCCAGGTTCCTGCCGATGGCGGTTGATGATCTCCTCGACCGCCGCCTCCTGAGTGGCTTCCGCGTAGGCCGCGCGTGCCTCCCGCGCCTCAGGCAACTGTACCTGATAACGGATCGGACAGGCCTCCAGGCATACTCCGCAGCCGGTGCACTTGGTTGGGTCCACGAAACGGGGTTCGGATACAACGGTCACCCGGAAACGGGGAGCCTCCCCTTCGATCTTGGTGATCCGGGTGCGAGTGAGCAGTTCGATGTTCGGGTTGGAACCCACTTCCACCAGCTTGGGGGAGAGGATGCACATTGAGCAGTCGTTGGTGGGGAAGGTCTTGTCCAGCTGGGCCATCACCCCGCCAATGGCGTCCTTCGATTCCACCAGATAGACCTTGAAACCGCCATCGGACAGATCGAGGCTGGCTTGGATACCGGCCACACCTCCTCCCACCACCAGCGCTTTCCCGATTGCTTTTATCTCGTTCATGCTCTAACCGCGCACCGCTTGGGCGCCCAGCTTCTCCCACAGCCGGTCCATCTTGATGCGATTGATGGAAAAGCCCAGCTCCTCCCGCGGGATCCCCAAGGCCAGGCCTAGCAATTGTGGGTAATACAGTACGGGCAAACCATATTCACTGGCGAAGACCTTCTCGATCTTCTTTTGGTTTTGCTCAAACATTACGTCGCAAAACGGGCAGATCAGGGTGATCGCGTCCGCCCCCTGGTCCTTCATCTGGTCCAATGTCATCCGCGCCATCTTCAGCGCTGTCTCCTCTTTTGCTCCCAACGTTCCACCGCCGCAGCAGGCCTCCTCGAGGTCCAGCGTCTCCGCGCCGGTGGCTTCCACCAGCAGGTTGAGCGAAATCGGCCGCTCCGGTCGGTCGAAGCCCTCGTAGATTTCGGCCGGTTTGGTGTAGTGGCAGCCGGGATAGGCGGCGATTCTCCACCCTGCCAGCGGTTGAGTGACTTTGGTACGGATCCGATCCAGGCCGATCTCCTGGTAGAGGAAGCGGGCCGCGTGCCGCACCGTCATCGAGCCATCGTAGCGATAACCGAGCTTGGCCAGGTGTCCGGCTACCTTCTCCCGTTGTTCCGGGTCGTGGCGCAGGACGTGATTGGTTTCGGTCAGGGTCTCGGTGCAGGCGTTGCAGAGAGTGACCACTGCCTCCACTCCTTCCCGCTCGGCCAGGGCTAGGTTGCGGCCGGCCATCACCAGCGGGATCATCCGGTCCACCGCTTTGGCGGGGAACCCGCAGCAGGAGAAGTCGTTGATGTCGATCACCTCCGCGCCGAACTCGGCCGCCACCCGGCGGAAGGCCTGTTCGTAGTTGGTGGCCCGCACCGGGACCGTGCAGCCCAAAAACAGCGCGACCCTCATGGCGCGGGTTCCTTCCGGTAGTAGCGCGTCACCCCGACCAATTCCAGGATCCGCGCCACTTCCTCCCGCTTCTCTTCAACCCGAGGCAAACCCATTTTCGTTCGCTTCTTGTTCTCGAAGTCGCCGATCTCGTATAAGCGGCCATGCTTGTCCAGCAGCTCCAGTTGGGCGACATAAGCCGTCGGTATCTGACCCTCGCGCACGGCGATGTTGCGGATGGCGCACATCAGCTCGGTCACCGATACATCTTGCGGGCAGCGCTCGCTGCAGAGGTAGCAGGAGGAACAAAGCCAGACGAAGCCCGACTCAAGCACCTCCCGTTTTGCTCCCAGCAAGGCCAGGTGGATGATCCGGCGCGGGTTGAAGCTGTCATCGGTGGCCCGCACCGGGCAGCCCAGGGTACAGGTATCACAGGCAAAACAGCGGGTGATCTTCTCGCCGCCCTTCTCTTGCGAGATCTGAACCCGGAACGAGGGGTCCAATTGGTTGTCAATCAGCGGTTCCGGCATTGTGGATCCTCCTTGGTCCGGACTCTTCCCTATGACACCTGCTGAATTGCCCAGGTTAAGGCATCCTCGATCAGCTTCATTGGGACCTCCCGAATGTAACCTTCCCGCATCAGCAGATCGGTGATCTTGCGAGCCGTGGTGATATCCTCCTCGGCCTTGCGGTAGGCTTCATCCCAAGTTAGCCGGATGCGGGCCACACCGTCGGCAATTGCCTGCATCGCTACATCGGCTGCCTCGTTGGGGAAGACGGCCGTTTCATCCATCGTGGCCGTGATGTTGTCAGAGGTAATTCCTCGGCGCTCGGCGAAAGAAGCCAGGGATTTGGCAGAGGCGATCGCCATGTTGTCCGTAATCTTCCGCGCTCGCACTAGCAGTGCACCTTTTAAGATCCCGGGAAAGCCGAGTGAATTGTTGACTTGGTTGGGAAAATCACCCCGGCCCGTACCAACAATATAGGCTCCGGCCTCCTCGGCCTCGTAGGGGTAAATCTCCGGCACCGGGTTGGCGCAGGCGAAGACGATCGATTTGGGAGCCATGGACCGGATCCATTCCGGTTTCACCACCCCCGGCCCTGGGGTGGAGAGAGAGATCAACACATCCGCCCCTTTCATCGCTTCTTCCATCGTTTGGACCCGTGCGGGGTTCGTTTGCTGGCAGATTTCCCACTTGCGGTAGAAGCGAGCATCGGCACAGATATCCATCCGATCACGGTGCAGTGATCCCTTGGTGTCGAACATGATCGACTTCTTGGGGTCCCCCCCGGCAGCCAGGTTCAGCCGCAGACAGGTGGTGCTGGCGGAACCGGCGCCAAAGTACACGAACTTGGCTTCCGCCAGCGACTTACCAGCGAGCTTGAGGGCGTTCAATAGCGCAGCCAGGGTGACGCAAGCGGTTCCTTGTTGGTCGTCGTGCCAGACGGGGATCTCACAAGTCTCCCGCAGCACATCCAAGACTCTGTAGCAATTCGGTTGTGAGATATCCTCCAGGTTAATCGCACCGAAGCTGGGCTGCACGCGTTGGACGAATTCGATGATGGCATCCGGGTCATTTTCGCCCTGCTTGTTGCGCGAATCCATACAGAGGGCCACAGCGTCAATCCCACCGAGGTATTTCATCAGGAAGGCTTTTCCCTCCATCACGCCCAAGCCTCCCGGTGGCGTGACGTTACCGTCGCCCAACACGCGAGTGGAATCCGTGACCACCGCGACGAAGTTCCCGCGGTTGGAGAGTTCGTAGGAGGTCTCGTTGTGATCCCGGATCTCAGTCGATACCTTGGATACCCCGGGGGTGTACCAGACATTGAACCAGTTGAAGCCGAAGACCCCGGCCTTGGGTATAGTCTGGATTTTCCCGGCGTAGAAGCGGTGGCCGTCTTCCGCCAGCTTCTTGTAGAACAGAGTCTTGGCTTTGGCTACCTGGGCCGGGCCATAATGATCGGGAAAGGCCTCGTTCAGGTTCTCTAGCTTGACATCGATCTTCTTCATTCGTTTCTCTCCACCTTTCGTGTTCGTTTTTACAACCCGGCCGGCAGGAAGGGGTCGAAATCCTGGCGGTGTTTTTCCAGCGCGGAAATGTTGCGGTATTCAGGCAACAGGATCGGCGCGAACCGATCGCGCGAAACCCCCGCTTCTTTCAGTTCGCTTTCGAAACTGGCGACGTGTTCTAAATTCAATCCCTGGGGTGATGACGTCTCTTTGGCCATTCGTGCCGCTTCGATACCTGCACGGCGTCCAAAGACGTTGTAGTCCAGTACCGAGTTACCCATCAGCCGGTTGCGCCCATGCACCCCACCGGATACTTCACCGGCCACCAGCAAACCGGGCAGATTGGTATGTGTGTTTGGGTCCGTTTCCACCCCTCCGTTTTGGTAATGCAAGGTGGGATACACCAGCATCGGTTGCTTGCGGATATCGATATCGAAGCGACGGTATTGTCGGAACATGGCCGGAAAGGCACGCTCGATGATGCCTTGACCGTGCAAGATCTCGACAATGGGCGAATCAAGCCAGACTCCCACTTTTCCATCGGGAGTGGGAACGCCCATCCCTTTCTTGCACTCCTGGATATACTCCGAGGCTTCCACATCCCGCGGCTCCAAGGGGAAAACGAACAGCTCGCCCTTGGCGTTCAATGGTTGGCCGCCCATCCCCCGGATTTTCTCCGTGATCAGGAAGCCGAAGATCTGGGGCGGATAGATGGCCCCCGTGGGGTGGAACTGGACGGAGTCCATGTGCAACAACTGAGCTCCAGCCCGGTAGGCCATGACCACCCCGTCCATGGTGGCCCCGTAGTGATTGGTGGTGGGGAAATCCTTGATATGAAGGCGACCAAAACCGCCGGTGGTCAGGATGACGACTTTGGACTTGATCACGGCGTATTCTCCCGTCTCCATGTTGAAGAGAACCGCGCCGGCTACTTTACCCTCACGGTCTTTCAGCAGTTCCACTGCGGGGAAGTACTCCAGCAACAGGATATCTTCCGGGAAATTGCGCACCTCGTCTCGCAATACCCGCATGATCTCTGCCCCCGTATAATCGCGGGCGGACAGCATCCTGCGGCGTGACCCACCCCCTCCAGCCTGAGTGGAGAGATTCCCGTCCGGTGTACGGTCCCACATCACGCCTAGCTCCTCAAGGTGTTTGGCGATATAGGGCGCTTCGGAGGTGAGCACCTGCATCAACTCCGGTTTATTGTCGAAATGTCCGCCACCCATGGCGTCCAGATAGTGAAACAGGGGAGAGTCGTGGGGATTGATGGCGGCCTGCATTCCACCTTGAGACATCATCGAATTGGCATCCCCCAGGCGCAACTTGGTAGAAATGATTACTTTGGCCCCTCCCCTGCGGGCCCAGTTTGCAGCCATGCAGCCGGCTCCACCACCCCCGATGACCAGCACATCCGTCTCGTAGTCTAGCGGCTCAAGCCGGAACCCCTGCGGCAATCGGGAATAGCTTTCCAACACGTCAACGACCTGCCCGGTCATGCTTTCGCCCCGGTTGATCCCCACGCGGATCGACTTGCGCGCATCCGGCTGGTAATCCGGGTGATTCTCGCTTAGAACCTTGTGACGCCCTTCCGCGGATAAAGGTTTCAATATGTTCTGCAACCCCTGCTTGGACAGCTCGACCCTCCGCGGGCGGCTGGCTTCCACCATTTGCAGCGATTCGTTCATGTATTCCGGATAGCCCATGGTCGCTCCTTAGAAAATCAGATTGTTCAGCTCGCGCTCGAAGTAGCGCTTTTTCAGGTCCTCGGGAGAGAGGTCCTGCAGCTCTTGGTAGCCCGCGGTGAACTTGCTCGCTTCGACCTCTTTGATTCGATCCTCGACGTACTTCCCTTTCTTCGCTAGGTACCTTCCAACTAAGCGGCGGGCCAACAGGGCCACGTTGAACTGCGTGATCTCCGCCGGACAACGGGCGCTGCACAGTCCGCACTGAATGCAATCGAAGGAAAGGTCGGCCGCTTGTTCAAGGTCGCCCCGGACTGCGGCTTGGATGTAATCCATCACTTGCAGATCCTGCGGGCAAATCTTGGTGCAGGTGTTGCAAGAGAGGCAACGGTATAGCTCAGGATAAAGATGGGTGAAAACTTCCGGCACAGGCTCGAGCTCTTCCAGGTGATAGATGGCTTTTGGTGCCGGCGTGTAGGGGAGCTGCACGATTTGCATTTCCGGTTGGACCACTGTGGCGCAACCCAACCCGCCGTGCAGCTTGTAATCGCCTTGCAAGCGATAAAGACTGGCACAGGCTCCGCAAAAGCCTTCGCGGCAACCCACCCCCTTTTTCAACTTGAAGCCGGCATATTCCAGGGCGGTGAGAATCGTGGAGCCGGCTGGCACATGGTATTGGCGGCTGAGGATGTAAATTGTGATCAGATCCATTTTTTCGGGTTCGTTCATCCCTCTCCTCCTTCAAGCGGGGAAGTCGCTTGCAGATATCCCTTGGTGGCTAGAAGCGTCCTTGGGTTTGCGTAATGTCCAACCAAACCGAAAACCTCTTGCGGCAGACCGAAAGCGATTGCCATCAATTGGCTGAAATAGAAGACCGGAATCGGAAGAAACATGGGGTATTTCTCCTGGATTTCTTTCTGGCGGAAGTCCAGGTTGAAGGCGCAGAGGGGACAGCTGGTCGTGATTGCTTCCGCACCTGCCTTTTGCGCACGGCTTAGAATATCGTAAGCTAGATTCGCTACCAAGTCCTTGTCCGGTACCGTTTGGTAACTGCCGCAACAACGAAGCTTGAGCGGAAAATCCACCGGCTCGGCGCCCAAAGAGCGCAACAATTCCTCCTGAATCGTGGGGCGCTCCGGATCGTCGATGCCAACGTCTTTGGGCCGCAGCAGCATGCAGCCGTAGTAGGGAGCTACCTTTAGTCCGGTCAGAGGTTTGTGCACCCTTTCCTGGATTTTGTCCCAACCCATGCTACGCAATAGTTCCAGCAGATGTACGATCTCCACTCGGCCCTGGTAAGTCTCCGTTTCCAGGTACGAGAAATCGTTGATTTTATTACGGTCCTCCAGGCTTTCGCGCAAACGCTGATTCGTTCGTCTCAGGACGTTGAAACACATCGAACAAAATGTGACCAATCGATATTCATCCTCTACCAAATGGTCCCGATTCATCTCTTGAACGCGCAGGAAGATGTTGGTCGGTGCGATGTGGCGCATCAGGTCGTCGGAAGAGAGGGAGAAAACGGCACCGCAACAGTTCCAGCGGGGAAGTTCCACCAGCTCCAGGCCGAGAGCCCGAGCTGCTGCTAGGGCGGATGTTTCAAAGTTGGAAGCCTTATTCTTCAGCGTGCAGCCAGGATAGTAAGGGATTTGAATCATCCGATTTCTCCTAACCCGTCATCTTGCGGAAGGCGGCCACCAGAGCGACGGAAGGGAGCTTCTTGGCTTCTTCTGACGAGATTTCGTCGATCTGGATGTAGTCGATTGCCTGGCGTAGTTTCACCTGGCGCAAGGCCTCGGCAACCTTGGCAGGATCGATTCCTCGCGGGCAACGCACGGTGCATGTATAGCAGGAAGCGCACACCCAAAAGGTTTTATTTTCCAGTACCGCTTCTTGTCCGAGCTGAACCAGCCGTATCATCTGGGAGGGCGTGATGTCCATCTCCGCCGACATCGGACAACTCCCGGCGCAGGTGCCACATTGTTCGCAGAGCATCACCACCTCACCGGATAGTTCGGAAATCTTGCGGCAAAATTCGCGATTTTTCGCTTGGAGCTTGATTTTTCTAACCATGAATGACGGCTCCTTCCCGTACTTCCGGCAGAGGACCCTTGGCTCTTTCACCCAACCGCTCCCGCTGCTCGGGTGTGATCGGCTCGGCTTCCTTCTTGGCCAATTTCACCAATGACGTCACATTCTTATAGAAGTCGGTCAGCAAAGAGGCTAACAACTCCGAGAAACGGATCCGTTCGGGAGAAACCCCCTCCTCTTCCAGCACCCAGCGGGCGACAGTCAAGTTGCGCTCGATCGCATCCACCGAACCGGTATAGGGTGAAGCCTTGTGATCACATTCCCCGAGGAAGATGGCATCCGCTCCTTTATGGAAGGCGTACAGCATCAATTGGGGCGAGATTCTAGCGCTGGAGGGAATGCGGATGATGCGAGTCTCCGCCGGGTAAGATAATCGGCCAGTCCCAAGGTTGTCGGCTAGGCGGTAGGTGCAGACGTTGTCGGCAAAAATCAGCAGCCGAGGTTCGGCTGCTGATTTTCCTTCCAGTGCTTTTTCGATCTGAGCCTCAAGCTGCTGGGTGGTGTAGAAGTGCAAGTCGAGCGCTTCCGTGGGGCAGCTGCCGATGCAGATGCCGCAACCTTTG
>Ga0315294_10006703_pt1 | contig 12638 bp, 11 predicted proteins | sample YL17G13_40_MG_FD_203626 | JGI IMG/M metagenome (GOLD analysis project Ga0315294, IMG submission 203626) | Sediment microbial communities from Yellowstone Lake, YNP, Wyoming, USA - YL17G13_40 | ecosystem: Environmental > Aquatic > Freshwater > Lake > Sediment | place: USA: Wyoming | collected...
TAGGTTTACCTATATTAAGAAAAGATTTTATCCTTGAGCCATACCAGGTTTATGAGTCGCGCTATTTTGGTGCCGATGCTATACTTTTAATCGCCGATTTATTAACGCAGGAGAAATTATCAGAATTAATGCAGATAGCTTCTGAATTGGGCCTGGATTATTTAGTAGAGGTACATACCGAAAAGGAATTAAAGAAGATTTTAAAACTAAAGGGAGTAGGCCTGATTGGCATAAACAACCGTGATTTACATACTTTAGAGGTGGATTCCAAGACCACCGAAAAATTATTTCTTTTCATCCCTAAAGATAAAGTGTTAGTAGTAGAAAGTGGCATCAAGACTTATCAGGATGTTCTGTTTTTGAAGATCTTAGGTGTAAGCGCAGTTCTGATTGGTGAGGCCTTTATGGAGGCGGAGAATATTAAGGCTAAGGTGGAAGAAATAATGGGGTGGTAAATGAGCCCACAACTTACGGACGTAAGTTATTTGGGCGAATTTATCCCGACGAATATGCCAAAATTGTCGAAGAGAATTTTGGCATAGTTTATGAGTCGGGAGACGATCGGAAACTTCAACCTATGGTAAAGGTAAAGATATGCGGAATTACGAATTTACAAGATGCGCAAGCGGCAGTGGAAGCGGGTTGTGATGCACTGGGGTTTGTATTTTATAGAAAAAGTCCGCGTTATATTACGCCGTGGAAAACAAGAGAGATAATCGGGCAACTTCCCAAACGGGTTATAAAGGTTGGTGTGTTTGTTAATGCTAAAGAAAAAACAATTAAAAATATTGCTAAATTATGCGGGCTTGATATGCTGCAATTCCACGGTAATGAATCTCCGGAATTTTGCCAGAGATTTAGGCATTATAAGACAATTAAGGCTTTTAGAATAAAGAATAGAATAGACTCAAAGAATATATTAAAATATAGGACCTCTGCCTATCTTTTTGATGCCTTTGTAAAATCTAGGCCCGGAGGCACAGGCAGAAAATTTGATTGGAGTCTGATAAGAGATATAATAGACGATATAAAACGTCCGATATTTTTATCCGGTGGGCTTACTAAGGATAATGTTAAAGTAGCGATAAAGGTAATAAATCCGGACTGGGTAGATGTTTCCAGCTCTGTGGAAATAAGGCCAGGCAAGAAAGACCGTAAGAAAGTTAAAGAGTTCATTGAAATCGTGAAAAAACGGCTAAATACCTAGGGACGTCTTTAGATCTAATCGCCTGCCTGCCGGCAGGCAGGGGAGGGTGTCCCCGGTAGGCACCAAAGCGTTAGTATTGTAATGACTATTATATAAAAAGGCAGGATTATGTTGCCCGATAAAAAAGGATATTTTGGGGATTTTGGCGGGAAGTTTGTGTCTGAGACGCTTATGCAAGCACTGGATGAGTTAGAGAAAGAATATAGAGTGGCAAAGCAAGATAAGAAATTTATCCAAGAATTAAATTATTATCTTAAAGAGTATGCCGGTCGTCCCACGCCACTATACCTTGCACAAAACCTAAGCAGGCATTTAGGTATAAATAAAATATACTTAAAGAGGGAAGACCTGCTACATACGGGTGCGCATAAGATAAACAATACCTTGGGTCAAATACTGCTTGCCTTACGCATGAAAAAAAACCGTATTATTGCGGAGACTGGCGCGGGTCAACATGGAGTTGCTACAGCTACAGTAGCAGCCATGTTTGGGCTTAAGTGCGATATTTATATGGGCAAAGAAGATATTAGCCGGCAGAGATTAAATGTTTTTCGGATGAAATTATTAGGTGCGCGGGTAATACCGGTTGAGAGCGGTTCAAAGACCTTAAAAGATGCTATAAATGAGGCGATAAGAGATTGGGTGACTAACGTCATGACTACACACTATATTATAGGTTCAGTAGTGGGACCGCATCCCTATCCGATGATGGTCAGGGATTTTCAATCAGTGATTGGCCGTGAGGCAAGAGGGCAGATTTTAAAAAAAGAAAAAAGATTACCGGATTATTTAGTGGCTTGTGTAGGTGGTGGCAGTAATGCGATGGGCCTATTTCATTCCTTTTTTAAGGATGGAGAGGTGAAATTTATCGGTGTAGAGGCAGCTGGTTTGGGATTGGCTTCAGGTAGACACGCCGCTACCTTAGTAGGTGGCAGACCTGGTGTTTTACACGGCTTTAAATCCCAGCTTCTAGAAGATAAATTTGGCCAGGTTAAAATCGCCCATTCTATTGCCGCAGGTTTAGATTATCCAGGGGTAGGACCAGAGCACGCCTATTATAAGAAGATAGGCAGGGCTAGTTATGTAGCAGTTAATGATCAAGAGGCATTAGAGGGATTTAAGTTGTTATCAGAGACAGAGGGTATAATTCCGGCTTTAGAACCAGCGCATGCAATTTTTTATTTAAAGAAGATGAGCCGTCAAATAAACAAAAATTCCATCATTATTATTTGTCTTTCCGGAAGAGGCGATAAAGATTTAGATATAGTTACACCAAGATTAAGACATGAATAGAGTTGATAATAAATTTAGGGAATTAAAGAAAAAGAATAAAAAGGCGTTCATTGCCTTTATTACTGCTGGATATCCTAACTTAGGCGTTACTAAAAAACTAATTTTTGAATTTACCAAGATTGGTGTGGATATCATAGAGTTAGGCGTTCCTTTTTCCGATCCTATGGCAGATGGCCCGATAATTCAGGAAGCCTCGCAAGTAGCCTTAAAAAATAAAGTTAATCTGAATCGCATCTTAAATTTAGTCAAAGAAATCAGAAGGCATGCGAATATCCCTATTTGTCTGATGACCTATTACAATCCCGTATTTTGCTTTGGTGAGGAGAGATTCGCTAAGGCTGCTTATCGTTCTGGTGTAGATGGTGTAATTATACCCGACCTTCCTCCCGAAGAAAGTAAGTCGTTTATGAAGTTCGCCAATAAATATAAATTAGATTTAATCTGTTTTATTTCACCGGCTACCTCGCGAGAGCGCATAGAGTATGTATCGCGTCTGTCTAAAGGATTTATCTATTATGTTTCTTTAATGGGGGTTACTGGGCCGCGTCAGGCATTACCTGCTGACCTTATGCGTCATCTGAGGGTAATTAAGAAAATTACCCATAAACCAATTTGCGTAGGTTTTGGTGTATCTGGCCCCCAGCAGGTAAAACAAATTTATAAAATTGCTGATGGTGTAATCGTAGGCAGTGCGATTGTCGAGAAGATTAAGGAGAATATAGGTAAGCCAGATTTAGTTAAACGAGTTAGTAGTTTTGTAAAGAATTTGAAAGAACCTTAATGACAAATGTCAAAATTCTCCCGCACGACAATTGAAAATTTAGCGGGATCCCGATAAATCGGGAAAAGCACAAAATAAGTCTAAAGCACAAATGTCAAATACCAAAACTGATGTTTTGTCATTTAGATTTTGTCATTTGGATTTATTTTGACCCATTCGGCTTCGCTTGAGGGTCAATGGTGAGCGCTAGCCGAACCATTGAATTTTGTGCTTTGTCATTTGGATTTAAAATACCAGATGTATAAAAAAACTATATTGGATAATGGTTTGCGAATTATTACTCATCGCATGCCTCAGATGCAGTCTGTAGCTTTGGGCATTTGGATAAAAGTAGGCGGTAGATATGAGTCATCTAAAGACAAGGGTATCAGCCATTATTTGGAACATCTTGTTTTTAAAGGCACTAAAATTTATTCCTGTCGTAAGATAAAAGAATCAATTGAGGGCGTAGGTGGTTCTTTAAATGCGGCTACTTCTGAAGAGCTGACTTGTTATTTTGTAAAATTACCCAGTCGCTATTTAGATTTGGCGTTGGATATTCTATCAAGCATGGTAATAAATCCCATATTGTCGCCAGTTGATATCGAGAAGGAAAGAACAGTAATTTTAGAAGAGATAAAGATGCTTAAGGATTCGCCCCGGGATTATGTTTATGATTTATTAGATGGTCTTTTATGGCCGAATCAACCTTTGGGTATGAGTATCGCTGGTACGCTTGAGTCTGTTAGTCAGATAAAAAAAGAAGACTTATCTTTATTTAAAACGCAATACTATAATCCTTCAAATATTGTAGTGAGTGCTGTGGGTTTATTGGAGCACGATAAGCTTAGCCGTAGAGTGCAAAAGTTTTTTTCAAGTCTTAAAGAAAAAAACATAAGTAAGTTTTCTTTAGTTAAGGAGGGACAATCTAAACCGCAATTAGAATTGTTTCATAAGGATACCGAACAGGCCCATATGGCTTTAGGGTTCCATAGTTTTAAAAAAGGTCATCCCTTAAGATATACCTTAGGGTTATTACATGTGATATTAGGAGCAAATATGTCCAGTCGCCTATTTAATGAGTTAAGAGAAAAAAGGGGTCTTGCCTATGAGATTGGTACACAGATTAAATTTTTTCAGGATACTGGTGAATTCGTTGTACACGCAGGTATCGATAATCAGAAAGTAAATAATGCCATAAAATTAATTTTAAAAGAATTAGAAAAAGTTAAAGATAAATTGGTAACTCATGATGAATTTAGGCGCGCCAAAGAATTTTATTTAGGCCAACTTACGCTGGCGCTAGAAGATACATTAGATCACATGCTCTGGATTGGTGAATTCACCGCTAGCCTGGATAAGACTTGCACCTTAGACGATATTATTAAAGAAATGAATAAAATTAAGCGAGAAGATATCCAGAAGGTTGCTCAGTATATATTTAAAGAAGAAAGTTTAAACTTGGCGCTTATTGGCCCGCTTAAGGATAGCCAAGACAAAATATATAACCAGCTTCGTCTGGCTTAGCTATTAAGACTCAAATGACGCCCATAATTCCCATACCTGTAATATTAATATCTTTATTTATTTTGGCAATGTTATCCTTCTTTTTTTCTGCTTCTGAAACCGCCATTATTGGCTTAAGTAAGATACGTCTGCGCCATATGATTGTTAAGGGGATAAAGCGCGCGAAGAGCATTCAACAGTTAATTACAAAGTTAGATAAATTTATTGCGGCTATTTTGATTGGAAATGATTTTGTAAATATTGCTATATCGGCAATTGTTACAGCAATATTTGTGCATATATTTGGTTATCGCTGGGGTGTAATTATCGCTACATTTACATCGACATTTTTTGTGCTGATTGCCTGCGAGATAACTCCCAAAATATTAGCTATTAAACACACAGAAAAAATCGCTTTATTTACCGCTCCCATAATGGAGATATTCATTAGGGTATTCCACCCCGTAATTCTTATCTTTACAGGAACTAGCAATTTTATTTTGAAGATATTTGGAATAGGACCTACAAAAAGGTTGCCTTTAATTACTGAAGAAGAGCTCCGCCTGATGATAGAGATTGGCAAGGAAGAGGGGGTTTTAAGTGATGAAGAAAGGAAAATGCTGCACCGTATTTTTGAATTTGGCGATACAAAGTTAAACGATGTGATGGTACCAAAAGAGAAAATTATTGGCATCAATATCAAATCTAGCCCGGAAGAACTACTAAATATTTTTGTTGAGGAGGGACATGCCCGTCTTCCGGTTTATGAGGGTTCCCTCGATAATATTATCGGTATAATTTACGCCCGGGATTTACTTTATGTCTTAAGAGATAAAGGGCTATTTTTATTACCAGATTTGGTCCATAAGGTATATTACGCATATAGCAAAATGCGGGTAAATGACCTTTTAAGAGAATTTCAGGCACATAAAATTCAGATTGCCGTGGTCATTGATGAACATAAAAAGACATTGGGTCTGGTGACTTTGGAAGATTTAATTGAGGAGATTGTCGGTGAAATTGAAGAGGTGCATCCTATGCACATTGCAAATAAAAATTGACCCCATCACTTTCTGTAAAATTTGTATTGAATTTTTAAATAAATAGTGTATAGTAGTTTTAATCTGTGTAATCATTTTTAAAAAAAGGAGGAAGGAAGATGGCAGAAAAGGGATACTGCGTGAAGTGCAAAAAGATGAAAGAAATAAAAGATGAACAGAGGGTGACAATGAAAAACGGCCGCTTAGCAGCGAAAGGTAAATGTCCTGATTGCGGCACAGGAATGTATAAGATTTTAGGAAAAAAATAGTGCTTGCGTTAGCGCTACGCATCGCGGCAGTTGCAAAATCTAAAAAGGCTCAAGATGTGATTGTTTTAGATATGCACGATGTTTCTACCTTCTGTGATTATTTTGTTCTTTTAAGCGGGACATCGCTTCGACAGATAAACGCAATTGCTAAAGCTATACAAGAAGATTTATCCCGCCCTTCTTTAAAATCGTATACAACGTCTAAAAAAGGGCGGGATTTAGATAAATCCCGCACCTTATCAAAGGTATGGGATAAAGACGAAATAAAATCTCTCTCTAAGGTTTCTGGTAATGATGAATCCGGCTGGATAGTTTTGGATTACGTATCTGTAGTAGTCCATATTTTTTATAAACCGATGAGAGAGTTTTATTCTTTAGAGCGCTTGTGGAGCGATGCAAAGAAGGTAAGGATTCCCAGGAGCGTATCGAGATAATTTTAATATTTCCCCTCGTTTTTATACTTTTGGTTTCCTCCCAGCCATAATATTCTAAATTAAGATGAACTCCACTCTTCCTAAAAATATTGGAACAGATAATGCAAAAGGAAGAGGGGGGATGCCATTATTTAAAATAGATTAGAAAGGAAGAGCGGGGTGAAAAAGAATATCCCGGATTTGCTGATACAGATAACAAAAGATTCCTTAAGAGATCTTAATTTAGAGAGCACTCTCCAGGAAGATTTGTACTTAGACGTACCTTCAGACAGCCGTTTTGGAGATTTATCTACCAATATCGCTTTAAGATTAAATAAGCTTACCCATAAGTCCCCTCTTCAGACCGCTGGTGACCTAGTAGTCAATATAAGAAAATATTTAGAAAAGAGCTCTTTAAAAGTTTATATCAAAGAAATAAAGTGCGAAGGCACTGGATTTATAAATTTTTATTTAAATGACAACTATTTTTATGAACAACTTAAAGATATAATCACCAAAGATAATCGCGTCCTAAAGACAGATATTGGCAGAAAAAGATACGCGCTCATTGAGTTTGTCAGCGCCAATCCTACCGGTCCTTTATCAGTTGCCCATGCCAGACAAGCGGTAGTGGGAGATGTCTTGGCAAATGTATTAGAATTCTTAGGCTTTCGCGTTAAAAGAGAATACTATCTTAATGACGAAGGCAATCAAATTGACATCTTGGGTAAATCCGTCGAATTAAGGCTTAAGGAACTAAATGGGGAAAAGACAGAGTTCCCCCAGAACTATTATCAAGGAGACTATATTTATGATATAGCTAAAAAGTCACAAAGTCATCCTTCGACTTCGTCCTTCGGCAAGCTCAGGACTTCGCTTAAGGGAGGTAACGTCACAACGTCACAATATTTCAGCGAATTCGCCATGAAATATATTTTAGATATAATTAAAAAAGAACTCAAAGATTTTGGAATAAAATTTGATTATTGGTATAGCCAGAAAGAGTTAAGAGAAAGCGGTAAGATAAAGAAGGGCTTGGATTTATTGAAGAAAAAGGGTTTCTTGTATGAAAAGGATAGTGCCCTCTGGTTTAAATCTACGCAGTTTGGCGATGATAAAGATAGGGTGGTGGTGAAAAGCGATGGAACTTATACGTATCTGGCACCAGACATCGCTTATCATCAGGATAAATATAAACGAGGTTTTAACTGGCTGATAAATCTCTGGGGGCCCGATCACCACGGTTATATAAATAGACTAAAGGCAGCAGTTCAGGCCCTGGGGCATAATTCAGAATCACTATCTATTATCATTGTGCAATTAGCTTCTATATTTAGAGAGGGAAAGTCCATAGAAATGTCTACGCGTAAAGGTCAATATATAACCCTTAAGGAAGTGTTAGATGAGGTAGGAACCGATGCCTCCAGATTCTTCTTTTTGATGCGCCGTACTTCTAGTCACCTAGATTTTGATTTAGATATCGCCAAAAAACATACACCGGAAAATCCGGTTTATTATGTACAGTATGCCTATGCGCGGATTTGTAGTATTTTACGTAATGTCGAAGTATCTTTAAAAAAAGATGCAGATTTAACGTTACTGAAAGAAAAAGAAGAGATAGGGCTGATCAAGAAGCTGTTGCAGTTTTCTTATATACTAAACATCTGCTATAAAACCGTGGATCCATATATGTTAACCGTTTATTTACAGGAATTATCTGAGGTCTTTCATAAGTTTTATGACCTACATCGCGTGCTAGGAGAGGACCAAAATTTAACTAAAGCCAGACTTGCCTTAATTGAGGCCACCCGGATTGTTATTGCTTGTGGCTTAGAATTGCTAGGTGTATCTAGGCCAGAGAAGATGTAAGTATGCATAGTCATAAGATTTTAACCATTGCTTCACCTAATACTTCTCTCCAGAATAATTTTAGTCAGGAACTAGGGCTATCAAAGATTCTTGTCCAAATATTAATCAATCGCGGCATAAAAACTAAAGATGAAGCAGAAAAATTCTTAGATGCTAAATTAGAACATCTTTTAGACCCTTATTTATTTTCGGATATGCATCAGGCAGTCACGCGCATTAAAAGAGCAGTCCAGAATAAAGAAAAGGTCATGGTTTTTGGTGATTACGATGTGGATGGCATAACTAGTACCGCGTTGCTTGAGCTTGTTCTTTCTAAAATGGGATTAGATGTTATTCATTATATTCCACATAGAATTAAAGAAGGCTACGGTTTAAATAAAAATATCTTACATCTTATAAAGCAGAAAAAGATAAAACTTTTAATTACTGTGGATTGCGGGATTAATAATCATGAAGAGATAAAAGAATTAAGACGCCATAATATAGATGTTATAGTAACCGATCATCACGAGCCTGTGGATTCCGAATTACCGGCTGCATCCAGTATTATTAATCCCAAAATAAAAGGCTCGAAATACAAATATAGAGATTTAGCGGGCGTAGGCGTAGCCTATAAGTTGTGTCAGGCGATTACAAATAAGGCATTATTTGAGGATTTAGATTTGGTTTCTTTAGGCACAATCGCAGATGTGGTTCCCTTAAACGGCGAGAACCGCGTTATTGTCAAGGAGGGCTTAATCCGGCTTTCTGACACCAAAAAGATAGGTCTTCAGGCGCTTATAGAATCAAGCGGGATAAAAGATAAAAAGATTACCGCTACCTTTGTCAGTTATATACTCGGGCCGCGCCTGAATGCCAGCGGCCGTATGGATACTGCTGAGATCGCCTTAAATTTACTTATCAGTCAAAGACAAACCGAAGCAGAAGATCTTGCCAAGATTATTGAGACACATAATCGCCTGCGCCAGAAGATAGAAAGCAAAATCTTAGAAGAAGCAGAGGTAATAATTGACCGAGAGATTAATTTTAAGGACCATAAAATTATTGTTATCGCCAAAGAAGATTGGCATCCCGGAGTTCTGGGGATAGTAGCCTCTAAGCTTGTGGATAGATTTTGTCGACCAGCTATTGTCATATCCTTAAGTTACGATTTATGTAAGGGCTCTGCCCGCTCCATAAAAAACTTTCATTTATTTCAAGCGCTTTCCGAATGTAAAGACCTATTAGAGACATTCGGTGGGCATGCCCATGCTGCAGGATTGGTGATTGCTAAAGACAACATAGAAGATTTTAAGCAGAATATTAATCGTTTGGCAAAAGAAAAATTGGTCTTAGAGGATTTATTGCCCCGTTTAGATATAGATATAGAATTGGCTCTATCAGATTTAAATGAATCTGCCATAATGGAATTGGAGGCATTAGAGCCTTTTGGCATGGCTAATCCTGAACCATTATTTTATACCCGAAATCTTAAATTAAAAGGCGAGCCTCAGGCTTTGGGCAGGAATACCTTGAAATTTTGGGTTACCGATGGCCAGATTACTTATCAGGCCATCGGATTTGGATTCGGTAGTTTCAAAGATAGCCTGGTTAATGCAGATTATTTTGATTTGGTATATAGCCCGCGGATGGATAATTGGCATGGCGAGGGAACAGTTCTTTTAGAAATCAGGGATGTATTTTTTAAGTGAGGACATAACTTATGGAGTCCGCCGTAGGCGGACGAACATAAGTTATCTGTCCGAACTTACCCCACACCCAGTTACCACGTAGAGACGTTACTTTGTATCTGGGTGTGGGGTAAAATTCGTCCCGCCAAAGGTGGGACTCATTAAGCTTTTTTGAAGCGGCCTTTTTTGATACACCTGGTGCAGACGTAGACTCTCTGCGGATGGTTGTTGATTAAAATACGCATCTTCTGAAGGTTAGGAAGGAACTTGCGTTTACTCGTGCGGACGATCTTTTTACCCGTGCCGCCCTTTTTCTTAGCCAAACCCTTTCGGACAATATTTCTTCCTGTAAGTGACTTTTTCCCGCATATAGCACAAATTTTAAGCATTTTTTTGTTCCTTGATTGATTAACTTTATCCCTTGCCTAAGCGCTTGTCAATTTCTTGCGAAATTGACTACGCAGGCTTCGGGATCAATTCGCGTTTATAACTTACATTCGCTTACTTTGTTCGCTCCGTAAGTTATGCGCTCATTGAGAGTATACTTGAAAATAACCTATTGTCAAGGAAATAAGTGAGGCCATAAGTTATGGAGCACGTTATTAGTTATCTAAGCGGCATAACTTATAAGGCCGAACTTATCCGCCGAAGCTCGTCAAAGCCATAACGATTCTACCAAAGAGCGAAGGCGGATATGCAGGTAAGTCTCTAGTAGGTTTGCGGGTTAACGGGTTTGCGGGTTAGTGAGTTATAGGCGTGATTTTTTGCGGGTCCCTGCCTGCCGGCAGGCAGGGACCCGAGGCGTATTTCTCGTAGCATCGCCCAAAAAAAATATATGAATATATTGACTTATGATGTAAAGTAACGTATAATGTTTTCTAAAGGTAAAGGAGGTGAGAGAGAATTGGTTTTGGTTAAAGAGAAAAAGCAGCAGATTATTGATGGCTTTAAGATTCATTCCCGGGATACTGGCTCAGCAGAGGTCCAGATTGCACTTTTAACCGAGAGGATTAATATTTTAGGGGAGCACTTTAAGCATCACAAGAAGGACTTTCATTCTCGGCGGGGACTCCTTATGCTTGTAGGGGGGCGCCGTAGACTCCTAAATTATCTCAAGAAAAAAGACGTCAAGAAATACGAAGAACTTTTAGGGAAGCTCAAGCTTCGAAAATAAGTTTCTATCTTTATACATTCGCGGCCAGAAGACTTCACTCTTTAAGAGCGAAGATGAATTATGGCCGCTTTAGTATCAACCATAACAGACTCTGGGGTTTAGTGCAGAGTAGCGGTAGGTTGATTTATCCTTAAGGAGCAAACAATTATGCAGGATATTATGCGAAAAGTAAAATTTGGAAGGAATGATTTGATTTTAGAGATGGGTAAGATTGCCAAGCAGGCAAACGGCTCGGTTACTGTCCAGTATGGCGGCACAGTGGTTTTAGTTACGGCTTGTATGTCGCGTGAATCCAAAGAAAATCTGGGTTTCTTTCCTCTAACCGTAGAGTATCAGGAAAAGACATATGCCGCAGGAAGAATTCCCGGCGGTTTCTTTAAGCGGGAAGGTCGGCCTTCTGAGAGTGAAATTTTGACCGCACGGCTCATTGACCGGCCAATTCGGCCATTATTCCCTAAAGGCTTATTCCATGAAGTCCAGATTATGGCTATTGTTTTGTCCAGTGACGGCGAAAATGATCCCGATATCTTAGCGGTTATCGGAGCATCACTGGCTTTATCTTCATCGGATATACCTTTTCATGGACCATTGGCTTGTTGCCGCGTAGGAAGACTAGATAATCAATTCATTCTTAATCCCACCTACGCAGAATTAGAGAATTCGGATTTAGATGTAGTGGTGGTAGCCAATAATAAAGGTATTATTATGTTGGAAGCTAAAGCCAAAGAGGTATCTGAAGAGATATATTTAGAGGCAGTCAAATTTGGTTTTGAAAATCTTACAGAAATAATTCGTTTACAAGAAGAATTCAGCCGGCAATACGGAAAACCCAAGGCAGAGATCGAATTTAAAAAAATAGATCCCATATTGAAGACAAAAGTTGAAGATTTATCGAAAGAAAGATTAAAAGCGGTTTATAAATTAGATAAGAAAGAAGAACGCGAAGAAGAAGTAGATTTATTATCTCGGGAATTGGAAGCCAAGTTTGTTCCAGAGGGATATTTAGCCAGTGATGTTAAAATGGTTTTGGTAGAAGTGGAAAAAGAAGAGGTAAGAAAGAAGATATTGACAGAGAATATGCGTATAGATGGCCGGGGATTTAAAGAGATCCGACCAATTAATTGCGAGGTCGCGGTATTACCGCGCACGCACGGTTCAAGTCTTTTTACGCGTGGCCAAACTCAAAGTTTAGCCGTTACTACTTTAGGTACTGGTGAAGATGAGCAACTCATCGAAGCGCTAGAAGGAGAAAAATACAAGTCCTTTATGTTACATTACAGTTTTCCGCCTTTTAGCGTAGGAGAGACAGCGCCGGTGCGTGGTCCAGGCCGTCGGGAGATTGGTCATGGTGCTTTAGCAGAAAGGGCGCTCCTGGCGGTGATGCCCTCCAAGGAGAAGTTTCCTTATGCTATCCGGGTAGTTTCGGAGATTCTGGAG
>Ga0315294_10006704_pt1 | contig 12636 bp, 13 predicted proteins | sample YL17G13_40_MG_FD_203626 | JGI IMG/M metagenome (GOLD analysis project Ga0315294, IMG submission 203626) | Sediment microbial communities from Yellowstone Lake, YNP, Wyoming, USA - YL17G13_40 | ecosystem: Environmental > Aquatic > Freshwater > Lake > Sediment | place: USA: Wyoming | collected...
GCTGGTTGAGCGGCAGTTGTTTCCACCAGAGCTTTTTCAAGACTGTTTTTTTGAAATGTTTTATCTGGTTCAGCCAAACGATAATCCAGGGCAGTGAGCCGAAGAGAAGGGCCGGCAGATATATAAAGGCTTTTGCGAAGCCCGGATTTCGGCGATATTTTTCGGAAACCAGCCTTCCCCAGATTTGATTGTCAAAGAAATATACTGCTGCGCCGGGCACCTTTGCGGACACATAAAAGTACCAACTCAAGCCTGTTATTATAAACAGTAAAATGCCGGGCAGCGTCCATAGGGTGAAAAAGAATTTTTTCGTCTGCCCCGTCAGCAGCAGATATACAAACATTCCGGTACATGGGATAAGGACAGCGGGACCTTTTGTTAAAAAACCGAGACCGAGCGATGTATACAGAAGCATTTTGAAGAAATTGCGGTGTTGACCCCGCTCCACGGTTGTGAGGCGGGGTTGAAAGTTTGTGTCAAGACTTTTGGAGAAACACAGAATCGAGGCGGTTGTCCATAAGACCAGAGGCGTATCCGGCGTGACGAAATTTGCAGCGGTAAACGGGACTGCCATAGTTGCATAAATAAAAGCGCAGATGAAGGCATTTAGTTTTTTGCCGAAGAAGGAAAAGGAGAGCAAACCGGTCAGGGCAGCGGTTAAAGTGAAACAGACGGCATTGAATAATCTGCAGGCCAGCTCGGTTTGTCCGAAGGTTTTAATTGCCGCTATTGTTCCCCAATACAACACAGGAGGTTTTTCCAGAAAAAGCTCCTCGCCCAGTTTGGGGATAAGGAAATTGCCGTTTTTTATCATAGTCACGGCAGTGCCGACATAATATCCTTCGTCCGGCTGCCAGATGCCGCGTGCGCCCTGAAAGGCGAAAGCCAAGACAAGCACAGCAGCAGCAATCAGGATACTTATCGTTATTTGACGGTCAAAAGGCGTTTTCATAATGTTTTATTTGCGGCTTGTTCTTTTGATTGGCTATTATTATCACCACATCGAAGCGTAAGGGCAGATTTTCGAGTTTGTGTTTTTTTGTGAAAAATTTTGCAGTTCTTAGCAGTCTTTGTTTTTTTGCTGCAGTGACGGCAGCCTCGGCATCAGCAAAATCTTCATTTGTTCTGGTCTTGACCTCCACAAAGACTACCGTGCCGCTGCTGTCTGCCATAATAAGGTCGATTTCTCCTGTTTTGCAGGAGAAATTTTCTGCGAGCGTTTTATAACCTTTTTTTTTCAGAAACTTTTTGGTCTGTTTTTGTCCCCACTTTCCGAGCAGATTTCTGTCGGCTGACAGCTTTTGTTTTTTTCTGAAAAGCACAATGTTTATGAGCCGGCAGTATGTTCGGTTCGTTTTTCCGGGAGCTTAACGCTTTTTCCGCTGCGCTGTCTGAGGTAATACAGCTTGGCTCTTCTTGTTTTTCCGCTTCGGACGGCTTTGACATCGACGACATTCGGCGAATGTAACGGGAAGACTCTTTCGACTCCTTCGTCGTCCACGATTCTTCGAACGGTGAAGGTTTCGTTGATACCCCGCCCTCTTCTGGCTATGACAGTCCCTGAAAAGACCTGAAGGCGGGTTTTGTCGCCTTCGGTGATTTTACAGTGTACATCGACCGTATCTCCTATCTCGAAGTGTGGAATTTTAGACTTGAGATTTTTCTTTTCTACCGAATCAAGTATTTCAGTTTTCACTTGTTTATACTCCTAATTAAATTTTACAATGTATCAACACTAATTTTATATTGGTTGCGTATTTCGTTTATCGGTTGCGATGCTCGTTTCGTCCATCGTTCTACGTTTAACGTAACCGTGACGAGCTGCGCAACCGCAACCGTATAACGCAACCTCAACTTTTCAATCTTCAATTATTTCAGCAGGTCGGGTCTATTAAGTTTAGTTTTTTCAACGGCCTGCTGTTTTCTCCATTTATCTATTTGGTTATGATTGCCGCTGAGCAGTACCTGCGGCACTTTTAAACCTTTGAATTCTTCCGGCCTTGTATATTGCGGATATTCGAGCAGGCCATTGCAGAACGAGTCATCCTGGGCAGAGTTTTGGTCGCCTAAAGCTCCGGGCAGAAGTCGAACCATCGCATCAATTATCACCATTGCAGGCAGTTCTCCGCCGCTGAGGACATAATCGCCGATGGAAATCTGTTCTGCGCCTGTGCCGGTTATAATCCTTTCGTCAAAGCCTTCATAGTGGCCGGCTATCAGTATAATCCTCTGCTCTGCGGCAAGTTCTTTTGCAAGCTGCTGGTCGAACTTTTTTCCCTGCGGCGTAAGCAGGATAATGCGGGCGGGTCTTGAGTCCTGTTTTTGAACGTGCTGGAGACAATCAAACACAGGCTGACACATCATAACCATTCCCGCTCCTCCGCCATAAGGCTTGTCGTCGACCTTTCTGTAGCGGTTGGTTGCGAAATCTCTGATATTTGAAAGAACAATCTCGACTATGCCGCTTTTCTGAGCACGCTTTAGTATGGAAAAGGCGAGCGGCGAATCGAACATTTCCGGGAAAAGCGTAAGGATGTCTATTCTCATCGCTTTTTATACATTTATTATTCAGGGGTCTTCCGTTTGGAAGCGGCCTTGGCTTTGGCCTTTGTTTTAGTCTCAGCCTTTGTTTTAGGCTCAGCCTTTGTTTTAGGCTCAGCCTTTGTTTTAGTCTCGGCCTTTGTTTCAGTCTCGGCCTTTGCTTCAGTCTCGGCCTTAGCTTCTGCCTCAGCCTTGGCTTCTGTCTCAGCCTTAACTTCTGCCTCAGCTTTGGCTTTAGCTTCAGTTTCGGCTTTGGCTTTAGCTTCGGTTTCGGCTTTGGCTTTAGCTTCTGCCTCGGCTTTGGCTTTGGCTTCTGCTTCGGCCTTGGCTTTAACTTCTGCCTCAGCCTTGGCCTTTGTCTCTGCTTCGGCCTTTTCAGTGATTTTTTTTGCCTGCGATCGCTGTGTTGTATCGAAAAGCACGCCTTTTTTGCGAGCTGAAAGTCTTGCTCTTTTTCTTTGTGCCTTACCCTGCTGATAGTGTTTGCTGACGATTCCTATTTTTGCAATCAGCTGGGCAACAGTTTCGCTCGGCACGGCGCCGACACTCAGCCAGTATTCGATTCTTTCCTTGTTGAGGACGAGTTGTTTTTCAGGTTTTTTTTCGATTGGGTCGTAGTGGCCGAGCTTTTCAATGATTCTGCCGTCGCGCGGGTTGCGGGATTCGATGGCGTTGAGGCGGAAGAACGGCTTGTGTCTTCGCCCCATTCTCATAAGTCTTAATTTTACTGCCATAATTTTTCCTTTCCGTATATAATTAATATTCCTTCCGACAAATTGTCATCAGGAAACACGTTTACCCTGTTAGAAAAACCACCTGCTTTAATCGGCAGTTTTTACGGTTTTCAAACCCTCGTTAGAATTTTATTTTCTAACGGGGTTTACAATGTAATACATAACCGTTAATAAAGATTGCCAGCAGTGCCGGGTCTATTTTGGCGTCCTGTGCGATTTTCTTTACCTGTTCATCCGTAAGTAAATCTGCGTTTTTTAATTCCGATTCCGTCATTATCGCCACAGCTTTTCTTAGCTGGCTGATTTCATCGCCGCTTGGACTTGCCAGCATAGCAAGTTCTGCCGAGCCTTTATTATCCGCGAAAAAGCTTCTGAACTGTTTTCCGAAGTTATCGTCCGTTTTCTGTGCGATTTTTTCGAGAAATTCGGTTAGCGATAATTTCTGCTTTATCGGCGTATTATTTTGCCTTTTCTTTTTATTTTCTGTTTTCTTCGTGAACGCTGCTTGATTTTTCTTCCCTGACTCATCATTGAGCCGACAGCATCCATACCGCCTGCACTGAAGAGGGTTTTAAAACCACCCAAGGCTCCACCAGACATAGCTTTAAGCATATCCCTGCTCCGCTCGAATGTCTTGACAAGTCCGGAAACATCATGCTGGTCTGTTCCTGAGCCTGCGGCGATGCGCCTCCTGCGCAAGGGGTTGATTATATCGGGATTTTTTCTTTCCTCAAGTGTCATTGAGTGAATAATTGCCTCAATTTTTCCCATTTGGGCCTCGTCAATGTCAAGGCCAGCCATTTTTCCGCTCATACCCGGCAGCATTTTGAGCATATCGGCCAGGCCGCCCATTTTCTGGACAGTTTGCATCTGTTTTAGGAAATCATCGAATCCAAAGGTGCCCTTGGCCATTTTTTTCTGCATTTTCGCGGCTTCTTCGGCGTCAAACTGTTCCTGTGCTTTTTCAACCAGTGTGACGACATCGCCCATACCGAGTATTCGGCTTGCCATACGGTCGGGATGGAACTCTTCGAGTTTATCGAGTTTTTCGCCTACTCCGACGAATTTGATTGGCTTGCCGGTAACGGCTTTTACGCTCAAAGCGGCGCCGCCTCTTGCGTCGCCGTCGAGTTTGGTCAGGATTACCCCGTCCAGTTCGAGTCTCTCGTTGAATTCCTTTGCGCTGTTGACGGCATCCTGACCGGTCATTGCGTCGCAGACTAAATAAATCTGGTGAGGATTTGTTGCCTTTGCGATGTTGGCGACCTCGGTCATCATCTCTTCGTCGATGTGGAGTCTGCCGGCAGTATCCAGAATAACCACGTCGTAACCATTGTCTTTAGCGTGTCTTAAGGCGTTTTTTGCGACCTTAATAGCGTCTTTTGAGTCTGGTTCACTGTAAACATCTATATTAAGCTGTTGGCCGAGTATTACGAGCTGCTCGATAGCTGCCGGTCTCTGCAGGTCGTCGGCGGCAAGAAGGGTTTTTTTGCCTTTTGCGACGATATATTTGCCGAGCTTTGCAGCGGTGGTGGTTTTTCCACTTCCCTGCAGTCCGGCAAGGAGTATTACAGTTGGTCCGGGCGAGACGAAGTAAATCTTTGCATCTGCCGGCCCCATTAGTTTAGCCAGCTCGTCATTGACGATTTTTATCATGACCTGGCCGGGCCGCAGAGCCTTTATGACTTCTGCGCCCATAGCAGCGTCTCTTACGTCTTTGCAGAACTGTTTTACGACATGGTAGTTTACGTCAGCTTCGAGCAGGGCCTTGCGGACGTCGTTCATAGCGTCTGAAATATTCGCCTCGGTTATCCTGCCGCGGTTGGTTAAAGAGCGAAAAACGGAATTAAATTTTTCTGTCAGTGCATCAAACATAAGTATTAACCAGTTTTAAAAACCGGATGATTTTATAGAAAAGAGGCTTTTTTTGCAAGCTATTTTGCTTAAGCTGCCGTTAAAGTTGAACTTGTGTGTTTTCTCAGAGAATAAACCACAGGAGGCAAATATGGATATATAATAAGTAGTATTTTGTGGAAAATTATCGGTTTTTGCAGATTTTTTTTGATAAATTCTGGTTTTTGTATATAATGTTACTTAAGGAAGAAGATTAGGTTTTACAATCGGTGAAACAGAAAAGGGGTCGGAAGAAGAACGAACCCTTTTTTGTTGCGCCTCGAAAATGTTATAGAGCACCGAGCGAATCTCGTATTTTTTCGTAGAATTCTGCGTATTTGTCCTTGTCTTTCATTTTTCGTATAGAGATAGCTGTAATACTAAATCTGGATGGGTTATAGGCATTATTTTGTAAAGATTATCGGTCCTTTTGGATTTTTCTTGACAAAGAGGTCAGGTTATGGTATAATTCCTTCCTCAGAATAGGAAGTTCTAATAGAAGTTGGGAGCAGGGAAGATGTATGTGGCATTCTGATAATGGAGGTGTGAATTATGAAGAAAAATTTGTTAGTATCGCTTCTTGTTTTGCTAATGAGTAGCTTTGCATTTGCCGGTTTTGTTGACGGCACATTTCTGTGCACATTCCCAGATGACCCCTGTGGCTTAATTCATGATTGGGATTTCGATGACGTGGAAGATTCTCTGAGTTTATATGAGAATATCCATGCTCTTGGCATTGACCAGGTCGTAATGAGCGGCGAAACGACGACGGACCCGATATTTCGCACAACCAAGTGGGTAACCAACGAAAGTGGTGTTGCATGGACATCATACGAATTGACCCTTGGTGCATCAGGTCCGCTTTTTGTCGGCACCACGTCCAGCGACCTGTTCAGCAGTGCAGTGATAAGCGATGGCGGGTTGAAGATTACTTATTCCGGCGGCGTTGTAAATCCGAATGATGAAGTTGCACTTAATTTCAGAGTTCAGGTTTTTACTACCGGCGGATTTAGCACCTGCCTGACGCAGAATCCAATACCGGAGCCTGCGACACTTACGCTGCTTGGTCTTGGCGCATTAGCTTTTATAAGAAGAAAATAAAGGAAGAAGATTTAGTTTTACATTATCGGTGAAACGAAAAAGGGTTCAGATTTTTCTGAACTCTTTTTTGTTGCGCCTCGAGAATGTTATAGAGCACCGAGCGAATCTCGTATTTTTTCGTAGAATTCTGCGTAGTTGTCCTTGTCTTTTGTTTTTCGCATAGAGATAGCCGACTCCGGATGCCTGTTCAGTATTCCGGTAACTATAAATGGAATCAAATATCCCCACTCAAGCTCCTGCCGCATTGGAATCATATAATCTTCTATGATTTTCAGGATAGGTGTCAGGCTGAATTTCGGGTTTTTCAGAAAGCCCATAATCAGCTCAAGCGGGCAGTTGCCTGCGCCTCTTCCGATGCCATAGAGCGAGGCGTCGACGAAATTAGCGTTGTGGATGATTCCCTCGATTGTGTTGGCAAATGCAAGCTGCTGGTTGTTATGGCAGTGGATGCCGATTTCCTTTTCCGGCGGCAGGTGCTGTCTGTAGAGTTTGATTAAATACTCGATTTGTTCGCAGTAAAAATAACCATAGCTGTCAACGAGATACACGACATCAGCAGGCGCCCGGGCAACCTGGTCGAGCGCCTCAACAAGGTCTTTTTCAACCTCAGTAGATGCTGCCATTATATTTACGGTGGTTTTATAACCGAGGTCGTGAGCGATATTAAGCATAGCGATAGCTTTATCGATGTCTTTTACGTAAGTAGCGACTCGTATCATATCAACCGGACTCTGGTCAACGGGCTTGAATTGCTGGTCTTTGACGCGATGTGCATCGACCATGACGGAGATTTTGGTATTTGATTCGATACCGTCTATAATCCGGCTGATTTTCTCGTCGTCGCAGTATTTCCAAGGGCCATAATCGGTCTCCGGTGCAAGCACTCTGCTGGAGCGATAACCCATCTCCATATAATCTATCCCTGCCTCTGAGAGCGCCTTATATGCAGCCCGAACGAATTCGTCCGTGAAATAATGGTTGTTTATCAAACCGCCGTCCCTGATAGTGCAGTCGAGGACCTTGATTTTTTCTCTGAACATTTACCCTCACACCAATTATTATATTTCGCTGCTTTCTTTAATTCGTTTTTTTAACTGAGCAAAAGCCCTGGAGCGCAATTTCAAATTATGCTCTCTTTTTCTTGCGTCATTTTCGGTATTATATGCTTCATAATAAATTAATTCCAATGGTTTTCTTGATTTTGTAGAAAAAACCAATCCTGAGTTATGTTCGCCCAATCTGCGTTTCAGGTCATTAGTGGAGCCTATGTAAAAATTATGGTCTTTTTTGCTCTTTAAAACATATACACAATACATATCGTTATTCAATTGGTGTGAGGGTGTATCCTCAAAATTTTTGCTTTAATAAAATATCTATAGTTTCTTCGACGATTCTACGGTCTACCTGGTGTGCGTAATCGCCGTTTTTGCATAATACCCTGCCTGTTTTTTCGAGCAGCACGAATCGCGGCCATTTTCGAACGGCCTTTTTATCTCTGCTGATTATACCAATAATTTGCCGTTTAGTGATTGCTTTTGGTATTTTGAGATTAACATCAAGTTTTTTGAAAAGTTGTTTCAGTATTTCGAGTCTTTTTTTGCTGCCGAGGCCAAGTTTTTGCTCGATGATGTTTGCAGCGATAATTCCGATTGCGACGGCTTGCCCGTGCAGGAGTTTATAATTGCTTGCAGATTCTACAGCGTGCCCGATAGTATGGCCGTAGTTGAGGATTCTTCTTTTATTTTTTTCATAAGGGTCGTCCTCGACGACGACGGCCTTTATTCGGCAGTTTTTAGCAGCGATGTATTCAAGCGATTTGTATTTTCCGGCAAGAATATCATTGAGATTATTTTGCAGGTAAGTGAAGTAATCTTTATCTGCAATCAGGGCATGTTTGATAGACTCGACCAGTCCTGCATTGAACTGTCTGTCATCGAGTGTTTTTAATATGCTTACATCGATGAATACAGCGGCCGGATGCCGGAATACTCCATAGGCATTTTTGCTGATGGAGGAATCGACACCTGTTTTGCCTCCGATGGCTGAATCTGCCTGTGAAACGGTGGTAGTAGGTATCTGAACAACGGGCACGCCTCTTTTGTAAATAGCGGCGACGAAGCCTGCGACATCGCCGACAGTCCCTCCGCCAAGTGCAATTACTGCACAATCCCTGCCGAGCGCTCTTTTTTCCATTTCTTCCATGATTTTTGTGACGGTTTTTATATTTTTTAATTTTTCTCCTGCAGGAGTAATTACGTAACAGGACAGATTCTGTTTTCCTGTCAGATTTTTAAGATGCTTTGTTTTGGCAATATTTGCATCTGTAATTAAAAACAACTCTCTTTGCGGCAGAAGTTTTTTAATCTGCAAAAGCACCGTCGGCAGAAATTCGGCGCCGATGACTATTGTATAGCTGCTTTTGGGACAAGCCGGGATTTTTACCTTGATTTTCTGCATGACAAAATTTATAGAAAGAAAAAGCTAAAACACGATTTCAGCGGAGATGTCGTAATTTTTTATTTTTTCTCGGCCGTTAAGGTCTTTCAGTTCGACAAGAAAGGCGATTCCTTCCACTTTACCGCCGATTTTTTCGATGAGTCTGCATGCGGCAGCCATAGTTCCTCCGGTTGCGAGCAGGTCGTCAATCATAAGGACCTTTGAGCCTTTTTTGACAGCGTCGCTGTGAATTTCGAGCGTATCGACTCCATATTCAAGGTCATAAGTGGCTGATTCGGTTTTATATGGGAGCTTGCCCTTTTTTCGGATAGGCACAAAACCTGCGCCGAGTTTTTCAGCGACAGCAGCGCCGAAGATAAACCCCCGGGCTTCGACGGCTGCAACGTAGTCGATGTTTTTGTCCTCATACCTGCCGGCCAGAGCTTCCACAGCGGCAGCAAAAGCCTTTCTATCGGCCAGTAGCGGTGTAATATCCCGGAACAGAATGCCCTTTTTGGGCCAGTCAGGTATGCTACGGATGTATTTGGTTAGATTTACCTTGTTTTTTTCCACTTTGATAGCCGAAAAGTTCCACCCCTCACACCAATACATTGGTGTGAGGGTCTACTCATAGCTCATAAGTTCGTTAAGCTGTTTTAAGGCGCTTTGCTGAAGCTGTCTTGCTCTCTCACGGGTCAGTCCGAGTTTAGCACCTATCTGCTTCAATGTCAACGGTTCTGTGCCGTTGATTCCGAATCGGAGTTTGAGCACTTCGGCTTCTCTTTTTTCGAGCCTGTCGAGCATTTTGACGAGTTTGTGGAGTTCTTCGGTTCCGGTCAGTTCGTCTTCCGGAAGCGGTCCGGATGCGGCCGGCATTGTTTCTTCGAGACTTTGATTTGTTTGTGAAGATTCAGCCTGCAGGGGAGTGTTTATGGAGTCGACGATTTCCTTTATAGCCATTATTTTTTTTACAGGCAGTTTCATTTCTTCTGCTATTTGTGCAGGTGTGGGGGGTGTGGGGTTATCGGCAAGTTTTGCCTGAAGGTCGGCGATGACCTGTCTGTACTGATTGACGAGTTCAACCATATATGTCGGCACTGATATGGGGCCGCTGTCGAGCAGAAGTGCACGTTTAATACTCTGTTTTATCCACCATGCTGCATAGGTGCTGAACCGGACTCCGACGGAAAGGTCGAAGGAATCAATCGCACGGATAAGTCCTAAGTTGCCTTCCTCTATAATGTCGCTCAGCGGCAACCGGCCTGTGGCAAATCTTTTTGCGATACTAACGACAAGTCTCAGGTTGCTTCTGACGAGCCGGTCTCTGGCCTGGGGGTCGTTATGGTCTATGATTTGTTCTGCAAGTTCATATTCCTGCTGCCAGGTCAGGAGTGGTGCTTCATCGATTTCTGTCAGATAGTCTTTTATTGTTTCATCGAATACTATCATTTTTTCCCGCCCCTATTTGTATAGTTGTACCGAAAATATAGAACTTTTTAGAAATATTAGTCCGATAATCTCCACACCAAAAATTTTGGTGTGGGGATTCAATTTTCCATCCACTGCTATAATGCAAACAGGTGCGGGATTAATATCGTCTAAAAGCGGGTGTCTGTTGAGATGCAAAAAGGCCGTTTTCTTCAACTGAAAACGGCCTTTGAAGTTTTTAAGATTGTTTACCTATTCTGTGTTGCCGGTGTCGCCTTTGGACTTGTCCGACAAGTCGGATTCTTCTGTTTCCTGTGGTATATCCGTCTGTGGAATTTGAAGCCCGTCAAGACTGCCTTTTTCTGGCTGCGACTCGGCTGAGCTCGCCGAAGTCGGACCGGGCTGCGATTGTGGTTTTTCACTGGCCCCTGCGTCTTCCGATGCAAGTTGGGGCAGCGGGGCGGAGTGTTTCTGGTCTTCTTCAGCCCATTTGACTCTTCGCATAGACAGGCCGATTTTTCTCGAATCGCTGTCGACCCTCAGGATTTTTACCTCGACTTCCTGAGCAGGTTTTACAATATCCTGCGGGCTGTCTATTTTGTGGTCTGCTATTTCAGAGATGTGGAGCAATCCTTCGAGGTCGGGCTCAAGCTCGACGAAGACGCCGAAGTTGGTTATTTTTGTAACAGTGCCTTTTACAATTTGTCCCGGCAGATATTTTTCTGGTATCGCGTGCAGCCAAGGGTCTTCAGTAAGCTGTTTTATGCCCAGTGATATTCGCTGTTTGTCTTCGTCGACTTCGAGGACGACGCATTTTATTTGTTGTTCTTTCTGCAGGGCTTCACCCGGATGGTTGTATTTTTTTGTCCAGCTTATATCCGAGATATGAATTAGTCCGTCGATACCCGGTTCAATTTCGACGAATGCGCCGTAGTTCGTAAGGCTTGTGACCCTTACGGTTACGACAGTTCCTGTGGGATATTTCTGTGAAGCGATTGTCCATGGATTTGTTTCGAGCTGCTTGATTCCGAGCGATATTTCCTGTTTTTCCTTATTGACGTCGAGTATAACGATTTCTATTTTGTCTGTGAGTTTGTAAAGGTCTCCGGGGTAATTGATTTTTTTTGTCCAGCTCATTTCGCTGATATGCACGAGACCTTCGACGCCTTCTTCGAGTCTTACGAAGACACCGTAGTTCATAACGTTTACCACAGTGCCTTTTACCTTTGCGCCGATTGGATATCTTGCTTCGATGTTTTCCCATGGGCTTGGGTTTTTCTGTTTTAGTCCGAGCGAAACCTTTTCATTTTTCTTATCGACGCCGATGACCACGCATTCGATTTCCTGGTCGAGCTGGACAAGTTCTGATGGATGTGAGACCCTTCCCCAGCTTAAATCCGATATATGCAGCAGGCCGTCGAGTCCGCCGAGGTCGACAAAGACGCCGAAATCCGCGATGTTTTTGACGGTGCCCAATCTTTTCTGTCCGACCTCTATTTCTGCGAGTAGTTTTTCTTTGCTGGCGGCGCGTGCTTTTTCGATGATTTTTCTTCTTGAGACAACGATGTTTTTGTTTTCAGTATCGATTTTCAGTATTTCGCACTGGACTTCCTGGCCGATGAATCTGCTTATATCGCCGGGTTTTCTGATATCTACCTGCGAAGCCGGCAGAAAAACAGGCACGCTGATATCGACGAGCAGCCCACCTTTGATTCTTCGAATAACGATGCCTTTTACGACATCTCCTTCCTTTTTTGTCGAGACGATACGTTCCCAGCCTCTGATTCTGTCAGCTTTTCTTTTGCTCAGCAGGATAAGTCCGCCGGAGTCAACTTCTTCGAGGAGCACCTCTATCTCGCTGCCGGGCTGAATTTCCTGCGGGTCGTCGAATTCTGAGACGTCGACAACGCCTTCGCTTTTCAGGCCGATTTCGAGGATTACATCATTTCCGATTTGCTGAAGGATTCTGCCTTTGAGGATGTTTCCCGGCGCCAGGGCGTCGACTTTCTTTTCAAGTGCTTCTGACAGGAGTTCGTTTTCTGCGTCACCAAACAGTTCATTTACTTTGGAATCAAGTTCTTCAGGAGTGAACCCCAATTTTCTGATAATGTTTCTATCAACCATAATACCTTCTTTCTTTCGTGGAGTACTTTAATCGGCCGCTGCGTCCTCCACATCCGCTTTAAACGCATTGGCACCTGCTTAGACAGACGACACAAAAACGCATTGACCGACTCAGTCAATGCGTATCAATCCATGAACGGCAATGTCTGTTGTTATCTTTTCTTTTTCCTGCTGTTGAACTTGCGGAGGTTTTCCACAAATTCGTCGATAATCCATTGCGGCGTAGAAGCTCCTGCCGTTACGCCGGCGATATTGTTACCGGAAAGAATACATTTATCAAGTTCTTTCCAATTTTGCAAATGAAAGGTTTTAGTATTGTATCTTTTGCACAATTCAGCCAGTTTTCTGGTATTTGCACTGTGCAGGCCGCCGAGTATGA
>Ga0315294_10006705_pt1 | contig 12635 bp, 8 predicted proteins | sample YL17G13_40_MG_FD_203626 | JGI IMG/M metagenome (GOLD analysis project Ga0315294, IMG submission 203626) | Sediment microbial communities from Yellowstone Lake, YNP, Wyoming, USA - YL17G13_40 | ecosystem: Environmental > Aquatic > Freshwater > Lake > Sediment | place: USA: Wyoming | collected...
GGGCGCGCGGCTCGCGGGGAGGGGTGGGGCCCTCTCGATCGCGGGCGCGATCGGCAGCGGCCTTCTCTGCTCGGCCGCCCTGCCGCCGTGGGACCAGTGGCTCCTCGCCTACGGCGGGCTGGTGCCGCTCCTCGTGGCGGTCCGGGCGCGGACCCCGGGGCAGGCGGCGTGGCTGGGATATCTCTCGGGGCTCTGTTTCTATCTGGCCACGATCTGGTGGGTCATCGGCGTGATGACCACCTACGGCCGGATGCCGCTTCCCCTGGCCGTGCTGGCCCTGCTCCTCTTGTGCGGCGTCCTGGCTGGCTACACCGCGGCGTTCACCTGGCTCCTCGCCCTGGGCGAGCGGTGGCTCCGGATTCCCGGTGGCCTCCGACCGCTGTCGTCGGCAACGCTCTGGGCGGCCATCGAGTTCTTGCGGGCGCACCTGTTCTCGGGATTTCCCTGGATGCTCTTCGGCTACAGCCAGTTCCGGCAGCCCACCATCCGACTGCTGGCGGCCGCCACGGGTGTCTACGGGATCTCGGCCCTCCTCGTCCTGGTGAATGCGACGCTGGCCGAGCTGATCGACTGCCGGCGCGCGCGCGGGGTCGAGCGATCCTGCCGGTGGGGGAGCGGGCTCGCGCTCGGGGTCATGCTCCTCGCGCTGGGGGCGACACTCGGCTATGCCAAGGGGATCTGGCAGGATACGACGGCCGGGGCGCCGGTGCGGGTCGGCCTGCTTCAGGGAAACATCGACCAGTCCCTGAAGTGGGACCGGGCGCATCAGACGGCCACCCTGGACGTCTACGAGGGCTTGGCGCGCCAGGCCGCGGGCGAGCGGCCGGCCCTCGTCGTCTGGCCGGAGACGGCGGTGCCCTTTCTCCTCCGGCGAGAGCCGGCGCTGGCCGGTCGGCTGGCGGGCCTGGTCGCGGAGACCGGCGTGCCCATGCTGATCGGGAGCCCCGATCTGGCCGAGGACGGCCTGTTCTACAACGCCGCCTTCCTCGTCGGGACCGACCGCCGCATCCACGGGCGCTACGACAAGCGGCACCTGGTGCCCTTCGGCGAGTACGTGCCGCTCAAGGCCCTGTTCTTCTTCGTGGACCGGCTGGCGGTGGGGATCGGGGACTTCGGGCGGGGACGCGCCGCCAGCGTCCTCACGGCGGATCGGGCGCGGTTCGGCGTGATGATCTGCTACGAGGCCATCTTCCCCGGCGAGGTGCGGGAGTTCGTCGCAGGGGGCGCGGAGTTCCTGGTGAACATCACCAACGACGCCTGGTTCGGGCGGAGCGGCGCGCCGTACCAGCACCTGGCCATGGCCGCCATGCGCGCGGTGGAGAACGGGGTCTTCCTCGTGCGGGCGGCCAACACGGGGGTCACGGCGGTGGTGGCGCCCACCGGAGAGATCCTGGCGGAGACGCCGCTCTTCACTCGGGCGGCGATCACCGGCAGCATTCGCCTGCGGCAGGGCATGACACCGTACACCCGATATGGGGATGTCTTTGCCTGGACCTGTCTGCTATTCTTGCTCGGCTATGCACTAAGGCTGGGCGTCGCGTGGCGGCGCGGTCGATCCGCAACGCGGATGCCAGGCGAGATACCGAGCCACGAGCCGCCAACCATGAGCCATGAGCGATGAGGCGCCGCTCGCGGGGCCGGGTCCGTGGCGTGAGGAGGGACGGATGATTCCTGATCTGGAGCGAACCGTCGACGAGCTGCAGCGCAAGCTGGACCAGCTCCGGGTGTATCTTTGACGTCCCCGGGAACGCCGCGCGACTCGCGACGTTGGAGGAGCAGGCGGCGGCGCCGGAGTTCTGGGGGGACGCCGAAAAGGCGCAGAAGGTCCTGAAGGAGCAGCGCGATCTCCGGCAGACGCTGGATCAGCATGCCTCGTTGGTGAAGCGCGTGCAGGATGAGCGGGAGCTGCTGGAGTTGGCGGCGGCCGAAGAGGACGCGGAGACGCTGAAAGGGATCGAGGCCGCGCTGGCGGAGCTCGGGCGGCAGCTCCGCGGCCTGGAGCTTACGACGGTTCTCTCGGGCGAGTACGACAAGGGGAACGCCCTCCTCAGCATCAACGCGGGCGCGGGGGGCACCGAGTCGCAGGACTGGGCCCAGATGCTCCTCCGCATGTACCTCCGTTGGGCCGAGACGAAGAAGTTCAAGACCGAGATCATCGACATCCTGGCCGGGGAAGAGGCGGGGATCAAGAACGTCACGGTGAACCTCGAGGGGGCGTACGTCTACGGATACCTGCGGGCCGAGATCGGGGTGCACCGGCTGGTCCGCATCTCCCCGTTCGACGCCAACAAGCGGCGCCACACCTCCTTCGCCTCGGTCTTCGTCTATCCCGAGGTCTCCGACGACATCGACCTCACGATCGAGGACAAGGAGCTGCGGATCGACACCTATCGGTCCAGCGGCCACGGCGGGCAGCACATCAACGTGACCGACTCGGCGGTGCGCATCACCCACCTGCCCACGGGGATCGTGGCCCAGTGCCAGAACGAGCGCTCGCAGCACAAGAACAAGGCCGTGGCCATGAAGGTCCTGCGGGCCCGCCTCTACGACTACTACAAGAGGCAGAAGGACGAGGAGATGTCCAAGCTGGAGGGGGTGAAGCAGGCGATCGCCTGGGGAAGCCAGATCCGCTCCTATGTCCTCGCGCCCTACCAACTGGTCAAGGACCATCGAACCAACGAGGAGACGGGGAACGTCGTCGCCGTCCTGGACGGCGATCTGGATCGGTTCATCGAGACGTTCCTGTTCAAGCCGCCGGAACCTGCGGCGTAGGCTTCCTGGCGGCCGTTGGGTCGAACCGCGGAGGTTGAACCGCAAAGGACGCCTGTCTGCGTGCGGAACGCACAGGCAGGCAAAGCGCGCAGCGGTGAAATGCTTTGGGCGAAGGTGGGGTGGAAGCGAAAGGAGACGAGTCATGCCGGAAGAGGATCTCAAGGCGGAGCTGGAGCGATTGCGGGCGGAGAACGAGGCCCTGAAGGCGAAGACGACGCGGGCGACCGCGATCAAGGTGAGCGAGAAGGGGGGCGTCTCGGTGTACGGCCTGGGCCGCTTTCCCGTCACCCTCTACAAGGAGCAGTGGCTGAAGCTCCTCGGCATGGCCGACGAGATCAAGGCCTTCATCGCCGAGAACGAGTCGAAGCTGAAGACCAAGGGGTGAGACCCCTTGGCGACCCTTGCTTTCATACGCGGCCTCTGCTATCAGTGATGCGACGAGACCGCCCTGCGATACCGAAGGTATTTGGATCGCGCGCCCGGGGCGATGCCGACCCAGATTCCGACAGCGGCGGCTTCCTGATATAAGCAGAAGCCACCAAGTTCGGGACTGAGGGGCACAGGAGCTTTCACGCCAGATTGGAGGTGTTGTGGACGAGATCACGGCATACATGCGCGAGCGGCTCCAGAAGCTGGAAGGACTTCAGCGCGAGGGGATTGATCCCTATCCCAGCAGTTTCAGCGTGAGCCACCCGCTGGGGGAGCTGGTGGCCGCCTACGGGTCAGCGGACGAGGCGACGCTCCTGGGAGCACCGCACGTGACGGTGGCCGGCCGGCTGATGTCCATCCGGGGACATGGCAAGGCCTCCTTCGCCCACCTCCAGGACCGGAGCAGTCGGCTCCAGATCTACGTGCGGCTCGATCGCGTCGGCGAGGCGGCCTATGGCCTCTTCAAGCGGCTCGACCTGGGCGACTTCGTGGGCTGCCCGGGGCGGCTCTTCCGCACCAGGACCGGCGAACTGACCGTGCAGGCCGAGACGCTCACCCTCCTCTCGAAATCCCTCCGGCCCCTGCCCGACAAGTGGCACGGCCTCTCCGACGTGGAGGTCCGCTACCGGCAGCGCTACGTGGACCTGATCGCCAATCCGCCCGTAGCGGAGATCTTCCGCAAGCGGGCGCGGATCATCGCGGAGATCCGGCGCTTCTTCGACGCCCGGGACTTCCTGGAAGTCGAGACGCCCATGATGCAGTCCATCCCGGGGGGGGCCGCGGCGCGGCCGTTCACCACGCACCACAACGCCTTGAATCTGCAGTTGTACCTCCGCATCGCCCCGGAGCTGTACCTGAAGCGCTGCGTGGTGGGCGGGCTGGAGCGGGTCTACGAGATCAGCCGGAACTTCCGGAACGAGGGGATCTCCACCCAGCATAACCCCGAGTTCACCATGCTGGAGTTCTACCACGCCTACGCCGACTACCGCGACCTGATGGCGCTCACCGAGGAGTTCCTGCCGCAGATCGTCCGATCGGTCTGCGGGAGCGACCACGTGACCTACCAGGGACAGGAGATCTCCTTCGCGCCTCCCTGGCCGCGCCTCAGCGTGGAAGAGGCGCTGCTGAAGCAGGGCGACCTCTCGCCCGAGGAGATTCGAACGGCCGAGGGGCTCCGGGCGGCCGCCGAATCCCGCGGCATCCCCGTGAATCCGGGGTGGGGCTGGGCCAAGCTGCTGATGGCGCTGTTCGAGGCCCTGGGGGAGGGGCGCTGCCTCCAGCCGACCTTCATCACCGACTTCCCCGCCGAGCTGTCCCCGCTGGCCAAGGCCCGGCCGGATGATGCGCGCTACGTCCAGCGGTTCGAGCTGTACATCGCCGGCATGGAAATCGCCAACGCCTACACCGAGCTGAACGATCCGCGCGAGCAGCGCCGCCGCTTCGAGGCGCAGGCCCGGGCGCGCGAGGCGGGCGACCTGGAGGCGCAGTACGTGGACGAGGACTTCCTGCGCGCCCTGGAGTACGGCCTGCCGCCCACGGCGGGCGAGGGGATCGGCATCGACCGGCTGGTGATGCTCCTCACGGACGCTCCCTCGATCCGGGACGTGATCCTCTTCCCGCTCATGCGGCCGGAGGGGCAGGGCGGTTCCGACGCCACCCCGCCCGGGGAGTAAGGCGCGCATGATCCGGGCACTGCCCTATGAACTCTTCATCAGCCTGCGCTATCTCCGCGCGAAGCGTCGCCAGCGCTCCCTCTCGGTCATCAGCGTGATCTCCACCCTGGGGGTGGCGGTGGGGGTCATGGCCCTGATCGTGGTGATGGCCGTGATGAGCGGTTTCGAGTTCGACCTGCGCAACAAGATCCTGGGGACGAATGCCCACATCTGGGTGCTGCGCTACGGCGAGCGGGGCATCGAGGAGCCGGCGGCGGCAGTGGCCGCGGTGCGCCAGGTGCCCGGCGTGACCGCAGCGGCCCCCTTCACCTACAGCGAGGTGCTGCTGACGGCCGCCGGGCGGAGCGCCGGCACCGTTCTCCGGGGCATCGATCTGGCCTCCGCCCTGGAGGCGACGGATTTCCGGAAGACGCTCAAGAGTACCAGCGGGGAACTGACCGCCGCCCTCCAGAGCGCCCGGCCGGTCTTCCCGGCGGAGGGGATCATCCTGGGATCGCACCTGGCCGGGATGCTCGGGGTCGGCGTCGGAAGCCCCGTGGACGTGCTCCTGCCGCTGGGGGGCGACCTGTCCCCCCTGGGGGTCGTCCCGCGAATGCGGCGCTTCACGGTGGTGGGCGTCTTTACGGTGGGCTTCGCGGAATTCGACTCCAAGCTGGCCATGATCGGCATTCCTGCGGCGCAGCAGCTCTTCCGCATGGGCTCGGCGGTCTCGGGGATCGAGGTGCGGGTCCAGAACATCTATCAGGCATCGGCCGTGGCGGAGGCGATCCGTGGTCGCCTGGCCTTCCCCTACTTCACCCGAACCTGGATGGAACTCAACCGGAACTTCTTCTCGGCGCTCCGGGTGGAGCGGATGGTGATGTTCGTCATCCTCACCATGATCGTCCTGGTGGCCGCCTTCGGCATCATCAGCACGCTCATCATGCTGGTCATGCAGAAGCGGAAGGAGATCGCCGTCCTGAAGTCCATGGGGGCCACGCATCGGAGCATCATGGGCATCTTCATGGTGCAGGGGGTCCTCATCGGCCTGGCCGGGACGGCGCTCGGAATGCTGGCGGGCCTCGCCATCGCCCACAACCTGGACTCGATCGTGGCCACGCTGGAGTGGCTGTTCCGATTCAAGGCGTTCCCCCAGGAGGTCTACCTCCTGGACAAGCTGCCCTCCCGCATCCTCTGGCCGGACGTGGTCGCCATCTCGCTGACCGCGTTCGTCATCAGCCTCCTGGCGACCATCCTACCGGCGCGACAGGCGGCGGGGGTGGACCCGGTGGTGGCGATCCGCTATGAGTAGGGGGGTGCTGAATACTGATTGCCGATTGCAGATTGCCGATTGCCGATTGGGGATTGGGGGATGACGGGGCCGAGAGCGGGGGGCGAGAGCCCTGCCGGTGTCGCGGACGCCGCGGCAGGCAAACGTGAGCCACGAGCCATGAACCAAGAGCCAGGCGGGATTACGGCCGCGGAGGTGACCAAGAGTTTCGCCCGCGACGGAGAGCGGGTGGAGGTGCTCAAGGGCGTGAGCCTCCGCATCGCCGCAGGCGAGCTGGTGGCGATCGTGGGCCCGTCGGGTGTGGGGAAGAGCACCCTGCTGCATCTGCTGGGCGGCCTGGAGCGGCCCAGCGGCGGGGAGATTCGCCACGACGCCACGTCGCTGGCCGGGCTGAACGATCAGGAGCTGGCCCGCTTCCGCAACCGGCAGGTGGGGTTCGTGTTCCAGTTCCACCATCTCCTGCCGGAGTTCTCGGCGCTGGAGAACGTGATGCTCCCCTTGCGCATCCGGCGGTTGCCGACGCCCGAGGCGCGTGACCGAGCCCAACTACTCCTTACGCGGGTGGGGCTGGCGCACCGCATGCGCCATCGCCCCGGCGAACTCTCGGGGGGCGAGCAGCAGCGGGTGGCCCTCGCGCGGGCGCTGGTCGGGGAGCCGGCCGTCCTCTTGGCCGACGAGCCGACCGGGAACCTGGACAGTCGGACGGGGGAAGAGGTCTTCGACCTCCTGCGCGAGCTGAACCGCGAGCGCAGACTCACCTGCGTCCTCGTCACGCACAACGCGGCGCTCGCGGAGCGCACGGAGCGCACCCTGCGCATGCTGGATGGTCGGATGGTGGACTGACGGCGATTGGGCGGTGTGGATTGGTGGAGCAGTCGCCAAATCGCCGGGTTGCCGAGTTGCCTGCTTTCCCGCAGGCCACGATTTGGGCCTTTCCGTCTCTCCGATGGTCGGCTATACTTTCTGCGACACGGTGTTCGTCAGGGGTTGCGGTTCGTCGCGCACCCGGGACGGCATGGGAGAGGAACGAACGAGGAGCCGCACATGTTCGAACGGTTCACCGAGCGCGCCCGCAAGGTCATCATTCTCGCCCGGGAGGAAGCCATCCGGCTGGGCCACAATTTCGTCGGCACCGAGCACCTGCTGCTCGGCCTGATCCGGGAGGGGGACGGCCTGGCGGTCGCCATCCTGAAGAAGCTGAACGTGAGTGTCTCGGCGCTCAAAGCCGAGATCGAAAAGATCGTGGCGGTGGGGACGGAGTTTTCACCCGCCGGCGAGATTCCCTTCACCCCCCAGGCCAAGAAGGTCCTCGAGTACGCCATCTCCGAGGCCCGCTCGCTCAGCCACAACTACATCGGCACCGAGCACCTGCTGCTCGGCCTGATCCGCGAGGGGGAGGGGATCGCGTCGCTGGTGCTGCGGGACTTCGGGGTCAGCGTCGCCGCGGCCAAGACCCAGGCGCAGGAGCTCCTCGGCGAGCAGACCTCCAAGCAGACGGCCGGCACGCGCACCCCGGCCCTGGACGAGTTCGGGGTGGACCTCACGGCGTTGGCCCGCCAGGACAAGCTGGATCCCGTGATCGGACGCGAGACGGAGATCGAGCGGGTGATCCAGATCCTGAGCCGCCGCAAGAAGAACAACCCGGTGCTCATCGGCGAGGCGGGGGTGGGGAAGACCGCCATCGTGGAGGGGTTGGCCCTGCGGATCGTGGCCAGCAACGTCCCGGAGATCCTCCTGCGCAGACGGGTGGTGCAGCTGGACCTCGCCGGCATGGTGGCCGGGACCAAGTACCGGGGGCAGTTCGAGGAGCGGCTGAAGGCCGTGGTCAAGGAGATCCAGCAGTCGAACAACGTGATCCTGTTCATCGACGAGCTGCATACCCTGGTCGGCGCGGGCGCGGCCGAGGGGGCCATCGACGCCAGCAACATGCTGAAGCCTGCCCTGGCCCGCGGGGAGCTGCAGTGCATCGGCGCCACCACCATGGACGAGTACCGCAAGTACGTGGAGAAAGATCGCGCCCTGGAGCGCCGCTTCCAGGCTATCCACGTGGGGCCCCCCAGCGTGGAGGAGACGATCAAGATCCTGCGGGAGATCAAGGACCGCTACGAGACCCACCACCAGGCCATCATCACGGACGAGGCGGTGGTGGCGGCCGCACGGCTCTCCCAGCGCTACATCGCCGACCGCTTCCTGCCGGACAAGGCCATCGACGTCATCGACGAGGCCGGGGCCCGCGCGCGCCTGAAGGGGATGATGCTCCCACAGGAGCTGCGGGAGATGGAGAACGAGGTCGAGCGGTTGCGCGCGCAGAAGGAAGACGCCATCCGCACCCAGGCCTTCGAGGCGGCGGCACGCCTCCGGGATACCGAGCGGAAGCTCCGCGCCGAGCTGGAAGAGCGCAAGAACGCCTGGAAGGAGCAGCGGGCCAAGGCCCGCACCGCCGTGACCGCCGAGGACGTGGCGCACGTGGTGTCCAAGTGGACCGGGATCCCCCTCCAGCAGTTGGAGGAGGCGGAGTCCACCAAGCTCCTGCGCATGGAGGCGGAACTCGCGAAAAGGGTGGTGGGGCAGGAGGAGCCCATCAAGGCCGTCTCCCGCGCCATCCGGCGGTCGCGGGCCGGGGTGAAGAACCCCAACCGTCCGGTGGGTTCCTTCATCTTCCTCGGGCCCACGGGTGTGGGGAAGACCGAGCTGGCCAAGGCGTTGGCGGAGTTCCTCTTCGGCACGGAGGATGCCCTGATCCGGGTGGATATGTCCGAGTACATGGAGCGCTTCTCCACCTCGCGCCTGATCGGGGCCCCGCCGGGATACATCGGCTACGACGACTCGGGGCAGCTCACCGAGAAGGTGCGCCGGCGCCCGTTCTCCCTGATCCTCTTCGACGAGATCGAGAAGGCGCATCCGGAGGTCTTCAACCTCCTCCTGCAGATGCTGGAGGACGGTCGGCTCACGGACAGCTACGGCCGCGCGGTGGACTTCCGCAACACCATCCTGATCATGACCTCGAACATCGGGACGCGGCAGTTCACCCTGCACACCAACCTCGGCTTCGCCAAGGCCGGTGACGAGACCTTCGCCTACGACAAGATGCGGGAGACGGTGCTGAGCGAGCTCAAGCGCGCCTTCAACCCGGAACTCCTCAACCGGATCGACGAGGTCACGGTCTTCCACCCGCTCACCCTGGACCACATGCGGGAGATCGTCGAGCTGATGCTCCGGCGGCTGCAGGACCAGTTGAAGGAGAAGCAGATGAGCCTCCAGGTCGAAGAGGATGCGAAGGAGTTCCTGATCCAGCAGGGCTTCGACCCCAACTACGGTGCGCGCCCGTTGCGCCGGGCCATCCAGCGCCACGTGGAGGACGCCCTGGCCGAAGAGGTGCTGCGCGGCCACTTCAGCGACGGGGGAACGGTCCGCATCCGGAAGGGCGAGGGGGCAAGCCTCCTGTTCGAATCGGCGCAGCCGATCGGCAGTGTGTCCTGAGGCGAGGACCGGGCCGCGGCCGGCGCAAAGAATTGCCCCTCCGGGGGCAATTTTTGCTTGGCATTTCGCCAGGATGGTGGTAAGGTCCCTCGGCGTTTGCTGGCAAGAACCGTATCGGGACCAAGTCGTCGACGATCAACCTCTGTCCTGCGAGAGCCCGTGACGCCGCATCGACCTGTGCGCCTGCTCAGCCTGTTCTGCTGCACGCTCTTCCTCCTTTCCGCCGCCGCCCAGGCGGCGGCCCAGGACCAGCCCCTGGTCACGCAGATCGATGTGACCGGGGCCCGCAGGGTCGAAGAAGCCACCGTTCGGTTCAAGCTCAAGACCCGGGTGGGGGATCCCTACTCGCCCGAGGGGATGCGGGAGGACATCAAGTCCCTCTTCAGCCTCGGCTACTTCGAGGACATCGAGGTCCGGGCCGAGATCTTCGAGGGGGGCCTCCGGCTCACCTTCGTCCTGCACGAAAAGCCCAGCATCCAGAGCATCCGCATCGTCGGAAACCGCAAGCTGGCCGCGGAGAAGATCAAGGGGAAGATCGACCTGGTGGAGGGGGCGATCATCCCCCCGGGCGCCCTGGTCAAGAACGCCGAGAAGGTCCGGCTGCTGTACGAGGAGGAGGGGTACTACCAGGCCCAGGTGGCCGGCGCGGAGGAGCGGATCTCCCCCCAGGAGGTGACCGTCACCTTCAATATCGTGGAGGGGGAGAAGTTCGACCTCGGCGAGATCCGGATTCTGGGCGCGCGCCACCTGAAAGAGAAGGACATCAAGAAGAAGCTCCAGACCGAGGAGCTGTACCTCTTCTTCTTCGGCGGCACCCTGAAGCGGGAGGAGATGCGCCGCGACCTGGACCGGATCCGGGCCTACTATCTCGACAACGGTTTCCTGGACATCGTGGTGGACGAGCCGGAGATCCAGATCGACGCCCGGCGCAAGAAGCTGCGCGTCGTGATCCAGGTCCAGGAGGGTCCCCAGTACCGGATCGGCGAGCTGACCATCAAGGGGCACACGCTCTTCCCCGAGGACGCCGTCCGGAAACTGATCAAGAGCCGAGCGGGCGGGGTCTTCAGCCGCGAGACGTTGCAGGGGGACGTGGTGGCGATCACCGATCGCTACGCGGATCGCGGCTACTTGTTCGCCGACGTCGCTCCGGTGACCGACGTGAAGCGCGAAGAGACCACGGTGAATGTTGCGCTGGAGATCACCGAGGGTCGGCAGGCCTTCATCAACCGGATCGAGATCAGCGGGAACATGCGGACCCGGGACAAGGTGATCCGCCGCCTGGCTCCTCTGGTGGAGGGGGACGTCTACAGCAGCTCGTCCGTGCAGCAGGCGCGCCGCAACCTGGAAAACGTCGGGTACTTCGAGGACATCAAGATCGAGACGCGACGCACGGCGGCCGAGGAGAAAGTCGACCTCACCGTGGATCTGAAGGAGAAGCCCACCGGCGCCTTCTCCTTCGGCGCCGGCTTCAGCTCGGTGGATGGCCCCATCGGCCTGGCCAGCATCTCGCAGAGCAACCTGCTCGGGTTGGGGAAGCGGGCCTCCATCGCCGGCCAGATCGGGCAGCGGGCCAACCGCTTCAATGCGGTCTACAGCGACCCACACTTCCTGGACAGCGACTACCTGGCGGAGATCCGCGGCTACGATCTCCAGACGCGCTACAACGAAAACCAGGGATTCAACACCGGGGTCAGGGGTGGCTCCGTCGCGGCCGGCCACGCCGTGGTCGAGCAGGTGTACGGGATGCTCAACTACACCTTCGAGCGGGTCCAGATCAAGGACCTGGAGACGTGGGCGCCGTTCCTGATCCAGCGGCAGGCGACGGAGTCCGGCGGCGTGTCCAACACGAGCGAGGTGACGTTCTCCCTGACGCGGGACACGCGGGATTCCTTCGGCGAGCCGAACCGCGGAAGCCGCGTCCGCCTGGCCGCCACCTACGCCGGCGGGTTCCTGGGGGCCGACAACAACTTCACCAAGTACGGGGTGGAGGCGTCGAAGTACTGGCCGCTCTGGGCGAAGGTGGTGGGCCACCTGCGCACCAACGTGTTCTGGGGGAGGGCGTTTGACGACACCCCGGTCCTTCCCGTCCAAGAGCGCTTCTTCCTGGGGGGGCCGAGCACGATCCGAGGATTCCGCGTCCTCACGGTCAGCCCGAAGGATCCGGGTGGCGGCGATGGGCTGACGGGTGGGAACAAGGCGGGCTACATGAATGCGGAGATCCTCTTTCCACTTCTCGAGCAGATCCGGATGCGCGGGGTCGTGTTCTTCGATGCCGGGAACGCCTACGACGAGCGGACCGATTTGGAGGATATCTTCAAGCGGCGGATCAAGCGGTCGGCCGGCGTCGGCCTCCGGTTCAATTCGCCGATCGGCGCGATTCGAGTGGAATGGGGGTTCAACCTCGCGCCGGAGACAGGTGAGCGGAGACAGGTCATCCACTTTACTGCGGGTACGGCCTTCTAAGCGGCCGCCTCAGACACCCCAAGGCCGAGACCGCTGGTTTGGCATTCACCCCACAATCGGCAAGTCCGTCCGAGATGCCTGCAGCGGCGCGTCGCGTTGCAGGAGTGGGGCTGTTCGTACAATCGAGAGGTGAAGAGGGAGCGCGAACCGTGGGGAGCAGATCTGGACACATCGTAGGCAGCGCGGCGATCATGGGGGGAATGCTGGTGCTCCTGCTGGCATGGGGAGCGCCGAGCGCGGCTGCCCAGGGCGTGAAGCTGGGGGTGGTAGATGTCCAGCAGGTTCTGAACCAGTCGCAGCGCGGTCAGGCCATCAAGCAGAAGCTGGACCAGGAGCGCGCCGGTCGCCAGAAGGAGCTGGACGCGCGGCAGCAGGAACTGGTGAGGCTGCAGACGGAGCTCGAGAAGCAGGCCCCGGTCCTGTCCGAGCAGGCCAAGCGTGAACGGTCGGAGGCGCTGCAGCGCAAGGTGCGAGACGTCCGCCGGCTGGCCGAAGACGCCGGCCGCGAACTCGAGAAGCGGGTGCGCGAGACGGAGATGGACGTCACG
>Ga0315294_10006706_pt1 | contig 12633 bp, 15 predicted proteins | sample YL17G13_40_MG_FD_203626 | JGI IMG/M metagenome (GOLD analysis project Ga0315294, IMG submission 203626) | Sediment microbial communities from Yellowstone Lake, YNP, Wyoming, USA - YL17G13_40 | ecosystem: Environmental > Aquatic > Freshwater > Lake > Sediment | place: USA: Wyoming | collected...
ACCATCTCTTGGACGTCAGGCGCGGGCTCGGTCTTCATAAAAAATTAAAGAAGAAATAGTTTAAAACGCTTTCTCCGGGTGGAACTCGTCCGACCCGGGCCTATAGGCTAACTTCACCTCTTCGCCAACGCTTTTTATCCGCGATAGAGACTCGGAATGCCTCTTGACCAGCCTATCGACTATGTCTTCTATGTTCGTGGCCCTGAATCGCATTGGCCTCTCCAGGTCCGCGGTGACAAAACCCATGTACCTCAGCGAGTCCAGGACGAAATAGATTTTGGTGTAAGGCACGCGGGTCATATCAGATATCTCCAGAGCCGTAGAGTTCTGCTTAGCCAGGATGGTCGAGAGCACGCTTGATTGGTATCTAGTCAGGCCCAGCTTCTGCAGGTACAACATGGTATCCACACTATCGCCCTCTTTCTTTCGGCGGTTTAGATATAATATAGGTGAAGTAGAGCGAATTTTAGTGAAAAGTTTAACCGGCGTTAGAGTTAAAAAGCGCGTGATACAGAAATCTTATATGCCAGCGCTTGAGAGTCTGTTGGAGGATTTGGGACTGAGCAAGTATGAGAAGAACGCCTATCGAGTGCTGTTCAACGTCAGGAGAGCATCAGCGAGCGAGGTAGCGGCCAAGAGCAAGGTCCCGCAGGCCAAGATATACGCGGTCCTCAAGTCGCTCGAGAGAAAGAACCTGATTAGCCAAGAACTGTCGAAGACCAAGACCTACGCGCTGAATGACCCTGCTTCTAGTTTTGCAGCTATCCTTGAGCAGAGGGAGGCAGGTCTAAACGGGCTTAGGGCCAAGGCAGGCTCTGTATTAGACCTATTCGATAGTATGAATCCCCAGGCAAAGGCGGAGTTCGTCGAGATTTTGCATGGTCGGGAGAATGTGCTTGAGACCATAGATGGGCAGTTCAAAAAGACCAACTCGTTCTATTATGCTACTGCGGGTTTTAAGACAAATGACTCCGGCCTGCGCGAAGAAGTCAAGAAGATGATTGATAGAGGCGTCTCGGTCTGCTTCATGGGCAATATAGATTATCGTAACGTCTGGCTGGCTGAGAAATGGGCGAAGATAGGCGTAGAGGTGAAACACTCAGCCGAACTGGAGAAAAGAGTAAGATTTTCGGTGCTTGACAAGAAATTTGCGAGTCTGACGCTAAAGAACGAAGAGTATACTACTGTCTGTACTAATTCCCAGCCGATTGTCCTAACGCTGATAGACCTTTTCCAATGGTACTGGAACAAGGCCATACCCCTAAAAGAGAGGAAGGCCCAGTTACCAGAAGTCTCTATCGATTAACAACTCTCAGTGGTAAAAAGAGTATATATAGCCAGTCGCGCCTGAAAGATACCTAATTCTCGCGCTATCGCCGGAGAGAGGCATGATAGAGCTCACCCTGCCAGAATTCGATGTAGATGGCAAGAGCACAAAAGACCTCGTGATAATGCTCCTTCTAAAGAACCATCCGATGAGCGTGAAACAGCTCTGGTATAGAGTAAACAGGACGTTCGGAAGAAATATTTCCTACCAAGGGGTCTATAAGACTATAGCTACTCTCCTGGCAGCAGAGATCCTAAAAAAGGGAGAGATAGGATACGAGATAAATCTGGAGTGGATAAGGAAAGTGAGGAAGTTCACCCAGGTCCTAGAGTCGACCTATGACGGAGACGGCCTGCCCATAGTCGCAGTCAGCTAGTTTTCCCGAGCGCCTCCGCAATTTTGAGCATCCTCTCTATATCGACCCGGTCAATCACGCCAACTAGTATGTTGCGGTTAAATACTGGCACCATCGGCACTTGCTCCCGCTCCATCACAGCCAGGGCGCTTTCAATGCCAGCCGCCACCTGCACGCGACCGGCCCGTTTAGCCACGCTGCTGACCTTTCTCTTCCATTCAGTTTTCGGTATCCTGGATATGTCCATCAAGCTGACAATCTTGACTCCCTCTTTCGTCTTGACCAGCGCACCCATGCTCTTTTTCGCAAGCATCTTCTTCAGCGCAGTGGCTATCGTCTCCTGCGAAGCAAGGACCAGATAGTTTTTCGACAGCGCATCCCTTATCTTGATATTCATGAGCGTTTTATGCACGATCATGGAGTTGAATTCGGCAACAGCGCCAAACGCTATAAAGAAAGAGATTATCATTATCCAAATCTCGCCATAGAGGAATGAGACCATGAACAAGATGCCGGCCAAGACGAGGCTTATGTTCTTCGCTATCCTAGAGGCTCTGATGTAGTCCATCTTCAAAGCGAGTAGCGCCCTGAGGATTCTCCCCCCATCCAACGGGAAGGCGGGCAGGAACAGGTTAAAGACGCCCAGGATCAGGTTGGCATAGAACGAATAGAAAAGTATGAGCTCAGGCAGGGACAGATTAAAGGTCTGCGTCGGGTCGAAGAACTGGACAAGCCAAGTCCCAAGCGGCATGGAAAATATGTAAGCTATCACTAGGCAGACGTAGACAAATATTATGTTCAGGAGAGGGCCGGCGAGAGACATCTTTATCTCGGTTATGGGCTTTATGTCCGTGCTCTCTACCATGGCCATGCCGCCGATGGGCAGTAAAATTATCTTTCTGACCTTGATTTTGTTGCGAATGGCCACTATCGAATGTGCTAATTCATGGAGAGTTACGAAGAAGAAAATCAGGATGAGCAGCAGGGCTAGCATGGGCGATAGCAGCAGGAAAGCCAGTATGAACAGTATGAAAAACAGATGGAACTCTATGTCTATTCCAAAGACTGATAGAATTTTATAGGATAAGTTCATATATTTTCACTATGGAACTAGCCGGTCTCTGTACGGTTTGTAATAAGGGTTCGCGTACCTTAAATACTTGTTGGAAGTGCGGAGCGAGAGTCTGTAGCGCCTGTTTCGATTCAGAGACGGGGCTTTGCATAAGATGTTCGCCGAAGGGAAGAACATGGAAATAGAAAAATACCTGGCGCAGATAGCGAAAGACTTGGGTGTTGACCAGAACAGATTGGAACAAGAGTACAGGAAAGGGGGCGTTATTCTAGGGACTGACTATAAATTTCCCTATCTCAGGTTCAAGAAAGGAGACCATGATATAGAGGAAGGGACAGTTGTCTTTCTCGGAAAAGAATTAGTCTATGCGCGCGGCTTTTCTAAGATACGCAGAGCCATGTTCCTGAACGGTGCGTTGCGCAAGAATATGAAAGGCGGATTCCAGGCCGAGGAGAAGCTCGACGGCTATAATGTCAGGACCGTCTATCTTGGCGAATTGGTCAGCCTAACCAGAAAGGGAGTCTTCTGCCCTTACACCACAGAGCATGTCAAGGCCATGCTGAAGAAGAATAACTTTTTCGAGGAGCATAAGAACATGATGCTGTGCGGCGAGGTCGTAGGACTCAAGAACCCCTACCAGACCAAGTCCTATCCTGAGGCGAAGGACTTTGGCTATTTCGTTTTTGACATAAAGGACCGAAAGACCGGCCGCTCTCTCTCGGTCGAGGAGAAAAACAGAATGATTGCCAAATATAGTCTCCCCTCTGTAAGGAATTTCGGGATATTCACAGCAAAAGACAGCAAGAGACTACTGGCTTTGGTCAGGAAGTTAGGGGGCGAGAAGAGGGAGGGAATAGTGCTCAAGTCTCTGGACATGGAGAACCAGATAAAATACACATCGAACCAGAGCACGAACAATGACCTGAAATATGCGTTCAAGTTCGTCTTTGACTACGGCCAGCAGTTCATGTTCCGGCGCCTGATACGGGAGGCGTTCCAGGCATATGAACTGGGTCTCTCGAAGAAAGAGCTTGAGATAGAGGCGGGGGAGTTAGGCAAATCCATTTTGATACCCATGGTCGAGACGATTAGGATGATAGCCGAGGGGCGAGAGGTCACAGAGGATTTTGAGATCGCTGTTCCTGATGCTGCTTTCGGTAAGGCGTTCATAGAGCATTTGAAGCACTTGGGCGTGAAGGCGACGGTAGAGCACATCAGCAAAGGCAAGAAAGAGACGGTCATAAAAGTCAAGAGGCACTATCCTTCCACCAACGACAAGGTAAAAGCCTATCTCGGCGGGGAATTCTGCAGTGATTGATATGGGTCTGGAGAAGACAGCGGCCATAGTCATAGGGGAGTGCATGGCCGTAAAAGACTCGGAAAAGGTTCTAATAGTCACGGACAGCTTTGCGGAGAAGATAGGGCAGGCACTGTATAGCCAAAGCGCGAAGATAGCCGATACCATAATGGTGAAGATGCCTGAGACCAAACTCGATGGCCAAGAACCGGCAAAGGAGATAGCCGACCTGATGAAGAAGTTCGATGTAGTGCTGTGCCCCACAAAGCATTCGCTGACCCACACCAAGGCCAGAAAGGCGGCCACACAGAAAGGAGCGAGAATAGCCACCCTGCCCGGCATAACCGAGGAGATGTTCCTGAGAGCGGTGGATATAGACTATGACGAGATTAGGAAGAGATGCGAAAGGGTGAGAGACGTGCTGAGCAAATCATCTAAAATCAGGATATTGTCGAAATCCGGGACCGATTTCCGCCTCGAAGTTGCTAGGTCCAAAGTGATTGAGGACAACGGCAGCTACACCAAACCAAAACAATACGGGAACTTGCCTGCTGGAGAGGTGTTTTTAGCCCCAAAGGACAGTGCCGGTGTCTTTGTGATAGACCACCTCAAGGACCTCTGCGGGCCCAAGACCAAGGCGTCTGTCAGGAATAATACTGTGCAAGAGGTGTTCGACAAGAGCCTGCGCGAGCTCATGTGGAAATACAAGAACGCACGGAATATCGCGGAGTTCGGGATAGGAGTAAACCCGAAAGCGATACTGTCCGGCAATACGCTTGAAGACGAGAAAGTTCTTGGGACATGCCATATAGCCTTTGGTTCTAACTTCGACTTCGGCGGGAGAGTCAAGTCAGAGGTGCACTGGGACGCAATCTTATTAAAGCCCACCATCTATTTTGATGACAGGAAGATAATGGATGAGGGAGAGTTGTTGCTATGAAAAACCCACTGATGTTATTGACCGCGATTCTGGTGATGGTCTTTCTCACTTATTTCGCTGTGAATTATGACGCCCAGATTTTCTCTGCGATAAAGTCGATTCAGAATCCAGTTCTAGACGTAATCATGCTATCAATCACGAATATCGCCACGCTTTACATCGGCGTTCCGATAGTCCTGGCACTCGCCTATCTCTCGAAAAACAGAAAGCTCTTGGCTGACCTATTCGTCGCCTTGCTAATTGGGATAGCACTGACTTTGCTACTGAAAATGGCAATAGCGCGGCCAAGGCCAGAGGATATCATGAATGTCGGTTTCTGGGCTTCAGCCACGTTCTCATCGTTTCCGTCAGACCATGCATCAACGGCTTTTGTGATGTTCGGGATAATAGGGCACCATTTAAAAAAGTGGAGGCTATGGTTCTTTCTGCTGGCCGTATTGGTGGCTGTCTCCCGGATATATCTCGGCGTGCATTTCCCGACGGACGTCTTGGCTGGCGCTTTCCTCGGTATTTTGGTCTCCCAGTTCGTCATAAAATACAGGCTCGGAGAGAGATTCAGAAAGGTTCTCAGAAGGAGATAGCTTTTATATTCCCTTTTCCTAATTGGGTTAGTGATGCAATGGTCGCGATAAAGTCTATGTGCAGGCAGTGTTTCTCACAGAAGGGCTACAGCATGGAGATACTACCAGACCCCATAACCGGTGAGTACGTCTGCAAGAAAGACCCGAGACACAGGTACAAGAAAGAGGAAGACGGCTCATTTAGAACCGTATAATATCGCGTCTGCCATGGCCTTCCCGCCGATAGCAGAAGGCATGATTACTTCCGATGCTCCGGCCTGTTTCAACTTCTTGACGCTTTCCATCCTTTCAGCCCTTGCGACCACTTTTATGTGCGGGTTCAACTCCTTAGCCGTAAGAGTCACAAAAACATTATCCGCATCAGATCCCATAGCAGCTATCAGAGTCCTTGCTCTCTCGACACCCGCCGACTTCAGTGTGTCTTCGCTCAGGACATCACCTTCCATGACAAGATAGCCTTTCGCCAGCGCTTCTTTTGCCATGCGCGCGTCTTTCTCCAGTACCACCAACTCTTTTCTGTTCGCATGAAGATTCCTGGCTATCTCCGCCCCCACCCTACCGTAGCCGCAGAGTATGCAGTGATCCCTCATGCCATCAATCTTTTTCTTCATTTTCATACCCCCCAATACCTCTCTTATTTTCCCCTCGCTTATGAATAAAACAACAGTCTCGAAAGCTATCCAAAGGCAGGCCCACTCCATTATCATGATGAAAACGGCGATTATGACTGTCAGCCTGCTCTGGTACTCGAAACCATGGCCCACCGCGCTTGCGAACGTATTGTAAATCGCCTCACCGAACGATTGGTGCTCTAGGACCACAAAAGTGACTGTTCCAATTATCAGTATGAAGGCGACCATCATGACCAGAACAAGTATCTTTTTCTCGAGTTTCAAAAATTCTTCAACGTTGAAGTTCCCCCATTTCACCATTATATCACTGGACTCTCTGGTTCAGTCTCCGGTACTACCTCTCCAACGGGAATCTCAATCTGCCTCAGCTTGTCAGAACCCGCCGAATAGATGACCCTGACCACTCCCATAGCCTTGTTGCCAGCGGACAGTTCTTCTAGCTGACCTAGGATATCCTTCCCCTTGACAGTCATAGAACCCTCGAATATCACGTCTATAACATCAAAACCGGCATCCTTGACCATCTTATAGGTCTTCATAACCTCTTCCCGCATCGGCATAACATCACCGTCTCTATAAAACAGTATATATTTATAATCCTTAAGCCTAATCAAGATATTATGGAACTAGAAGGTTTGAAGAGCAGGTTATCCATTTTGATGATTGCATCGGTAGTGGCGTGGATTTTTGGGATTCTGGCAGCCACCGTAGCCAACTATATCCCCTCTCTTTTCCCTTCGGACTCTTACGTAACCATAATCTCAACATCCGTGTTTGCATTCAGCTTTCTCTTTTTCGGCTATCCTGCCCCGTTAATAATGTTCTTGGCAGGCATATTCGCTGGAATTAAGGTAAAGGCAGCCGGAGTAGACACATATACTATCATCCTGTCGATGGTGTGCATACTGGCCGCCTATGCCAGCATCAGGCTAGGCGACGCGCTCCTCGATGATATGGTAGGTAAAGGCAATTTCAAGAGAGCGCTGAAGATTTCTCTAATAATGATTGCATTGTTTTTATTGATTTCAATCGGAGTTGATTTGAGCAATCTAAGCGGAGGTTAATCATGAGTAAAAACATAAGTAAAGGTAGCAAGACTCTCGTGGCGGAGAAAGTCAAGAAAATGAGGAAAAAAGTCAGCAAATCGGCGCAGGAAAGGCTGGCGGTCATCCTGGACGATCTCGCCGAGCACGTGCTCCATGGGGCAGAGAAGATATCGAGATTCACCAATAGGAAAGAGATCGATAAGGAATCCATCGACATAGCGGCCCATGTGAATATCAGGTCAAAAGAACTAAAGATTCTTAAACGAGTGTAAATCTTTTATGCCCCGAGACCCAAAATATAGACACGATGAAAACCAAGACCTACTCTTACAGGGAGCGCCTCTATTCGGAGATTCCAAAAGAGATAGCCGATTTCTTGAAGATAAAGTCAGGCGACGAGATAGAGTTCAAGCCAGTGTATGATAACGTTGTCCTGATTACTCCTTCCAAAGAAGCGCCGAAAGAGTTGCCTAAAGGCGAGCTGGGCAAAGAGGAGATAGAACTTCTCAAGAAGGTAAACTCGATTAAGCACTACGATAGGACGTACGAAAAGATAGCCAAGATGCTGAGCTCTGATGAGAAGGCTATTTTTGATGAGCTGTTCAAGAAGGACGTTCTGTTCAAGTACAAGCGTACGGGAAAAGAGCTCATAGGCATAGACAAGAAGTATTTCAAGTATGTTGTTGGGGAGAGAGACGAGCTGATAGAGAAGCTGGTCAAGGACGGATGCATAGTTGTAGAAGACCAGGGCCAGATGAAGGCGCTCAATGACAAGATAAGAAACGAGAAGCTCGCTGTCAGGGGGATAAGGGCGTTCGACAAGAAATATTATATAATGAGCCAGGAAAAGCTGGTGGAGATAGAGGGCAGGCTGGAAAAGATTCTAACCAAAGAAAAGATGCTTAAAGCGATTTCTTCGGAACTAGGTCTATCTGAGGATCTCTGTAAGGCGGCAATAGAGATTTTGCGTGAGGATGGAGAGATAATTGAGAAAAAGAAGAATAGCTACGTTCTAGCCTGATTGACATGGACATCGCCGAAATATTGCGTACGTACAAGACGATAGCAGTGGTTGGTCTATCGCAAGATCCTGAGAAGGACAGCTACAGGGTCGCTAGCTACATGAAATCCAACGGGTACAAGATAATCCCGGTCAATCCGACGGCATACGAGATTCTTGATGAGAAATGCTACGGCAGCCTGGATGAGATAAAGGAAGTGGAGATAGTAGCCATATTCAGGCCGGCGGAAGAGGCTGGCGATATAGTCGACCAAGCGATAAGGAAGAAGGCGAAAGTGGTGTGGATGCAGCTCGGAATCAAGAACGAACGGGCTGCTGAGAAAGCGAGGCAAGCCGGTCTGGAAGTGGTCATGGACAAATGCATCATGGTAGAGCACAAGAGGTTCCAGGAATTGGCTCTTATCGAGAAGACCAAGACCTTTGTAGTTCCTATCCTGACCGAACAGGAGAACTCGCCGGAATTCTTAGAGCGGTTGAAAGAATGTAATAAGCTGATAATACTCTTTGTGGTCGACAAGACGGTCCTCAATCACGTTCCAGTCGCCTTTAGCGGCTCGAGAATAAACTCGGCGCAGCAGGTGATGGAGGACATAAAGAAAAAACTCCCACAGAATATTCTAATCAAGGACTTCGTCGAGTGGGGGGACTGGTACGACAAGATAGAGAACATAGCCAGGCTCGAGAATGTGGATGAGATAATCATGAAGCACAGCAAGATGAGCGACGAGTTCTCCTTCAGGCTAAGGGAAAAAGGCCTTAAAGTCCGGATAATTTAGCAATAAAGTTATAAAACCCCTTTGTCATAACTATCTCCTCGAATAACCATAACATTTAAATATGTCGTCACTACAGAATAGTAACATAACCTGCGGAGGCAATCAAATGAATAAACTCAAAGTCTTAATCGGGAGTCTTTTAGTTTTAGCGACTATGTTTCTAAGTACGTACGCGCTATCGAGCCCGTTGCCGCATCCAGTATGTGTGGCTTCTCTTAAAGCACCATCACAGGTCACAGCGGGGCAAGCAGCGACTATAGACGCTTCCTCTTCGTTCTGTTTTATTTCTGGCTCTAGCCTGCGCGTTCCAATAGCTAATTATGTCTTCAACTTCGGGGACGGAAAGTCCTTCAGCGGAACCACTCCAGTTGTAAGCCACGTTTATACCTCCGCTGGCACATACTATCCGTCTCTCATAGTCAACTCGCAGGGTTGGCAGGCAATTGCATCCGCTTCAGTTAATGTAATCCAGGCAGTTCCGGCTGTCACACAAGACCCGATAATCTACATGCCCCAGCCTTCTATACCAGTTCCTACATTGAATGTTACTTGCGGAAGAGCTGGCATAATCAAATGCTGGAACGCGCCCCCACTTATAACTTCATTCAACGCCGAACCGCGATTTGGCTTCGAGCCATTGACGGTAACATTCACCGGGAGTGCGGTAGACTTCAACGGAGACCCATTGACATACATACTCTTCTTCGACTGGAACAACAACGAGTCACTAAACAAAACCGGAGTGATCAACGCGACAGAGTCAGTCATCGGCACTTACACCTATGCTGCAGGCATGTACCAGACGAAGATGGAAGTGAGTGATGGAAAGAACAAGACCAGCAGGACCGTCACGATACACGTCAACACGACCATACCCTCGAATAAGCCGCCAGTAGCATGCTTCACCGCTAGCGGAACAGCGGGGTTCCTGCCATTCACCGTGACTTTCGATGGTTCATGCTCAAACGACCCAGATGGGACGATAGAGTCATACTCATGGGAGATTGTCAAAAGGGGCAATGGCATGCTAGAAGAGCAAAACGGGACCGGCACGCCTGGAACGTTGCAATACACCTTCACTGAGGAAGGATACTACTTTGTTTACCTTACCGTGTGGGACAACCAGGGAGAGAGCAATCAAATGAATCTGACGGTGCACACCGAACAGCTTCTGCTACCGCCGACAATCGGATGGTACAGGACGCAGCCGGCTAGCGGATATGCGCCTCTGACAGTCACATTCAAGGGCTCTGCGATAGGGATATATCCATTGACTTATGTTCTTTATGTTAGCACAAGCGACCGGGCCAAGACAATCACTGGAGTAATAAACTCAACAGATTCAGTGCTCGGAAAATGGACTTATATTACTGGTGGAACATCTGGAAAGTATTACACTTCTGAGCTCGTCGTCACAGACCCGCTCAACAGGAGCATTTCAAAACAGTTTACCACTTTCGTAGCACCGGCATGGACTAATCCAAACGCAACAGGAAATCATGCACCTTTAATCGGCTTCGCATACGAACCGGCAGAGGTGCTAGTCAACCAGGAGGTCCAATTCACTGACACCTCAACCGATTCAGATGGCAGCGTCATATACTGGATTTGGAATTTCGGGGACGGGACGCACTCTGGCGATGACTTAGCCTCTGGAGAGCAGAACCCAAAGCACATCTATTCTTCGATCGGAAACTATACCGTCTCGCTGAAAGTCTACGACGACAAAGGCTTCAGCAACTACACCAGCAAGATTGTGGAAGTGAAAGAGAAAGTGACCCCGCCTGAAAATGAGCTTCCTGTAGCTGAGTTCTCTTACGAACCGGCAGAGATATTCGTTGGCGACAGCGTCCAACTCACCGACACATCATATGACTCTGATGGCAGCGTGGTTAAATGGGCATGGAATTTCGGGGATGGCGCAACTTCTGATGAGCAGAACCCGACCCACTCCTACTCTCTGTCAGGGAATTACACCGTAACACTAACGGTCTATGACAATTTAGATGCATCTAACACAACTTCAAAGACATTGCAGGTAAAGGAGAAGGTAACACCGCCAGAAAACCTTCCCCCAACTGTTGACTTTTCTTACACACCGGGAGAGATATTCGTGAATGATGTCGTATCCTTTATCGAAGCATCAAACGATCAGGACGGGCAGGTGATGGCATGGCTGTGGCAGTTCGGAGATGGCTCAAACTCTACTGAAGCCAACCTAACCCACGCTTATTCCAGCGCAGGCACTTATACAGTCTCTTTAACAGTATATGATAACCTGGGCGCGGAGAACAGCACTTCAAAGGAAATCGTGGTGAAAGTCAGTCCCCCAACACCATCGCCACCTGGAGGTGGAGTATCCGGAGGCGGCGGGGGCGGGATGTACCTTAGCCAGCCAACCCCGATTATAAAGAAGAACGGAACAACCTACCTTGGCTTCCATCCGTCCTTTGCCCTGAACGGGACCAGGACTTACTCATACGACCCATCAACAAATACGACAACAATCATATTCAAGCTGACGAACCTGGCGAGGTTCAGCAGGTTTCTGTCGATAAGGGACCTGATAACAAAGGACATGGCAACCAGCATGATGGACGTCCAGGTCATACCAGTGCCGACCAACCTTTACAACATGGACCCCGACATAGGATGGAACGTAACGCTCGGATCACAGGAGACCTTCACAGCAAAGTACATATTCAACAAGTACATTCCTTTTGCCAGCTTTGACGCGATGCCTCTGCCGAAGGTGACAGAGCTAAAAAATGTCAGCGGCGTACCGACCGAAGTGCCTGTGTCCCCGACGACCAAAACAACAGTGCTTGGCGGGATAACCGGTTTTGTCATAACAACGCTCAGCAACCCCTGGGCAGGTGTCGTGATAGTAATAGTGATACTGGTGCTTTTCTTCGCTTCTACAGAGACAGGAAGAGAGACTTGGGGCAAGATGGCGACCAGAACAAGCAACTTTATCTCCTCGATAGCCGAAGAGCTTGAAGAGCCTAAAGAGTACAAGCGCGATAGGGGCGAGAGAGTAAAGAAGCTCAAGAAGCTGATGAAGAAGAAAAGAAGGTAAAACCATCCTTTTTCTTATTGTTTTTTATAAGTGCTTAGTGTATAACCTACTGATACCATGGCTTTGCTAGCTAAAGAGAGGGTTCTGGTCAAAGAGCCGGAGCTCATGGAAGATTTTGAAAAGCGCGGGTATGGAGAGCGAGACGGTAGCCATGTCCTCCTTTCCCCCGAGGAAGCACTGTACCTCAAGGACAAGGAAGAGGGCCTTGAGATAGAAAACGAGAAAGGGAAGAAACTCGGCTATAAGGAGCTGATGAAGTACTTTACCAAGCTCGACAAGGATTTCCCGAGAAAGTACCTGGTCTTTCGCGATTTGAAAAATAGGGGATTCTGCGTCAAGACCGGCTTCAAGTTCGGCTCGCATTATAGGGTGTATGCCAGAGGGGAAAAACCGGGTTCAGGACACGCGATCTGGCTTGTCCACTGCATACCTGAGGAGTTCGTATGCGACTTCTCCGATGTCTCTCGTGCTGTCAGGCTGGCACAGAACGTGCGAAAGAAAATGATA
>Ga0315294_10006707_pt1 | contig 12631 bp, 12 predicted proteins | sample YL17G13_40_MG_FD_203626 | JGI IMG/M metagenome (GOLD analysis project Ga0315294, IMG submission 203626) | Sediment microbial communities from Yellowstone Lake, YNP, Wyoming, USA - YL17G13_40 | ecosystem: Environmental > Aquatic > Freshwater > Lake > Sediment | place: USA: Wyoming | collected...
ATAAAAGACACTTGGCAATCCTTACCGGTTTTGACGGTCTGCTCTGGTTGATGCTGATCCTGGTGCTGCTGGTGTTCTTGCAGCGCTGGTTACACCGCGAGATCCAGGCCGTCTTTCTTATCCTCACTCGTCGCCAGGATATTTCCGCCATAATATTTTCTTTGATCTTCATCCCCGGCATTTTCTTGCATGAGTTGAGCCATTTCTTGATGGCGCATCTCCTGCGCATGCGCACCGGGCGCTTCTCGATTTTCCCTCGCCCAATGGCAGATGGAACCTTGCGCCTGGGCTATGTCGAGATCGCCAGCGGCGGCATCATAAGGGATTCCCTGATCGGCGCCGCGCCGCTCATCACCGGCTGCCTGTTCGTGGCATATGTAGCCATCAGTCGTCTGGAAATGCCGATCTTGTGGGATCTTCTGCGTAATGGGCAATTCGAACTATTTTGGGTGGGGATTTCCTACCTACCCACAATCCATGACTTCTGGCTGTGGTTCTACCTGACCTTCGTGGTCAGCAGCACCATGATGCCCTCAGCCTCCGACCGTCACGCCTGGCTGCCGTTGGGACTGGTCATCGGCTTTCTATTCGGCCTGACCATCCTGGCTGGCGCCGGTCCCTGGATGCTGGACAACCTGGCTGCGCCGGTCAATTCTTTCCTGAAAGGACTGGCAGCGATTTTCGGGTTGAGCGGGGCGGTGCATCTGGTATCGGTCTTACCCTTCGCATTGTTTCACCGGCTGTTTTCGAAGTTGACAGGGGTGGATGTAACTTGAGAGAGGAGAAAAAGGGTAACTTCTTCCAGCGGTTTGTGCTCTGGGAGTGAAGGCGTCTCCTCTGGATATCCGATGAAGAGCATTGCTTGAGGCTGCCACGCAGCAGGTAAATCCAAACCGGCGCGGACCGTTTCGGGTGCGAAGAGCGGCCCGCACGTCCAGACACCGCCCAGACCTTCGGCATGGGCAGCCAGCAGCAGTTGCAGCCCGGCCAGCGCCGTGGATTGGACGGCCATCGTCATCTCGGCTTGCTGGCGATTGGTATCAGGGTAACTGTTCATGCCGGTAGCGTCCATGCACAAGATCACGATGATCGGCGCTTCGCGGATACGGCGGCAGGAGAGTTCGAGGCGTGCCGCGATGTCGGTTTCGGGTAGGCCCTCCTTCTCCAGGTCGCGGCGGAAATCGGCGGCCATGGCCTCGGCCAGTTGGTTTTTCGTCTCGGTGGTGGTCAACACGGCAAAGCGCCAGGGCTGGTTGTTGTGGGCGGAGGGGGCGTAGGTCGCGGTTTTCAGGATACGCCGAATAACGGCAGCCGGCACCGGGTCCGGGCGGAAGCGGCGGATCGAGCGGCGCGAGCGTAAAAAATCGTGCAGATCTGCCATCATCCGTGCGCGTCCACCTTTCTGGGGAGGATTTTGTAGGTGACACGTTTTTCACCCGTCTTGCCGAACATGTACTTGTACGTGCCGGTATATTTGCCCGCCAGCGCTTCAATGTGGGCGTCCGCGCCCTCGATGGTGAACTCGTCCACCTTGCCGCGAATTTGCAAGTAGCGATAGGGGTCGCCGGGGTCGGCGATGCACATCGCGACCCGTGGCCGGGCGCGCATGTTCCGATCCTTGATGCGCCCTTGAGCCGTGTTGATGAGAATATGCTCGCCGTCCGTGTTGAACCAGACCGGTGTGACCTGCGGCGAGCCGTCCGGCATGAGGGTGGCGAGGTAGGCGAAGGCTTTCGTCTCGTCTTTCAGCAAATCCTGGTGGGATTCGGGGATGGATTTCATGTTTTCTCCTTTGGTCGGCGGACAAGCAGTGCGCGCATCTTGTCGTTGTTAGAGCAGGCCAGTGCAATTTGAGTTTCTTCTTCCGAACAGCCGAGAAGTAGTTTGATCTCTGCATCCCGTTTGACCAGGTCCACGGTCATGATCACAGCGGACAGGTCGCGGGTCCCGGACGCGCCGAGCCAAACATCAATTCCTCCGCCATCGCCGGAAGTTGTGCCGTCGAGGTAGCCATAATCCAGCGGGTAGGCCAGTTCCGGGTAATGCGGGTGGCATGTCCCTTTTGGGCGGTCAATGAAGACCCGGCTTTCGGAAACCAGCCGGTCAAGTGCTTCCCAGAATTCAGTGCTCATCGGAACATGTCCTGTTCTTTGGGGCGCAGGAGTTCACCGAGTGATCCCTCGCGCAGCGGATAGGGGAAGCCGCGCACGTGGACGACCGGCGTGGCTTCGGCAGCCTGGCCCATGACCAGCGAGGCGGCCGCGGCCAGTTCGTCCGCCACGCCGACGACGGTGATTTGCAGGGTGTAACCGAAAAGATCCTGCCAGCCGCGCTCATCCACAACGCCAGGCAGGCCGCTCAAGCCAATGGTCATGCCTACCGTACCCAGCCTCCAGGCGCGCCCGTGCGAGTCGATGATCATCACGCCCAATCGCACCCCGCTCGCAGCTTCGAGTTTGTGCCGGATCTCTGCCGCCGAGCGGTCAGGGTCTTCGGGGAGGAGCAGCACCCAATCGTCGGCCCTCACCCCTTCGACTTCGCTCAGGGCAGGCCCTGTTCCCTCTCCCGGTGGGAGAGGGGGACTCACATTTGAGTGGTCAATCCCGGCATTGGCGCAAACGAAGCCCAACCTGTGCTCTACGATGATCGTCCCAGGGCGTACGCGCAGCACTTCGCGGCTCTCCTGAAGGATGAGTTCGACCATACGCGTGTCTCTAGCGCTGCGCGTAGCCAATTCAACAGCCTCTTTAGAGGGCTTGATCACAGTCAGATTGACCAACCTTCCCTCAGCTTTGCTAACGATTTTCGAGGTGATGACCAGAATATCGTTATCTTTAAGTGCGATGTGCGCAGTGCGAAGTTCGGCGAGGATGATCCCGGCTAGGTTGTCGCCGGGACGAATGAGGGGGATGGAGGGGAGGGGAGTGAGGGTGAGGGGCATGATGCAAATTATGTTGATTATTTTGCGCCGGTTATTTTTATCCCCGCGTTTGTACGCCCATATTGCTTATTGATCCCAATCAACACGCTCGTCATCCCCTCCACCACGACCGAATTCTCGATCGGCCCGGCGTCCCAGCCGGTCAGGCCAGCCGCCGTAACCAGTTTCAGCACCTCGGCGCGCGCCTCTTTGCTTGTCCCGCAGACCAGCACGTCACATTCGACCGGTTCATCGTGCAGAAGGTGTTCGTAGGAAATGTTCTGGAAGGCGGAGGTTACCTGCACTTCTTTGCCCAGGATTTCATGCGCTTCCTGCGCAGCAGACCCAGCTGGCGGCATCTGCACCTTCGTCACTTTTGGCGGGACGAGCGGGACGGTCACATCTACCAGGATTTTGCCTAGCAGGGCTGACTTCACGCTCTCGAGCGTTTCGCGGTGCGCAGCGTAGGGGACGGTCAGCGCGGCGATGTCAGCTTTTTGTGCGGCTTCAACGTTGCTCAAGCCTTCGAGATGGGCTTCACCGCCAAGCCGTTTGAGGAGTTCCTGGGCGGTTGCCTGGGCTTTTTCGGGTGTACGCGAGCCGATCAACACGCGGTAACCAGCTTTTGCCCAGCGATAAGCCAGACCTTTTCCTTCTTTGCCAGTACCACCGAGGATAGCAATTGTAAGCAGGATGGATTGGTCGGGCATCAGCCTACTCCAAATTGATGTGGATCGGGCAGCGCGACGCCGCTGGCGGCCAATTCCCACAAAACCTGGAAAATGGCTTCGCGCATGGGTGTGTCGTCACTATACATGGTGTGATAAAGCTCGCCCAGCACGGTTTCAGTCGGGTATTGGCGCAGATAGACCAGCGAAGCGAGGCGCTCTTCTTCGCTGCCATTTTTTAGCGCCAGCAACAGGAGGTCGGTGGTGGGTTGGTTCGGCGAGATGCCCATGCCCTGCTTTCCGGCAAAGGCGATCAACCAAGGTGATTCGGATGGAGGCGGTATCGGCACCTGGATGTAAGAGTGGGCTCGGTTCCGGCTTTCGATCACCTCGGTCGCAGAGGTGCGCACGATCCACTCTTTGTCTTCGACCTGCAACTTGGCTAAGAGTTCATCCGCCCAGGGCTGATCCACCCGGCTCAGGCCATAGGCGACTTCGCGCCGCACCAGCAAATCGTCCACGGCCGCGCCTTCTTTGAGCATGGTATGACCGTCGGGGGGATGATTTGCTAAAGCCTCGGCAGCGAAGCGGCGCAGGTTCTCGCCGCCTTGCAAGAGAGCGGCGCCCACAAAATCGATGGCAGATGTCGTGCCAACGGCGACCAATGCCAGGCATGCCGCGCGTTGGACATTGGGGTTGGAACTGTTGAGCATGTCGGCCAGGCCCTCGATGGCTTTGGTATCCTGCATCGCACCGCTTCCCAGGGCGGCCAGTTGTACGACTTCAGGCGAAGGGGCATTGTGGAGCTGGCGGAAAAGGGCGGCAGCGGCTGGATCTTCACTCAGTACTAACGCCGCCAGCGCTTTACTCCTTAACGCGAGCGGTTGATCCTGTTCCTGAAGGAGAGCAGCCAGTTTTGCCATGATGTTTCCGCGCCAGGCCACCTGAGGGGGAGCCTCGCGCAGCCAGCCGCCAGCCATCAGCAGGTTGCGTTCCAGGGGACGTTTTGAGGTGGCGGTCAGCGTTTCAGCCAGGGTGGATATGTCGCGGTGAGCGGATAGATAGCGCAACGCCAGGTACTTTCCGCTCCAGGCGGGTTGATCTAGGACGGCTTCGGCGCGATAATTGACCAGCGTCTTGCCAGCCAGATAACCAGCGAAAAGCGGATGGGTAAAACGCATCTGGTTGTTGCGGTGTTGGGTGAGCATCCCGTTGGCAACCATCTTTACCAGAACACCTGGCTTGGATGCGGCTTTTTCCCCTTTGCTGGCTTTCTTGCTTTTCCTGACTTCGCTTTCTTCATCTACGGCCTCGTACACTTCAGGAGGTTCGAACGATTTAATCCACTCGCGCGCCTGGCGAGGGTCAAAGACCGGTTTTGCAGCCAGGTTGGTCTGCAGTGCGAGCAATTCCATCGCTTCCGAAGGTGTATCGGCGGGCGACAACCGGCGTATGTGCGCCTGGATGGCTTCCAGCGGGCGCGGCCCGCGCACGTCGCCCGCGAAGGCCGCCCAGGCCTGTAGTGTCAATTCGAGGGGGGTTAGGTTGCCCTTATCCACAGTCAGCCACTGGTTGAGCAGGAGGGGGTCAACCTGTTCAGGGCCACTTTGCACCCAGGCCTCCACGGCGACGTAGCGAGTCCAAAGCTCACTCCATTTGTCCAGGAATTCGCTGCGCTGTTTTGAACTCCAGGATGCCAGGGTGAAGGGGGCGAAGTTCAGTTCCATCAGCCCGTCCAGACAATCAGGGCAGGCCGTCGTGACGAAGCGCGTCGCGGGGTAAGTCTGCTTGAGCTTGTCGAGATAGGCGACGGCGGTTTTCAAGTCGCCAGGGGGAAGTTCGTCCTGGCCGTCCAAGAGGAAGAGGACGCGGCCTTCGCGGAAGATGCGTTGAATGAAATCTGGCAGACGCGGCAGGTCCCTGACGGGGGCTCGCTCAGCAACGGTGTCTATGATCGGGTTGAGCAGGCTTTCGGGATTTTTCAGTGGCAGGTCCAGGTCCGCTACGTGAACGAGGATGGGCACGGTCTCGGGTGGGAGGCCGGAGGCTGGGTTCCGGCGCGCCGTCAGTGAAGCCAGGTATGCCAGCGCGACCGTCTTCCCGCAGCCAGGCTGTCCCATTATGACCAGGTCGAGGCCTCCAGCTAGAGCCTTTGGAAAGGAAAGGGTCGGCGCATTATATATCGCTGCCAATTCGGGCCAGTCCGGCATGTAAGGCAAGGTCAGGCTGACGATGTCTTCTGCCAGGGTGGGCTTACCTGGCGCAGGATGCATTGGCGGGAGGAGCAACCTGGGGGGAATAAGGATTTCTTCCAGCGAGAAGAGTGGGGCAGCCAGGTGAAATCCCTGCGCCTGCTGCAGGATTATTTGCCTGTAACGCTCCTCGATGGCGCTGGCGGTGCGTACTTTTTCTTTCTTCTCTTTCTGTTTGGCTTTCAGGCTCTGGATGACTTGTTGGAGCAATGGGCGCAAGGCGGCGAGTACCCACCAGAACGCGGTCGCGAAGGCAACGCCTAGCCAAAATGAGATGCGGTCAATGTAGGGTAAGCGGAATTGCACGGGGGACTCTAGCTGCCGTACAGGATGCGCCCGCAGGAAGGACAGCGTGCTATCTGGGCGGCTGAACGGGCCGCCTGTTGCTCCGCCGGAGTCAGGCCTGAACCACAAGCAGCGCAGGCGCTCTCTGAAATGGCTGCCACGGCCACCCCGCCGCGCGTTTGGCGGAGTTGGTTGTACCCTTCGATGAATTGGGTGGGTATGGCGTTGGCGATTGCCTGCCTCTCGGCCTCTAGCTTTGTGGCCTCTCTTTGCAGGCTGGATTGTTCCTGTCCCAGGCTCTGGTTTTGTTCGTTCAATTGGGATCGAACGGCCTGCAGCGCGACCTGCGCGGCTTGGTGGGCAGACTCGGCCTTCTCGCAAACCAGCATGGCCTCCAGTTGGCGATCCTCCAGCGTGGCGAGATGGCGCTTGAGCGCGGCGACATCGTTCTGCAAATCCTGGAGTTCTTTGGGATTGTGGACGCTACCACTGTACAGGCTGGATTCTGTCTGCTCGATCTTGATGTGCTGATCGCGGACGGTATCCTCGGCCTGGCGGAGAGCGCGTTCGGCAGCCAACCGGTTCTTTTCCGCGACTTCAGTCTGCGCGCAGGCCTGACGAAGAGCCTCGTCGTCCTCCAGTATTTTTTGGATGGCCTGGAGGCGCGCCTGAACCCGGCTGATCTGGCTGTCGGTCTGTTGGAGGCGGTAGAGGCTCAGGGTCTGGTTCATGTTATTGCGCTGCCAGTCCGAAATAATTGTAAATCGCCCTGGAAAGATCGGCGTACATTTTGGAAACTTCATCCCAGATGATCTGGTTGGGATGGTAGACGTAAATGGCCAGGATGTAGTTCCCGGCAGGTGTGTAGACGATGGCCGCGTCGGAGACATTGTGGATAACACCGCTTGGATCGGTCACCCAGCCGTGCTTGTGGGCTACGGCTGTCCCTTCCGGCACGCCGGACTGGATCAACACCCCGATCTTGTCCTCTACTAGGTATTGGATCATCTGCTGGCAGGAGGTCTGGTCAATTTGTCCGGGGAAAGCGGCGACCAAAGTCCCGCCTCCGGTTTGGGAGCATTGGTAAATATCTTCCAGGAGCGAGCCGATGTCCGAGGGTGTGGTCTGGCTGTAGTTATCGGGATCGGTGTTCACATCCGTGCGTGTATTGGCGGACGTATGAAAGATATGCAAGATCGGCGCGCCATCATAAAAATAACCGGCCAGGAAGGTATTCTGCAAGCCTAATGCCTTCATCGTCTCCGAGACGATCAGTGGGCCGCGCGCTTCGTCAATGACTCGCATCAAGGAGTCAGCGGGAGGGTTTTCGGACTTCTTGATCATGTCCAGCATGAGCGCGGCAGTCTCATCATCCAGCCGGCCGTTGAAGTGCTGGTAGGCTGTCACCATGATGGGGATTTTGATCGTGCTGGAGGCAGTGAAGGCGATATCCGGGTTAACCGGCAGGTTCTCGCCAGCCCGGTAGGCGAAGTGCAGTTCTTCTGCGGTTTGCAGGTCGAGCAGATAGATGCCGACAATCCCATCGAAATTATCCTGGCCGATAATCTCCTCCAGGAGCAGTTGAAGGTTCTGCTTGGATGGGCGACCGGCTGATATGTATACGGGTGCAAGCTGGACTACACGTTGGCTCGGGGAGCGCATGGCATCCCCGATGAGTATGACAGCCCGGTCAACATCTATGACCTGGCCGGGTTGGCCAGGCTGGAATTCGGTGCTGCCGGGGATGGGTTGCGCTGGGATGGGCGGCTGGTCGTAACGGGCTGCGATTTCGCTGGTCAGGTAAGCACGCAGACGCTCTTCTGAATGCGTCGCAACGAGGGGTACTTCGGTTGTCGCGGATTTTCGATTCCACAAATAGTTCCAGAAACCGCGCCAAAAGGATGCACCGGTGCGCTGGAGGTCAGCCGCGGCGAGCATACTTTCTGTGTTCGGTTGAAAGCCAATCAGGTTGGGGTCGAGCTGGATGATTGCGTCCCCATAGTGGATTTCCACCGGCAAGGAGTAAACCTGTAGCAGTCTTTGGGCAGCAGTTTGAGGGTCCAGGCCGCCGACGGGCACACCGGCGATCACCATCTCCGGCGGATAGTCATTTCTCAGGCGACTGTACTGTACGAGCGTGAAGACCGTCAAGATGATGGCAATCGAAATGATGAATAGGGATACCCAGCTAAGATAAAGAGAAGAGCCGCGGATTTTCACGCTGCCTCCAGCGGGATGGAAATTATGCTAAGGCGGTAGTATAACACACTCACCTAAAAGTAATTGTGCTACAATCAGTGAAGGAGCGCACAATGTGTGCGACGAAATTCTCTCAACCGCGAGGATACGAATATGCTGCGTTCTTTCCTGATCTACCTTTCCAAAGCTGACTGGGCACAACGCCTCGTGACCCGCTGGAAATTCGCCTGGCGGACAGCTTCTCGTTTTGTGGCCGGGGAAAAGATCGAGGATGCGATCCGCGTCGTGCGCGAGCTTAATGCCCGTGGGATCAATGCCACACTCGACCACTTGGGGGAGCATACCTCGACACTTGACGAAGCAAATCAAGCAACAGAAGATATTTTGGAAGTCATCAATCAGGTAAGTTGTTGTGACGTACGCTCGAACGTTTCCATCAAGCTGACGCAGATCGGCCTCGCGCTGGACGAGGAGTTGTGCGCGAAAAACCTGACGCGGATCGTCGAGGCCGCCGCGCAGAACAACAACTATGTCCGCATTGACATGGAAGATACGCCCTATACGGACAAGACAATCCGACTTTACCGACAGATTCGACAGAGAGGATATAAGAACGTCGGTATGGTGGTGCAGTCCTATCTCTTTCGCACCGAAGCTGATACCCGCGCCCTGCTGGCTGAGGAGACGCGGTTTCGCCTGGTCAAAGGGGCGTACAAGGAGCCGCCGGAGCTGGCTTATCCCAAGAAAGCGGACGTGGACGCCAACTTCGACTTGTTGTCCAAGATCATGATTGACGCCGCGCTGGCTGTCAAATCTCCTTCGGTCAACTCCGATGGGCGCGTACCGCCGATCCCGGCGATTGGCACGCACGATCCCAGATGCATCGAGTTCGCCAAGAAATATGCCGAGAAGGTTGGGCTGCCCAAAAATGCCATGGAATTCCAGATGCTGTATGGCATTCGCCGCGACCTGCAAGAGCAGTGCGCGCGCGAGGGTTATCCGGTGCGCATCTACGTTCCATACGGCACGCACTGGTATCCGTATTTCATGCGCCGTCTGGCCGAGCGTCCGGCAAACATCTGGTTCTTCATATCCAATTTCTTTCGCAAATAAGGCAGACACCCGGCGTCTTCAAGACGCCGGGTGTCTAGATTTTGTGGTAAAACATAGGCATGTCCGAAGTCCCTCTTGCCCTGGTTACAGGAGGGGCGCACCGTCTTGGGCGCGCCTTTAGCCTGGCATTGGCTCGCCAGGGATTTGCAATCCTTCTTCATTATCACCATTCTGAGGAAGAAGCGGCTGCTGCCGCGGACGCGATCCGCGCTTTGGGCATGCCTGTCTATCCGGTACAGGCTGATCTGACCAGTTCGACGAATATCGAATCTCTATTCTCTGCTCTCGACGCGCTGCCTCACTCCTTGAAGGTCTTGGTCAATTCCGCGGCAGTTATGCCGCGCGGCGATGTGCGCACACTGTCCGCCGGGGATTTCGATGCGGCGATCGCGCTGAACTTGCGCGCCCCGTTCCTGTGTGCGCAGGAGGCTGCAAAACGTATGGAGGATGGCGGCTTGATCGTCAACGTGACTGACATCGGCGCGCAGAAAGCCTGGGGCGGATTCCCGGCCTATACGGTCAGCAAAGCGGGACTTGAGTCATTGACGCGCGTCCTGGCGCGTTCCCTGGCGCCCAGGATTAGGGTCAACGCCATCGCGCCGGGCCTGGTACTGCCGTCCGAGTACGTTACGGAAGAAGAATGGAACCGGCTGGTGGAACGTCTGCCGCTGAAGCGTCCCGCTTCGGTGGCCGAAATCGCCTCTGCCCTCGAATTCTTGCTCGAAAACGAGTATATTACTGGCCAGACCATCGTTGTGGATGGTGGCTATTCGTTGTTGTAATCAGGAGTCTACGATGCCAGAATCGCCAGCATTTCTTGCAGAACGACTGCGCGCAGAGGGAGAAAGGACTGCTGCTTTCTTCGCCGCGCTGACTGGCGACCAATGGCAACAGGTCGTCTACACCGAAGGCGCTGAATGGAAGGTTCGCGACATGTTGGCGCACTTCGTTTCGGTGGAAAAGTCAATCCTGAAGCTGTTTGAAAACATCCGCGAGGGTGACATGGGGGCAAGCAAAGATTTCTCGGTTGATCGTTTCAACGCCGAACAGGTGTCAAAACTGGCTGAAATATCCCCATCCGACTTGCTTGCACAATACCAGGAAGCGCGAGCCAAGATGATCGCCTGGGTTTCTGGCCTCTCCGAATCTGACCTGCAAAAGACAGGCCGCCATCCCTTCCTGGGCGTTACCACCCTGGGCGAGATGATCAAGATGGTTTATCGACACAACCAGATCCACTTGCGTGACCTGCGCCGCACATGACCAATCTCCGCACCCTGTTCCGTTTTTCCCAGCCTCTCCGGCTTATTCTCGCCAGCTTGACCTACATCCTTGGGACAGGCATCGCCCGCTATCTTGGCGTTCACCTCGAAGGCAATGCATTCTGGTTGGGATTCGTTTGGATCTTATTGATCCAGGTAGCTGCCTACCTGCTGGCCGAGTACTTCCGTCCGCCGAACGAGCCATTGGGCGAGGCCGATACACCCTCCAAACGCCTGCGCTTACGGACGCTCCTCTTGCAAGTTTCCGCTGCCGCGCTGACCCTGGTCGCTGCCTCTACGGTCGTGATGTTACGCCTGCGGATCATTACTCCCTCCTCCGGCTCCTTTCTGGGGCTGATTTTCCTGCTGCTCATGACCTATTCCGTGCCTCCAATACGCCTGGTTTATACCGGTTTTGGAGAACTTGTCCTCGCCATCCTTATTACCGATTTCATCCCTGGCCTGGCTTTCCTGCTCCAGGCGGACGAATTTCACCGCCTCTTGCCGCTGGTTGCTTTTCCGCTGACGTTATTGGCTGTGGCCAATTTTCTGGCGCTGGATTTTCTCAGCTTTGCCTCCGACCAGAAATATGGCCGCCGCACCCTGCTGATCCGCCTGACCTGGCCGCGCGCCGTCCCGCTCCACCACGCCCTATTGCTGGCTGCTTACGTGCTGTTCGTTGCCGCACCTTTCTTTGGCTTTCCCTGGAGGCTGCTCTGGCCGGTCTTCCTGACCCTCCCCCTGGCCGCCTACCAGATCTTCATGCTGCGCAATATCGCTTTGGGTGTAAAGCCTCTCTGGACCATCCTGTCCATCAACGCCTCCGCCATCTTCGGTCTGACAGCCTACCTGCTCACTCTCTCCTTTTGGATCCGCTAACCTGTTGACTCGCCGACTCGTTCCCCATGCCCGAATTCCTCCATCTCCAAACACCCGACGATGCCCGTTCGCTTCTCCTACTCAGCCTTCCGGACCCTCAACCTGCTGCCGAGACTATTGACACGACCCAGGCCCTGGGCCGGGTGACCGCTTTGCCGGTCGAGGCGCCGCATCCGCTCCCCGCCTTCAACCGCTCCGCAATGGATGGTTACGCGGTCTACGCCGTTGATACTTTCGGGGCTAGCGAGTCGCTGCCAGCCTATCTCAAGGTTGTCGGGGAAGTTTCGATGGGCGCTCAGCCTGGTTTCGACATCCAGCCTGGCGAGGCGGCCCTGATCCACACTGGCGGGATGCTGCCTGCCAGCGCGGATGCGGTCGTTATGCTGGAATATACACAGATGGTTGGTAAGGGCGACCTTCATGGTCGCTCTGGGGCAGGGACAAGCCCTGCCCCTACACCCGAAATTGAAATTTCGCGTGCGGTCGCGGAGGGGGAAAACGTATTGCGCATCGGCGAGGATGTCAGACAGGGACAGGTAGTCATCCCGGCTGGAAGGCGCATCCGCCCGGCGGAGATTGGCGGGCTGATGGCGCTGGGCATGACTCAAGTCTCGGTCGTGAAGCCGCCGCGCATCGGCCTGATCTCCAGCGGCGACGAAGTTGTACGGCCTGAGCAAACGCCGCGTCCCGGTCAGGTTCGGGATGTCAACTCGTACACGCTGTGCGCGCTAGTGACAAAATCCGGCGGCGAACCGGTGTTGTTCGGCATCGTGCCGGACGATCTTGAAACCATGAAGCAGGCGGCTCAACGCGCCCTATCGGAATGTGATCTGGTGATAATTACGGCTGGCTCTTCGTCCAGCGCGCGCGACATGACTGCGGATGCCATCCGCTCGTTGGGCAAGCCGGTCGTGCTGGTGCACGGTGTCAACATCCGCCCCGGCAAGCCGACCATCCTGGCGGTCTGCGAGGGTAAGGCGGTGATAGGTCTGCCGGGCAACCCAGTCAGCGCGTTAGTGATCGCGGATCTATTCGTCGTGCCGGTGATCGAGA
>Ga0315294_10006708_pt1 | contig 12630 bp, 11 predicted proteins | sample YL17G13_40_MG_FD_203626 | JGI IMG/M metagenome (GOLD analysis project Ga0315294, IMG submission 203626) | Sediment microbial communities from Yellowstone Lake, YNP, Wyoming, USA - YL17G13_40 | ecosystem: Environmental > Aquatic > Freshwater > Lake > Sediment | place: USA: Wyoming | collected...
GCCGTCCTTCAGGCAGATCCCTTCCTTCTTGTGACCGGGCAGCCCGTTGTACACGAGGTTGTTGCTGACCACGAACCCCGCGGTGCCCCCGACGGAGATGGCCTCCTGCCAGATGCCCGAGCACGAGTGCGCCACCTCGTTGCCGTCGATCACCACGTCACGGCATCCCCAGACGCCGATGCCCGAGCTGCCCGTGTGCTCGGTGTGAATGCCCTGGATGACGAGGTCGCTCGCCTCTTCCGCGAGGAGTCCTGCCTGGGCGGAGTTTGCGATGTGCAGGCCCAGCACCCGGACATGGCTCGCGCCATGGATCTCGAACAGCGCCTCGTCCTTCTCTACCCGAAGGCCAGTCCCGTCGATGACCGGCGCGGCTCCGGGCTCGGCGGCGAAGGTGATGTACCTGTTCGGCTCACCCGAGCGCTCGACCCGGATGCGCTCACGGTAGGTGCCGCGGCCGACGAGCACGGTGTCGCCTGGCCCCAGCGTCGCCGCGGCCTTGCCGATGCTCCTCCAGGGTTTCGCCGCAGTGCCCGGGTTGGCGTCGCTTCCGGAGGGGGAAACGTGATAGACAGCGGCCGCAGCCAGCGGGGATGACGCGAGCGCGAGAGCCGCGGCGAGCAGGAGAGCCTCTGGTTTCATCCCCCGAGTATACAGCGAGGGTCAAGCGGCATTCAGAGACGGCCGCCAGAGAAGAGGACAGGCCAAAATGCGGTTTTATTCATGGACGCCCTGGCCGTGATGCCGTAGACTTCGGGAGAATCTCTTGAAGGAGGAAGGATGGGAACAATCATCCGACCCGAGCTCTTTCGAATCCCTCTCTCGGCCCGCGACCGGTTCCGTCGGACCATGCAGTTCCAGAGCGTCGACAGGGTGCCTCACTTCGAGTTCGGCTACTGGAACGAGACCTACGCCGCCTGGCACGCCCAGGGCATGCCGCGCGAGATCGACACCGAGAAGAAGGCGAACCGCTACTTCGGCTTCGACCGCTTCGAGCTGTGCCCGGTGAACGACTGGAACTGGCTGTGCCCTCCCTTCGAAGAAAGGGTGCTCGAGGAGGACGAGCGGCACCGCACGATCATCGACAAGGACGGATGCACCTGCGTCGTGAACAAGGACGGCTCATCCTCCATCCCCCACGTGCTTGACTACCCGCTGAAGGATCGGGAGAGCTGGCTGAGGATCAGGGAGAGGCTCGATCCGCACGATCCCCGCAGGCTGCCGCCCGACTGGGAGGATCTGAAGGCAGCCTACCACAATCGGGACTATCCCCTCGGCATCCACGCGGGGAGCCTCCTCGGCTTCCTGCGCGACCTCATGGGCTTCGAAAACATCGCCATCGCCTTCCACGAGATGCCAGACCTCGTGCAGGAGATGGTCGACTCTATGGTCGATTTCAACATCGCGGTCATGGAGCCGCTGCTGCGCGACATCGACTTCGACTACGCGAACGGCTGGGAGGACATCGCCTTCAGGAACGGGCCCCTGATCGGGCCGGCCATGTTCCGCCGTTTTCTGCTGCCGGGCTACAAGCGGATCGCATCGCTGCTTCGCGCGCACGGCGTCAACGTCATCTTCACCGACTGCGACGGCGACATCAACGCGATCGTCGACCTCTGGATCGAGGCGGGCTTCACGTGCCAGTTCCCCCTCGAGGTGGGTGCGGGAACGGACCCGATCGCCCTGCGCGAGCGATTCGGCGAGACGGTGCTCCTGATCGGGGGGGTGAACAAGCGCACCCTCATCGCGGGCCGAGAGGCGATCGATCGGGAGATGGAGCGCCTGGCGCCTCTTGTTGCCGAGGGGGGGTTCATCCCCCACGTCGATCACCGCTGCCCGCCCGACGTCACCTTCGAGAACTACCTGTACTACCTGGAGGCGAAGAAGCGGATCCTCGGCTTCTGAAGGGGGCGCGGCGACGACGGTCGTCCGCGGCGCGGGCTCAGGATGAGCCGACGTCCTCCTCGCTCCAGTAGTGATACGGCGTGAGCCTCGTTTAGCGCTTGAAAAGCGCGCGCAGCCCGGGCTCGTTCATCCAGACCCGTCGCAGCAGCCTGTGCAGGTCCAGGCTCCCGTAGACGTTCTCTTCGAAGTGGCATTTAGCGACCTGGATGATCCGCTCTTCCTCGGTGGTGTGCGCGCTCTTGAGCGTGATCCGAAGCATCTTCGAGAGGAGCTGGAGCACCATCGCCCCCAGGGCGAACTGGAAGCCGGCGAGAAGAACCCCTTGCGCACGAGGGCGTCGGGGTACTCTCCCTTGAAGCCGACCCAGTACTCGTCCCATCCCGTCTCCCGCACCGGGCAGTAGCTGTGCCGCACGCCGGGGAACAGCAGGAAGGCCGTGCCCGGCACGATGGGGTGAAGCTGCTGGTTCACGCTCTTGAAGCAGCCGTTGCCCCGGGTGATGTAGACGACCTGGTATTCGCGCAGCACGCGTCCGGTGGTGAGTCAGTGCAGGAGATCTGCCAGTCTTCGGCCCGCGGGCCGATGGACACGCTCGCCGGCCGGGATCGGGCGCTCGAAGCAGCTACAAGCCTTTCTTCGCCAGGTTGAGCAGCCCTCCGGCCGTGAGCATCTTCCTGTCCCGCTCGGAGGCCGTGAGCCGGACCATGATCGTCCGCCCTCCCGCCTCTACGACGATCTCGCTTTTCCCCGAGAGGATCGCGGAGCGGATTCCCGGGAAGCGTACCGCATCGCCCTGGGCGAAGGAGTCGTAGTCGGCGGGATCGGCGAACTCCAGCGGCACGATGCCGAAATTGAATAGGTTCGCCCTGTGGATCCGCGCGAAGCTCTTTGCGAGCTTCACCCGCACGCCCAGGGCGCGGGGGGCGATCGCCGCGTGCTCGCGCGAGGAGCCCTGGCCGTAGTTCTCGCCTGCCACGACGATGCCGCCGCCCCATTCCTTTGCGCGCGCGGCGAACCGCTCATCGACCACGTCGAAGACGAAGGCGCTGATCGCGGGGATGTTGCTGCGGAAGGGAAGGACCCTGTTCCCCGCGGGCATGATGATGTCCGTGCTGATGTTGTCCCCGACCTTGATGAGGACCCGGCACTCGATCGTCTCCTCCATCTCAGCGAACGCCGGGAAGGGCTGGATGTTGGGGCCCCGGATGACCTCGACCCGGGAGGGATCCTCGGCAGGTTGCACGAGCCACCTGGGGTTGAACGCGTAGACGGCAGGGTAGGGGACATCGGGGCACGGTCCGAGGGTGCGGGGGTCGGTGATCCTCCCGGCGAGCGCCGAGGCGGCGGCCGTCTCTGGGGAGCATAGGTAGATCGCGTCGTCCTTGGTCCCGCTTCTGCCCTTGTAGTTGCGGGGGAAGGTGCGCAGGGAGTTGCTCCCCGTCGCGGGGGCTTGTCCCATGCCGATGCACCCGAGGCAGCCCGCCTCGTGGATGCGCGCGCCCGCCTCGATGAGCGGGAGCAGCCCGCCCATCTCAGTGACGTTTTTCAGAGTCTGGCGGCTTCCCGGGTTGATCTCGAAGCTCACATCGGGATGGCGGATCTTCCCCGCCACCGTCCTGGCGACGATCATGATGTCGCGGTAGGACCCGTTGGTGGAAGAGCCGACGATGACCTGGCTCACCGGCACCTTCCGAAGCTCCTCCGCCGTCTTCACGTTGTCGGGATTCGAGGGGCAGGCCACCAGCGGCACGAGCGAGCCGAGGTCGATCTCCGTCACCTCGTCGTAGCGTGCACCGGGCTCCGCCGCGAGCGCCCTCCAGTCCGACTCGCGGCCGTTCATCACGAGGTAGCGGCGCGTGACCTCATCCGAGGGGAACACGGTGGCCGTGGCGCCCATGTCGACGCTCATGTTAGCGATTGTGCCCCGCGCGCTCATGTCGAGGTTTGCAACTCCGGGTCCGAAGAACTCGAGCACCTTTCCCACCGCTCCCTTGCAGGTGAACCGGCGCAGCAGCTCGAGGATGAGGTCCTTTCCCGACACCCAGGGGGGGAGCGTTCCCGAGACCCGAATGCCCCACACCTTCGGCGTGGTGATGTAGTAGGGGCGCCCGGCCATGGCCATGGCGATCTCCAGGCCGCCGGCGCCCATGGCGAGCATGCCCAGGCACCCGCCGGTGGTGGTGTGGCTGTCTGAGCCCAGGAGGGTCTTCCCCGGGGCGCCGAAGCGCTGCCGATGCACGTGATGGGAGACGCCATTGCCCGGCGGGGAGAGCACAACGCCGTACTTCGACGCGGATGACTGGAGAAACCGGTGATCGTCGGCGTTCTTGAAGTCGGTCTGGATGATGTTGTGGTCCACGTAGCTCACCGAGAGCTCGGTGCGCACCCGGCCGAGGCCGAGTGACTCGTACTCGAGGTAGACCATGGTTCCCGTCGCGTCCTGCGTCAGCGTCTGGTCGATGCGGAGGCCGATTTCGCGCCCGGGGCCGATCTCCCCGTCGACGACGTGCGCGCCGAGGAGCTTTTCAGTGGCAGTTCCCTTCATGGCACACCTGTGTACCCCGTATTGCCATCGCCGGTCAATTGATCTATCATTGAAGGGAGGAAAGAGGGGGGAGATGCTGGTTCCCGCTGAGGTCTGGACAGTCGCGAAGGCGGAGCAGGGCAATGCCGTGCTCGTGCGGCCGCTCGGCCTCGATGTTGCGGTGCCGATCTTCATCGCCCCGCTCGAGGCGCAGTCCATCCTGATCGGCCTGGGCAGCGTGAAGATGCCCCGTCCCCTCACCCACGACCTGCTCATCACCGTGATGGAGAACCTCGAGGCCTCAGTGAACAGGGTCGAGATCACGGCGCTCAAGGAAGGAACCTACTACGCGAAGCTGATCCTCGAGTCATCGGGCTCCGAGATCGTGATCGACGCGCGTCCCTCGGATTGCCTCGCGCTGGCCGTGCGCATGAAGTGCCCCATCTACATCGACGAGGCGGTCGTCGACGAGGCAGGAATCTCAGTGAAGATGGTGGAGGAGAAGAACCGCGAGGCCAGGCAGGAGGAGTCCTCCGAGGCCCCGACGATCCCTGAGATGCCGCCCCTGGCCCATGAGACCGAGATGGCGGGCCTGCGCAAGCGGCTGGATGCCGCAATCGAAGAAGAGAACTACGAGGAAGCCGCCCGGCTGCGCGACAGGATCCGCGAGCTGGAAAGCACCTGAGCACGCGCCCTCCCGCATGAAATCCCCCTACGAAGAATGCCTGCTCTGTCCCCGCGCGTGCGCCTCGGACAGGACCTCGGGTGAAACCGGCTACTGCGGGGAGAGCTCCCTCGTGCGCGCCGCGTGCGCGTGCCTGCATTTCGGCGAGGAGCCGCCCATCACGGGCGCCGGCGGGTCGGGGACCGTGTTCTTCACGGGCTGTACGCTCAAGTGCGGCTTCTGCCAGAACTGGCAGGTGAGCCGCTGCGGGGAGGGCGCCGTGCTTTCGGAGGAAGAGCTGGCGCGCATCTTCCTCCGCCTGCAGGAACAGGGGGCTGAGAATGTCAACGCAGTCACGGGCACGCAGTTCGCGCCGAGCATCCTCGGCGCGCTCTCGTTGGCCAGATCACGCGGGCTCGCCATCCCGATGGTGTGGAACTCCTCGGGCTACGAGACTCCCGAAACCGTCGCGATGCTGGCCGCGGAGGTGAGCTTCTTCCTCCCTGACGTGAAAACCCTGGATGCCGACATCGCCCGCAGGCATTTCCACGCGGCCGACTATCCCGAGGCCGCCAGGGCAGCCCTGCTGGCCATGGCAGAGGCGAGGCCGCTGGAATGGGACGGCGAAACTCCCACCCGCGGCGTCATCGTGCGTCATCTCGTCCTGCCGGGCCAGCTCGATGCGACCCGGGAGGCGCTCTCGTGGTTCGCGGAGAACCTGTCGGGCAGGGCCCTGCTCTCGCTGATGTTCCAGTACACGCCAATCCCCGGACAGGCGCTGCCGGCTCCGCTCGACCGCGTGGTCAGCGCAGAGGAGCACGGGCAGGCGCTCGCCTTTCTCGAGGAGCTGAGCATCGAGGACGGGTTCTTCCAGGAGCCGGTGACGGACAGCAGCTGGCTGCCCGATTTCAGCAGGGCGAAGCCATTTTCGTCGGACCTCTCGCGGATGGTGTGGCACCATGCCCAGAGCGTGCCCCGGCCCTGAGCCCGCGCGTCAGTCCGGGCCGATCGTGGTCCCGACGAACTTCCCGGCCCAGAGTATCGCGCGAAGGTTGGCCATGTCGCGGCCTTCGGCGAAGATGACCCTGATGCGCGCCTCGGCTGCCGTCCGGGCGGCCACGGGATCGAAGGGGGTATTCTTGCCCGGCGTCCACGTGTCGCCGACGATCGCGAACATCTCCTTCCAGCTCGCTGTGTCGAGCGGCCGCGCCTTCGGGTTCACCTTCGGGTCGTCGGTGTAGACCCGGGCGACATTCGAAAGGTTCACGACAGTGTCGGCGGAGAACCGGCGGGCGAGCACGACTGCGTCGTTGTCGGTCGAGAAGCCCGGCTTCCATCCCGCCGCCACCATGATCCGGCCCGCGAAGACCGGCACGGCCATGGGGTCGGTGACGAGGTCCTCGACGCACCATCGGCGGAAGATCCGCCGCAGCAGCTCGCCGTTCACCCGGGTGGCCGCGATGCCGACCCAGTCCAGGTCGTCGCTCGACGGGCTCAACGCCAGTTCCTTCAGGGCGGCCTGGTAGTCGCGGGCCAGAGTTCCTCCCCCGCAGACGATGATGAGCTTCCGTCCCTGGTCGGATTCGATGTATTCCTCCGCGAGCCGGACGAAGCCCTTCAGGAAGGCCGTATCGACGCCCTTGGGCGCGATGAGCGAGCCGCCGAGTGAGATCACCATCACATTCGTCGTCATGGCCAGACTATAACCCATGCGGATTCGGCCTGCCAGCGCCGCGCTGCCCGCCCTCTCATTCAAGCCTTGCAAAAACAGGCAGGCCGGATTATACATGCCGCATGGACACCATGAAGGTTTTCATTGCGGATTCGATCGCGAAAGAGGGGATGGAGGAGTTCGCGAAGTACCCGGGCCTCGCGCTCGTGGTGAAGACGGGGCTCGCTCCCGAGAAGCTCAAGGCCGAGATCGGGGATTCGGTGGGCCTCGTCGTGCGCTCGGCGACCCAGGCGACGCGGGAGATCATCGCCGCGGGCGCCTCGCTGAAGGTGATCGGAAGGGCAGGGGCGGGCGTCGACAACATCGACGTGAAGGCGGCCGCTGAACGGGGGATCGTCGTGTTGAACACGCCCGGCGGCAACGCCGAAGCCGCCGGGGAGTTGGCCGTGGCGATGATGTTCGCCCTCGCGCGCGAGATTCCCCGGGCCGACGCCTCCATGAAGGCCGGCACCTGGGACAAGAAGAGCTTCAGCGGCGGCGTCGAGCTGCTCGGCAAGACCCTCGGCCTCATCGGCATCGGCAACGTGGGCAGCATCGTGGGAAAGCGCGCCCTCGGGCTGGGCATGAAGGTCATCGCCTTCGACCCGGGCGTGAGCGCGGACAAGACCGCGGCCCTCGGCTTCCAGGCTGCCGGCTTCGAGGATGTGATCCGCGGCTCCGACTTCATCTCGATCCACGCCCCCCGCAACGAGCAGACCAAGGGGCTGGTGAACGCGCAGAGCCTCGCCATGATGAAGAAGGGGGTGTTCCTGGTGAACTGCGCGCGCGGGGGCATCGTGGTGGAGAAGGACCTGATCGCCGCCCTCGACACCGGCACGGTCCGGGGCGCCGGCGTGGACGTGTTCGACAAGGAGCCCTGCGAGGACTGGAGCCTCGCCAGGCACCCGAAGGTGATCGCGACGCCGCACATCGGCGCCTCGACTGTCGAAGCGCAGGTGAACGTCTCCGTCATGATCGCCCGGCAGATCGGGCTGTTCCTGACCAAGGGGGAGGTCATCAACGCCGTCAGGGCGAAGTGAACCCTGCGCAGCGTGCCCTCGGTACGCATCGCGTACCGTCTTGCCGTTTCTTGGTCGAGGGGGTACATTGCTCGTGTGAGGCGAAGGGGAGCGGGAACATGAGCGCGGACATCACCGACATCCTCCGTGAATGGGAGTTCGACTCGGACAACCAGATCCGCATCGTGCAGGCCGACAACGAGCGGCAGGTGCTGCAGGTCCGCCAGCCCCTCGGCATCGAGCAGTACGAGCTGGACGGCCGCCCGGACGGCAAGCGGCCATTCGGCAAGGAGTCGGTCCTCGAGGAGTTCCAGGCCCGGCGCGAAAACTACGTCGCTTCCCACCGCAGCGACGAGGGGTTCCACATCAGCCACGACGACTTCGCGGCCCTCCAGAGCGAGGGGCTGCTGTTCTACTTCCGCTACCTCGTGCTCTTCCAGATCGGGGACTTCGTTCGAACGGCGCGCGACACCGAGCGCAATCTCGCCCTCTGTGAGCTGATGGAGCGCTACGCGGAGAGCGACGAGGACCGAAAGGAGCTTCTGCAGTACAAGCCCTACATCCTCAGGATGAACGCGATCTCGCGGGCCATGATCTCGCTGCACAAGGAGATGAAGTCCTCCGCCGAGGAAATCCTGAACGGCGCCATCTCCGCGATCGAGGGGATGAGCGAGATCGACACGCCGGCCTTTCAGTTCGAGAGGGTCCGGTCGCTCAACTACCTGAAGGCCACCCTGAAGCAGATCCACGAGAAGAAATCCTCCCCCGCCGACGGTCTGAAGAGCCAGCTCGAACAGGCGATCGAGGAGGAGGACTACGAGCTGGCGGCCGTCCTGCGCGACAGGATCCGCGAGATCGACGTCGGGGACGTCCCCGACGACTCGGACGGGTAGGACGGGGAGCCGCGGATGATCAGGCGAATCGCCGAGATGGAAAAGGACGTGCGCGAGAGGATGCGCGAGGGCAAGGGGGTGGTCGAAATCCTGCACGTCTTCCGCTCGGGCGAGCTCAAGGGGAAAACACGGCTCTTTGCCCGGCTGCGCCTCCCTGCCGGGTCCTCGATCGGCTACCATCTCCACGAGGGAGAGGAAGAGATCTTCTACATCCTCTCCGGCTCGGCTCTCGTCACCGAGGGCGGGGAGGTTTCGCGAGTCGGGCCCGGCGATGCTGTTCTTACCGGCGGCGGATCGGGACACTCGATCGAGAACGCGGGAGCCGAGCCCCTCGAGCTCCTTGCCGTCATCCTTCTGTACTGAGACGACGCCGCGATGCTCCCCGGTTTTATCCGACGACGCCCGGCCCAGAGGGTCGCGACCACCTTCGGCTGGCTTGCTGAGAAGCCCTTCGCCCGGACCGAGACGGCCGACTACGGCGCCCGCTACGAACGCGGCGCCTACCTCCTCGAGCTGAGGAAGGCGGGCTACTTCGCCTGGGAGCCGCTCGCCGGCGACCGGCAGTACTCGGACTTTTCCCTGCGCGCAGAGGTGGGGATCGATCCATCCAACGGCCACTCGGCCGTCGGGTTCCTCCTGCGCTACAGGGACGAGGAGAACTTCTACTCTTTCCTCGTTTCGCGCAGGGGTCTTTTCCGCTTCGACCTCCTGCGCAACAATCACCCCGTGCCGCTGATCGAATGGACGGTGCTCCCCGCAGCCCCTGAACCGGGAACCGGCGAGCGCAGGCTGAGGGTCATCGCGCACGGTTCCCGGTTCACCTTCTCGGTCGACGACGAGTGGGTCGGCGAGATCGACGACGAGACCATCGCCTCGGGGAGCGCGGCATTCGCGGCGCAGAACTTCGAGGAGTCGGAGAGGGGCAACTTCCGCCTCCGTCGCCTCGACCTGGACGCCCGACCACTTGCAGTGGAAAGGGAGCACTACCGCTGGGCGTATTTCTTCCCGGCGCTCCCCGAGGCGCGCGTGCGCCTGGCCGAGACCCTTTTCGCGCAGGGCAGCGTGAGCGCGGCCGCGGTTCAGGTGCGCAAGGCTCTGAAGGGCCGCGAGGGGACGACGGTCGAACGGTTCCTCCTCGCCGAATGCTATGTGCGGCTCTCGATGTTCGACGAGGCCCTCGCGGAAATCAGTGAGGTGCTTCGCCGGGAGCCCCGGCATGCCCAGGGGAGGGCCGAGAGGGCGAACGTTCTGTACCTCGCCAACCGGCTGCTCGAGGCGCGCGACGACATCGCCGCCGGCTTCCTTGACGGGTCCCTCGCGCCGAGCTCCGTGCTTTGGAACCTTCTGGGGAATGCCGAGTACGGCCTGGGCAACTGGGAAAAAGCGGCGGACGCCTACAGGCGCGCGGTGGAGGCCCAGCCGGAGGAACCGCTTTTCCTGCGCAACGCGGCGCGCAGCCTGGAGCGGGCGGGCGGGGGCGGGGAAGCCCTCGAGCTGTACCTGCGCGCATCGCGCATTCTGTTCCGCGACGAGGCCTACGACGAGCTCTCCCTCGTCGTTCCGCGCGCCCTCGCGCTGGACCCCGGCAATCGGGAGGTCCGCGCCCTTGCAGCGAAGATGCTGTACCACGAGGGCAGGGTCGACGAAGCGTTCGACGGGCTGTCGGCGCTCGCGGATGAGGGGGAGACGGACAGCGCCGTGCACTACCTGCTCGGGCTCATCCTGACCGCGAGGGACCGCAGGCAGAATGCCCTCGCGCACCTCGAGAAGGCGGCTTCGATGGAGCCGTCGTTCCCGCTGTACCACTTTCGGCTCGCCGAGGCTCTCCATGCCCTCGGCCGCGATCCGCGCCCCGCCCTCGAGACGGCGCGCGCTCTGGCGCCCGAGGATCCGTGGATCAACAACTTCGCGGGCCTGCTCCTGATGGAGGCGGGGGACCTGGGCGGCGCAATCGAGCGGTTCCGCGTCGCGCACGAGGCCGCTCCCTCCGAGGCCGACATCCTCATCAACTATTCAGAGTGCCTCTCTCTGTCGGGGCGGCATGCCGATGCCCTCGCTCTCCTCGGCGGCCGCGAGGATGCGCGCCTCGCCAACCAGAGGGGCAACATCCTCGCCCGCGAGGCCAACTACGAGGGGGCTGTGCGTGAGTACGAGGCCGCCATACGCCTGGATGCGCAGAGCCCTGCATACAAGGAGAACTGCGCCGCCGCGTGCATCGAGATCGACATGGTGCACAGGGCGGAGGAGCTGCTCGCGCAGGTGGAGCCCGAGCACCCCTCGGCTTCAGTGTACAACATGATCGGGACCGTCGCCGCGCTCAAGGGCGAGCCGGCGCGCGCGGAGCTGGCCTACGCCGAGGGGCTGCGGCTGGAACCGGGGAACCCCGACATCGCGACCAACCTCGCGCTCTTATATCTGGAACGGGGAGACTGGCAGAAGGCCCGCGCGATGGCGGCCGACGTTCTCTCGCGCACGGCGACGCACACGCGGGCGCGCGCCTTGCTCGCGAGGATTCGGGAGCGTCACGAGCAGCGCTTCGAATGCGCGGGGTGCGCGAGGGAGTGGTGGGCGCCGAAGGACCTTCCCCCGCAGCCGGGGCTGACGGTCCGGGGGGAGCCGCCGGCTGACGCGCCGGCAGGGCGGTGCCCGGTCTGCAGGAAGATCTACTGCGTGGGCTGCGCTTCGGCGCACCTTCGCGAGAACCGCTTCTTCTGCCCCGACTGCGGGGAGTTCCTCAGGCTTTCGGACGACTGCCTTCGCTGGCTGCTCGTGCGCCGCCTGGACTCCCCCGGTGGCCCGCAGGGCACCCTCGGTGGCCCGCAGGGCACCCTCGGTGGCCCGCAGGACACCTGAACTTGACAAACCCGTTCGCATCGCTACTATGGGGGACGACTTGCGTACACGAACCATGGTCCCCATCCTCGCCTGCATCCTCCTTGCCGGCGCGCGCGGCGCGGCCCAGGAGATCATGTCGTCCGAGAAGTTTTTCGCGGGCCTGTCGGCGAGCTATGGGTCGGTGAAGGACTACGAGGCGGCCGTGACGATCACCCAGGGAAAGACCGTGTCGCGCGGGAGGATCTCGTACAAGACGCCGATGTACCTCCGCATCGATTTTGACGATCCCAAGGGGCAGGTCATCGCGTTCGACGGCGAGATGTTCACGGTCTTCGTTCCCCAGTACGAGGTCGTGCTCGAGCAGAAGTACAAGAAGAAGGGCGCCGGTGCGATCGCGGCCATGGCGAACAGCCAGGGACTCACCATCATGCAGCGCTCCTACAACATCGCCTTCCTCGCGAGCTCCGGGCCCGTGCCCCTGGACGACGGCTCCCGCGAGCAGGTGGTGAAGCTGAAGCTCACCGCGCGGGGCACCACCGGCTACCGCCAGCTCGTGCTCGCCGTCTCGAAGGACAACCTCATTCGTCGAATAGAGGGCGTGCAGACCAGCGGCGAGAAGATCACCTTCGACTTCACGAACATCCGGACCAACCAGGGCGTGCCGGACTCCCGCTTCGACTACGATCCCCCGGCGTACGCGAACGTCATCCCGGATTTCCTCTTTGATTCGGAAGAGTGAGACGTATGGAATCCATCGGTGAAAAACTGAGGCTCGCGCGGGAACGCAACGCCCTGACCCTCGACCAGGTCGCCCGCGAGACGCATGTCGCGAAGCGGTTCCTGAAGGCGCTCGAAGACGAGGACTTCAGCGTTTTCCCCGGCGAGACCTACGCGATGGGCTTCCTGCGCAACTACGCGGAGTACCTCGGGCTGGAGGCCGAGGAGCTCATCGCGATCTACCACAACCTCAAGATTCAGGAGCAGCCCCTGCCAATGACCGAGCTGCTCGACGTGAAGCGCAAGGCGCCCCGGACGCTCCTCATCGTCATCATCGCCGCAGCCGTTCTGGTCGCGGCCGGAGG
>Ga0315294_10006709_pt1 | contig 12630 bp, 10 predicted proteins | sample YL17G13_40_MG_FD_203626 | JGI IMG/M metagenome (GOLD analysis project Ga0315294, IMG submission 203626) | Sediment microbial communities from Yellowstone Lake, YNP, Wyoming, USA - YL17G13_40 | ecosystem: Environmental > Aquatic > Freshwater > Lake > Sediment | place: USA: Wyoming | collected...
TCCGCGAAGGATTATGAAGGGCGTTGTGGCGGGCGTGCGGGACTACGGAAACAGGATGGGAATACCGACGGTCAACGGCGCAATTTATTTCGACAAGAGATATATGGCCAACCCGCTGGTGTTCTGCGGCAATATCGGGATTATGGACAGGGACAAGTGCTTCAAAAACCCGCAGAGCGGAAACTTAGTTATGGTGGTCGGCGGCAGGACAGGCAGGGACGGGATACACGGCGCGACATTTTCGAGCGGGCAGATGACGCACGAGCACGAGACGATTTTTTCGCACGCTGTGCAAATCGGCAATGCGATAACGGAAAAGAAGATGCTCGACGTGCTGCTGCAGGCGAACGAGGCGGGGCTGTATGAGGCAATTACCGACTGCGGCGCAGGGGGACTGAGCAGCGCGGTGGGCGAGATGGGCGAAAAACTCGGCGCAGAGGTCGATTTGGAAAAAGTGCCGCTGAAATATGCGGGGTTGAACTACACTGAAATCTGGATTAGCGAGGCGCAGGAAAGAATGGTGATAGCAGTCAGGCCGGAAAACCTCGATGCGATAAAGAAAATCTTCGACAGCGAAAACGTCCAGTCGACAATAATAGGCAGATTCACCAGCGACAGGAAATTAGTGCTGCGATATAACGGCCAGAAGGTCGGCGAACTCGATATGGAATTTTTGCACAATGGAGTCCCCAAATATTCTCGCAAGGCGGTCTGGAAAAATCCTAAACTGAACGAGCCGAACCTGCCGGAGAAAAATAATTACAATGATGCGCTTTTGCGGATATTGTCATCGTATAACGTGGCGAGCAAGGAATGGGTAATCCGGCAGTATGACCACGAGGTTCAGGGCGGGTCGGTTGTCAAGCCGTTGACGGGAACAACTAATGATGGGCCGGGCGATGCGGCGGTAATCAGGCCAAAATATAATTCAGATAAAGGACTGGCAATAAGCTGCGGGATGAACCCGCTGTATGGGGACATCGACCCGTACTGGATGGCGATGGCGGGGATTGACGAGGCAATCAGAAATATCATAAGCGTCGGCGGGCGGTTCGACCGAATTGCGCTGCTGGACAATTTCTGCTGGGGCAACTGCACAAGGCCGGAAACATTCGGCACATTAGTGCGGGCGGCACAGGCCTGCTACGATGGAGCAATGGCCTACGGGACGCCGTTCATATCGGGCAAGGACTCGCTGAACAATGAGTTTGCCTGCGAGGACGGCACAATAATCAGCATACCGGCGACACTTCTGATAAGTGCAATATCAATGGTCGATGGTATCGACAAATGCGTAACGATGGACGCCAAAAAAGCGGGCAACCTGCTGTTTGTAGTGGGCGAAACCAAAAACGAGCTTGGCGGGTCGCATTATTACAAAATCAACGGACAGTTCGGCGCAAATGTCCCCAAAGTAGACCTCAAAACGGCGCCGAAAATAGCAGCAAAAGTTGCAGATGCGATAAGCAGCGGTCTTGTCGTTAGCTGTCACGACTGCTCGGAAGGCGGGCTGGCAGTCGCGCTGGCGGAGACGGCTTTTGCAGGCGGACTGGGGATTGAGGCCGATTTGAGAGGGCTGGCGAAAAGTGCGGACTGCACGCGAACCGATGCGCAGCTTTTCAGCGAATCGAACAGCAGGTATATCGTGGAGGTTGAGCCGGGCAATTACGGCGCCTTTGCGAAGATGATGCTGAATCTGCCGTTCGGGCAGGTCGGCAGGGTGACGGAGCAAAAGATGCTCGTTATAAAAGCGGAAAATGGTAAGACGGTTATAAACCTGGATTTGGGTACACTGAAAGAAGCGTGGCAAAAGCCGCTTAAATGGTAGCGAGAACAAGTAAAAAGTAAAAAGGTAAAAGTAAAAATAACAAATGGCGCAGATAAAGGCGATAGTGTTGCGGGCGGCGGGAATAAATTGCGATATGGAAACGCAATATGCCCTCGAACTGGCGGGGGCGGCGGCAGAGCGGATTCATATAAACAGGGTCATCGAAGATAATGGACTATTAGAGCAGTTTCAGATTATCGTTTTCCCCGGCGGATTCAGTTACGGCGATGACGTGGCGGCAGGAAAAATTATGGCAAATCAGACGGTGCATCATCTGTCGGATGTGCTGCGGAAGTTTATCGACGACGGCAAATTAGTGCTGGGAATCTGTAACGGCTTTCAGGTGCTGGTAAAGATGGGGATTTTGCCTTTTAACGCTATTGGCCCGCAGGATACCGTTACGATAACCAATAACGACTGTGGGAAGTTCGAGGACAGGTGGGTGTACCTGTCGCCGCAGACAAAGAAGTGTATTTTCATCGAGCAGGGCAGGCAAATCTATCTGCCGATAGCGCACGGCGAAGGCAGGGTCGTTACAAAAGACGATGCCACGTTAGAGCAGTTAAAATCAGGGGGACATATTGCGTTCAAATACGTCGATGAGAACGGCAAAGAAGGCAGCTTCCCTATAAATCCCAACGGCTCGGTGGATTCAATCGCGGGTCTGACGGACGCTACAGGTCGAGTGCTTGGCCTTATGCCGCACCCGGAGAGATTTGTCCGGCCGACGCAGCACCCTCGCTGGACGAGATTGAAAGATAAGGTCGATGCTGATGGTATGACGATTTTCAATAACGCGGTGAAATATGTACGGGAAAATTGTTAGCGGTGTCCTATCTGAGTATGACATACCATCTTTTTGAAATGAGGGGCCGCATAGCTATCCACTTTTCTACAATCAGTCCTGATTCACGGGCATCTTTTGCAAAGGTGGCACAACTGATGGGCATACACCCCCTCGCCTTGCGGCCAAAAATTACTTTTTTAATATAAAACGGTATTGCATCGACTGCCCAGTTGCATAAAAACGAAACTATGATTGGGCCGGAACATATCCGGCGCAGCTCTTTTAGAGCCTGACGCCGCTCCTGCGAATCGGGAAAATACTGGAACAACCGATGACAAATCACTGCGTCAAAGCGGTTGTCATTAAACCCGGTCTGGAAAATGTTGGCAACTACCAAATCATCCGTTTCATCGAGGCAGTTTTCCCCGCCGGAACCTGCATAATGACGAGCCTCTTCCACCATACTGGCGGACACATCGGCGCCGGTAATTTTGTATCCCCGTTTTTTCAGCAACGGGAGCAGTCGGCCCGCTCCACAAGGCAAATCCAGTACAGATGCACCCTGAGGTATGTTCGCCAGGTCCAAAGCTTTCTCAACACACTTTTTTTCACGGCGGTCTGTTGCTGTCCCCGGCACCTTTGAAGCAAATCTTTTGGCCGCTCGTTTCGTATCATAATGACACATCGCTTCTCGGACAGATGTGGACGGGACAAAATCACCCGGATGAGATTGTTTCGTATCAGAGGAGTTGGAATTTTCTGAATCCATAATCAAGCATTCCTTTACCGCCAATAAGGTGCCCCCGTAATATATTCACACTAAAACATTATTATTGCTAATAACATAAATTACAGACTGAAGCAAGCAAAAAAACGACCTTGTCAGGAGGTCATTATAATACTCACTGAATTACACTTTCTCGAACGTGAATTTGTGCCGGGTGGCGTTGTCAAAATCGGCCACCGCCGCGAAATTTATCGGTTGTAAATTACAGATAAATGATGGTGGGGTTGCGACCCCGCCCTACGCAACTTTTAAGTCTGATATTCGAACGGCCGAATGGATGTCGATTTTTAAAATTTTCTCTGGCTTTTTAGTTTTTTTATGTTAACCTTTATTAAGTGGTTAACACAGATTAACCACTCCTTTAGAGTTAAAATTGTGCTAATTTACGTAATTTCAAGAGGTTAGCGTATGAAGAACGGCAAATATCTCACTATACCGCAGGCAGCCGGAATTCTCGGTATAAGCAGGACCGCTGTTTATAAAAAGGTCAAAAAGGGACAGATAAAGGCCGTCAGAATAGGCAGGAATTTTGCCATTCCCAAAAGTGCCATAATAAACACGCTCGGCGGAGATTTGACCGGCCCCGCCAAAAAACAAATAACTGCTGCCGTCAGAAAAACCGTCAGAGAGTATGCAGATGTGCTGAAGCTTCTGGGCGGCGAATGAAGATTATCACAGTAAAACAGGTTGAGTTCATTGCTTTCAGACTGGCGCAGGAGATGCTCACCTTCGATGAGCCGATTCCGGATTTCTCGACCCGCTTTCCCAACATTCTGGAGAGCTGCCTGGCAACGCCTTTTCAGGGTTTCGGAGGCAAATTCTTATTCCCAACGCTTCTGGCAAAGGCGGCCATTCTTTTTTATCTTCTTATTAAGAACCACCCCTTCCAGAATGGGAACAAAAGGATTGCGATAACAATCCTGTTTGTCTTTCTTTATGAAAACGGCAAATGGATAAAGGCTGATACGCAGGAATTATATAATTTTACCGTCTGGGTTGCTCAAAGCCCCAGTTTGGTAAAGGAACAAACAGTCGAGGCGATAAAGGCTTTTCTGAAAAAGCACATCGTGCCTTTGAAATAATAGGAAGCATAACACAAACCCGATGCCGACGGTATGACGATTTTCAATAACGCCGTCAGATATATAAAGGAACGCTTCTGAAATGTATCGGAGAAGCGGGATTATTCGCCATATTCTTCAAAAAATAACCGAATTATTCAGTAATATGAACGAATCGGAAAAACTTTTCGCAAAATATCTTCGTCAACATTATCTGAAATATAATCTAAATTTTCCTGTTGGCCCTAACGAGAGGAATATTGACTTTCGTGTTGAGTCAAACGGGCAGGTGGTACTTTGTGACGTTAAGGAGATTAGCGATTCAATACCAGCAAGAAAAGATAGCATAGATGCTGAAACCCATATACGGGAAGATATCAGAAGACTAAGGCGTAAATTTGGAAGAAACAAACCGGAAGAACCATGCATGCTTGTTTCGATGAATTTTTCTTCAAACTTCTTTACTGGTTTAACTGTGGTAAGAGCCATGTTGGGGGAGATCGGTATCTGTTTCGACAAAAAAACAAAACAGATAATCACACCAATTCACCATTTGCCACAGGGTAATGCCGGAATGACAAAAAAACAAAATACAAGCATCTCCGGCATCTTTGTTTTTGACCGATTTGACGAGAGTAATCACCATCTATTTACAAGCCCATTTGCTGAACACCCTGTTCCAACTAATTTTTTCCCAGCGGTTAAAACAATAGAAATAACAAAGCAATCCATTGATGAAACATTAAAAGAATTAAGCAGCATCATGTTCTGGAATATGCAGATTACACCTTCTCAAACGTAAATTTGTGCTGTGTGGCGTTGATTTTGATTTTGTCGCCGTCGGTAAATTTGCCTTCCAATAGTTCGGCGGCCAATGGGTTCTCCAATCGCTGCTGAATCGTGCGCTTCAATGGTCTTGCGCCAAAGGCGGGGTCGTAGCCCTCATCCATAATCAGTTTGCGGGCGGCATCGGCAAATTCAATCTCAATTTTGCGGGCTTTCAGACGGTCGGCGAGATAGCCAAGCTGAATATCGACTATTTTCGCCAAATCATCTTTTGTGAGCATACGAAAGACAATAACCTCATCGATGCGGTTTAAGAATTCGGGTCTGAAGTGCTGCTTGAGGGCCTCTTTGACGTGGGCCTCGATTTCCCAGTCAGCGCCGCCTTCCTGCTCGGTAAGGGCCTGAATCTGCTGGCTGGCGATGTTGCTGGTCATAATAATCACGGTGTTTTTGAAGCTGACGGTCTTGCCCTTGCCATCGGTAAGCCTGCCGTCATCGAAGACCTGCAGCAGGACGTTGAAGACGTCCCGGTGTGCTTTTTCAATCTCATCGAGCAGGACGACCGAGTACGGTTTTCTGCGGACGGCCTCAGTGAGTCTGCCGCCTTCCTCGTAGCCGATATAGCCGGGCGGTGCGCCGATGAGACGGGCGACCGAATGCTGCTCCATAAACTCGCTCATATCGATGCGAACCATAGCGTTGGGGTCGTTAAAGAGAAAATCTGCCAGTGCTTTTGAAAGTTCTGTTTTTCCTACGCCGGTCGGGCCCAGAAACAGGAATGTCCCTATTGGGCGGTTCGGGTCGCCGAGGCCTGCGCGGTTTCTGCGGACAGCGTTGCAAAGTGCGGCAACGGCCTCATCCTGGCCTATGACGCGCCTGCGTATATACTTTTCCATATCCACGAGGCGCTGGCGCTCGCCGCTCAATAACCTTGCGACCGGTATTCCCGTCCATTTCGAGACGACCTGCGCAATATGCTCTTCGGTTACTTCGTTTTGAAGAAGGGAGCGTTCTGATTTTGCAAGCTCGGCTTCTTCTCCTTCGAGCTGTTTTTTCAAATCGACAATCGTGCTGTATTTGAGGCGAGCTGCGGTTTCGAGGTCGCCCTTGCGCTGGGCATTTTCAAACTGGTTCTGTGCATCCTCGATTTTCTGCCTGAGCTGTTTTATCCGGTCGATATTGCCCCTGTCGGCTTCCCAGCGGGCGGTCAGCTCCTTGTCGTGTTTTTGCAAATCAGCCAATTGCTTTTCGGCTTCCTTAAGGCGGTCTTTGCTCGCCTTGTCGGTTTCTTTTTTCAACGCCTCCCGCTCGATTTGCAACTGAACAATCTTTCTGCGGATAGTGTCGAGCTCTGCGGGCAGCGAGTCATTTTCGATTCTCAGTTTCGAGGCCGCCTCATCGACCAAATCAATGGCCTTATCCGGCAGCCAGCGGTCTGAAATATAACGATTCGACAATGTTGCGGCGGCAACGAGGGCTGAATCGGTGATGCGAACGCCGTGATGCGTGTCATAGCGGTCTTTCAGTCCCCGCAGGATAGCTATTGTTTCCTCGACACTTGGCGGGTCAATCAAAATCGGCTGGAAACGTCTTTCGAGGGCAGCATCTTTTTCGATGTATTTTCGATACTCGTCGATTGTAGTTGCACCGATGCAGCGAAGCTCGCCTTTGGCAAGAGACGGCTTGAGGAGATTGCCGGCATCGACTGCTCCTTCGGCCTTTCCTGCGCCGACTATGGTGTGCAGCTCATCTATAAAAAGTATTATCTGGCCGGCGGCGCCAACAACCTCTTTGAGGACGGCCTTGAAGCGGTCTTCGAATTCGCCCCTGAACTTTGTCCCTGCTATAAGTGCGCCCATATCGAGGGCGATGATTCTCTTGTCTTTGAGTCCTGCGGGGACATCGCCCTTGACTATCCGCTGGGCGAGTCCCTCGACAATGGCCGTTTTTCCCACGCCCGGCTCGCCAATCAGCACCGGGTTATTTTTCGTCCGGCGGTTGAGGACCTGCATACATCTGCGGATTTCCTCGTCCCTTCCGATAACAGGGTCGAGTCTGCCTTTGCGGGCCATATCCAGAAGGTCAATGCCGTAGCGTTCGAGGGCCTTGTATTTTACTTCCGGGTTCTGGTCGGTCACTTTTTCTCCGCCGCGTATTTTTTTTATCGCAGTTTCAATCTGTGCAGGCGTTACCGAGTTGAGCCTTAAAATCTCCTTTGCGTCACTGGGGATAGAGGCGAGCGAAAGAAAAAGATGCTCGACGCTTAGATATTCATCGCTCATCGCATCGGCCTTGTTCTGGGCATCGAGGATGATTTGATTGAAGACCGGGTCGGGGTTGAGCTGGGCGGCGTTTTTTCCCTGCGGCAGCCTGTTAAGCTCGCTGTCTGTCATATCCTTAATGCGTGAAACATTTGCGCCGATTTCCTTTAGAATTAAAACCGCTATGCCGGTGTCATCATCGCAGACGGCGTTTAACAGGTGCAGCGGCGACAAAACGGTATGCGATTTGGCCATAGCAATCTGCTGGGCGGTTGCAAGGGCTTCCTGGGCTTTAAGCGTAAATTTGTCGAATCTCATTTCAAAATCCTATCAAATTCGGTTTAAAATTATTTTTCCCCACTGGTATACACTGCAAACGGTATGCCTGAAGAGCCAAAATTCACAACTTTAGAAAACACAATAAGTTACAATTATTTCAACATAAAACATAAATGCCAGTTTGGCAGGTGCTTGTCCGTATTTTGCCGTCCTGTGGTTATAAACCAAGAGCAAAATTAAAAAAAGATAAAATTTTTTTGATTAAATCAATAAAATTTTTTTGTCTATAACTGCATATAACATAGGAACTTATGCTTTGCCACATCGAAGTCCTATAAAAAATTACCTTCAAAAAGTCTTTTCGCCTGTTGACTTAGTGGTAAAGAGTGGTAGTATTTCCCACCGATGATATACAAGGTGGGACAAAAACCATGTTGTTATTAACAGGTGAATATCAGCACGTGATTGATGAGAAAAACAGGGTTCTCATCTCGAACAAGCTGCGCAACCAAATCGATGCTGATGAGCACGGCAGCAATTTCTACTTAGTTCTCGGCGCCAACGGCATACTGTGCCTTTATCCGGAAAAATACTTCGAGCAAATCGTGCTGGCTGTTGCGCCGCAAACCACCGCACCGGATGAGGCGGTTGCATTCGAGCGAATGAGCTTTGCTCTTGCGAGCAAGATAGAGCTCGATAACCAGGGCAGGCTGGTCCTGAACGAAAAGCTGCGAAAAAGGGCCGGCCTGAAAGAGCATATCACGCTGGTCGGCGTCAGAGACCATATAGAGTTGTGGAACAATGAAAGCTGGGAGCAATACCTGGCAGAACATATGAACCAATATCAGAAGCAGATGTCGCAGGCACGGCAGTCTGTTTTGCGAAAACAAGGTGGAGAGTTTTGACCTGCGTAAGGAGGTAAAATGGCAGAAATGGATTTCAACGAGTGCCAGATTGTAAAAGACAGCATTACCGGCAAAAGGAGCATTGACGAACAGACCTTTGCTTCGGTGGCAATCCTGGCTGACAGGCTGGAACGGCTGAAAAAATCGGAAAAGCTGTTTGCCGGGGTCAGATTCTCGTCGGCTGTCAGAAAACTGGCAAGGCAGAGAAAAACTGTGGCGGTGTGCTGAAAACAGCGTCAGGAGTGAGCGATTCAACGATAGAACATATTCCTGTCCTCGCATCAGTGCTGGCCGAACAGGTGAAACTACCGCAGGAGGCGGTGATGGTCGATGCGACCATCGGGCACGGAGGTCACAGTTTACTGTTCGGCAGAAGTTTGGGCCCTGAGGGTGTAATTATCGGTCTGGATGTAGACAAAAATTCTATCCAAAGGGCCCAGTTGAAATTAAAAGACCTTGCGTGCAGGGTCATTTTGATATGCTCGAATTTTTCTGAAATTAGTGAGGAGGTGCACAGGCAAGGGATAGAAAAAGTTGATTTTATTCTCGCCGACCTTGGGGTCTGCTCGGCACAACTGGCTGATGTCGAGATGGGGCTGAGTTTCCAGCAAAATATGCCTCTGGATATGAGAATGGACAAAAGATTGGAAACCACTGCTGCCGATATAATCAATAAGGCAAATGAGAAAAACCTGGCCGACCTGATTTACAACTTCGGGCAGGACAGGGCGTCGAGGCGGATTGCCAGGTTTATCGTGCAATACCGGCAGAGTCAGCCGATAACGACGACAGGTCAGCTTGCAACGGTGGTTTGCAGGGCGCTGGGACAGGCGGCGAGCGGAAGAAAATCGAAGATACACCCGGCAACGAGGACTTTTCAGGCTTTGAGAATCGCGGTCAACGACGAGATGGGAAACCTTGAAAAGCTGCTTGAGTCGGCGCCGGCGATACTGAAGAGTAACGGCTGCATCGCTGTTATCAGCTATCACAGCCTGGAAGACGGATTGGTTAAACATAATTTCAGAAAAAACGGAAAAGAAAACGTATACAGGATTATTACGAAAAAACCGATTACGCCGAGCCGAGAGGAAATTGCGGCTAACCCAAGAGCAAGAAGTGCAAAGTTGAGGATTGCACAAAAAATATAGGATAATAGAAAAAGGGAGTTTTATTATGACTTCGGATGCAAAAATCGGATTGCTGCTGGGGCTGGTTTTCATATTCATAATTGCATTTATCATCAACGGCCTGCCAAGCCTTCACGGCAAGAACGCCAATAACAGCGAGCTGACTACCAATATGGTAAGCTCGCAGAACGGCCATTTGGGTCTTGCGGCCAAAGAGCATAAGGTGCAGCAGGCGATGCAGCAGACAGAATCGCCGCAAAGACAGGTCGTAAGGAACAGTGGTGTCCCCGCTTCGGCCAATGCCAGCGAGGAAATCCCGGCGGCTGCGGACAATGTTGTTTCACCGCCGGCAGTCAGCAATAAGCCGGTGGAGACAAAACCTCAGGATGTTGCTGAAACTCCTGCGACCGGCGATGAGAACCCTTCTGCCACGCTCGAACAAAACCAGCAACAGGCGACGCAGCCAAAGCCGGCTGAAACCGTCGACAAAAATGCCTACGTTGTCTGTGAAGGGGACAGTCTTGTCACCATAGCCAGAAAATTCTATGGCTCTGCAGAGGGAAATAAAAGGGCAAATATACTCAAAATATTCGAGGCTAATAAAAAGGCGTTGAGGTCGCCCGACGAGCTTGAGGTCGGACAAACACTCACCATTCCGCTATTACCTGCGGCGCCGGCTGCACCTGCCGTATCCAGGGAAAAACCCGAAAGCGTTTTGACCGCTAAAACCCCCCGGAACGGCGAACCTGCCGCTCAGAAAGCTTTACCGGCAGCCGACAGCCACAAAACGAAGCAAAACGGGCACAGTTACACTGTGCGTGAAAGCGACAATCTATGGCGAATCGCCGCTGAGCAGCTCGGGGACGGCAACCGTTATCCGGAAATAGTCAGGCTGAACCCCAACCTTCTGAATGATGAGGACGGCCTTGCCGTCGGGATGCGGCTGAAAATGCCGGCACAGTAAATTAAATACGATATGGGAGCGCGGTTTTATTTTATCTTTGTGGTTTTTTACTTCACCGCCGTCTTAATATTTGCCGTTTCTCTTAGAAGCGCCGACAACCACACCTTCTACAAAATATATACTATCACCGCCGAGCAAAACCGGCTAAAACAGGAGCTTTGGCAAAAACAACTGCGCCTGGAAAATTTAATAAACCCGGCTGCGATTTCAAAACGGCTTGAGTAATTCGTAGATAAAATTTGAGAAACGTTCGAATCACAATTTTTTTACTGCTGGCTCTGATTGTAGCGTTTTTGACGCTTGCAGGACGATGCTTTTATCTTCAGTTCCTCAAGCACAGCTACTACGACTCAATTTCCACAAGACAGCAGTTAAGGCGTGAACCGCAAAAACCTCAGCGGGGCACCATTCTCGACTGCCGAGGCAGAATGCTCGCTGCGAGTAATAAAGTGCAGACCATTTTTGCCGAGCCGCGAGTCATAACCGACCCGGAAAACATATCCGCAAGACTCGCACCGATAGTCGAATTGAGCAACGCTGAAATCCGCCAAGCCATAGGAGAAAGCAAAAACCCCGGCTTTGCGAAGATAAAAGAGGGTGTTGATTTCGACCAGTGCAGACTCGCCTCCGCCATTTACGGCATCGGAATCCAAACCGACTGGCAAAGGTATTATCCCACAGGGACACTCGCTTCGCACATTGTCGGCTTTATAAGCGCAGACGACAAAGGACTGGCAGGCGTTGAGCTGCGATATAACAAAGAGCTGACCGGCTCAGCATCGCAAAACATATTTCTTGCCGACGGCGCTCCGAATCGACGGCCAATCAGGCTGCAGCAGCAAAGCGGTTTCCTGAAAGACGGGATGGGCGTAATTTTGACCATCGATGCCACGATTCAGCAGTTCACGCGCTCTGCGCTTATGAAACAATACAAAAGTTACGAGGCTGAATCGGCGGTTGCGATTGTGGCTGAGCCGAAAAGCGGCGCCATCCTGGCGATGGTTTCACTGCCTGACTTTGACCCGAACAACGTCTCGTCGGAAGACCCGAACGACCTTCGCAACAGGGCGATAACCGACCAGTTCGAGCCGGGCAGTATGATAAAACCGATAATTGCCGCAATTGCGCTCGAGGAAGGCGCGGTATCGCCCAATGAAAAAATATTCTGCGAATACGGGAACTATCATGGCAAAGGCTTCGGGCATATCGGCGAATACGAGGGACATAGTTTCGGCGAATTAACGGTAAGGGAAATCCTGGTCAATTCGAGCAATATAGGTATGGCCAAAATCGGGCAAAAGCTCGGCAGGGATAAACTTTATAACGGCCTGAAGCTTTTTGGCTTCGGGAAAAAAACGGGCATCGATTTGCCCGGCGAGGCAGACGGGCTGGTTTGGCCCGTGAAAAACTGGACGGGATACAGCGTGACTCGTATACCGTTCGGCCAGGAAATTTCGGTAACAACGATTCAAATGGTGCAGGCCTTCTGCGTACTCGCCAACGGCGGACATCTGGTTCATCCCTATGTGGTAAAGGCGGTGGTCGATAATGACGGTAAAATCACCAAGCTCAACCATCCCCGGCAGGCTAACGTCGGTTTTGTCATTAAGCCGGAGGTGGCAAAATGGTTAACCACCGATGCGCTGACAGGCGTCGTAAACGAGGGGACAGGCAAAAAGGCCAAACTAGAAAGGTGGCAGGTGTTCGGCAAGACCGGCACCGCAAACGTCGCCAGGAGCGACCAAAAGGGCTATGACGAGGAGTCATACATCGCATCATTCATAGGCGGCGCCCCTGCCCAAGACCCTGAAGTTGTGGTCCTGGTTTCGGTGCGCAAGCCCAACA
>Ga0315294_10006710_pt1 | contig 12629 bp, 12 predicted proteins | sample YL17G13_40_MG_FD_203626 | JGI IMG/M metagenome (GOLD analysis project Ga0315294, IMG submission 203626) | Sediment microbial communities from Yellowstone Lake, YNP, Wyoming, USA - YL17G13_40 | ecosystem: Environmental > Aquatic > Freshwater > Lake > Sediment | place: USA: Wyoming | collected...
TCCCTTTTCCAAAGGGAGGAGATATTAGCTTCCCCCTTTGGAAAAGGGGGATAGAGGGGGATTTTATAGTGATTCTTCTAATTTTTTTGGCTTTTGAAATTCATTTTTCAAAAGGCTAAACTGATACGAGAAACCAATATGTCTCTTGTAACTATTGAATTATATAAGAAAAGTTAATTTTATCCTTGCATTTGAAAATAATTAGGTTTAATATTCTTTTCGTTGTGGAAAGAAAGCAATTACTTATCGATTTCCGCCATCTGGAGACTTTTTGCCGGATCGCCGATTTAAAGAGTTTCTCTAAAGCGGCTGATGACCTATTCCTCACTCAACCAACGGTCAGCGGCCATATCCTCTCATTAGAAAAATCCTTGTCTCTCCGCCTCTTCGATCGGAGCGGTAGGGAGGTTCGCCTTACAAAAGCAGGGGAGCTGTTCCTTCAATATGCCTTAAAAATTCTATCTCTCCGTAAAGATTTGCTAAATGCCTTGAGCGAATTCTCCCAAGGCATCAGAGGAGAGCTTTCATTGGGCGCAAGCACCATTCCGGGGGAATATCTTCTCCCTAAATTGGTGGGTGATTTTAAGAAAAAACATCCTCGTCTTACTATTTCTCTCAAGATCGCGGATACAAGGGAAATTGTCGAATATGTGCTGCAAGGGAACGTTGAATTTGGCATGACCGGCGCCAAGTTGAATCACAATTCCCTCCATTATGAAAAATATGTAAAAGACGAGATCATCGTTGTGAGCCCTCCAGACCATCCTTTCGCCAGGAAGAAAAAAGGAAATCTTGAAGAACTGCTAAAAGAACCCTGGATCATTCGTGAAGAGGGTTCCGGAACTCAGATGGCAGTCGAAAAGGCATTAAGGCAAAAAGGCAAGAGCTTGAAAGAATTTAATGTGGTGATGGAAATGGGAAGTACCTCCTCGATGAAGGAGGGAGTGAAGGCAGGGTTAGGTCTTGCTTTTATTTCCAAAAGGGCAACCGAAGAAGAAATGAAGCAGGGTCTCCTCTCCCAAATCGAGGTGCAGGGGATTGAACCCATCTCTCGGCAAATCTATATCGTCTTCCATCAGGACAGAACGCTCTCCCCCATTGGAATCGAATTTCTCCGATTTCTCAAAATAGGTAGGGAGGAGATGAATGGAGAGGGTCATGCAAGCGATTGAGAAGGCAGAACCCTTGCCTCCCATTTCAAAAGAGTTCAGCAAAAATGCATTTGAGATCGGAATACGTCTTACCCCGGAATAAATGATGTTAAAACATTTTATTCTTCTCGTCTTTTTCCTATTTTTGGTCTTCATCCCCTCTGCCGAAACGAGGGTCTATCTCGATATCAATGCCCCTGCCTTTGTCCAGATCCCCATTGTCATCCCGAAATGGAAATCCGTGGATAAGACACCTCCTGCCCTCTCAGAAAAGGCTTATGAAATTCTGGCCAACGACCTCACTCTCTCGGGCTTTTTCAGGGTGATTGATTATCATCGGCTTCCGATCCACCTCCGGGATAAAGAAGGGATTCCCGCCGGGGTCTTGCTGCAGGAATGGATCCCGGCAGGTGGGGAAATCTTATTGGCTGGAGAAACCTCTTTGGAATCGAACGGTCTCACCCTCCGGCTAAGATTTCATCTCTTTGATTTGGTAGAACAGAAGCATCTCGTCGGCAAACAGTATGAAGGCCATCTCCAAAGCTTTCGAAACATCGTCCATCGGGTGGCGGACGAGGTTGTCCTTCAACTCACAGGAGATAAAGGAGTCCACAATACGAAAATCGCGTATGCCGTCCTTCAGGGGGAAAGCAAGGAGATCTTTATCTCCGATTTCGACGGCGCCAATGTAAAACAGATCACTCAAAATTATTCCATCAACCTCTCACCGGCCTGGGCTCCCGATGGAAAGAAAATTGCTTTTACCTCCTACCTCAAGCGAAATCCAGATCTCTACCTGATCGATTTGGATGGAAAAAACCCTCATCGCTTCTCTTATTATCCAGGGCTAAACGTTTCCCCTTCCTGGTCGCCTGATGGAAAACAGATCGCCCTCATGATGGGAATGGATGGGAAGTCTGACATCTTCCTCATCGATGCCAATGGAGGGAACCCAAAGAAACTCACAAGAAGCCATGGCAATGAAGCTTCTCCTTCCTGGTCTCCGGATGGAAAGCGGATTGCCTTCGTCTCAGACCGATCGGGTTCTCCTCAGATCTATGTCATGGCAATGGATGGTTCGGAGGTCCGTCGCCTAACCTACGAAGGGAATTACAATACGAACCCTTCTTGGTCCTTGAAAGGAGACCGGATCGCATTTTGCGGGAGGGTAGGAGGCCGGTTCAATATCTTCACCATTTCAAATGATGGAACCGGGCTTCAAAGGCTGACATCCAATTCCGGAAATAATGAAAGCCCTTGGTGGTCTCCCGATGGGCGTTACATTGCTTTTAGTTCAAATCGGACGGGGGTGTCCAAAATTTTCATTATGAATACCAATGGAATAAACCAGAGGCCTTTAACCCAATCGAAAGGAGGTGAGTCGAGCCCGTCTTGGTCCAGGCGATTTGAATAGGAATGGGAAATCCAAATCAATTTTCAAAGGAGGTTCATCATGGTTAAGAAAAGTCTCAGCCTTTTAATCCTCATCCTCTGTGTCGGACTCATCATGATGGGATGTCCAAAGAAAACAGTAGTTAAAGAAGAGCCTTCTGTAAAGAAGTCAGAAGAAGCAGCCAGACTTGAAGCCGAACGAGCGGCAAAGGAAGGGGAAACCAAGGAAGCGAGAGAAAGGGAATTAGCAAGAGTCAAAGAGGAAGAGGCCAAAAAGGAACGGGAGAAAGAACTCGAAAAGAGTTTGGTCGCAAAAAAAACCCCAGGAATTGAAGGAGAGGTCTTCGAAAGCAGCTTACTCAAAGACATTCATTTCGATTTTGATAGATATGACATTCGTCCCGGGGATGCGGAAATCCTGAAGGGAAATGCAACGCTGTTGACGAAGTACCCTAAGGTAAAGATTCAGATTGAGGGCCATTGTGACGAAAGAGGAACGGTGGAATACAACCTCGCTCTTGGAGAGAGGCGGGCCAACAGCGCGAAAAAGTATCTCATCTCCCTCGGCATCGCTTCAGATCGTATCTCCGCCATTAGTTATGGAAAAGAGAGGCCTCTGGATCCTGGCCACAATGAAGAGACCTGGGCGAAGAATCGGCGGGCCCACCCCGTCATCCTATCCAAATAAGAAGATGTGTCTCCTCAGGGGCTTTGATGTTCCCTGAGGATGGCTCATCTCTGGAGAGAAAACATGAGAAAGATGAATTGGGTGAGGGCATGGTTAGTGTTATGGGTCGGTCTGTTCCTTTACGGATGCGCCACGACGGAGGATGTCCGAATTCTCGATGGGGAGATTCGTCGGATTCATTCACAATTAAACACGATTCAAAAAGAGAAGGACTTAATCAAGAACGAACTCGCTACTTTTCAGAAAGAGAGCCAGAAGGACATATCAACCCTCCAGACTGAAACCAAGAGACTTCAGGCCGACCTTCTCATCCGCCTCGAAAACCTTCAATCTGAAATTCGAATCCTCACGACAGGTGTTGAAGAATACAAGGAATTTCTGAAAAGGCCCTCCAAAGAAATTGACCAGATAAGGGAAGACATCGCCATGCGAACAAGACTCTTGGATGAGAGGGGAAAAACCTTTGAGGAAAAAAACAGGGCCCAAGACGAACGAACCAGGGCATTGGAGGAGAGGACGAAGGGAACTGAGGATCGCCTTAGGGGGATTGAGGATCGTCTTAGGGGGTTTGAGGATCGCCTCAAGGGGCTGGACGGAAAGATTAGTGAATGGGTTTCGAAACAGGCGGAGATGGAAAAGCCGACCCCAGGGAAGGAGGTCTCTGTCGAGATGAAAGGGATCTCTCCAGGGGTAGGAACCCTCTATAAAGATGCCTACGAGACCTTCCAGAAGGGGGATTTAGAGGGAGCGCGGAAGAAATTTGAAGCATTTCTCAAACAGTACCCTAATACCGAACTCTCTGACAATGCCCAGTTTTGGATCGGGGAAATTTATTATCTGAAAAAAGATTTTGAGAGGGCGATTTTGGAATATGAGAAAGCAATCGCCAAGTATCCGGAAGGAGACAAAATACCAGCGGCCCTATTCAAGCAAGCCCTTGCCTTCTTGGAACTCGGGGACAAGACCAATGCCAGAAATCTCTTAAGACGGCTGATCGAACGATATCCCCAATCTGACCAAACGGAGATGGCCAAGAAGAAACTGGAAACCATAAAATAAACCCTCGAATGCCGAAGGTGGAAAGTGGAGAGTGGATCCTTTCTTCTAACCGCGTTCTACTTTCCACTTTCTACTCTCTAACTTATCTCCAGATCTCCCTCATCAAACTGTACATTCTGAGAGAGTATTGATTTGTCCCTTTAACCCGACATTCGCAAATTCGCTATATTTCAACCCTGAGCCCCGTCCTTCGACTTCGGGGGCAGGGAGTTGAAGGGTTGACTTTAATTGGATTCAGATATATTCTTTGCATTGAAGCGAAAAGGGTGGGGGGATAATATGACCTGAAACAATATATCCTTGCCCTCCTCTCCGTCCGTCGTAAGAAAATGGGTTAATGTTTAGAGAAAAGAAGTGATAAAATTCAACAACGTCCTCCACCATGTTAGTTTCTCTATTTGTGGAGCAATCCCTGATGAGTCGACCTCTTATTAACAACCAAGTCTCTATCATCTCCATCCCCGGACAGGGCTATATGACTTACAACACCTATACCTGGACAATACCCTCTGCCATTACACTGCCCGGCGGGATAAAAAGAGAGAATACTTATACCCCGATTATGCAGCTAAAGTCCCTGAACGTCAAAGACCCCGCCCAGACCGCTCTGATGAGCTACAATTATGACTACTCACCGGCAGGCAACGTGACGGCCAAGAACACAGAACAGGGCAATTACGCCTATCAGTATGATGACATCTATCGCCTGACCGGGGCAACGAATCCTTCGGTCACCGAATCATTTACCTATGATCCCGTCGGGAACAGGTTAACCTCTATCGATGTGCATGGAGATTGGTCTTACAATCAAAACAACGAGCTGCTCAGTTATAATGGCGTTTCTTTCGAGTATGATCCTAACGGCAATATAATAGGCAAAACAGATCAAACAGGTACAACAACTCTTACCTACGATGTTGATAATCGCCTCATTCAACTTGTAACTCCTAACTCGCAACTTGTAACTTATTATTATGATCCCTTTGGCAGAAGACTCTGGAAAGAAGTCAGCGGAGTTAGAACATATTTCTTCTACTCCGATGAAGGGTTAATCGGCGAATACAATGCAACCGGTGTTGAGATCAAAACCTACGGCTATGCTCCAAACTCTACATGGACAACAAATCCATTATTTCAGAAAATTGGAACAAATTACTATTGGTATCAAAACGACCATCTGGGCACTCCGCAGAAGATTACCGATGGTACCGGGGCGATTGTGTGGTCAGGAACCTATGATTCCTTTGGTAAAACTGAAGTTCAAATAGGTGCGATTGAAAACAACTTGAGGTTCCCGGGCCAGTATTTTGATCAAGAGACGGGTCTGTATTACAACTGGAATAGGTATTACGATCCAAAAACTGGGAGATATCTAACTCCTGACCCGATTGGGCAGGAGGGTGGAATCAATCTGTTCCTATACGTCGCAAATAATCCCTTGAATAGCGCAGACCCCTTTGGTCTAGAGATTAGGACCGATCCTAAAACAGGCATTCCTTATATGCCGCAACCGAAACCCTATTATCCATGTGGACCATTGGGATGCGGATATGTTGAATGCAGGATTACTGGAGACGGCAGAATTGTCTATGGTCGAACGGATTTAGATCCAGGGCGACGCATCTGTATCGACTGTAATCCGGTGGCATTAGTGGGATGTCTCACGAAACTAACTCCGGACTTATTAATGAATTGTGGCATATGTATAGGGTCAATAATTTACGGAATTTGGACTGGGACGGGTTATTATGATTGTGCAGCGTGCGCAAAATGTAGTTCACTTCTATTGTATAGGATGACGGGTTGTTTGGTTGACAATTGCAGAATCGGGAAACGGGATGAATGTGGTAGGTGCAATTACAACTAAGGCTCACAAGGAATTAAAGGTGAAGGGTGATGAAACATACATTGAGGCTGCTTGTTAAGGTGTTAATTAGTCCGCGTTCCTTGATGGAAGAAGTGCAGCGTAGAAGATCCCTATCGATCCTGTTAGTTTGCCCCATATCGGCGGTACTAATCATGATATGTGCGCGTACAAACAATTTGTCGGAGCTTTCTACCAGCGTAGGAATTGGGAGCATTCTGATTCTTTCTATCTTATTTGGCGGATGCCTTCTGGCCGTAGCTGGTGTTGTCTACATTCTATCAAGGCTCTGCAGGCGCGGTGCTAATATCACATATCTGTCGTTTGTGTCGGGAATTGCGTTTACGATTGTTCCGTTTATTGGTAGAGATCTGTTGATGACATTAGTGCCTTCGTTGAGCAAATTAACAGCGGCAGGAACCAAATATTTCATATTGAGTGTTGGAGCCTTTTTGAAGCCCGAATTAGAGTTTAATTCGCCTTTGTTATTTAGGATAGCTGCTTTTCAGTTAGAACCGTTCGCCTTATGGGGCTTCTTATTGAGGGTTTACCTGATAAGCATTTTCTTTCAAATTAGAGTATGGAAGGCTATTGGTATCGTTCTGATACTATCAATACCATCAGCTCTATTGCCATTATTCCGGTTGTAGGAGGAAATCGCGCTTAGCGGTTGGGAAAAGACTAAGGACTCGCTCATATCGCCCTTGGGAGAAGAGAGAACGTAATGAGATTGGGGTCAGACCTTGACGGGCTGTTGCTCAAACCAGCCGTTTGCCCTTCGACGGCCTCAGGGCGAACGGTGGTGTGTTGAAATCATATGACTTTTCCGTTCGTGCTGAGAACATAGCATAGGGGTCAGGTCTCAACATTCTACAAGGTTCGAGAATGCACTGATAGGTCAGGATAGAGAAGGATTGGGAGAAAATAGTAGTGTCGCGGCCGTTAAGAATTGAGTATCCGGGAGCTTTTTATCATGTGACCTCACGGGGAAACGAAAGAAAGATGGTATTTCAAAGCACCCGAGACAGAGAAAAATATCTAACCTACCTTGAATCCGCTCATGATCGTTATGGAGCCATCATCCATGTATATTGTCTGATGGGGAATCACTATCATCTTCTGTTGGAAACACCGAGAGGAAACCTCTCGAGGGTTCTTCATCATATTAACAGAGCCTACACGACCTACTTCAATATCAAAAGGGGTCGATCGGGGCATCTTTTCCAAGGGCGGTTCAAGGGGATTCTCGTTGAGAAAGATGCTTATTGTAAGGAGTTGTCTCGATATATTCATCTCAACCCGGTAAGAGCAGGTATGGTGAAAAGTCCTTCGGAATATCAATGGTCGAGTTACCGGTCCTTTATAGGGAAAGACAAAAAGCCGGATTGGTTAACAACGGAACTGGTTCTTGGGGATTTTGGGGGTGAGGGAAGGAAGGGATACAGGGGGTACAGGGAATATGTGGAAAGACGAGAAACCAAGGAGTTGGAAAGTCCTTTCAAAAGAGTAATTGCATCTACATTTTTGGGGAGCGAAGAGTTTGTCAACTGGATAAGAACGGAATATCTGGAGAAAAAGGAAATAGACAGACGAAACATTCCATCGATAAAGAAAGTTTTAAAGGGGCCTTCTCTTGAGGAGATAGAGAGGGCAGTAGTTAAGGTAATGGGGAAGAATCACACTCTTTATAAGAAGATGTGTATTTATTTGAGTCATCAGTATAGTGGGATGAGGCTTGATGAGATTGGGACGTATTTTGGGATGAAGGGTAGTGCGGTCAGTCAATTAAGCAGAAGGTTTAAGGAAACGACAAGGGGGGATAAAGAGGCAGGGGGAATCCTTAGTAAGATAGAAAAGGAGGTCTTGTTGAATGTTGAGACCTGACCCCTTTTGTTTCTTGCAGAAGATTGTTGACGCCGGTGGCAGGACCGTCTGGTCAGCTACCTATGATTCGTTCGGCAGAATTCAGGTGCAGGTGTCTGAAATTGAGAACAACCTCAGATTCCCGGGCCAATATTATGATCAAGAAACAGGACTGCACTACAACTTCCACAGATACTATGAGCCGGGGGTTGGGAGGTATATGACTGAAGATTTGATAGACCTTCGTGATGGACTGAATCGATTTTTTTACGCAAATGCTAATCCACAGGTGATAATAGATCCTTTCGGGCTTTTTAGTGATCATGGAACTTTATCCACGGAGGCTTTTAATACTGAAAATTGTGATAAATTGGCATCGGATGCCATGACATGGACGAACCTCGTGGATTGGTTAAAAGATTCGCAGGACCCCCAAAATGCTCATTGGCATGCAATGAGGAATGATGATACTGAAAGCGTAGAAGAAGCGGAGAAAGGAACTGACCAATATATTGATGAGCAATTGAGTAAGTGTAACGCGGAAGGTCTCGGTCGCGCGCTTCATGCAGAACAAGATAAGTGGGCCGCAGGGCATCGTGGATATCAACCGTGGTATAAAGACTCAAAGAGAATTAGACATTGGTGGAAAGATGCAACTGGTGGTGGTCAAGATGATGCTATTGCAGCAAGTGTTCGATTAATCAAGAAATTTAAGGAGGTGTGTCCATGCGCATGTGGAAAATAAACATATTATATATATTCTTATGCCTGGCTTTAACAGCCTGCGCTGGTCCCCGGTTCAAATTAGATGAAGGGGCAAGAGGCAAGTTATCAGAGATGCCAGGTCAGATTGATGTAAGAATTGATGGTCGTGACGGATATTGGCACTATGCCATAGTGAATGGAGAACTGTTACTCCACAAGAGCATAGAGGGCCATGTGCCCGGTCGTCTGGAGAAGCAACCTTATATCCGTTTCCGGAAGGAAGTTCCAAGTTGGTTACCGAAAATAAGAGGTTTTGAGTATTACGGGCCATATCGTCTGAGTCCTGATAGCTCACTTATGTTCTTGTCACTATCATCAGAAGAAGAACAATTCTATCATCCGTATTTTGTAATCATTCAAACGGAGAAGAAGGAGGCAATATTTCAAGGGAGAAGTAACAATCAAATTGAAGACATAGCTTGGTCGCCAGATTCAAACATGTTTGCTGTGCTTGACAAATCGTCGAGATGGAGCTTTGGCATTACAGGAATCCTGTTCTATGTGCTTGCTCATCCTATCGATGTTGGTAAATTTTATTTATCTATTTACGATTGGAAAGGTAATCTATTAGTCCGTACTAAAGTTGCTTCTGGAGTGCTTGTCGGGGATGGTCGAGTTTCTTGGCAAGGTAAGAAATAAGGGAAGACAAGGAAGAAATAAGTTGTCAGGAAAGAGAAATTGGGAAAGACATAGGGGGGCAGGCCTCAACATTTGACAAGGTTCGAGATGCACTAAATGAAAGAAAAGAGGGCAAAATGGGGTCAGCCCTTGACAATTGACAAAAGAGATAAGTGAAGCAATTGAGATCACTATGTTGGAAGGGTGAAGATGGCGAGGTCATTACGGATTGAATATGAGGGGGCTTTTTACCATATAACCTCAAGGGGAAATGAGAGGAAGGAGATCTTTCGTGCTCCAGGTGATTATGAACGGTTCAATCACTACCTCAATGAAGCCCAAGACAAATACAATTACCTTCTTCATGGGTATATTCTGATGACGAATCATTACCATTTGATCATGGAAACCAACAAAGCCAATCTTCATCAAATCATGCATTATCTCAATGGTTCATATACAACCTACTTTAATAGGATGAATGGAAGAAGTGGACATCTATTTCAAGGCAGATACAAGGCTATTGTTGTTGATGTTGATAACTATTTATTGGAACTCAGTCGTTATTTACATTTAAATCCAGTGAGAGCTGGAATGGTGAAGAGACCTGAGGAGTATCCTTATAGCAGCTATACGTCATTTATAGGTATAGGTAAGAGGAAAGAAGCGGTGGTCTTTCGGGATCGGATTTGGGGAATGATATCTGGAGATGGGAGGAGGGCTACACAGAAGTACCGGAGGTTTGTGGAAGAGGGGTTAAAGAAAGAATATAAAAATCCTCTGGAAAGTGTGTATGGTGGGACAATCTTGGGAGGCGAGGGGTTCATCCAGCAGGTGTTGGGAAAAGGAGAAGTGCAGGATCTGCAAAACCAGGAAATATCATACCGCAGGGAGTTAAAGACGACCAGAAGCATTGAGGAGATGATTCAAGGGGTGAGTTCTTATTTCAATATTCTCCCCAGTAAAGTATTGGGAGAGAAGGGAATATATAGAGATGTAGCTATTTACTTTGGGAAGAAATACACTGGATTAACGAATCGGGGGATTGGGGAGAAATTCGGAGGGCTCAGCTATTCGGGTGTTACTCGAGTCTCTCAGAGGTTTGAGGAAAAGATGGCCAAAAGCATGAAGTTAAGGGGGCAAGTGGAAGAAATTGATTACAGATTATCAAATGTCAAGGGCTGACCCCAAGGCTGACCCCAATGACCCCAAGGATTTTAGACCCCAAGGATTTTATGTTTTGGGAGGGTTCACAACTACCAGGGAATGCTTTTATGCATGCAATGCGTGATGGTATAACCGGTGAAAGCGTAGAATCAGCAAAGATCAAAACTGATAACTACATAAATAAACAGATGAGCAGATGTAACTCCGCTGGTCTTGGCCGTGCCCTTCATACAGAACAAGACAAGTGGGCAGGAGGTCATCGTGGATATCAACCTTCCTATGGAAGATTTTCCTTGACCCATTGGTGGAAAGAAGAGAATGGTGGTGGTCAAGATGAAGCTGTATTAGCAAGCGTTCGATTAATCAGAAAATTCAAGGAGATGTGCCCATGCGCATGTGGAAAATAAGGATATTTTATGTACTTTTAAGCCTAATCGTAATTGGGATTGTAAAAGAATCTGTCTGGACCAAACCCAGATTCAAATTGGATGAAAAAGCAAGGGGGAAGTTCGCAGAGTTGCCCGGTCAGATTAAAGCAGAATTTGTTGGTTCAGATAAATATTGGCACTATTCCATTGTGAACGGTGAATTGCTATTACGGACCGTAAAGGATTTTCCACCTGCTCATCTAGAAAAGCGACCTTATATCGATTTTGCTAAGGATGTCCCAAATGGGTTGCCAAAGATAGAAGGTCTTGAGTATTATGGGCCGTATCGCCTAAGTCCTGATAAGTCACTTATGTTTTTGTCACTATCATCAGAAGGGGGATACGTTCCAAAAGATTTTGCAGTTATTCAAATGGAAGAGAAGGAGCTATTATTTCAAAGAAAGAATAATCATAAGATTGAAGACGTAGCTTGGTCACCAGATTCAAATATGTTTGCAGTACTTAGTCAGTCTTTCAGAATTCATCTTGGCATATCAGGAATATTCGCTTTTATGGTTGCTCATCCTGTCCTTGTGTGCAAATACTACTTATCTATTTATGATAGGCGGGGTAATTTATTAATTACCGCTGAGGTAGCTTCTGGACTGATTGGCGGGGGGGGCCAAGTTTCCTGGGGGAAACCTGAGGGGATGTAGAAGAAAGGAAGAGATAGGGGTCAGGTCTCAACATTCAACAGAATTTAATTATGATAGAGGAGACAATAAGGGTGAGGGGATGACCTTTGGGGACGGGGATGACCTTCGGGGACGTAGTTTAGTTATTTAAGTATTTTGGCTATCCTTTTTTTATGTGAGGGATAAGGTCTAAGGGAAGGCATAGGGACTGAAGGCATAGGGGTCAGGTCTTGACGGGCTGTTGCCCAAACCTCCCGTTTGCCATTCGACGGGCTCAGGGCGAACGGGAGGTGTTGAAATCATGTGACTTTTCCGTTCATGCTAAGCTTGGCGAAGCATGAAATCTATTTGGGCAACAGCCCGTCAACATTCAACAGAATTTAGTTATGATAGAGGAGAAAATAACGGTGTCGAGGCCATGAGAACTTGAGAAATTGGGGACGGTTCTCGTAAAGCTATCTGATTATAGATAGTTATGCGGTAATTATTAAAAATATAGGGGAGTGATAGAGAAGCTTATTTGGTGAGGGGGTGAATTGGAAGTGCCAAGGGTGGCCAGGATAGCATTTCCGTCAATGCTTTATCACATCATGAGCAGAGGGAATAACCGAGAACCAGTATTTCGGGGGAAAGAAGACTTCGAGAAATACCTGGAGATATGTGGGCGCTATAAGGACCAGTATGGATTTAAGCTATACCATTGGGTATTGATGAATAACCATGTTCACCTGCTCATTGAGACGAAAGAACATGGCTCTCTATCCAAGATCATGCAAGGGCTTAACCTTGCGTATACGATTTGGTTTAACAGGAAGAGCGGTAAAGTGGGTCATCTTTGGCAAGACCGATTTAAAAGTGCAGTGATAGAAAAAGACAATTATCTTCTTGCATGTGGGAGATACATAGAGAGGAATCCACTCAGAGCGGGAATTGTAAAGGATGTAAGGGAATATCCCTGGAGCAGTTATAGGGTATATGGTTATGGCGAGGAAGATGGAC
>Ga0315294_10006712_pt1 | contig 12627 bp, 8 predicted proteins | sample YL17G13_40_MG_FD_203626 | JGI IMG/M metagenome (GOLD analysis project Ga0315294, IMG submission 203626) | Sediment microbial communities from Yellowstone Lake, YNP, Wyoming, USA - YL17G13_40 | ecosystem: Environmental > Aquatic > Freshwater > Lake > Sediment | place: USA: Wyoming | collected...
CCGATACCGTTCCTGGCGATGACCCTGAACTCAGGGCCGGCTTCAACAACAGTAGTCATGCCTTCTTCGGACAGAAAATATATCCTGCCCTCCGCCCAGACCGGCGAGGCCGAGAATTTATCCCCTAAACGATTTTCCCAGATCACTTCGCCGGTAGCGGCCTTAATGCACTTGGCAAGACCACCCTCGGTGACCAGGAAAAGATAGGGTTTGGCGTAAAGCATTGATGGAATCTTCGGCACATCGTCCTTCGACTCCCACACAATATGGGTTTGGGTTACATCACCTTTGCCACCTGTGCGAATCGCCCGTATCGCTGACTCGCCAAACCCGCTGGTTGCAAATATCAGCCCGTCACCAAGGACAAGCGAGGGCACCACACCCTCGCCGGGATTAGACGCGGTCCAAATCCGCTCACCCGTTGCAAGGTCAAATCCCTGCACAACATCGCCTGCGCCGCTAACAAGCTGGTCCCGGCTGTTTTCGGTCAAAATCTGCGGCGTGACGTGACCAATACGAGAAGAGCCGCGCCGGCCTTTCCATCGGACACTACCGGTGTTTTTGTCCAGAGCCAGTATGACCGCCTGGTCCCACGGTTTTTGCCAGCCAACAGTCTTATCGGGGCCGGGGCTGCTCCAGTCAAAAGCAACAACCACGAGGTCCTTGTACAGAACCGGCGAAACAGCCAGACCATGTTCACTGTAATATTTGAAGTCGCGATTCGCCCAGAGCAACTCTCCTTTCATCGAAACCGCTGCGATACTTCCATCAAAAGCCACCATGTAGATATTTTCCCCGTCCGTTGCCGGCGTCGATGATGCATAAGAGTTTTGCCTTGACTTGTGTCCCGCTTCCTGTCGCAGGACTTCCTTGTCCCAGGCAGCGGCCCCCGTCTTGCGATCCAGGCACAAAAGGCGAAATGATTGCCCATTGTCCGTTGCCGTTGTTACGAAGATATGGTTGTCGAAGACTATGGGTGATGACCAGCCTTCGCCAGGAATCGCCGTCTTCCAAACGATATTTGAAACGGAGCTCCATTGCACCGGCACGTTCTTTTCCTGTGATATGCCCTGTCGGCCTGGACCGCGAAAACAGGGCCAGCTCTCCGCCAGGGACAGGTTGGCTGCAAATATGACCAAGGCGACCGACCAACATGCCCGCCCAAGCGGGTCTCTACTTGTAGTTCTCATGTGCCTCTCCAAACAACTTCTCGTCAGTTCAGATACCAGACTGCATAGGGCCCACGCCCCACACGTCCTTTATCATACCAAATATGTTCCATAGTTGTAGATATTCAACTGTTTCTATCTTCGAAAGAACTTTCGATTTATCCGGCGACTAAACTCCTGGCTCAGTCATCGCAACTGCGGCACAGGTTCGGTTTGCTCACATAATCAACATTGCATCGCCATAAGAATAGAACCGATACCTCTGCTCGATGGCATATTTGTAGGCAGTAAGGATATTGTCCAATCCTGCAAAAGCCGCCGCCAGGGCAAGCAGCGTGGATTTTGGCAGGTGAAAATTTGTTATCATTGCATCGACAATCTTGAATTTATAGCCGGGCTTTATGAAAAGCCCGGTTGTGCCCCTGGCAGCTTTGACCTTTGAATTGGTAGCTATTGTCTCAAGTACGCGGACGGAAGTCGTGCCGACAGCGATTACGCGACCACCATTATATTTTACCTGGTTTATTATTCGGGCATTATTCCTGTCTATCTCGAATCGCTCCTGATGCATCCGGTGGTCTTCGAGGGTTTCCGCGGTTATCGGCTTGAATGTCCCCATCCCTACGTGAAGGGTTATATGCGCAAAGTTGATTCCGGCCTGTTTTAACTGTTCGATTAGTTTATTTGTAAAATGCAGGCCGGCAGTCGGCGCCGCAACGGCCCCGGTCTTGCGGGCATAAACCGTCTGGTATCTGCGTGCGTCCATCGCCGCGACAGAGAGGTCGTCATCTCTTTTAATGTATGGCGGCAAGGGCGGAAAACCTATCCGGTTCAAAATGGTTACATGGTCTCCATCCGCATCCACCATCAGGCGGCATATCCCCTCATCATTTTTTTCGAGCAGCACCGCATTGCAGAAATCCTGCCCGTCACTTGTCCGCCGAACGTCTGGCGGATAAATGTGGCGGGCCTGCTTGTGCTTATCTTTTAGATAGAGCTGGTCGCCCGGCTTTAATTTGCGGGCGCCCTTCAGCATTACATCCCACAGGCCTGGTGTGGTTTCAGCCAGAAATAGTCCTTCGAGTTTGGCTGTTGCGCCAGCTTTTTGAGCAAAGAAGCGAGCAGGCAGGACTTTTGTATCGTTAAGCACCAAGCAGTCGCCGGGCCTTAAAAATTCGCCGATTCTGCTGAATCGGCTGTCAGTAAGCCAACCGGTAGAGCGGTCAAGAACCAACAGGCGCGAGCTGCTTCGATTGCGGACAGGACGCTGGGCAATCAAGTCGGGCGGCAGATAATAATTTAGCACCTCTGTCTTCATAGCCAGACGTTATCAGACGGTCAGTAAAATGACAAAAAAAATTTATCCCGATAATAAGCTAATTTAGAGGTTTGAACGGCCAGAAACAATTTGTCGCAGGAGCTACCTGCCTACGGGGACGATACTAACAGCGAGAATCCGGCTTACCAGGCCAATTTTTCAAAGGTAAGAGCGATGGCCTCGAGAGAATATTTTGAACAAACGGCGACTTCACTTGGCACCTTAGACAGGGAGGAGCTTAAAAGGCAAATCAAGAATTTCAGAGGCCGATTCAAGCTGGATTTTACCGAAGATTACCTGAATTCCGCCAGCGTTGACAGATTAAGACATATCCTTTTTGCTGCGCTGATAAACGCCGAGCCGCGAGATTAGAAGGGCATCTGGAAGCACCTAAGGCAATTTGCACCACCCAGACTGCAAAACACGGCCCTTATGGGTCGGTTGATAATCTGCCCCATACAGCCCTCTGCATCTTGTACAAATCCTCCTTACCCTCGGGGGTAGTAGGCACAAACTGGTGCAGCGGGTTTGCCATTTTGCCAATTTTTATCGTCTCTAATGCTTTATACTTCCAGTATTCACTGCGGCCATCGGCGTAAGAGACGTTCGTGCCGTCACCATGCCGGACAAATGGCGGGTCCCACCATTGGGTAGGAGGGTCATTGTAATGGACGGCGTAACTATCAGGAGTTACTCGACCTTCATCAAGAAAAACTGTTCTATAAGCTGGACTCGGGATGACAATCTCTCCCTTCTTCTTAACCCACAACACCGTGCGGTGTACTATCGCTCCCACGTTACCATTATAAGTTCCTTCTCTGCGCAGACCATTCATAGAATCAACTATGGAGTATGTCCTCATCTCCCCGCGAATACCGGTCGGGCAGCGATAGAGTTTTTCGGTTTTGCAATATGGATACAATGCCCCCAATCTGATGGCTCTTATCTGCGTCTCAGGCGGCAATTGTTCACCTGTCATATAGCCGCCTGCGCAGTCATCGCCCGTCCACCACAACTCATTTGTATGCCGGGCAACCGTAGGCATAGGGCACTGGCCATCGCTGCCCTCACAGGCCTCACCGTTAACAAGCCTATCGTCGAAGTCATCCGCGTACAAAAACCATGCGAGCGTTAACTGTTTCAGGTTGAAAAGGCAAACTGCGCGTTTGCCCTGCTCTTTGACCCGGTTGAGGACCGGCATCAACATCGCCATTAGGATGGCAATAATGGCAATCACCACCAGAAGCTCTATTAAGGTAAAACCTTTTCGCTTGTGCATAACAATACTCCTTGTGTATATGCTATTTTACTTTTCTTAATCTAACCTGCTAAAATTATAACATTTTTAGCTGGTCTTGTCCAGTAGTTATTTTTAGTAGTCTTTATAGTGTCTCATCCATGGCGGCCATTGTAAAGGTTTAATCCGGTAATTTCCCCCAGGCGGCCTTCCGCGCCCTGTATATATCCACATCGCCCGGCCGCACCACAGCCTTCCAGGCTCCCTCGTTGTTCACGTTCCATTTACGCGTGTCCGGGTTTTGCCACTTCCAGTATTCACTGTGTCCATCTGCAAAAGCCCAGTTTGCGCCGTTACCGTGCCGGAGTGGGGGCTCATCCCGCCATGCGTTTTGAGTATAATAAATACTCCAGCCACCCATAGGAGTGGCCCCGCAATCTTCAACAAAGACAGACCTTTCGGCTGGCCCTTTAATCGCTGTTCTTTTTTTAATCATCGGTCCGCTATCGAATTCGGCACCATTCATAGCATCAACCACGGAGTATGTGCGTTGTCTTTGTTCCTGGCCTTCCTCCCGGCCAGCAATCGGGCACTTGTAGAGTTTTAAGTTCCTTCCACAGTATGGAAATAGCGCTCCACCTTTGATAGCATTTATTTTGTCGTCCAAGGTCATACCAGCCGCCCAATCTTTGAGCACCCAGGAAGTCTCGCCATTATGCAAACTAGGGTGTTCTCCGGCATCGCCGTTAACGAGCTTGTCATCGTTGTCATCGGCATACAGAATCCACGCAAGGGTCAACTGCTTAAGATTGTTGAGGCAAACGGCACGTTTGCCCTGCTCTTTGGCCCTGTTGAGGGCAGGCATCAATATGGCCATAAGAATGGCAATAATGGCAATTACAACCAGAAGCTCGATTAAAGTAAATCCACCATACGTCTGGCGGATAAATACCTTTTGTTTGTGCATAGCGATACCTTTCTTTTCACCGGCCGCTTAACGCATCTATCAGGATGCGCAAAACTACCTTTCTGTTCCGCTGACATTACACTTTTCCGGCTCTTTTTGCCCATTTTGCCTGGAATGCGGTTTTTTGCAATACTCAGATGGTTTACATTTGCAAAAGAGATTTTCGCATACCTGACAATTCTTTTTTTTACGTAATTTTGATTATTTTATCACGAAACCGGATTTTTGTCAAGGTCGCAATTCTTTGCGAAGGGACGTTTTTTGAAGGTGCTTGCGCAAAGACCGGATTTTGAACAGGTTACGGCATAATTTCCGAGGTCGGACGACTCTATACCTGCACATTAGCAAAAAACATCTGGCTCAAGCAGTAAGCTGTTGATAGAATAGTCGAGGTTAAATAGGACTTTTGGAGATTTGCTATGTGTGAGAAATGCGGCTGCGGCGAAACTAACAGCGAAAAAACCTTCGAAGAAAAGGTTAAAGAAGTAATTGAGACGGTCCGGTCAGCCCTGCAAAGCCACGGCGGCGATGTAGAGCTGGTAGGAACCGAGGACGATAACACCGTCAGGATTCGTCTGCAGGGCGCCTGCCATGGCTGCCCGGGGGCGATGATGACGCTGAAAATGGGCATTGAAAGAATCCTCAAAGAAAAGGTGCCTGAAGTCAAAAAGGTCGTTGCTGTAAACTAAGGCAGCTAAAAAAATAAACCGCCTATGGCGGCCTATGGTGAACCGGAGGCAGGCTCAGCAGCATCAGCCGGCCTGCGAAGGCGGAATATATTTACATATCCTCTTTCTGAGCCGACCTGCGTAACAAACTGATAAGGCCCTGTGCTTTTCGGCGTAGCCAGATGCGCTATATTTTTGTGCAGGCCAAGCTGCCTGTAACCTGTATGGTCTTCTCTGGCACCTTCCCTGGTAGCCCACACAACATAGGTGATATTCTGGTCGAAACAAGCCTTGACAAATTCCTCAGGGCTGTCGGCCTTTGGCAAAGCAACGATGCCCTGGGCAAATTTGGGGGCGAATATCTTAACTACGGTGGCCATATAGACGCCCATTTTTTCGCCTGCTCTGGCATTAGCTATATACCAGTCCGCCAAATCCTTAAACTCCTTTTCCGTTTGACCATCACCAACAACCCTCACGAGTGAAAATTGATTCGACACAATAATCAGGCATACCAACGCTAATATAGAAAGCTCCCGCAACAAATTCCGGAGCTTGTAAACATAGAGTCGTCCTGCAAAAATAGCTCCTGCCAGTATCATTGCCACAAAGGGCAGCCAGACCGACCGCGGGCTGATAGAAGCTATTTTGGGTAAGTACAAAACCAGCGAAACGAGCCAAACAGCGGATATTACGGCGATTAAGACCTGTAATACGACAACGAGACCCTTAGGTGCTCGTCCATTCCTATCCAAAAGACGCCAGATGCTTTGCAAACCAAATAAGCATATAAGTAGGACTATCCAGAAGATGTTGATATGAAATCTCTGAAAGGGATAAGGATACCTCGCGTGCAGCAGAAAATACGGCACAAAGAATAATAGCAAAAACAGGATTTCCCACCTGCGTTTGCACAATCCGTAGATAGAGCCGAAAGCGAAGCTGGCTGCGGTGATAATCTGGCTGGCACCAAAGAGTGTTCTCATTGAGTTAAGTTCCGCGGCAGTTAACCTGCTGAACATAAACATAGCTTTCACGGCTGCTGTCGAAAGTAACAAAGGCCGAAATCCTACCTCCCAAAGTAACTTGCTGTGCAGCACCAAACCTGTCCTTTGCTCGACCGGCTGGGTGAATGCCTCAGCGTACTGTTTCGTGAAAACATCGAAATAATGGCCTGTCTGTGCCTTCCAGGTCAAAACGGTCCCCAGCATCCACAATGCCAGTGGCAGGGCAGCCAGAGCCGAATAAAGCAAGGCGATAATCCTCTGACGCCTGCTGGTGCTGTGAATCATATCCATCACAAAGGCAGCCATAATCAATGCCGCCCCTTCGTACCGCACCATTGTTGCTATCGAAGCAAACACATAAGACCATTTAGAACGTTTAAGTAAGAAGTAGAAAGTTAGAAGTGTGAAAAATAGCAGAGTCGTTTCGACAACAGGTTCGGTGAGCATATAAATCACCCACGGATTGAGTATGGCGATTATCGCAATCCACCCCGCACTAATTGACCGGTCAAGCTTGTTTGGGCTCGAAATTCCGGTGATAGACGCCGTCGAGCGGACAATTGGTGCGGGGCCCACGATTCTTTTGCCCACCAGATACAGCAGAACCAGATTGAACGGATGGAGTATGGCGTTAAGCAGCCAGCCGGCTGTTAAATCAGGATGCTGGCCACCCACCAAGTGGCTTAAAGCGGCCTGCAAAAGCCCGAGGACCGGAGCTCGCATAAAGCTCGATGGAAGCTTGAAAGACAGAAGTTCGTGACCAAGCTGGGCAAAACAGACAAAGTCAGGATTCGGTATAAGCTTATGACCAAAATACAGGACCGACTGATATACGCCAAAAGACAGAAGTGCTATTAGCAGGAAAAACTCAAAGTACCCTTTTCGTCTGGCAAGTTTATCGGTTAACTGACCGACAGACTCGGCGCCCGTACCCTTCGGGACCTGTTTAGCAGCCTGCACCCTGAATTTTCTGATTTTGCGTCTGCGCATTCTACTTTTACAATACCAGTTATCCAGAAGTCCTTCTCAGCACCAACAATGCACCTTTTACACATGCCCGCCGAAGAACAAGACAAAAGTTGGGGGGGGCCAAAAAAACGCGCTGCTCTCTGTGCGGTGCTACACTTTTGTCTGTTCTCGCTGTAGTCGTGGTCGTGAAACCGCAGCCCGCTTTTGGCGGATTACCATTCGATTGTATTCATAATTGGATATTTGGTACCGCCAAAATATCGATGGTCCCTTTTGCTGGAATATACTTGTAATAGTTATTCTCCGTTATTTCTTTAAGGCCGGTGCTGTTGAATAAAGAGTAGTTCAGGAAACCGAAGAAATTTAAATACTCTGAAAAATCAATATTTGCTTCTTCCATTACATATATTCCGACTTCAAATATGATGACCGGCTTAAATTTGTCGATAACCTTCTGTGCACCCTTTAATACTTCGAGTTCGTGTCCGTCAGTATCTATTTTGATAAAATCCAACCTTTCAATTCCGTTTTGTCTGCAAAAAACATCCAATGATACTGCTGGTATTCCATCCGCAGGCTTTGGAATCCCCCCATGGATCCGATGCCTGGGGCCCTCTGTTGAACTCACAACCTTCCAACTTGCGTACGCTTTGAGATGAGACCCTTGGGAGGTATTTGAGGAGACAAAGCTCTGGACAGGAACCACACGCTGTGACAGTTCAGGATTTAGCTCCAGATTTTTCTTCAATTTGGAGAAGGCGTAAAAAGTAGGCTCGAACGCATATACTTTTCCAAGAGGGACGAGCTTTGCAAATGGTAAAGTCATTGCCCCAAAGTTCGCTCCCACATCGAAAATAACAGCATCTCCCGGTAAGGACAGACGTTTATTCTGCGAAACATGTTTTTGAAACCCCCCAAATAAGAATATGGATAAATCTATCCCTTCTGATAAATCAATTTCATACTTAATCCCACCTCGGCCAATAATGCGCCTATCGTCCGGATATACAAGATGTAATATCTGATAGATTAATCTGGCAAAAAGTATCTTAATCCGGGTTATGGGTAATTTATTGATTAATCGTTTCACAAAAATACTTTTGCCTCACTGAATTTTTCAGCCCGCCGAAGGCGGGCCGGTTAATTTGCTATTTTAATGCATTCTCCCGAGCCACTTGATTTTCTTAAACGCTATCCAGCTCATCTTCAGCAGCAGCCACCCATGCTTGAATCGGCTGATATTTGTCCTGCCGTAAGTCCTCGCATAGTATGTCACCGGCACTTCAGCAACTTTAAGGTTGAGCTTTACCGCTCCAAAGATAAGGTCAAAGTCGCCAAATGGGTCGAACCCGCCGAAGGCGGGTTTGATCCCGTCCAGGGCTTCGCCCTGGCCAAAGTAAGAGCGGTTGGCCTCTATAAGCTCGTAGTCTTTTCTGCGAATCATTTTTGTGCCGCAAAGGGTGTCCCTGAACCTCTGTCCCAACAGCCAGCTAAATAGCGCTCCGAAGAACTTATTTGCCAGAAGATTCAGAAACCGCATTGCCTGCTTTTCCATCGGATACACAAGTCGCGACCCGTTGATGAACTCGCCTTTGCCGTCGCGCAAAACACGAAAGAATTTTGGCAAATCCTCGGGCGGAGCCGTCAGGTCCGCATCCTGGATAACCAGCACATCCCCTTTTGCGGCAGCAAAACCTTTTCTCACAGCATCGCCTTTGCCCACCCCCTGGCCCTGATGGAGCAAACGAATCTTGCGATGCGGCTGTTGCCTTATCTGATGTTCTACCTCTTCGACTGTGCCGTCGGTGCTGTTGCCGTCAACAAAGATTATCTCTGTCTGGCGACCCATCTGCGGGATTCGCGTTACGATATCTTTAATATTGCCGCGTTCGTTCCTACAGGGCACTATTACGGAAACCGACAAATCCTCATCGCGCACGGCAGCGGCCGCGGGGCGGGCTATCACAAGATTCACCAGGTTAAAGAGTCGAAATCCTGGCAGCAAGGAAAGAAAATAATTGCAAAAAGTTGTCAGCGGCGGAACACGCTTCGGCAGCATCAGGTAAGATGTGGTTCGAATAACATCAAAATCGGTCAATCTGAGAAGATTGCCAATATCTTCGGGAGGAAGCCAGTTCTGGTATGTGTGTGGCCGGCGAACGCCGATAACCGACCCAAGCCGAAGAATACCTTCCCAGAGATAATTGTAATAGGTTATCACAATTCGTGTGCTATCAGTTGTCGATGGATGGATTCGCTCGAGTACCTGCTGAATGTCGTGCCACCTTCCCAGTGAGTTGCATATAAGAACATAATCGAATTTTTCATCGAGGTGTAACTCGTGCGGGTCCATTGTGTAGAAATTCAGGTGTGGAAATCGTTTTTTTGCCAGTGCTATAGCTTGCGGGTCTTCATCCACTCCGACCCCGTAGGAAGGCGCGACCGCCGCCAGGATGTCACCACATTCACAGCCAACGTGTAAAACTCTGCTGCCGGGGCGAACTACAAATTTATAGATTCTATCCAGCCAATTGTAGTAATAGGAATTGCGTTTTCGCCAGCGAAGTATAAACCGTTCATCCAGTTGCTCGCCGGTTTCGGCTTCAGATGGCATTGAAGTTTGACCTTTCGGCTCTGTCATAAGTTTACTTCCCGCGGTTACGAGCCTTTCGGGGGTTCAATATTAGCCCAAAATGTTCAGAAATGTTCTCAACGTTGGGGTTTTCAATGACGCCTCGCTCGGTAATGATGGCGGTGATATTATGCGCCTCTGTAACATCAAAAGCAGGATTATACACACTAACACCGTGAGGGGTAATTTGTGTTTTCGTCCGCCACAGGTGGATTATCTCCTCCGCAGGTCTTTGCTCTATAGGTATTTCGGCTCCGGTTTTTATGCTCAAATCGAATGTGCTCGACGGTGCAGCAACATAGAATGGTATGCCGTGCTCTCTGGCGAGGATGCTTAAGCTATAGGTGCCGATTTTGTTTGCCACGTCACCATTTGCTGCGATTCGGTCGGCGCCGGTTATAACAGCATTTATCCTGCCCGCCGAAGGCGGGCTTGATCCAGTCCAGGGCTTCGCCCTGGCCTGTTTCATCAGCCATCCTGCTGTATTGTCACAGATAACCACAACATCAATTCCTGCCCGCTTTAGCTCCCAGGCGGTCAGGCGGGCGCCTTGCAGCATCGGGCGTGTCTCGTCCACATAAACCGTGAACTTCTTTCCTTTTTTATGTGCCTCAAAAATCACCGACAAAGCCGTCCCCTGCCCTGCGGTGGCAAGTGCACCTGCGTTGCAATGCGTCAGGATACCGAAGCCATCTTTGATAAACTTCTGGCCATTTTGGCCAATCCGCCGGCACATATCCACATCTTCCTGATAAATAGAGTTCGCCTCGGTAAGAACAGCCTTGCGAAGTTTATTTATGTTGGATGGCTTTGCTCTCATCTGGGTTACGACATATTGCCGGGCGCTTTGCCGAACTCTATCAAGAGCCCAGAATAGGTTCACCGCTGTCGGACGCGAGGACGCCAGATACTTGCAAGACCGCCCCAAAACCTTAAGTCCCTCCTGCAGAGAATCAGAGGCGGCCGATTTTTGCATAGCAAGAACCAGCCCATAAGCTGCTGCTACCCCTATCACAGGGGCGCCGCGGATAGCGAGCGTCCTGATGGCTTTGTAAAGACGCTCGATACTGCGGCACTGCAATTTGACAAATTTGCCGGGCAACTGCCGCTGGTCCACAAGCGAGAGATACCCATTAACACCACCAACCCATTTAACCGCCCGAACAATCATTAAGACTGCCTGACCTTACTCGTATTGCGTATTGCGTATATCGTATTGCGCCAGCTTTTTTTCGCACGACGCAGTTCGCATTACGCACGACGAATTAGATTTTTCCTTCTCTATAATCCTGCCAGGCCAGTTCAAATGCCTTTCTGTCGGCTGGCATCGGCCTGACTTGTATGGTTCTGCAGCGAAACAAATCGGGGGTGGCCTCGTCATACTCAATCTGTAATACAGAATCTCGAAGCTCTTTATTCTCAGGTTTGAACTTTAGAACCTGGCCGGTCGCTTTGTTAATAATATCAGGAATCTGAACGCCATCTTCGGACAGCACGAGATGCGAACCACGCGAGCCACTGCCGAGCTTTAGTAATTCAACAATCGCTTTAAGATATGCAACGCTCGTTAAAGATAGATGCTCTGCCTGGATTGCTCTTATAATGCCGTTACTGCCCTGTAATTTGAAGCCGTTCTCTTGTATATCTTTGTAGAGCTTAACAGCTTTTTCCAAGGATTCGCCGGCATCATTGAGTTCTCTTATATGCCCCGCTGATGCGGTCATACGGCTCTGAATCTCTTCTATTACCTCCTCGGGCACCAAACCGGCTGAACGTTTATAGCTTTCAAGCCTGCTGACAAACTGACTCAACTGTTGTGTGATTTCGGCTTCTTTGTCTGAGTAGTCGGGTTTGCCTTCGGAGGAATAGCCATAGAAATTGACAATATATTCTGCTGTTCGCAGGCCGCCGACCTGGCCGGCGTTAAGAGCAGCTCCGCCCGGCCGTCTGACGCCGTGAGTGGCAGCCATCTCGCCGATTATAAAGGTGCGGGGTATATTGGACTGCCACCATTTATCGACGGCAAAACCGCCATTGTTATGCTGGGCACAAAGCGCAATCTCAAGCGGCTCCGAATACAAGTCAATACCATTCTCTTTATAAATCTCGATAGCCAGAGGGTTCATACAGGCCAGCCGTTCGATTGGCGTTTCTTGAAGTGCTCCTGCTTTCTTTAAGTACTCATACGCCTCCGGCTCAAGGTCATTAAGATTAAATCCTTCATTGAGGGGCAAACCCGGCTTCGCCGGGCTCTTGCTCGAATCAGGGATGGGGTTGCAGCGAAAGTCCAGAAAAACCCTCCTGCCCCTCTTCGTCTCATTAAATACGAGAATGTCAATCAACGATGACTGCCCCCCGCCGAAGGCGGGTGGGATCAAACCCGGCTTCGCCGGGTCGATACGCTGTGGGTCAAAAGGCCACTGATAACCTTTAAGGAAGATATTCGTTGCCATTTTGCCCATCGATGGGAAAAAGTCGGCCAGGAATTCCCGCTCGTCTTTTCCCGTGGCATCGGTGCTGAAGATACGCGGGATCGCCTGCATATACGTGCCGGAGACATTCCAGCGAAACTTTATGCTCGCAAGCCCAAACTGTGATTCGGTCAGATTCTCGCCAATCAAACCGGCCTTGAATGCCAGGCCGTGAATGCCAACCTGACC
>Ga0315294_10006713_pt1 | contig 12627 bp, 13 predicted proteins | sample YL17G13_40_MG_FD_203626 | JGI IMG/M metagenome (GOLD analysis project Ga0315294, IMG submission 203626) | Sediment microbial communities from Yellowstone Lake, YNP, Wyoming, USA - YL17G13_40 | ecosystem: Environmental > Aquatic > Freshwater > Lake > Sediment | place: USA: Wyoming | collected...
TTGTTGATTAATACTAATTACTATGCAATTTCTAAAATAGACGGTAATGATATTTGGTTGCTTGGAACTGATGAGATTTGGAAAACAACAGGCACTCCATTAACGTTTGACATTTTAAATTATCAAAAAATTCCTGTTTCTATAGCCGAACGTGAATATCCTCCGACTCAAGGAATGGATTTTCCACTTATTGACCGTCGAGGCAACGAAGTTATTACAAGTGTGGAACGAAATGACCCACCTATGGCGGCTTTGTCGGCTTTGGCTTTCGAAGAATGGGTGCCAGAAACAGAAATAACAGAAAGTATTCCTGAAGGCGGTCGATTTTCTATTAGAGTGGGGCAACCAGACGTGCCATTGACGGCTATAGTGGCCGGATTAAATGCGGCGAGCCAGGATCAAATTGTAGAAGTTGTAAATCAAAATGAGGGAATAACTTTCTCTATTAAGTTGAAATAAGGAGATATATGCAAGAAACAGAAATTCGTCCTAAGGGCGAAGTAGAAATGATAATTAAATATCGTGATTTGCCTGAAAATATAACATCTTTTCACAACACGGTATTAAGAAAAGGCAGAGAAGCATTGGCTTCAAGTTTAGCCAATAATTTTGGTAATTCTTATAGTTTTTTCGTAAATCGCATGTTATTTGGGGATGGCGGCACCTCTGGTGGCGTTCCTAAATACGTAGACACATCTAGAAATGGTTTATTTGGTATTACTAGAGCCCTTAAACCTGTCATTGTGACAATTGATCCCACTTTGCCCAGTCAAGTAGTTTTTACATCAGTATTGGATTACGATGAAGCCAATGGATTTCAAATCAATGAAATGGCATTGCAAATGAACAATGGTGATCTTTATAGCATGTCTACATTTGCAGATTTGAATAAAACTTCATCGATGCAAATTACATGGAATTGGAAGTTATCGTTCGTGTGAAAAATGCTTGCCAAAAACAAGTTATTATGATATAAATATATCTAAGGAGAATAACATGTTAACTCAAAGGCAATTAGAAATAACAAATGGTTCATTATTGGGAGATGGGACAATATGGACAAATTTTATAGACCCACTTTGTAAATTTCAGATGACACAATCAAAACTAGATAACGGTGATTACGACAAAAAATCCTACATGTTATGGTATATTTCAGAATTTATTGATTTTGGTTGTTCGATCCGATTTAAAGAATATGCAGCTAGTGGAATTGTAAAACAGATGTATGGAGACAAGATTTACCAAAAATATATTTTCACAACTCGTTGCCATGAATTATGGAATCAAATTGAAAAACAGTGGTATATTCCAAGAGTACACGATTATTGGCGACGGCGTAAAATTGTACCTGTTGATTTAAAGCTAACGCCACTCACTTTATGTGTTTGGCACATGGATGATGGCTCTAACGAGACCCAAGAAGCAAACATCACATTAAACACGCAAGGATTTACGTTGTTTGAAGTGGATTTTTTAATCGAGCGACTCAAGCAAGATCTCAACATCAAGGCTACTAAAAAGAAAACTAAAAAAGAAGATCAATTTAGAATTTATGTTGGACGGAACTCTTATTTCGATTACATCGATTTGATTAAGCCGCATGTTCAGTGGGATTGTTTCAAATATAAAATTGATGATACCACCTATAACAAAGTCGAACAAGTTGGTGGCAACCACTCACAAGCAAAACTAAATGAAGTAGATGCACAAGAAATATTTAGTCTTAGAGAGCAAGGTTGGCTACATCGAGAGATAGCAAATAAATTTAAAGTTAGTCAGGCAAATATAACCCAAATTCTTAATGGAAAAAGATGGGCACATCTAAATAAATGTATATCGCCAAGAACAGTAAAAAGAATTTCTAAAGATCAAAAAGAACAAATAACAATAATGTTGGGAAAAGGAATTTCTCAAAAAGTTATAGCTGACGAACTCGGCGTTAATCAAAGTACAATTAGTCGCATAGGAGCAACATGCCTAGAATAGATTCAATTACACCAGTTCAATACGATAGTCTTTGGCCATATAATTCAACATATGACAATTTGCCATTAAAATACATTTTAGCTAGAGAAGAATTGATTAATTTGGCTGTAGATAACAACACAGCCGTTTTAGAAGATGCCATTGGCACCGCAGGCACATTAGCCAATCGTCTTAACCAATCATTAGAACCTAGTGGAGCTTTAATAACAGAGGCAGTTGATTCGTGCCTTCACAGTATTGGGGCTCATACGGATGGCACCTTTGATGGGTTTGATTATGTTCGAATGCTAGCAACTGAACGATCTAAACTTAGTTTGGTTGCTGACGAAGCCACCTCGCTTCAAATTGAATTCGATACAATATCTGGCACCGTTGTTTTCGATAATGATTTAGTTAAATTCGAAGATTCTCCTACGGTTACTTGGAATGTAGCTACAGGAAATTTAGTAACTGCTAATTTTGCTTTTCCAGCAGGTGCGGCTCATCAACATTATTACGATTTAATACCAGTATCTGCAAATATAGTTACACCTGACTATATTAATTACAAGTCCACTTCCTTATCTACACCGTTTGTCGATGGCAGCTTAAGAGTTTATTTGAACGGTATAAGATTAAGTGAAAACGATGGAGTTTACGTTTATGACGCAGTAACTGGACCATCGGGAACTTGGTATGTAACCAGCTTTACAAGTGATGCTGGTGCAGGCACTTTCGCCCTAAGCAGAGCTATCAATTCTGCCGACACTATCACCATCGACTTCGATCAACTTTTAGTCTAATTCCGCCAGGAAACTAGTGAATAAAAACAAATCTATTAGTCTAGGATTTATCATCCTAGCTAGCGATCTAAATATAGGCAGACTTAAATCCACAAGAAATTCCATATGGAATAATTATGGTAAAGTGCCCATAGTGTGTGTCGCTCCTAAAAATGTATCTACCATAGAATACAAAGAAGCCAAAGAATTATGCGATATGCATAAAGGAAAAGACACTATTACGTCTTTAATTAATACAGGCTTCAAGCATGGACACAAAGATTGGAACGTTGTTGTTATGGAAGGCACTTGGGTCAAAGCCAATATTGACAAAAAATATTCTTATTTTATGCAAGATGAAAAAGATATATTTTTCCCTGTTGTAACTGACTGTGATATTCAAGGCAAGCCCACCAAAATATACAATGATTTTTGGAATTGTTCATTAAATGGTCTGATGATACATCAGAGAACGTTTAAAGAGGTTGGAGATTTAGTAGATGGCTCGTTAGAACAATCACGTCTTATTTGGAATGCCGAAGCACAAGAAAAAGGCTGCAAATTCAAGGCGATTCTAGGAGCCAAACTATGTTAGATCAATTCATAAACAAAAGCCCATCGATCATTATCTTTGTGTAGACCAGCATTTACTTGTCTTAGATATTCATATAATTCTTCAAAACTACCGAACATAAATTCAAGTGGAATGAAGCCATAATACCAGATGGGAATAAATTGTTTTCCTTGAGGGCAAACAAGCATTGTTGGTTTTTTGGTGTCGTTTGAATTAATGATTTCATGATGGCTGCCAGTTGTAGGCACTTTAAAAGGCAAACATGAAACGAGAATATCCGAGCGATCCACAGCGCCAAGGTCTTTACGAACGAAGGCTGCCGCTATTTTTTGAATTGTAGCATAATCTTGATTTTCTCTGGCGATGGTCAGCGTTGGCACCCATTGTTGCTTGGGATCATCAAAAGGATCAAATACTACAAGCCCAAATTCTTCTTTAAAGATGTTTTTGGGCTCAATACGCCAATTAATTTTATCTTCACCATGTTCAATGGGTCCAGATAAATAAAGGCGTTTCCCAGCCAGATAACCTTTGGGTTTCCGACGAGGGAGTAAATTTTTAATTTTGGACCAAATTCGATTAATGTTCATGAATATTCCTTCATAATAGATCATCGCATCATATAAGCGCTAACATTAATTGGCAAGAGCAATTTTTGCACATTATTACTCACCTAAAAACAAAAGGAAAATTATGTCAATTGAATTAAATGCCGAAATAGAACGTATTGCGAGCCATGATCTTAAAGAAAGGCACAGTTATTTCCAACTTCAACACTTTTTAATTGGAAAAGAACCCACTGTCCAGGCAAAATTATGGCGATGTGTGCAAGAATTAAAATCCAGAAAAGATACTCTTGAATCAATAAAATTGGAAATTGAGGATGTAAATGATGATATAGAACTAATAAATATACAACTGGGCAAACCAATTATAGGATCAACCGATGACGATGTTGACCAACATCAGGAAACAATTATTAAATTTAGAAAATTACAAAGACAAAGATATAGTTTAGAATTGCGTTTGAAATCTTTAGAAAAAAGAGCCAAAGATACCGAAGATGAATGTTCGTTTATAGTTGCGTCGTTTAATTCTTTAGAAAGAATCGAAAAAATAAAACCACAAGATGATTTTGAGGCTCAAAAAGAATATTGGAATGAAAAATTAGGACAAGAATACAATCTTCGCATGTTATTCGGCATGCCTTTAGATTTGGAATTAATAAAGACCATTTTGGCTTTAAATTCCGACGCACCTGTAAAAATGGATGTAGTAAGCACAATTGAAGCTGTACAGGCAAAAATCACTGCCCAAAGCAAACAAAGGGAATATGAAAAAATTCTTTTAGAAGTGAAGAAGAGTTCAGAGTATCAAAGCAGCAAAGTAAACAGGGAGAAAGATGGCATTTAGATTATCGACATTAAGCACGTTATCCACGGACGGCGTAACATATAAAACAGGAGATTTATCATTATATCCAGAAATATTGGATGATAAAAAAAGTCTTTATGTTGTTACCAATAATGCCGAAACCAAATTAAAGCAAAGTCTGGCTTATAATGGCAAATATATAATTTGCGAAGACGCCACCTCTTTTCCTCCTTATGGTTTATTGAGAATAGGATCAAAAGGGAAACTTGGAAATTCTGCGGAGCTAGTGTATTACGATAGTCGAAACGATACCACATTCATGAATTTATTTCGTGGCTTCGCTGGTTCTCGACAAGATACGTGGTCCATTGGGGCTGAAGTCACGGGCGCTGTCATGGCTGAAATCCACAACTCCACAAAAGATGCCATTATTAAAATAGAAGACAACTTGGGATTAGAAAACTTCCCAGATGCAAATTCCTTAAATGGTATCCTAAAAGGCTTAGAAAATAAATTTCTGGCTCCAAATCCTCAATTTAGAGCATTCCCTTTAACTGGCGTTCCTCCTTTAAAGGTTAGATTTCAGAACTTTTCTAATAATCAAGCCATTCGTTTTCTTTGGGATTTTGGTGACGGCACAACATCTGCCGAGCTAAATCCGACTCATATTTATCAAACCGAGGGCATTTATACAGTGCGGCTCAATATGATTATGAACACAGGAGCCCAAGGCATAAAGATTAAAACAAATTATATAACGGCATCTCAAAAAGAAACAACCCCATTTTTTTATTCAACATTAATAAGCAACACAAATGACGCCCCAGCTACTTTTGAATTCGTCGATCAAACAGATGGCGATATATCTGCAAGGTATTGGGTCTTTGATGACGGAACAGATGCAGAGGCACTTGATCCAAATGCTCATACAATTCAACACACTTATACAACAGCAGGCAGCTATACGCCTTCTTTGTTGATTGTATTTAAAGATCAAAGTTTAAAACGAGTGTTTCTACAAGAAAGCATTAGTGTAATATGACAATTCCAGATACATTTAAGTCTAGCAAATACCCAGCAGAATTTGATACAGATCAAAATCTACATTTAGTTCATGATTCCCTGAGAGTTGTCTTGGCTGAGGATTACAATCCAAATATAGACGCAACAAAAATAATTGTAGACGGAGATACATCTGTATTTCCAGATACTGGTATCGTTACATTGACGGAACAATGCAGTGATATCACCAATAGAGCAGTTAGTTTTTTTTATACACTTAAAACGGATTCTACATTTGAGGGTTTAGTCATGCTAGATGGTTTCACGAATACTATTGTGAGACCTAAAAGACTAACAGAAGTAACTCAAAATGTAATGGCAAAACATCATAATTCATTAAAAGATGCCTTGATAGCCATTGAAACATTTGTGGGAGTTAAGGGAGTCACAGATGTCAAACCATTCGGGAATACGATGGAAGGAAGAATTAATTTCCTTCGTAAAATGGTTTTATCTCCAAGAGCTTGGTTCACGGCTAATAAACATGTTGGTCTGGTGCCGCTAGAAGTGGTGTTTAATAACCAAAGTTTTCGAATGGGCGACGGCACTGTTAATGTCACTTGGGATTTCGGCGATCAAAGTTCCAACGTTTCCATTATTTCAACATTATCAATAATTTCCACGACAAGTGTTGTGCCTATTTCGGCTACCGATGTAAGGGTTACAGATTTAGATAGTGGCACTATTTCAAAGACCTATACACATCCAAACAAATACACAGTCAGCTTAACTGTTGAAAATCAATATGGCTCAGACACTATTACCTTTGAAGATTTCATCAATGCAAGAATTGAAGCTCCCCAAGAAGCCATAATTGACTTCGTATTGTCTTCGGATCAAACAACTACAGTAGGTTTGCCGACAGGCGGACCTTTTACAACGCCACCCACTATCAGGTCAAGAACAAACAAATTTGTCAATATGGCTATTGATTCAGGAGTAAATCCCTTCACCAATAGAACATATGCAGGCGAGGCGGTTATTGGATTAACTCCTATTGATCCAATTGAATCTTATAATTGGTCTTTAACAGATGATTTAACTCATCCCAACCAAAATAGCGCCAAAGCGTCATATAGCATTGGTGGTTTATATGACTTAGTTTTGAGATGCGATACCCAATTTGGGGCTTATAGAATAACAACTTATAGAGACTGTATCGATATTATTGAACAAAGAAATCTTTGGTTGTTCACAAAACAATCGACAACAGCCCATTCAAATGAATTTGGACTTATTAGTGAAACATTCAAAACTGGCAATATAGCTTACACGGTGTTAAGTGATGATTCGTTTCTAACAGGAACCAATAATTTCTCACAAGCTAAAAAAGAATTTGCAAAAAACACTGGATTTACAATTAATGGAGCAATAGATTCAGGAGATCACGGAACGGCTGTATTGGCTTATTCTAGCGGTGGAGGGGTTAGCACCACTTTAGCTGCACAAACCGTCAAATTGGTGCAATTTGAGGGCTTTGGAGGCACATTTACGAACAGTCCAGTAAGTATCACCAGACCTTGGAATTGGTTGTTTTTGCCATTTGCACAAAAATCATATTTTCTATTTGGTCCGAACCCTTCGGCACTACCAAATGAAAACACATCTTATCAAAATAAAGACACACTTGATTTGGGCGGAATTGCTCTTGAGCCACCTATAACTTTAGTCAGCACAGATAATTACATCAATGGTGCCCAAGAGCTAATAAATCATGTCTCATCTTCATATGACATATCTGGCGAACCTTTAAGCGGTAGATTTGCCGTTTATCGTTCTGCTGTCAAAGATTCAACAGGATATTTTATAAGAAATGACGGCGTTGGTAATTTCTTTAAATTAAGGAATTTTTATCGAACAGAAGGCACAGAATCAACAAATCCTGTTATCAATATAAGAAAAATGCAAGACATGTCTGGTCCGGTCAAGACGGAAGGCGAATTAGTTGGTTTAAACAGCGGCATTTTCTTCTTTAATAACTCAGGCAACATTTCTGCTTTCAATGTTGTCAACAGCACATGGGAAATTGGCAATAGCACGGCTCCATTTAGAACATTCCAAGATATTAATGTAAATAATTTTAGCGATACCGACAACAAGTTGTTGGCTGCATCAGATGGGGATCACATTGCTTATTTGAGCTTCGATTATAGTCCAAATGCTTTTACCAAATACAATTCAGTCGATCAAACCTTTTCTGCTGTGGGTCAACGAGTAACTGGAACTCAATGGATAATGGGGATTTACTAAAACGCATCTAAATAAGGACAGAAAGATAAAATATGACATTTCCACCAATTCCAGTATATCCATTAGCATTAGACTCAGATAAAACGCTTTTTACTGTTTACAACACATCTGAAGCTCCATTAACAGCCGATAATCTGCCTTGGTCACAAGAAGTTTGGATTAATCCTGTTTCTGAGGATCAAGAAGAAATTTGGGGCGATAATGGCTTTGCTAATTTGTCAGGCGAATTATTTTACTACGATTCTGTTGACAAAAATAGTGATGGCAAGGTTTACAAGCTAAAAAGATGTGCAAGAAATTTAGGTGGTAAACAAACCCAATTAAATACAGCCGGAACTTGGGTGCGTGGCTTCGTTATTGCGGAACATCACAATCAAATTGTTCAAGCAATTCTTAATGTCGAACAATTTGTTGGCATCAATTTCTCGGAAGATCGTTCCACATTGGATTGGCGTATTCGTCATTTGAATGCCGAACCTATTGGAGATGATGATTTCCAATGTCCAAATATTGTTTTGGAATTCAATATAACAGAACCCAGCACAGATGGCAGCACTGGCACCACGATAAGTTACGATTTGACCATCGTAGGTTTTTTCAAAACATTTCTATTGGATTTTGGCGATGGAAATTTTACTTCATCTTTGCAATCCGGCACCCATACTTATGCCCCCAATGCAATAATTGACCCAGTAGTTACCGTATCAAATGACAATTGCCAAGTAGTTCAAACCGCCATTACCAGAGACAATCCTAAAGAACCAACAGTAGCCACGCCGCCAACTACATTTGAAATCAATGTTCCAGAACCTATAATTCCCACGATAACCGTTCCTTCCATTACGGTTCCTTCGGTTACTTTGACATTGCCGCAAATCCAATTCCCTTGCGAATTAGGAATTGGACCTATTGGACCTATTGGAAGTATTCCATCGATTATTGAAATAATCCCTACAATACCTAGTGTGATATCAATTACGTCGATTAGTATTCCGCCTACAATATCTATTATTGGAGATATTCCTAGCATAATTGACGTATCGGTTACAGGTGAATTGCCAAGTATAATTGTATTTGGACCATCTCCAACTTTTCCATCATTAATTGTATTCGGATCAGTACCGACTTTCCCAACAACAATTACATTTGGACCTGCGCCGACTTTCCCAACAACAATTGTGTTTGGACCTGTTAATGTTCCAAGTTCAATTCCAGTAGTATTTCCTCCTGGCGTAAGCATATCAGTAACTGGATTAACTATAAATGTGCCTAGCGTTATTACTGTAAATGATAGTATTCCTAGCACTATACATTTAGATGGAAACGTGCCTAGCACAATTCATTTGGAAGACAATCTGCCTAGCACTATCGATTTGAAAGATAATTTGCCCAGTACGATTTCAGTTACAGATAATTTGCCTAGCACAATTGAAATAACTGGCTGTCATATTCCTAGCACTATTCAACTTGAAGGGTCTCTCCCTAGTGTTATTTCTATAATAGGGCATATACCATCTTCCATCAGCGTAGATTGGGGAAGTCCGCCATCAGTAGGAGTAGATTGGGGTTCGCCGCCTACAGTGCATTGCGAAGTTACAGTTTCCTGTCCTAGTTCGTCACCCATGAGAGCATCGGCATTTAAAGAAAGTGCTGCTTTTATTGATCCATTTGCTGCAAGCATGGATATTACTTCGCAAGATATAGGAATTCCATCGGAAATTCGAGTTATTCCGCCAAAAATGCCAGATGTTCGTGTGATACATGATATGCCAGCGACAATCAATGTAGCTGTTCCTGTATTTCCAGATATTAAAATTATTGGACCAGATGTTCCTATTCCTTCTGAAATTAGAATTTATTCAGATACTGTAATTCCTTCATCTATTCAGTTGGTGTCTGATTTGCCATCTGCTATTTTGTTGGATATTTCTGATCTAAAAAATACTACTATTAAATTAGAATTACCGGATAAGATGCCAACGATTCAACTAGAAGGTGATATTCCAAAAACAATTCAAGTCGTGGGAATTCCAGATCATATTGAATTGAAAGGTTATATCCCAAGTGAAATCAACATTAACACCAAACCACTTGAAAATCTAGAAATTCCGATTGTGTTTAAAGGTAGCTCTATTCCTGTTAGGTTTGAATCTTTGACGCCATCCGATGGTGAAGATAGACCGTGTTTTGCTTTGGTGCCGTGTGGAAAATAATGATAATTAAAAAACATAAAAATAAAAATCGATATATTGTAACAAACAATGTGTTTGTTAGGGATTTTACTGCTTATGGCATTCCAGCAATAGACATCAATCAAGCTTTAAATGCAACTGACAGGGATTTGCTTGTTGATAATTCGTTGGAAAATTATAGCCAAAAATATCCTAGCATTGATAATGAAAATATTTTTCATCCCAACATAGTGATTATATCGGACGGCTATGGATTTAGAGAAAAACAGGAAATTTTAGCCAAATTACCTAAACACATTACGATCATTGCTGTTAATGGGGCTTTGAAAGAGTGGAGATTAGTAGGGGAGCAAGCTAAACTTAAGCGGGTGATAGATTATTATCTGGTGAATAATCCTTATCCTGAATGCAAACAATATTTGCCTAGTAGACATCGTTATTATCCCAAGTGCATTAGCTCTATCAAGACAAATCCAGAATTTTTACGAGCTTATCAAGGACTTAAATACATTTACTCTCCTACTGAGAATGAAATGTATTCTGGGGTTAATTTACATCCAGGGTATCGTATTGACGATTATAGGAATCCTGTGTGTGCGGCACTCGGTGTGAGTTACAGATTCAAAGCACAAAAAATATTGCTTTTTTGCTGCGATAGTGTGTTTAATTATGAAAAACCAACTGCTTTACAATTAGAGAATGGTTTGTGGGAATACCCTCAACACGAACTATGCAGGAAAATTATTGACGCCAATTGTTATTGGTTAAAAACACAAAAAATAGAAATAGCAGATCATTCTAGCGGGGGAAAGTATGATAATGCCTCATATATAAAAAACGAAGATGACATAGTGGAGTATTTCGAAAATGAGTAAGAGACCTATTTTCTCACTAGATGACTTTAAAAAATGGATGGAAGATCAAGACGACGAAAAACTCCGTATGGAGACCGAACAAGAAGTCGGCTCAGAAGTCCAATCTAAAATTAATCTCAAAAAATTGATGAATAGAATTGAAGCCGAAGAAGGTAATGAAGAAGAATTGTCTAAGGAATTCATTGATGATGGCGGCACAGTTTTAGAATCTATCGACAACAAGTTTCTCATTGAAGTGTCGTCTGGCAGTTTTTATTTGCATCGCAAATATGTTGAAGCTAAGGATTGCTAAATTTTCTCAACATGGTTTGTTGGGGTTTTTCGATAGATTTAATCAAAGGCTCTCGTTGTTTTTCTTTATCAGAAACGACGGATTTTAGATTCATATTGAACATGGGATTAGCTAGCATAGGCAATCCATTATATCCTCTAGTCCGCAATGATGTTTTGAGTTCGGTGTAATCACTTGCTGATTCCATCCACGGTTCCCATAGCATTCTATCTTCATATATTTGTCTAGATATATCTTCTGCGAATTCTTGCGGCAGACCTAATTTATGGACATCTTTGAGTCGCATGGCAGGATGATTATCCCCCTTAACAATTGCCAGGACTTTAATGCCATTTTTGCTTCTCATTGCTAAATAAATATAAATTCTATTCATAATTGAACTCTTTTAGATTCTGCGGCTGCTGCCTTGCAAATTAATTCGAGGACGTATTCAAGCACAATTTTGCTCTGTTCGTCCATTGTTCCGAATTGTTCGAAAAAGGCATTTAATGTATCCGCTCCTAATTGGGCATTGTCTAACTCTGATGGTTTCATGGTAGCTTCTTATACTGAATATTTAAAAATAAAAGACAAGTATTGCATTAGATATTTTGGTTTATTTGATGAATTTATTGTGCAATTACTTTATTTGCGAGAAGCAATAGAACAAGAGTTGCCCGGTCTAGAGTTATATATTGCCTGTCGAGATATTTTTTACAGTCAAATTGCAGCCCCCAGATTAATCGCCGCATCCGATTACAATAAAAATAATTATGCCTACAACAGAGAAACCCTGTTCAATAATGTTACACATCCTATCTTAGATATCATAGAAGAATCTGATTTAAAATTAAATCATTTGAAAGCCAAACCACCAAAAACATCTACATCTCTTTGTGTCATATTGCCTAAAGGAATAGGAGCCATTCAATCAATGACCCAGAATGAAATTGATAAAGCACGACAAATGGCTACACACAAAGGATTTGATGTTGAAATCAATGGAAATATTGAAAATGCTGGTTGGGTTATCGGCGTTGAATGTCTCAAATTATATCAAGCAGCAGTAGCTGGAATAAAAATAACATTAGTGCCAAGCGGGTTTGGAACAAAATTTTTCCAAAAAGTGTTTCCATATGGCGAAATATTCTCTTGAGAGCATAGATAAAATTGAGATCACAAAAGAACACTTTTAAAAGGACTCAAATAAAATGAGTACATTTCGAGTAGACCTAAGTCAAACAGGTTCGAAAATGGGCAATTTAGACGTTAGCATGAC
>Ga0315294_10006714_pt1 | contig 12626 bp, 4 predicted proteins | sample YL17G13_40_MG_FD_203626 | JGI IMG/M metagenome (GOLD analysis project Ga0315294, IMG submission 203626) | Sediment microbial communities from Yellowstone Lake, YNP, Wyoming, USA - YL17G13_40 | ecosystem: Environmental > Aquatic > Freshwater > Lake > Sediment | place: USA: Wyoming | collected...
TATCAATAAACATAACCGATGCAAAAGTAATTTATCAAGGAATAATAGATCCTAATTTTTCAGACACTTTTAATGCTTCTGCAAATCCTAATGGAAGAGCTTGGATTGCAGACCCTAACGCGGCAAAAGTTTTTTTACCAGCTACAATAAGATTTGGAGGTGAATTTCAGGCAAATACTACGGTAAACAATATTAATAGATTTTATGATGAAAATTCAGACACTTACGATAGAAGTAGGGGAGCAATAAAAAAAATGTTTATTGAAGGAAGAAATCAATATGTTTTCCAAGAGTTTGATGTTGGCGTGGTTACAATATTAACCCAAATAGTTAGAGATACCGCTGGTAATCCATTGTCTGCCGAAAGCGATAGATTGCTTAATAAAATAGTATATCCATATATCGGACAATACGGAATAGGTAATGTCCCTGAAAGTTTTGCTTATGGCAAAAGGGCTAAGTATTTTGTAGATAATAACAAAGGTGTAGTTTGTAGACTAAGCACAGATGGTATCACTCCTTTGTCAATATTATACAAAGCAAATTCATTTTTTGTTGCAAAAACCTCTGGATTTAATGATAATTTAAATGCAACTAATTTAGCAAATTCAACTCCGACTATATATGGAGCTTTTGATGCTTCTACCAATAAGTACATTATATCAATGTCTGAAATTGATAGAGAAGATTTTTCGCAAGAACCGTATACATTGTCTTTTTTAGAATCAAGAGATTCTACAGAAGGTTTTGAATGTTTTCTTTCTTTTCATCCTGAAAATATGGGAGCAATAAACAACCTGTTTTTTACATTTTTAGACGCAAATATTTGGACGCATAACAACCCTACTTATTGTAATTTTTATAACAATCAATATGGCTCTTCAATAAACGCTGTTTTTAATGACAGTGCTTTAGATAAAAAAACCTATTTAGCTATAATGCAAACAGGCAATACAGTTTGGTATTGCCCATCAATAACATCGCAATTAAGTTCTTATGGCTCAACTCCTCAACAAACATCATTAAATGCGGCAAGGTTTAAGCTTTTAGAGGGGCAATACAATTCAGCTATTTTAAGAGATGCAAATAGCGCAGGAGGTATAATAAATGGAGACACAATGAAAGGGAACTATATAACAGTTAAATTTCAAATTGATAGTGCGTCTAATTTTTATTATATTAATACGGTATCTTTGAAGTATATTAATTCACCTTTAAATACAAGATAAGTGGGATTGCCAATAACACTACAACCGCCATACATATTAATTGAGCCGGGTGAAAGCACTCAAGGAAGCATTGCTGTAAATAGTATTGGTCAATTTGGTGTTGTATTTCAAATAAATGCCTCTACTACAATATGTGCAGAGGGGGATACGATTTTTTATATAGTTGAAAACCAAGCAGCTATTCAAAAAGACGGTACTGGTGCTATTTATTTTTCAATAGACGAAAGCAAAATAATATTTGTAGAAACTGCTCCATAATAATAAATTTATAAAAAATGGAAGAATTGGTAGAAAAAAAACAATCGGATTTAAGAATAGATGAACTCGAAGCTACTATGCTTAATAATTTTTCTATGATAAATTGTCCATTAGTTCATAGATTTACAGAGGGGTTGTATGTAAGAGAAATATTTATGCCTGCTGGTTCTTTAATAACAAGCAAGATACATAAAACGCAACATCAGTTTTTTATATTAAAAGGAGCAGTATCGGTATGGAATAATGATGGAGAAGAAGTTTATTTAGAAGCTCCATATATCGGAACTACAGAACCGGGAACAAGAAGAATTTTGTATATTTGGGAAGATTGCATTTGGGCTACATCGCATCCTAATCCAAATAATGAAACAGTAGAAGAAATAGAGGAAAGGATTATAGAAAAATACGATAATCCATTGTTGTCTGAAGAATTAAAACAAAAATTAAAAGAAATAAATTCATCAAATAGTAAAACTATATCATTATGAGTTATGTAATGGGAGGCATATCACTTGGTATGGGCGCTGCACAAATGATAGTAGGTGCTGCACAAAAAAAGAAGGCCGAAAGAGAAAAAGCAGCGGCAGAGGCTAGTAGACCTCAATTTGCAGGAAGCCCAGAGTTAGATAAGCTTTATCAACAAGAACAAACAGCAGCTATGACCCCGGCTCAACAAACAGCTCAATACAAATTGGGTGAACAGCAAACTCAACGAAATATGGCAACAGGTCTTGGAGCAGCATCATCCGCGGGAACATTAGGTCAAGGTATGGTATCTAAATTAGTTCAAGGAACTAACGATGCTTCTATGAAAAATTTGGTCGCTTCTCAAAACCTAAAAGAACAAAGAATGGGAAGATTGGGCGGAATAGTAGGTCAAAAAGCAGCAGAAGGAAGATTTAAATTTCAAACTAATCAAATGCAACCTTTTGAAATGAAATATTCGGATGCAATTGCTAAAGGACAAGCAGGATCTTCAACTATGCAATCGGGATTTCAAAATGCTATTGGAGCATTAGGTAGTATAGGCACAGGACTAGCAAGTAAAGGCACAGGGACTAAAACAGGTAAAGGAGGATCAGGAAGCGGTATGCCAGATAGCGATCCTAATGCAAGCGCGAATAGTTAATAATATTAAAACAAGTGAATTATGCAACAAGTACCAGCCAGTTTTTATGGAGGCATGGATTTTAAAATAGATACATCTGCTTATACTAATTTCATGCTAAAAAGGCAAGCTCAAAAAGAAGCTAAAGAAGCGGCATTGGATAAATACTATAAGGGGTTAGTTACTAACGCTACCGAAAAAGGTATGCGAGAAGCAGAAATGCCTGCATTTCAACAATCATTAACTAACTATAAAACTTTTTATACTCAAAATGCTAGTAAAATAGCTAGTGGAAATTATCCCGAATTAGCATTAGAAGCAGAAAAATTATCTAGAATACCATTTGAAATAAATGCAACAAGTCAAGCAGGTTTTGCAAGAGATAAAAATGTTGCTGTAATTAGAGGTTCTAATCCTGATATTGCTAAAAGATGGACACAATCAACATGGGATGCTTATAATAAATCTACGAAACCAGCTTATATTGTAGACCAAAATACAGGTGCAGCAGTTAATAATCCTGATTATGTTGATTTTGATGCTATGTCAATTCAATTAAATCCAAAAGAAGTTGATTTATCTAAACAATGGGAAGATGCAACAAAAGATATAGAAAGAGTAGAAACAACTTCAGATGAGGCAGATGATATAGACCCTAAGTACACAATAAAAAGAACAGTAAAAACCACCCCAACAATAAAAGGATTAGAAACAGCAGCAACAAAAGCAGCTTATCAATGGAACGATGAAACAGAATATACTTTTAGTAAAGACAAAACATTTGCTCAATTCAAATTAGATTCACCCGAAAAGTTTAATCAATTATTAGCTTCTTATCAAAAAGTTTATCCGGGAAAAACAATAGAAAACGATAAAGATTTGTATATTGCCACTGCTATTAGTATGGCAGATAAAGAAGAAATAAAACCAACAGTAAGACTTAGGGATGATGTTAAATGGAGCGCTTACAATAGAGCGGCGAATTTAAAAGCATCAAAAGAATTATCGGCATACAATCATTCTTTTTCTAATGCGCCTCAAATTCAAAGTGATAACAACGTAAGGACATATTTTGAGGATATACCAGACGGAACTTATACAACAACAAATGGATCTAAGGTTACAAAAAAAGGCGATAGATGGGTAGATGCAAGCGGCAAAGCGGTAACAACAACAGGTGGTAATACAATAAAAATTGATAAGGCAAATGTGCCAACCCAGTTTGCAAAAAATGCACAAGGAAAAGCACAATTGGTAGTAGATTATATAGATTTGCATGTTAATAACGGAGTAGTATCAGGCGGTTATAATGAATTTACAAATTTAGTACCAAGAAAAGTAGCTGTAGGCGAAGCGTTAAAAGGAACTAAACAAAAACCAGCCCCACAACAAATGGGAGCGCCAACACCAGTAACAAATGATTTAGGATTTTAATAAAAATATTAAATGACAAACGACCAAACAATTCAACAACCCGAAGTAGTAGAAGCGCCAGTTAATATAGAAACAGTTACCGAGGTAACGATAGATCCTATATATAGACATAAAGACGGCAGGATATTTACCAAGAAGCAGTTGATAGCTAAAATGGGATTAACAGAGGACAGAATTAAAGATGGTCTTAATAAGGGTATGATTACCCAAGTGGGTGATACTGATGACCCAGAACAACAATTTAAACACAAAGACGGTAGAGTTTTTTCAATGAAGGACTTTGCCGGTATGGGCGTAGACAAAGACAGACTTGCCACCGGTATAGAAAAAGGCATGATAGTACCCATTGAAAAAAAAAGCCAAGTCGTTACTACGCCGCCGCCATTGGAAACGCAGCAGCCAAAGCCAGAAGTTTCTTCAACTGGTGTCGCGGTTGGCGAATCAGTATCTACCACACCTCCTCCGGCAGAAGCTGAAGTTGCTGTTACTACGGAAGTAGTTCAAGCCCCACCACCACCAGTAGTAGAAGAAGTAAAAACTGATTTTAGCGTAGCTCCATTGGAGAAAACAAAAGAAGCAGTACAGTTGCAAGCTCCTTTGCAAGCACAACAATCTAACCTTATAGTTAAAAATGACGAAGGGCAAGATCAACCTGCAATAATAACAAACCCTAACGAGCCTGTACCATCGGTAGAGGAATCAACTAAATTTTGGGATAGTCGCGGAGTAAAGAAAACTCCTGATATAAATATTTTTGACAACGCTAGCCAATACGAAAAACTTAAAACTGCAAAGAAAAAAGTAGTCTTAAACGATGGCGGAATCCCAGATTTAGGCGGTGGTGCTTATGAGGCAGAAGTAGATGATGAAGAAGCAACAAAAAGAGCAAAAGAAATAAAACAAGAGGGATTATCTAAAAAAATAGATTACGATGCAGTTGCTACAATAGGGAAACAGGTCAATGAATACTATCAAGACCCGGTAATGAACAAGCAAGTAAAGCAGGAGTTGAGCGAAATGTATTTGTCCGGAGATTTGGATTCATTTAATCGCCGCGCGTCAGAAATTACATTTCTCAATCAATTAGTAAGAGGACTTGGAGGGCATTTTAACGCAGACGAAACAATAAGGATAACAAACAATTTAGTATCTCCTTATTATGATTTGTTTAAATCTACATTAAAAGAATCGCCAGACGGAGTAGTACAAATAATTCAAGGGGTTGGCGGAAATAAAATTCCAATTATTCAGTCGGTTTATAATAATTTAAAATCGCAATTAGAGTTTAACAATATAGAAAACAAAGAAGAAATACTAGACAATTTTAGAAAAATGGTGTCTAGAGATTTTGCCAATCAGGCAATAAATCATCCAGAATATATAGAGGTAGACCCATTAGCAAATTCTGGATTAGATGAAAATCAAATAATAGGATTCAATTACACTTCAGCAGTAGCTCCAGAAGAACTAGGGAAATATAGAGCAGCGCTTATTCCAGATTCCGATATAGGAGACAACTGGAAAGCAAAAACAGCAAAGCAACAAGCGTTAAAAGCATTAACTCAAATAGGTATCAATGTTGTAGCTCCTACCGTAAACGAGAAATTAAAAAATGAAATAGGCGAATATAATGACGTAGTAACGGCTTTTAATAAGAACTATTATTTTGACGCAACTCCGGATTTTGTAAATGAAATGATAGGGTATTTGGGTGAAAGAGAAAAAAGAATAAACAGGCTTTCCAGTATGTCTAGTAGATTCGATAGAGATTTAACTAATCTTAATGATGATTCTAAATACGGATATGCTAATTACTATGAAAGACAAGGTTTGCTTCAAGAATTGACCGAACAAAGACATGGCGCTATAGCACAACCGTTATTGCAACTTGGGCGTTCTGTTTATAATACTGGAGCTACATTAGTTGATTTAATAAAAAGACCGTTTTTATCAGATAAAGAAAACGAAGTAAATTTAGCAACGTTATTAGGTACTAACATAGTGCTAGATAATGAGCTAAAGGTAGCGCAAAGAAATCAAATGGAGAAAGTGCCATACGTTATGACACCGACATTCCAATCTTCCTATGATGACATTATGAATAATAAGTCATTATCTGATGAAGATAAGCAAAACAAAGTGTATGATCTTATTGTAAGCGACCCCAACGGAATACAAGCAGATGTAAAAGGAAAAGAAAGCAACCTTACTCTATCGTCTTTGTGGTACGGTATGACTAATTTGGCTGCTGATTTAGCGCCATATTTACTTGTTGAAGCAATGACTGGAGGTACAGCAACAGGAGGCGTAGCTCCGACCGTAATGAAGAAGTTTAGTAGTTCATTTATTGCGGCATTTACAACAGGGTTTCATCAATCATACATTGATGCTATTAGCCGCGGAAGTAAAAATCCATATCAAGATGCAATGAGAGCTACGGCGATTAGTTCGTTAGCTATGGCTGGAGCTGGAACTCCAAGCATAATGAAGAATATCATTGGCACTAAATCTGTTATCGGTAAGATGGTAAACAAGATGACAGACAAAGAGATAAACGCAGTTTTAAGAAAACAACCTCCGGCGCTATTAGCATTTAGAAAAGCATACGATATTACAGGTAAGGTAGCAGGAGCTACAAAAGAAGGTTTTAAAGGCGGGGTAAAAATGGTAACATTGACTACAGCAGCCGCAGCAATAAATGACCAAATGTACGGTGATGTAAGAGACATTGAAGAATATATAGACGGAGGCAAACTGGAAGTTTTGAAGTTTACCTTGTTCGGCGGTATCACTGGAGGTATAGCGCGTGGCTTTAAAGAAAAATATGGTGATTTAACTAAATCTACTTTATACGAAGCTGCTGCAAATCCAAAGAAATTCCTAGAAGCGTTAGAGATTAAAATAAAAAACAACGAATTAAGCAAGGAAGATGCAGACCAAATAAGAAACAATATAGAACAAGCCAGCAAGATTTACAAATCAACATATTTTGGATTCACTCCACAAAAAATGGATGCAAAGGCACAAAAAGAACAATACGATGCGTTAATTAAACAAGGAGTTAGCCCAGAAGCTGCAACAAAAGCAGTTGCGGAGCTGGTTCAAAAGAAAGCACAAGAACAACCGCTAGACGATGCAGGGAAAAGAAACCTTTTGTTCTTGAAAATGCAAGAAGCTGATTTAGAAAAAACATTAAAAGATAATTTACCAGAAGCACAAACAAAAAAATTAACCAACCGCCTTTTAAATATAAAAGAACAAATAAATGATTTACGCAATGGTATAGAAGCTCCTGAAAGAGAACAAACTACCATAGATGTATTAATAAGGGGAGAGGTAATTCCGGGAGACATAATTAAAAACAAAACAGGTGGCGTAGCCAAGGTAGTCAAAGTAAACGAAAACAAATCAGTATTAGTAGAAAACCTTAATACTGGAGAGAAATTCTTATGGAAGCCAGAAGATATAGAAACTGAAATAATAGAACCTCCGCGCGAAGTAAAACCAATCCCTGTGCTTGGGCCGCCAAAGCCACCTGAGCCAGTTGTTGAAAAACAAACTCAAAAACAGAAAGCTCCAGAGCCAGATAGTGATATTATGGTTAGCGATGTAATAGATAAGGGCGGAAGCTATAATGGCAAAAGAGGAATATTTTATTTAGAGGATCAAACTGTTGTGTTTAAAGAAGAAGGAACAGGCAAGGAGTATGACCTTGGCTACATAAACGATATAAAAGACACGCCAATAAATCAATATGGTATTAAGCATGAAGAATCAGTTGTAAGTGCCAATGAAGATGGAACATTTACTATAAGAGGGAAAGTTTTAAGAAATGGATATTCAGACCCAACACAAGCGGTAGTTAAAGATACCGAAGGAAATATAGTAAGCGTTACTCTCGATATGCCTAATGGGCAAAAAAGAACATTCAAGGGAAACGTGGCGGAAGATATCGCATATCAAATTCATTTAAAAGAAATAACCAAAGACAATGCAACAACCACAGAGTTTGAAGAGTTCATCAATGAGCCAGACACCAAACAGCAGATTGACAATGCAACAGTTCCAGCAACTACCGAGACAAGTACAGTTACAACTAATGAGCCAGTTCAACGAGAGACGCTCCAACCAACAGCCGCAGAGCCAGCAACCACCAGTACAACAATAGAAGGAGTAGAGCGCGAGGTTATTGTAAAAAGAATGAAGCCATTTACAGACAAAATGGTTGAAATAGAGCGTGAATTTCAAAATGAAGGGTACGAGATTGATACCGATTATGATAATGAAATAACAGTAACTGATAAGGATGGAGAATTGGTAGAAGCGGAAGATTTGCCAAAAAACTTGAGAGAGCGTGCTGGGCAATATGAAGCCCTTACCGCAAAGCTCGGAGAGTTTGATGAATCAGCTAGAAACCTAGCTTTAAAAGAATCAAGAGAAATTACAGAGGTAGAAGCAGAAGTGGTAACGCCAGAGAAAAAACAAATTGAATCTCCTGAAGAAAAATCAATATTAACATCAAAAACAGATTTAAAAGGAGATAAAAAACAAACGTGGATGTTAGAAGCCACTGAAAGAGAATTAGAGCAATCTAAATTAAAAAATACACCAAGAGGCGCACAGTTTTATCCTAAAAAAATATCAGATATAGAACGTGCTATAAAACAAGGTAAATATGAATCTGCTATCGAAGAAGGTAGAATGACTGCACAAGACGCAAAACAAATTATAGAGAGCGCTGGATTAGAAACGCCTAAAACTATCGAGGATTTGGTTTCTAAAAATGAGCCAACCGAAAGAGTTACAGAAACACAACAGGTAAGTACTACAAGAAATACTATAGCTCCAAAAGGAGTAAAGCAAGGAGGGTTATTCCCGGGAAATCGTACAAAACCATACGATGCTACAAAAGAATACCCAGAACTAACTAAATACAATGATGAAAATTTAAATACAGCAAGCGCCGCTGACATGTGGAATCTGTTGCAAATGTCTTACCCAAAAGAATATGGTTTTTCAGTATCTAGAAACGCCATGTTAGATGAATTTAGTAAAAGAGGAAAGCAAATATTTGAAGAGCTTGGATTACCGACAGATGGAGATGCTTTATATAAAAATAATTACACCGATAGCGTAGTAAAACTATCAGAACAATTAGACGAATTTGGATCTGGAAATGAATGGGCTTATGTTGCTCAAGATTGGAATCCTATTTTTGATTACAAAAAAGAAATAGAATTAAAGCAAAAAGAATTAGCTAATCTTGAAAAAGAAAGAGAAGGTCTTAAATCTAAAGATAAAAACAAAAAAAGGTCTTTAGATTATCATATTAAAGACACACAAGAAGAAATAGAATTACTAAAAGAAAACGCAGAAAAAAATACTAAAAAAACAACAGAAGCTCAAAGAGTATTTACAGCTGCGGAATTAAAAGAAAACCCAGATGTTCTTAAAGAAGATCCGGACAATAATACAATTGGTTATCCAGATAGTTTTGTAAAAATGGGTACTAATGTAGCAACACTTAAAGGAGAAGGATTTGGAGAAGCTAAAGTTGGCGATGTAATTACTTTTTCAGGAAAAGAATATGTAGTAAAAAGTATAGAAGCCAGCAAAAAAGACCCTAACAAAGCTCGCGTTACTTTATTGAGAGTAGACAAAGACGGAAAAATCCTTCGCGAAAAAGATTTAAGCAAAAAAGAGCAGAAGGAACTTATGGCTACTGAAGAAGAGCCAGCTGAAATAGAAGCCGGAAGCGAAATAGAATTTAAAACAGTAGACCAAAAAACAACTAAAGGTATTAAAATAGAAATACCGGGGATGGAAGCAATTGATACTATTTTAGTGCAAGACGGAATGGTCTATGAGGTATATGAATTAGCGACAGGCATGAAGCTAGGCGATACCGAAAGCGCTATGTCTCCAGCAGACGCAGTAAAAACAATAGCAGATAAAATGCCAAAAGGTATAGCTGAAAAGATTTTACAAAAGCTATACGAATCTGAAGAAACAGGCAGATATAGTATTGCAGGAGAGAAAAAAGGCGTTTCTATAACAAACGAAAGTCCAGCATACAATGTTTATAAACAACAAAAAATAGCCGAAGCGGAAAACAGACCATTTGCTAGTGATGAAAATACAAGAAACGAGCTTTTAAAAATGGCTGTTCAAGCCAGAGCTGATGGGTATGCCGATGCAGCAAGCATGATTGAAAGCATGGCTAATCAAAGAGCCGGCACTGCGGCAGCTCCATTTACAGTAGAGCAGGCTAAAGAAACACTTAATAAGTTCAGAGTAAAAAGAGATTTAGCGTATCGCAAAACCGAAAATATTCCATTTCCTAAATCCGAAATAGAAGAAAGAGATCCTAGTGAGCAGGGATTAGTAAATGCAATTCAAAGAGGATATACAAGAGACAGATGGAATAATTTGCCCGATGAAATTAAAAATGCTGCACTTGAAGCATGGAAAAAAGAAAGCGCTATTTATAACAAATACGGTTACTATCCAAGTTCGTTCAAAGGTGGCGAAAACTTCTTTGGAGTAATGCTTACTCTAGGTAGATACATTGGAGCAACATTATCAAAAGACCCAGCTAAACGCGAGGGTAAAGTTCAAGAGGACTTGCGAGTAATGAAAGAAAACTTTAAGCGTATAGATGAAATCTATAAAGAAGAAGGATTCGATGTGCTTAAAGCCGAAGAAGGACAAACTCCTAAGCCATTAACAGTAACAGAAACTCCATTACCTGATGGAGCTAGAGCTGCATTTGATAGAATTAAGAATAGACAACAGCAAAATGCGGAAACAGAACCAGCAGAACTATTAACGGATGCAGATAGCATTAACAATGCGAATGACTTAATAAAAAACGATAAAATAGAAGGAGGACTACTCAATGATCAACAATCATTAGAATTGCAAAAAGAAATAGAATCTAATTATAGTGATTCAGGGCTGCAAATGTTTGGGCAAAATAATAGAGATATTAGACAGAATCTGTTTAATTATGATAACCCATTAGCCGAAAAAGACGTAAACGGAGTTAATTTAAGGATAGCAGAAGGTTTAATTGAAGGAGAAGAATACTCTGGTAAAAGGAGAAAAACTTATTTATTATATGCAGACGGCAAAATAGTAGGAAAGTTTTATTCTGTAAGCGATATAAAAAAAGTAGTAAAAATTATAGAAGATAATTTAATAAAAAAAATAGGTCAAGAAAAAACAAAAACAGTTGAACAACTAAGAGCAGAAGAACAAGCTAAGCTTGACGAAGCAATACCAAACGCAGAACAATATAGAGTAGACGGAAAAGTAGATAGAAGCAAACTTACTAATAAAAAAGACATAGAAGCCTTTGATAAAATCTACAATGAGTACGATATACTAATTACGCCTTTATTAAAGGAAGCAGAAGCTACAACACCAGAAGTAGAAATGGTTACCGTATCTGGCAATGTAGTTAATTTCCCTACGAATGAAATAAAAACAAACACAGAAGAATACCAAGGTAGAAAAACTTTATTTTCGGAAAGAAGCGCTAAAAATGTAGCGGAGAATTTTGATATAAACAAGTTTGACCCTATTGTTATATACAAGCACCCAGACGGAAATACTTATGTATTAAGTGGGCATAGTAGATTGGAAGGAATGAAGAGAAGAGGTGAGCCTACAATACCTGCAAGAGTATTTGAAGGAACTCCAGAACAAGCAAAAGATTTCGCTTTAAAAAGTAACAAGCTTGGCTCACTTCAAACTGATATAGAAAACGCTGCGTATTATAGAAATCAATTACAAAGCGGAAAGAGCTACAACGCTATCATGGCTGAGGCAAAAGAAAATGAGCAAGCTGGTAGCGCAAAAAAAATAGTAAGCTATGCTTACTTGAATCCAAACGGAAAGACGATTGCCGCCATGGAATCGCTGCAAGGATCGGAAGGAGATAGCGCAAGCAACCTTTCTGCTATCGCTTCAAAAATAGGAGATATTAGAGCGAAAAATGAGCATTTAACTGATGCTCACGAAAACGAGCTGTTTGATTATATGGTAGCGGATAAAAATAATATCCCTACTGATAAAGAATTGCAAGACCCGAATAGCCAAATAAATAGAAGTATAGCAGCTACGCGTTTTAATGCAGAAGAGCCTTTAAACTTAAATAAGTTTACAAATAAATCTCCAGAAAGAACGCTTTGGGAAAAAGAAAAAAGAGATTTAGAGGAGCAAATTTCTTCTTACAAAAAAGAGGTAAACGCAAACAAGACAACTGGATGGAGTGGATTAAAAGAAAGAGCAATAGCATCTTTAGCTACAAACAAAAGCAAAGAAGCGATAGATAGAGCATTAGAAGATTTTAATAACGATAAAAACGGAATTAAAACTCAATATGAAAAAATACTTTCTCAAAAGAAAGCAGAGCTAAAAGGACTGGAAGATAAACTAGCAAAGCATTTATTAAGAGAAAAAGATTTAATTGAAGGAGAAAGAGGACAGCAATCGTTATTTTCTTATCAAGAAACAGCGCCAAAAGATTTTGAAGATTATGTAGAAGGCGTTACCGACATGCTAAAAGAATCTCCTGAAAAAACATTGCAGCA
>Ga0315294_10006716_pt1 | contig 12623 bp, 10 predicted proteins | sample YL17G13_40_MG_FD_203626 | JGI IMG/M metagenome (GOLD analysis project Ga0315294, IMG submission 203626) | Sediment microbial communities from Yellowstone Lake, YNP, Wyoming, USA - YL17G13_40 | ecosystem: Environmental > Aquatic > Freshwater > Lake > Sediment | place: USA: Wyoming | collected...
GGTTCGAGTTCAAGGGCACGCCCAACACGCGCGTCGTGGTCATGGACGGCCGCATGTACCTGAAGCGGTCGCCCAAGCCGTACGACGTCATCATGCTGGACGCCTATGCCGCAGACCGCATCCCGTTTCACCTGACGACGCTGGAGTTCATCCAGTTGGTGAAGTCGCGCCTCAAGCCCGGCGGCGTGGCCGTGTCGAACCTGTGGGAACGCGCCCTGAACCGCTTCTATCACGCGGAACTGCGGACGTTCCAGGTCGCCTTTCCGCAGTGCTACCTGTGCGAGTCGGGCGACTCGGGCAACATCGTCGTCTTCGGGTCGCTCGCGCCCGAGCAGGCGCTGAAGGCGGATTGGGCCAGGCGGGCCGCGGATCTCGGCGCCGGCAAGGATTTCGGCTTCAGCCTGGCGGAACTCGTGACCCAGGAATACCAACACCTTACGCCGCAGAAGATCAGCGAGAAGCCCCTCACGGACAACATGGCCCCGGTGGATACCCTCCGCCGCGAGCATCCCAAACACTTCGAGGAGGGCCAGTCCTGATGGCGCTGCGACTGGGGCTCCTGGCGACCGTTTTCGTGGCGGGCGCGGCCCTGATGAGCCTGGAGATGGCCTCGTTCAGGCTCGTCGAGCCGGAACTGGGCAGCGACATCGTCGTCTGGGGCAGCCTCATCAGCGTGTTCCTGGGCGGCTTGGCCATCGGGGCGGTCGTGGGCGGACGCTGGGCCGACGTGCGGCCGAACCTGGCGAAACTCGGCCTCGTCCTGGCCGCCGCGGGCGCCGTCTCCGGCCTCATCGTCCTGAAACTCCCGTTCCTGGGCGACCGCACGCCGGCCGAGTGGGTGCTGGAGTGGGCGTTCCCCGGCGAAGCGCCGCCCCTGCCCTCCGAGTGGGGCGCCGGTAGCGGCGATACCCTGATGGTCTATCATCCGCCCGACATGCGCTGGGCCGCGCTCGCGGCGGGGACGTTCCTGTTCGGCCTGCCCGCGCTCCTCTTGGGCATGGTTACCCCGTATGCCGCGCGCCTGTTCGTCCGCGAGTTGCCCCACATGGGCGCCGGCATCGGGCAGTTGTACGGCGTCTCGACCGTCGGCTCGATCGTCGGAACGCTGGGAACGGCCTTTTACCTGATCTCGATGATGGGAACGCGGTGGCTGCTGTCGCTGAACGGGCTGGTGCTGCTGGGGCTGGGCCTGGCCCTGATCATCGCCCACCGCCTGCGGCGGCGCGCCGCGCCCGAGGCGCCCGTTTAGCCGTCGCCGGTACGGCGACGCGAACGTCGGCACCGTGCCCGACAACGACCGTCGCCGTCCCGGCGACGGCTAAACGTGCGGGGGCGGCGGCCGCTTGGGGGCCGAAAGGGTATGGCTATGCACGAGCACTGGCCCTCAACCAGCGCCGACCAGGTGCGCGAGCGCTACGACGCCGCGCGCCAGGCCTACGCCGCGCTCGGCGTGGATGCCGACGCCGCCGTCGCCCAGGCCCTGGCCGTGCCCCTCTCGCTCCACTCGTGGCAGGCGGACGACGTGGCAGGCCTGGAGGCCCCGGCCGGGGCCGTCGCGGGCGGCGGGCTCCTGGCCACCGGCAACTATCCCGGCCGCGCCCGCTCGGGCGATGAAATCCGCCAGGACCTCCAGGCGGTCCTCGCCCTTGCGCCGGGCGCCCACCGCGTCAACGTCCACGCCTTCTACGCCGAGACGGAAGGCAAGCCCGTGGATCGCGACGCCCTCGAGCCCCGGCACTACGCCCGCTGGATTTCCTGGGCCGGGCAGAAACACCTCGGCCTGGACTTCAATCCCACGTACTTTTCGCACCCGAAGGCCGCCGGCGGCCGGACGCTCTCGAGCGCCGACGCAGAGGTCCGCGCCTTCTGGGTCCGCCACGGCATCGCCTCGCGGCGGATCGCCGAGGCCATCGCCCGCCAGTTGGGGTCGCCCTGCGTCAACAACCACTGGATTCCCGACGGGGCGAAGGACTCGCCGGCCGACCGCTGGGGGCCGCGGCGGCGACTGAAGGCGTCGCTGGACGAGATCTTCTCCGAGGACCTGGGCATCGACCGGCGGCTGTGCGTGGATGCGGTCGAGGGCAAACTCTTCGGCCTCGGCAGCGAGGACTACGTCGTCGGCTCCAACGACTTCTACGCGGCCTACGCCCTCTCGAAGGGCCTCGTGCTGACGCTCGACATGGGCCACTTCCACCCCACCGAGACGATCCACGACAAACTCCCGGCCCTCCTGGAGTTCCACAAGCGGCTCCTGCTGCACCTCAGCCGGGGCATCCGCTGGGACTCCGACCACGTGGCCGTCTTCAGCGACGACCTGCGGGCGGTGTTCCTGGAACTGGCCCGCGGCGGGGCGATGGGCCGCGCGTTCGTGGCATTGGATTATTTTGATGCCAGCATTAACCGTATCGCGGCGTACGTCCTGGGGTCGCGGGCCGCCCGCAAGGCCATCCTCTACGGCCTGCTGGACCCGTCGGAGCGGCTGCGGGACCTGGAGGCCGCCGGCCGCGGCGCCCAGAAACTCGCCCTCATGGAGGAAATGAAAACCATGCCCTTCGGGGCCGTCTGGGATAAACTGTGCCTCCAGGCCGGCGCCCCGGTCGGGTGCGCCTGGATACGCGAGGTCGAAACTTACGAGCGCGAGGTGCTGTCGAAACGCGTTTAGCCGCCCATCCCTTCGGCTTCGCTCAGGGCAGGCTTGATGGGCGCGTGTTCAAACGGCGCAAGTGCGTGTGGGCAAACAGGTTATGAAAGGATTGGGGCGCAATGTCGGTCATCGAAGACTTAAGAGATATGGGCAAGTTGATGGTCGAACGGGGCCTCGTGGCGGGCCCCGGCGGCAACACCAGCGGCCGCGATGGGGGCCGCATGGTCTGCTCTCCCAGCGGCTACGACGTCGACCGCATCGCCGACAACGAATGGTCGGTCGTCGACATGGAGACGGGCAAGCACCTTTCCGGCCCGCGGCCCACCTCCGAATGGGAGATGCACCTTCGCATCCTCAAGGCGAGGCCGAACGCCAACTACGTCTGCCACGCCCATCCGCCCATTACCACGGGCCTCATCTCGGGCGGCATGGAAATCCTGCCCTGGACGCCCGACTTCGTCGCCTACGTCGACCTGGTCTACTACCTTCCCTTCGTGAAGCCCTCCAGCACGGAACTGGCGATGCGCGTCGAGGAAGGCGTGCGGGCCGGCAACAACGCCGTCGCCCTGCGCAACCACGGCGTCGTCACCTGGGGCGCCACCTGGCGGCAGGCGCTCTCGAAGATGATCATCATCGAGGACACCGCCAAGACCCAGATGGCCGCCCTCATCGCCGGCAAGCCCCAGCCGCTGAACCGGGCCGAGGTGGACCACGTGCGCGGCATGGAGGTCGAGGCCTACCGCCGCAAGATCATCGAGGGGCGGTAAACAACACGGGAAAATAGGGGAAAATAGGGACGCTTCCCACTTTCCCCATTTTTCGGCAGAAAAATGGGGAAAGTGGGAAGCGTCCCTATTTTCCCTATTTTCCCGTGAATGACGCACCCCGCCTGCCCGCCGGCCGGCAGGCGGGCGTGGCTGGAGCACCTGCCGCCATCATCCGCCTGACGCAACAATGGCCAGGATGACGGGGAGCGACCCGGGCGGAAGCGGCCCGAAGGCCGGGGCCGCGGCCTTCGCCGCCGGCGCAGCCGGCGTGCTCGCCGCAGGGGCTGCCGGAGCGGCCGGAGCGGTCGCCTGGGCGACCGCAGCGCCGCCGCCCGGACTCCATCGGCCGACCATGAGGCCCCCCAGGACCATGCGGCCGCCCGGCAGGGCGCCGGCCTCCTGCGAGGGGCAGATAATGATGGCCGCCGGACCCTTGGCGGGCTCCAGGCGCATGCACACCCAGCCCGAGGCATCGGCCCTCTCGCCTCCCTTGCCGATGACGACGGCCGCCTGCCCGCCGGGGGGAAGCCTGCCCACGCGCAGCCAGATGGACTCCACCATCGGGGCCGCCTCGAAGCGGAACGGCCGTTCCTGGTCCTTCTCAATGTCCGCGCCGGTCAGCGTGAGCACGGTCTTGGTATCTGTGCCGACCAGGCCCTCCCTCACGCGAACTTCACTCTTATAGATGGGCTTGCAGCGGAAGGAGATCAGCGTCTTCTCGCGGACAACCAGCGCCTGGGCCAGGCACTCCTCAACCGCCTTGCGGAGACCGGCGAACGCATCATCGCGCAGCGCATGGGCCAGGCGGTCCACCAGGTCCACCAGGCGCTGCCCGAACCGCTGATCATACGTGTCTTTGTACCCGCCGCAGGCCGGGCAGTCTTCTTCCCACGTCTTCGTGACCGCCCGGCCGTAGGCCCCGGCGGGCGGCTTACACGTCCCGCTCCTGGCGACCTTGCCCGACCCGCGACACGCCTGGCAGGGGACCGGCTTGGCGACGCGCAGGGCGTTCTGAACGCCGCTCGCGCTGGCCTCGACCACGATGGGGAAGGCCTTCTCGGCGAACTCGATCTTCCCGCCCATCACGTCCATCATGGGCGGCGGGGCCGCCAGGATGACCACCGGCTCCTTGCCGGCTGCCGGAGGTTTGACGACGGGCGCAGCCGGGGCGGCCGGCGGCGCAACTGCCGGAGGCAGAGCCGCGGCGAGCGGCGATGCGGCGACCCGCAGGCCGGACTCGGACTGCCCGGGCGACCTGTGCCCCGGCGCCAGAACGGCCACCGCAAGCACACACGCGAGGCAACGGAGTTTCATGCCCAGTCCCCCTTCGAGCGAGATGACTCACGGTCAGGACCTGCGGCCGGCCCCCATTCGAGGGGTTCCGGTGACATACACCTTATCTCTCCTCCCCAGCCGGCCGGGGGCCGTTTTTATGGGCAATTAAGGTGTATGTCACCGGAACTCCCCAGGGCGAAGCACCACATGGCCATCAGCATAAACGCCCAGATGCATGCCCGTGGGGCCGCTGACACTTCCTCCGAAAAACTTCTGTGTTTCAGCAGCCAGTAGCGCTCCGGCTTCCCCACGGAGAACAAAACACCCTTCAAGCCCTACGTATGGTGAGGCTGACATGCGTTGGCGCAATGCGTCCAAGCTTTTGAAATCGCTTCCATCATAGCCCGAAAGCGCTGGGTCGTAGTCTTCGCGTGTGATGTCACTCGAACCAAGACGCATGCTGCCGATGTTGGCGTGCCCCCAAATGTCTATGGCCTGTATCGTATCTCCGGGGCCGAGACGGCTGAGTATTGTGTTTGTCATTTCCGGCACGGAACCAGCAGGAACGGCCTCCCATTGCGGCAGCAGGACCCCAATCGCAGCCGCGCCCGCCGCCCAGATGGGGGTAAACAACATATCATCGTTCCCATACACTATGAAGTAGCGCTTCTGGCCGGCCGCGCCACCTCCGGTGACAGAAACCGATGGGGGCTTGGAGTTCCGGCAATTCCGGCAATTCCGGTGACATACAGCAATTCCGGTGACATACACCTTATCTCTCCTCCCCAGGTGGCCGCGGTAATAAGGGACGCTTCCCTATTTCGGCCCCTCTTTCCGGCAGAGACCCACGGTGCGGGCCGCCCGCCTGTGGCGGGGCCTCGACAACTCCAAGTTATGCTGGGCGGTCGATTAAGTCAAGCAGGAAAGACAGTTCCAAGTTTCGGGCCTGCCTGGCGGCAGGCAGGTTCCAGAGCCTGCCCGCCTGTGGCGGGTTCCAAGTGCCGTTGGATTTTGTCTGTTCCCCGGCCTGCCCGTCTGGGCGGGTTCCCGGCCCCCGAATCCCGGTACCCGGCCGTCTGTCGCCGACTGCCGTTTTGGCAGTTTCCTTGTCCCTCAGCCTGCCCGCCGCCGGCAAGCCTATGGCGGGTTCCCGCCGTTCGCCGTTGCCGTTGTAACTCCGCACTCCGCACTCCGCGCTCCGCGTTGCTTTTTCGCAACAAGTTATCCACAACGGCGTATGGCCATACGTCCATGTCGCAAACCGTCAAATTCGAGTCAAAATCGGTCAAAACGGGGTCAAAATCGGGTCAAAAAAGGTCAAAAAACGCGCGCATTTCGTCATGCCCATCTTAACATTTTGGTGGGTCACCCCCTCTGGCGCTAGCGCCAGGGCCGTTTTGGGGTGCCGCAAGGGCTTTTGGGGGGTGTATTTCGGTCAAAAAACGGCCTGTGGAAAAGTTATCCACAAAATGTGGATAACAACGGGGAACCCGCCAGAGGCGGGCAGGCCCCGCCAAAGACGCCAGGCGGGCAGGCTGGGGAACGACCGGGAATCGGGCACACCCCACTGGGCGCGCTCCCGGTTCCACAAGCCCGCCAGATTGCCAGGGAACCACGAGGTTCCGGGGCCGAATTATCGGACAGCCGCAGCACACTGTTTGCCGGGCATGCTGTCGCCCTTGGCGCAGCGCTTGCCCACAACCCCTGGGCTGAAAAAGCACCCAAGACGGAGGGGTTACGCGCGGCATCGACGTGAAACCGGCGGCCCGAACGAGTACAATACGGGCGGATGACACGATACCCGGCCATGGAAGACACCGAGCACGCGGCAGCGCCTCCCGGGCCAGTACGCCCGCCCGTACTGGGCGGCGGCGGAGGGGCCATGATTCGCTCGCTCAGGCACCGCAACTTCCGGCTCTTCTTCTTCGGCCAGGGCGTTTCGCTCATCGGCACGTGGATGCAGAGCGTGGCCATGCCGTGGCTCGTGTACACCCTGACCGGCTCGGCCATGCTGCTGGGGGTGGTGGGCTTCACGGGGCAGATCCTGACGTTCGTCATGGCGCCGGTAGCGGGCGTCATGGCCGACCGGTGGAACCGCCACCGGCTGGTCCTTTGGGCCCAGGTCCTGGCCACGGGCCAGGCCCTGGCGTTGGCGGCCCTGACGCTGACGGGGACCATCGAGGTCTGGCACATCATCGTCCTGAGCCTGTTTGCGGGGCTGGTGCGGGGCTTTGAGATACCCACGCGGCAGGCGTTCGTGGTCGAGATGCTGGAGGACCGGCGGGACCTGCCGAACGCCATCGCCCTGAACTCGTTCCTGGTGAACGGGGCGCGTCTGGTGGGCCCGTCGCTGGCCGGGGCGGTGATTGCCGTGGCCGGCGAGGGCTGGTGCTTCCTGTTGAACGGCCTGAGTTTCCTGGCGGTGATTGCGGCCCTGCTGGCGATGCGCGTCCGGCCGCGGGCCATCGAGCCGGCCGCCAACAACGTCCTGCAGGACATGAAGGAGGGCGTCCTGTACGCCGCGCGGTCGGCCCCCATCCGGTCGGTGCTGCTGCTGCTCTGCCTGGTCAGCCTGATGGGCGTGCCGTACACGGTCCTCATGCCGATCTTCGCCAAGGACATCCTCCAGGGCGACTCGTACACGATGGGGTTCCTGCTGGGGTCCGTGGGCGTGGGGGCGGTGGGCGGAGCGCTATGGCTGGCGTCGCGGAAGAACGCGGACGGCATGGGCCGCACGATTGCCCTGGCGGCGGGCGCCTTCGGGGCGGGCCTGGCGGCGTTCAGCCTGTCGCGGAGTTTGTGGCTCAGCCTGCCGCTGCTGGCGTGGACGGGCTTCGGCATGATGTTGCAGATGGCCTCCAGCAACACGCTGCTTCAGACCGTTGTCGAGGAGAACAAGCGCGGCCGCGTCATGAGTTTCTACACGATGGCCTTCATGGGGATGGGCCCGTTCGGGAGCCTGCTGGCGGGCGGCCTGGCCGAGGCGCTGGGCGCCCCGAGGACGGTGCTCTTGGGCGGCCTCGTGACGGTCGCCGCGGCCCTGGTTTTCGCCGCCCGCCTGCCGCGCATAAGAGTTCCAAGTTTCAAGTTTCAAGTTCCAGGTTCCAAGTGAACGGCCCGTTTGCGTTGCCATTTTCAACTTGGAACTTGAAACCTGGAACTTGGAACTGCCGTTAAAAAAGCGGCAAACGCCCGGCAATAACTTCCTGCGCCGGCCGTCTAACTGGACGGGTGAAATCGCTTGATTCGGGGCCTCCGCCGGACTATAGTCTCCGCTCTTTCCTGGTAATAGCAGCCGAAGTGGAGACCGAAATGTACGCCATTATTGAAGACAGCGGCACGCAATATCGCGTGGAGCAGGGCGAGACTCTCAGGATCGATCTCAGGGATGCCGCGCTGGGGACAAGCGTTACGTTCGATCGCGTTCTCCTGGTGGCCGACGAAAAGGGCGTCCGGGTGGGGAAACCCCTGGTCCAGGGCGCCAAGGTGACGGCGGAGGTCATCGGCGAGGAGCAGGGGCCGAAACTGGAGATCTTTAAACTGCGGCGCCGCAAGAGTTCCCGCCGTCATACCGGCCATCGGCAAGCGTACCTGCGGGTCCGCGTGACGACCATTGAGGCCTAGCGACTTGCCCGCGGGCTCGTCTTGACGTATAGTTAGTGTGGATGGTACGCGCCCGCGGCGGGGCCGGCGGTAAGGACCAGAACCATGGGGACGAGGCTGACCCGGACGGCGTCCGGGGTCATGGTTGCCGTGGGATGCCTGGCCCTGTGGTCGGCCCCGGCGTTTGGCGCCGCCACGGCCGCCGGGGCGAATCCCGACGCCACGAAGGCCTCGGGAGACGAAGCGGCCGCGGCCAGGATCGAGAAGCAAATCGCCAGCATCCAGGAGCGGTTGACCACCCTTCAGCAGGAGGCGCTCACCGTCAGCCTGGCCGCCATGAAGGCCCAGCAGGCGGCCCAGGGCACCGAGGACCCGAACAAGATCCGCGCCGAACTGGCCAAGGGCAACCACAAGCGCGAATACCTGGAGTACAAGGCGGCGTGCGAGAACGCGGCCCAGCAGTACCAGGCCCTCGCCGAAAAGCACCTCCGCGTCGCCGGCATGGTGAAGGCCCTGGAGCGCGACCGCGAAAAGGCCCCCGCCGAACTCCAGCCGAGATTGGACGAACTCTCAAACCGCGCCCAGGACAAGTACCGCTCGCTCCTCGAGAAGGCCGTTGACTACTACGACAAGTGCGCCAACTTCAAGAGCGCGATTCAGACTTACCAGAACCTGTACCAGTCGCTTCCCGAAGACAAGCGCGACCGCACGCTGAAAGAGAAGATCGCGGACCTTTACGAGAGGGCCGGCGACCTGCAGAACGCCGCCGCCCTTTACAAGAGCATCTTCGATTCCCTCCCCGAAAAGGAACGGTTCGCGGACAGGAACCTCTGCCAGAAACTCAGCGCCCTCTACGAGAGGGGGGGCGACCTCCGCAGCGCCATCCGCATCTACAAGAGCCTCTTCGATTCCCTCCCCGAAAAGGAACGGTTCGCGGACAGGAACCTCTGCCAGAAACTCAGCGCCCTCTACGAAAAGGCAGGCGACCTCCGCAGCGCCATCCGCATCTACGAGGGGCTGTGGAATGCGCCCCCGCCCAACGAGCGCGGCAAGGACCGGGCCCTCGGCGACAAACTGGGCGACCTGCTCGAAAAGGCCGGCGACCTGAAGTCCGCCCTCGAAGTCTACAAGATCTGCTACGAGAGCATCCCCGCCGACAAGCGGGAGACGGACGGCAAGGGCCTCTGGGACAAAATCTACAACCTCGAGATCAAACTCGGCCTCCGCAAGGGCGCGCAGGTCCCCGCCGGCAGTCCCAACAACGGCGACCGCAAGTACGGCAAGCGGAGGTAAAGCGGAAGCGAGCGCGAGCGTCGCAGCGACGTCCCGGGAGCCGGACCGCCGGCTCCTTTTCGTTTGCTCCCGCCGCCCTGCCCTGTCCCGGTCGCCTGGGCGACCCTAGTCGCCCGGGCGACCGGCAGCCGCGGCGGCGGGCGCGGGTTCCGGCTGGAGCATTTCCCCCGGGCACCCCGACAAGACGGCCATGACCTCTTCGAGCGACGTGATGCCCGCGCGGATCTTGTTGACGCCGTCCACCCAGAGCGACGGGCACTTGGCCGCCCGAACCGCTGCGCGCCACTGGCGGTGGTCGCGCGGCGCCGCGAGCAGTTCCGCCAGGTGTCCCTCCAGGGGAACCAGTTCAAAGAGGCCGATCTGGCCCGCCAGGCCCGTGCGGGCGCAGTGGGCGCAGCCGCGACCCTTGATGTACTGCTCGACGGGGCCGAAGGCGTCGGCAATCTGCCGCCGCAGGTCGGCCGGCGGCTCATGGCTCGAGCGGCAGTGCGTGCACACGGCGCGCACCAGCCGCTGCGCCAGGACCGCCTTCAGGGCAACCCCCAGGATGTCGGCCGGCACGCGCGCCGACAGCCGCGCCAGCGCGTCCGCGGCGTCGATCGCGCGGACCTGGGCCAGAACCAGGCACCCGTCGCGTGCGGCTTCGGCGGCCATCTTCGCCGCCGCGTCGCTCACCTCGCAGTCCAGCACCAGGACGTCGGGCTGCTGCGCCAGGAGCCGCGCCAGCGCCGCGTCCGGGTCCGCCATGCCGCAGGTCGCCGGCGAAAACTGGTTCACGCCCGGCAGGTTGAAATGAACGCAACTTTCCAACGTGCGGATGTTCAGGCGTATGGGGTCCAGGGCGTTCAGCGTGCTGTAGAGGGTGGTGGTGATGCCGCTGGCGCGCGGCCCGGCCACGAGCACCAGGCCGTGGCCGGCCTCGATCACCTTGCGGTAACGGGCGAGCAGTTCGAAATCGAAGCCGAGTTTTTCCAGGGGCCGGTGGGCCTCGTCGTCGCGGACCAGCCGCACCGTCACGCAGGGTCCGAAGGCGCCGCCCATCGAGGCGATCTGGAGTTGCACGGCCCGGCCCTGGACCAGGAGGCGGGCGCTGCGCCGGACCTCGGGGCCGGAGGCGCCGCGTCCGCCCGGGCCCGTCATTTCATCGAACGCGCCCACCAGGCCCGCCGCCAGCCGGACCGGCGGCCGCATCACCACGTGCAGGGCGCCGTCGATGCCGAACCGGATGCGCAGGACCTTCTCGTCGGGTTCCAGGTGGATGACGCTGGCCCGCGCCCGGACCGCCTCGCGCACGAGCAGGGTCGCCACCTTCTCCGGCGGCCAACTGCCGTAGACGGTGTCAAAATCTTCCGAAAGGACAACGTCGTCCAGGGTCGACGCGTCGGCGGCCGCCTCGTCGCCGGGCGGCTGGCCCTTGCGGTCCGCGAGCGTGTGCTCGATCATCTGGTAAATGTTGTCGGGCGTGGCCGCGACCAGTTGCACTCTCAGGCCGGCGGCATGCACCATCTCGTCCACCAGGAACAGGTTCGAGGGCTCCGACGTCGCCACCGTGATCATGTCGCGGATCTTGAAGAGCGGCAGGACCCCGTGCTTCTGGATGAACGATTCCGGCAGGGCATTGCGGACGGCGGGGTCGACCAGTTGCGGCACGAGGCGCGCAAACGGCACGCCGCACGACGCCGATACCGCCGAAAGCACCTGCTCCTTGGTGGCATAGCCCAGGTCGACGAGGATTTCGCCGATCAGCCGCTGCTGCGAACCGCGCTGCTGGGCCGCCAGCGCCGCCGCCAGTTGTTCGTCCGTGATCACGCCGCGCTGGACCAGCAGGTCGCCGAGCCGGACGCGTTGTCGTGTTGCGGTAGCCATACGCCCGCCCTACTGGAAACTCTTGACCGCCTCTTGAACGTTTTCGAAGACCTGGAACTTCTTGTCGAAGCGGACCATCTCGAAGATCTTGCGGCAGTGCCCCTTGAGACCCGCCACTTTGACCACGCCGCCGGCCGCATCCGCCTGTTCCTGGAACCAGAGGAGTTCCTCCAGCCCCTGGCTGTCGAAGCCGCCCACGCGGGCCATGTCGAGGACGAACCAGCGTCCGCCGCCATGGATCTGGGCCTCGGCCGCGAGGTGAAACTCCTGGGCCTCGGCCTGGGTCAGGGCCGGTTCCACCCCCAGGACCGTCATGCTCCCATAGGCGTCTGAAAAGGTCGGCATGTCCGCCTCGTCTCCCCGTCACGCAACGGAAACCGTTGGCCGCGACGCCAGTTCCTCGAGCAGTTGCTCCAGGTCCATGCCCAGCAGGGCTTCGGCGGCGCGCGAGTCGAACTGCGTGCCGCTGCATCGTTGAATCTCGGCCCGGACCCGGTCCAGCGGCATCCTGGGGCGGTAAGGGCGGTTGCTGCTCATGGCGTCGAAGGCGTCGGCCAGGCCGAGGATCCGCGCCAGGAGGGGGATCTGGTCGCCCTTGAGCCCCCGGGGGTACCCGGTGCCGTCGAGTCTCTCGTGGTGCAGGAGGACCGCCTCGCGGATGTGTCCCAGTTTGCGGACGCCCGAGAGGATGTTGGACCCCACCTCCGAGTGCTGCTGGATGATGCGGTACTCCTCGGGCTCCAGTTTGCCCGCCTTCCGGAGAATGTGTTCGGGCGTGCCGATCTTGCCGACGTCGTGCAGGAGCCCGGCCAGGTAGAGGACTTCAATCTCATCCTGCGCGACTCCCATGCGGCCGGCGACGCGGCGGCACGTCAGGGCCACCCGCTCGCTGTGGCCGCACGTATACGGGTCTTTGGCGTCGATGCTCGACACCAGGGCCCGGACCAGGTCGAGCATCAGTTCCTGGAGTTCGCGGTACAGGCGCCGGTTCTCAATGAAGATAGCGCTGGCGCTGGCCGCCGACCGGATGAGTTTGGCATCGGGGCTTCCGAACTCCTCGCCCGTGCGGTTGATGGCCGCCAGGGCCCCGCGCACGTTCTCGCGGAGGGGCAGCGGCACCAGGACCACGCGCTCCAGCGTCCGGGCCAGGCCCGCCAGCGCAGGGTCCTCCTGGC
>Ga0315294_10006717_pt1 | contig 12622 bp, 12 predicted proteins | sample YL17G13_40_MG_FD_203626 | JGI IMG/M metagenome (GOLD analysis project Ga0315294, IMG submission 203626) | Sediment microbial communities from Yellowstone Lake, YNP, Wyoming, USA - YL17G13_40 | ecosystem: Environmental > Aquatic > Freshwater > Lake > Sediment | place: USA: Wyoming | collected...
ACATCGTTTCTGCTGGGCGGAAGCGGTGCTCGGTCGGACACTGGAGAGGGCCGAGCTCATTCGACAACACTGGCTGCGTTTCGGCTGGCCCCAGCACCCATATAGACGCCGAAGATAAGACAAATGTGACAGTAGCGCTCTTTCTGCTTGCCTTCAGCCTCGCTACCGCTCAGGACGCGGAGCAGCAGGGCGTCCGTCTACTGGTCAGCATCACGTTTGAAGACCACGAAGAGGCCGACGGCAGCGCCGCTGGGACGTTTCTGCTCGACCTGCGCGACTGCTGGTCGCCAGAACTGACCTGGACAGCCACCGCTGTTACGCCCACATCCACGTCTACGGCGGCCCCCTAGGTCTGTCTGACGCCGCCTGGCGTTGCCCGACGTTGCCCCACGTTGGCTTTCGGGCACTGATCCCGTCCCGACTAGGGCCGACATCTACCCCCGTTGTGCACGGGATGGTGCCCATCTACCTAGGGCGCTGTGTGGGCCGTCGCCTCTCCTGCCGTACCCCATCCCGCTCCTACGCAGACACAGGGGGGTATGGTTCCAGGGGTCTGGCACTGTAGGGGCCACGTTTGCCGAACTGTGGCCACACGTTGCCCGCATACAGATGATCCTCGCCCTACTATCAACGAGGTAGGCACCCCTGGGCGATGACGAACCAGACGATGGCGTTGGCCAGCGGGAGGACAAGCAGGGTCATTGTGGGGTCACAATACCACAATACGGAGCGTCCCCTTCGCCCTAGAGCTGGCACGTTGAAAGGACAGCGGAAACCGCAAGGCCCAGCTTGCGGGACAGTGTGCCGAGCCTAAGCCGTGTCTATCCCTACCCCATCGCCACCATGAACCAGACGATGGCGTTGGCCACCAGTAGGACGAGCAGGGTGTCGATCAGGAGCCAGCCCGTCGTCTGTTGAGCAGTCCCTACCAACGGAGGGCTATCCCTTGGACTGGTACACGAGGAGTCTGCTGTCGTATTCCGGATCCGGTCCAACTTCGGCCATGGTTTGCCTCACTGCCTCCTGTATGGCGAGTCCGTCGATCAGTAGATGTTGGAGCAGGCGCTGGGTCGCCTCGTCCGTGTGGCTTGGTGACACGGGGCCACTCCAACCGACAACGGCTTTCGCACCCTTGCGGACGAAGGCCTCGGCGGTTGCATCGGTTCTCAGGCCGTCACAACCCATCATGATAACTGTTGTACCCTCGAATCTCCCTCTCATGCTCGATTCGATGAAGTCGGGTACTATGCTGAAATACTCCGGGCTGCCATCGCGTTGCCTGGCGCGACCCAGCCGCCCCGCCTCTGCGTCCTCCCAGGTCTCCGCGTCGTGAAATATCTCGCTGAATGGCTCGCCAGTAAAAAGGCTCACGTAGTCTGTCGGCACACCATCGTCCTTCGCCATGCCCGAGTGAACCCTCAGCACAAGTAGGTCGTAACCATGCGTGGGAAGATCTCGGTAGAACCCCACCGTGACCCGTTCGCCCGTGTAGTAGTCGACAGCGTAGCCGGCTTGCTCCAGCAAACTTGTGGCCGTATCGACGAAGGTTGGATTTGGGAATGTGAGGCTTAGCTGGTCAACGATGGCGGCGGTCGTCTGACCGGGTGCGGAGTCACCCGTTGTTGGCCTCTCCGACTGCTGCCCCAGAGAGAAGTAGACAAGCAGTGCGCCGGCGAGGGCGGCGGCAAGAGAGACGACGGCGGCCAGGATGGCAACCCGCTTGCGCCAGGTGCCCTGCGGCTGCGGGCGCTTCGACTTGTTGTGGCGGCCCATGGTGACTCCCTACCGGAGCCAGCGCGTCCTTGCGTACCAGCCGCCCGCGGTCAGGGTGGCCAGCGCCGCAGCCGCGAGTCTAGCCAGGACGACGTAGTTGGAGGACGCCGAGTCGCCCGAGGAATCGGCGGCGTAGTCAGCCACCGAACCAGAGCCACGGACCTGCATTTCCACTATGCCGCCGACGGCCGGAGGTGCCTCACACGCGTCTCCCACGCCGTCGCCGTCTGCATCTGCCTGGTCGGGATTGTACACGGTCGGGCAGTTGTCAGAGTCGTCTGACACATGATCCCCATCGGTGTCAGGCGGCGGAAGTGGCTGCCAAGCTGGGCCCATAGTGAATGCTCCCGTATAGGTCAGCCTAGTCTGCCCGCTGCCATCAACGTTCATGACGTAGATGTCCCAGTTGCCGTCCCGATTGCTGCCGAAGGCGATTTTAGTGCCGTCTGGCGACCACGCCGGACCCGTATCGCCTGCTGGATCGTCGGTTAGCCTTGTCACACCGCTGCCGTCCGCGTTCATGACGTAGATTTCGCCTAGTCCGTCCCGTTCGGAGGCGAAGGCAATCTTCATTCCGTCCGGCGACCAAGAAGGTACACCGTCCCAGGCAGGATTGTTGGTGAGGTTCGTCTGTTCAGATCCGTCTGGATTCATGACAAAGACCTCGGCGTTAGGTCCGGGAAGATCCCTCCTGAACGCGATCCTCGTACCGTCAGGCGACCATTCGGGATCGAGACCGTCGGCGAGGCAGCTTTGGTTCGTACCGTCGGCATTCATTATGCAGATCCCACCTTCACCCCAGTAGACAAGCTTCGTTCCATCTGGCGACCAAGAGGGATGGGCAGCATTCGTCTGGGGGTCGTTGGTGAGGTTTACCTGCCCCGATCCATCTTCGTTCATGACCCAGATATCGAGTCCCCATCCCCGGCCCCGATAGAACGCTATCTTGCTCCCATCGAGCGACCACGCGGGACCCCGATCTGGGCCGGGGCTGTTGGTGAGGTTCGTCAGTCCCGTCCCATCCGCATTTATCGTGTAGATGTCAAACTCGCCGGTGATGTCGCTGAAGAACGCTATCTTGCCGTTCATCCCCGGGTGTGCGCCCGCAGTCGAGGTCACCGGGGCGGCGGCCAGCAGTATCACCAACCCAAATAGCCCAACCCCGCCAATGAGCGCCGCCACCAAGAGGATGGGCTTAGACATACCGTCCAACATGAAAATCGCTCCCTGTACATAATGGTGACCCCCATCATACTCGCAGCCGCGAGCGTTGGCAAGAGAAGAGCTACGGCCCTCCCATCGCCACGACAAACCACGTGATGGCGTTGGCTAGCAGCGGGCGCTAGGGAAGGTCAATGCAGGTAGCATGATTTCGCGGATGGCACCTGGCAAGCCGCTGCGTTGCTCTGGCTGAACCCTTAAGCCAACCGTACCTCTCAATTGCTATCATGGCGTATGCAGAGCAGCTAGGGTAGAAGCGACAGCGGACGTAGCGTCCCAACGCCGGTGAAATGAAGGCCTTATAGGCGTGTAGCAGGGAGAGCACGACACCCTCGGCTGCGCCGGAAGCTTGCAGGCTTGGCTCTACAGAAGCGCGGTCAACTTCGTACTCTACACGCTCCTGCTTGACGTTCCTCGACCCGCACTCAGGACACCGACCTAGCTCCTTCGTCATCGCTCCAGCCGGTACACAGCCGCCACAGCACATCAGAGCCTTGCCCGTCTCAGCCAGCAGATCTGCTGTCGAAACGTGCCATACCTTCCCACAGGCATTGCAGGTGAACCGCTGCTCACTCACCTTCTTTGTAGACTGCCCCCCACCGTGCGCCGAAGTGTTCAGACCGGGGCTCTCTCGAAGCTGTTGTCGCTTGCGTGCCACTCTTGCTCTCGCTTTGTCGTAGACCCTCTCGACCACAAGTTCGCAACGAACCTCGTTCTTGTCCCCCATTTGGGGCGCTACGTCGATTCTCCTGTTCAAGTCCAGAAAGCCGTCGAAATCTTCGATCAGGCCAGCGTGCTCGAAGCCCTGGAGTACCGCCTGCACGATCCACTGGCAGAAGTCTTCGACGTCCTGAACCTCGTCTCTCAATGTCAGCGCGCAGACGACCGGGCACGGTCGAAGCGGAACCAACATGCCAGGAGATCGATCGAGAATGTCCATTGCCTTTTCATATGCTTCATCGGCGACTGCTTCAAAGGCACGGGACCGCTGCTTATCGGTACCCCGAGCGAGTTCATCAGGCACAGCAAAGCAGACGGACAGCTTGCTGTGGGTGTGTTTCGCGTCCCTTGATGCTAGCTCTAGTTGCTCGTCGTTTTCCATACAGGACACACCCTTCGAGCAGCGCTGCTACACCTCTCCACGGTGGATCGTGCACACCCTCTAGCCGTCCGAGGAGCCCATAGCGCTCCCCATTCTACGCGCACCCGCGACGGCTCGCAAGGGAAGAAGCTATGGCCAGCCCATCGCCACCATAGCCTCTCAGGTATGGCCCCACGCTAGCCCACGTCCCTACGCACTATCCATGAACCTGTTCAGCAGCAGCTAGTTGGCGTTGCAGGCACAGCCTGGCCCCTTGTGGCACGTATACTGTCGGGAGATGCAGGTGTTGCCGCAGGCCTTGCCGGTGGTGCAGATCTTGCAGCAGGCCTGAGACGGCCCCGCTGGCGGTGGCGGCGGCGGTTCGTCGCAGGCGTCGCCCAGGCCGTCGCCATCGGTGTCCGCCTGGCCGGGGTTGGAGACGGCGGAGCAGTTGTCGACGTCACCGCAGACCCCATCGCCGTCAGCGTCGTTGGCGGGGTCATTGGGGCAGTTGTCGTTACAATCGGCGACGGAATCGCCGTCCGAGTTGGTATCGGGCGTGCCGCAGCCACACTGGCCTGGGTCGACCTTATCGGGGTCGTTGGGGCAGTTGTCGGAAGCGTCTTCGACCCCGTCGCCATCCGAGTCCGAAGGTGGGATTACCGTAGGTGTAGGTGTAGGTGTAGGGGTAGGAGTAGGGGTGGGAGTAGGGGTGGGAGTTGGAGTTGCTGGGGCTAGTGTAGCTGTCGGCTGGGGCGTGTCAATGGCTGCTGGCGTGCCTGTCCGCACCACCGTCGCAGTCGGACTGGCCTTCTCAACCTGTCCCTCTTCAGCGCATGCGGCAAGGCCCAGGGCTAGAGTGAAGGCCGCCGCTAGCAAGAACAGAAACCGATGCATTGAACTCTCCTTTCCTACGGCAGAGACTCACAGGGGATGCCATCGTTGTCCCCGTCCAAGTTGAAGGGATCGTTTGGGGCGGCATTCAGGCAGGCTTGTGCCTCGGCCTGGGTGTCGAAGTCGGAGCAGTTGCAGTCGGTGGCTGCACACGGCCCGCAGGCTGCCTCAAGGGATGTAGGTGTCGGCGTCTTCGGGCTGGGTACGGGGGTTATCGTCGGGGTCACCGCTGGGCCGCTGGCCGCAATGGAGTAGGTATTGCAGTCCGAGGTCAAGACCACCGTCCCGTTTTGGTCGGTGCGGTAGACGGTCGCGCCCACAGCGGCCAGCCTGTCTAGCGTATCCTGGGCCGGATGGCCGTAGGTGTTGCCAGCGCCCACGCTGATCACCGCATCTTCTGGCGTTACGGCGGCGAGGAAGGCGGTGCTGGTGGATGTGCTAGAGCCGTGGTGACCCACCTTGAGCACGTCGGAGTCCAGCCCCAGGCCCGTCGGTAATATGCTGGCCTCGCTGTCGTTGGTGGCGTCGCCGGTGAGCAGCACCGACACCTTGCCACACGTTAGGCGAAAGACCACCGAGTCCTCATTCGGATCACCCGTGAGTTGAGACGGGTTCAGGACGGCGATGTCCAGCCCGCCGATCTGGGTGCTGTAGCCCCGCGTTGGCTCGCGGACCGTAGCGCCCTCGGCGGCCACCGCTGCCGCGAACTTCTGGTAGATCTGTGAGGTAGCAGTGTCGCCGTCGACCCAAATCTCGCTCACCTGGTATCGGGCGAGGACATCGGGCAGGCCGCCGATGTGGTCGGCGTGGGGGTGCGTCGCGACCAGCAGGTCGATATCTCCTATCCCCTGGCCCTGCAAGTAGGCCAACACGTTCGTCGATGTGGGGCCGCCGTCCACCAGGATATCTGTGTCGCCCCTGTCTATCAGGATGGCATCCCCCTGGCCCACGTCGATGAAGTTCACGGTCAGGACCTCCGATGTCGGGGACGGTGACGGCGCCGCTAAGGTCGGTGGTTTCTCTGTCGGGGTGGGCGTTACTTCAGGCCTGGGCGTGGCCGCAGGCGTGACGGTGGCCCTGGGTGTGGGAGTTGCCGTCGGAGCAGCAGTCGCTCTTGGAGTAGGAGTCACGGTAATCGTGGGGGTCGGTGTCCGAGCCTGTTCCTTCTCCTGGCAGGCAAGGGCCAGCAGAACCAGGCTGGTGGCCAGTAGAGCAGCTACAGTCAGCCTCATTTCAAAGGCTCATTTCCGGCCGGTCAACTCGGCAAACCTGTATGGCACCCTACTCGGATTCATGGTTCAGAACGCTAGGGCAGGGACTCACAAGCAACACCATCGTTGTCCCCGTCCAGGTTGAAGGGATCGCTTGGGTCAGCATTTAGGCATGCCTGTGCCTTGGCCTGGGTATCGAAGTCGGAGCAGTTGCAGTCGGTGGCTGCACACGGCCCACAAGCTCCTACGAGTGACGGTGGTGTAGGCGTTGGCGTCGGGGTTGGGGTTGGGGTTGGCGTCGGGGTTGGGGTCGGTGTTGGGGTTCGCGTGGGTGTGGAGGTAGGGCTAGGGCTGGGACTAGGAATAGGCGTAGGAGAGGCCGGGACCTCGGCCCCTCCTAGCGCGAGGATGCCCTGCCAGTTGTCTAGCGTTTTCAGGTTGCTGACCTCCGCTCGCCCGGCGAACCAGCCCAACCAGCCGCCCGTTTGGGGGTTGAGGCCATAGGCAGCTGCCACCGCCCCCTCGCCGCATGTGGCCAGCGCCTGCCCTGTCTCCGTGCCGTCTGGGCCAGACCATACCGCTATGGCCCATTTGCCCACCTGAGGGCAGCTGTGCATAGTGCCGCTTTGCGCCTCAGACCGCGACCAGGCCGGCGAGAAGTCATCGGCTGGGCTATTGGTGAGGTTGGTCGGATCCGTCCCGTCGGCGTTCATCACGTAGATCTCATTGTCGCCGTCGCGGTTGGACACGAAGGCGATCCGCGAGCCATCCGGTGACCAGGCGGGTTCGAAATCTCCCGCTGAGTTGCTGGTCAGGCGAGTCAGCCCCGTCCCGTCGGCATTAATGAAATAGATCTCCATGTCGCCGTCGCGAATCGACTGGAAGGCGATCCTGGAACCATCCGGTGACCAGGCGGGCGACATGTCCAACGCCGGATCGTTGGTGAGGTTAGTCTGATCCGTCCCGTCGGCGTTCATCACATAGATCTCGCCGTTCCCGTCGCGAATCGACTCAAAGGCGATCTTGGAGCCGTCGGGCGACCAGGCGGGGCTGCTATTGCCTGCGGCGCTATTGGTGAGGTTGGTTTGGCCGGAGCCGTCGGCGTTCATCACGTAGATATCCATGTCGCCGTCGCGAATCGACTGGAAGGCGATCCTGGAGCCATCGGGGGACCAGGCGGGCGATATGTCCCAGGCTGGGTTGTTGGTGAGGTTGGTTTGGCCGGAGCCGTCGGCGTTCATCACGTAGATCTCACTGTCGCCGTCGCGATCCGAAAGGAAGGCGATCTTGGAGCCGTCGGGCGACCAGGCGGGCGATATGTCCAACGCCGGGTCCTTGGTCAGGCGAACCAGCGCCGTCCCGTCGGCGTTCATCACGTAGATCTCACTGTCGCCGTCGCGATCTGAAGCGAAGGCGATCCGCCCAGACGAGGTGGAGGCAGGGGTGGGCGTAAGTGTTGGTGATTGAGCACCTGCCCCTCCTAGCGCGAGGATGCCCTGCCAGTTGTCTAGCGTTTTCAGGTTGCTGACCTCCGCTCGCCCGGCGAACCAGCCCAACCAGCCGCCCGTTTGGGGGTTGAGGCCATAGGCAGCGAGCGCAGCGCCCTCGCCGCATGTGGCGAAAGCCTGACCAGTGTCGGTGCCATCATCGCCGCCCCATACCGCTATGGCCCATTTGCCTGGCTGGGGGCAGTTGTGGATCGTCGCATCTTCTGCCTGGGAGGCACCTGTCCCTAGCGTCCAGGCCAGCAGACCCAGCACGGATACCCCTCCAAGGAGAAAAGCCGCGATCACGGCTGTATGCTGACGCATGCTTCACCTCCGTTGAGACTCCAAGGGGAAAGACCTTGCCGCGCAAACATAGATGGCGGAAGGGCGCTTGTCAAGACGGAGAGGGCTAGCCGCAGCCGCGAGGGTGGGCAAGGGAGGAGCTACGGCCACCCCTGAGCGATGACGAACCACACGATGGCGTTAGGCGGCAGAAGCACGGGTGAATGAGTTAGCGCTCTTCCTTGATGATTGGGAGCACGCCGGCTAGCCAGTTACGGACGCAACCATTCAGCATCACGATGTAGAATGTCCCGACAAACGCGAGGGCATCAGAGCCCAGTCTTATCCACACACAGGAGATTGCACTTATCAATGCGATTTCTAATGTCACTGCAGCCATGAAGACAAAAGCGAAGAACTGCCAGGTCTCGAATCCCCGCGTAACCCTCGCTCTAACCTTCATATCACTACGCATGGGAATCGCCCCTTCCTCCAGGCCAGCGCCCACATCATGGCAGAACATCTCCAAGGCGTCAAGGCTCGCCATCCTAGCTCGCAGCCGCGAGAGTTGGCAAGGGAGTTGTAAGTGACGACTCCAGAAATATGACAGTAGCCTTTAGCAGACGCAAGTCTGCCCGGGTCTGAGGCGGGATGTGGTGGGGGGATAGGTAGGGGTAGGCGCTATCGAGCGGCTATTCCACTTTGGTCTCGAGCCACTTCTTGAAAAGGGTTCTGATCAGATCCTCCGCCTCTGGCAAAGACATTGGCCTCTTAGGAGGCTCCCGCTTATTGGCATGGCGAGCGTCCTCGCCTAGCGCTTCCTTGTTATTCGCGGTCCAATGAAACAGCGTGATCCTACTCTTGGGAACCCAGCCAGTTTCCTTCAACGCCGGCCGACCGCCAACATCGTCCTCGATGATGTCCATGATGTTGCTCAGCCTATACCACTTCGGCTCAACAAATAGGGAGAAGGCGAACGCCACCCAGTCGTCCTGCCGGGCGATTGCCATCCACGATTCGGCCTGGGTTGGGTGCTGTCCAGATGATTCGGTAGTGCCGTCCGGCTTGATTACCACGCCCGCCGCATGCACTTGCCCCCGCGCAGTAGCCGTCGCGGCGGCAAGATGGACGTGCATCTCCTGCTCGCCACCTTCGCCGACCCGGCGGAGAGTCCCATCGGCCGTAACGGGCCGGTCGTTTCCAACGAGGACCTTCAGGATTCCGTTCGTGGCCTTGAGAACCCTCTTGGCACGCTTCAGGACTTCGCTGGGGTTCGTCATTGAGTTGAAGTTCGTAGACGCTAGATAATAGCTGCCATCCTTGTACGTCACTTTCAGCTCGGCGCTCCGGAAGTGGCACGAGGCCCCGTCAAGATCGAGCTTCTCGCCCTGCAACCTAACCAGCCACTCTGTCATACCTCACCATCCTCGAACGCTGATGCCCGTGACATTCTACTCGCAGCTGCGAGGATTGGCAACGGAGCCCCTACTTTGGCCAGTCCATCGCGACCATGTACCGCATGAGGGCGCATAGCGCTGTGGGGATTAGTAGGACTGCAATGAGAAGGCAATCACTTCTCAGCGGTCGTCCGCGGCGATACTTTCGCCAGTCACTTGCCCACGAAAGGAACCCAGAAGGGAACCCGGCGAGGGTGAAGCCTTCAGAAAGGCGCGTCCACCATCCATCAAAGCCGCCTTGTGGCGTGAACCAAATGGTGGAAAGGATGGCCGCCGGAACCCCAAAAGAAAAACCCACCAGTGTCGCGACTACTATCGCTCTCGCTGTGATGAGGGTTGCGCGGGCATGTATTGTGCCCTCTCCGCTCAACTGTACGCTGCCCTCGTGCAACACGGGTCCCTCCTTCATAGGCGCACGCTCGGTATTCGATTGTCAGATGCTACCTAATTATGCCGCTTGTCGCCTGCTGGCACGCGTTCCTTCGGATCTCAATGGCTGTCCAAGATTTCCCGAACCTCGCGTGCTATGGGGGCGAGATTCGCCGCCATCTGATGAAGCGGCATGTTCAAATCGTACGCCTTCTGCTGGAGGCTGCCATACTCATCGCATGCTGGCTGGAGCAGGCTGGATCTGGATTCGCCCCGGGTCAGTGGCCCGCACACCTGTCCGCTGTCGTACAGCAGGGTTAGGATCGGGTTTCCTCCGCTCATTGCCTTTTCAAGACCTCCTGGGGTACCGGGCACGGTCGCCGATGCCATGAAGTCCATGTAGCCCTGAGCGGCGACGTCATCTTCGGTCATCTCAATAATCAGGCTGGTCAGGGTGTCGTAAAGCTGCTCGGCTGCCTCCCGCTCCTCTGCGCTCAGCGCCAGCACCGGGCTAGTGCTGGCGGTCGGGCTGGGCACGGCAGGCTCAGGCTCTGTCTCTTCTGTGCAACCTGTGGCGGCACTTAACGCCACCGCTACTATGACCACTACGGCCAGCAACTCGGGGACTCTCCGCAACATGGCTCTCCTTCCCCAGGTGCCCTGTGGCACTACTCTCTCGATATCATGTAGTAGTCCAGGTGAGTGATGGCGGAGGCCACGGCGCTTTCAGCCGCCAGCCAGGAAAAAGCCTCGTCGCCGCCTTCGGGCAAAAGATCGATGCCCCAGACCTTGTCACAGGCCTGACGTAACTCTGTACCCCCCGGTTCGGCCTGGGCCTTCGCCAGATCGTCGCGGCAAAGCACCCTTGCCTGTAGTATTGCGCTCGTCGCGCCCCAATCCTCGCGCAGCAACAGCGTCTTGGCCTGCGCGAGAGAGTCATCTAGCTTCTGCAGAGCAGCATCGTCACCACTTCTGCCGCAGCCGCCGAGCAATATCAACATCGCGGCCATTATGGCAATCAGGCCAATGGCTTTCCACAGCATGGCTCTTCCTCCTGGCCGTTCGGCCTCTGATACCACGATACGGCCCTCATCCTGCTCGCAGCCGCGACGGTTGGCGCATGCAGCTTTGAGGAAGTTTATGGGGGCTACTGGGCGATGATGAACACCGAGCCAATAGCGAGGACCTTGGGGAGGTCAGTGGTCATTCGCCGGCCTCATCCCCTTGAGAAATTCCTAGCTTGAGCACTTGTTCCCGTAGCCACAGCAGAGCTTCCTTGAAACGATCGAAGGCATTTCCCCCCACGAGAGGGCCAAATCCGATACTAGGGTACTTGTGAAGGGCGACGGCGTCCTCCGGTATGTCGAGGCCGGGGATCGAGTTCGCGAGAGTCCGGAAGTGCAGAAGAGTCTCGCTGGGAGCGTTTAGGTAGAGCAGCTGGCCGAAACCGAACTGGACTCCGAAGTTGTTGTAGACAGTAATGAGGCTGACCCACTGCTTGCCGTCAGCTGACACGCGGTACGTGAACGAGCCTCCCGTAGTACCTGTACCGAACTGCGCTCGCCCCGTGCTAACCGCCAGGTCGTAGAGCCCGCGAATCACCCGGACCTCGTCGGGGGTGCGCTTCTCCTCAGCGTCGGCAAAGAGGCTTCTTTCGTCCCAGACCTTGCGGCGCGACTCGACCCTGGTTGGCCTCGAGTATCCGAAGAGAGATGGGATGAAAATGTGTCTGGCTGCGCTTTCCTCGAAGTCGGCCAGCTGCAATACGAGGACGTCAAAGGTGCTGAATGAGTTCAAGAAGGTGACCGTAGATCTCAGCGGCTCGGCGATCTCGTCGACGACGATTACTAGTCTGATGCGGCCCCGTTTGAGGTTGTCGTCGATGCGCTCTCTGAATACGTCCGCCGGGACCTCGTCCCCGGCAACCTTCGAGAGAGCTTCATATACATTCAGATCGTGGTAGTCCTCTGTCGCCCGTTCGGAGTGGAGGTAGTCGTTTGCTTGCCGCTCGACGTCGTCCGCATCCCATGTGGACAGAAAAGACGCGTACTCGATGACTTGTCCGATCACCTCCCGCCTGACCTCAGGGTTTCTCGCGAGTTTCGTTTCCACCACCGTTAGTATCCCGTTGGTGTCAGTGAAGAGGAGGTCAACTGCCCCGGACGGCACGCCGACTTCCCGACCTATGGTGAGTAGCGGAGCGGCCTCCTCATCTACCTCCCAGACGGGGAGAAGAGACGGAAACTGCTCGAGGTAGGTCTGAAGGGTGGCTTCCGACTCGAATTTCTTGGCCTCGACGAGCCGTGCTTTGCGATTCTCCACCACCAGTATCTTTTTCATGCTGTCATCCTTGACGCTGCTTCACCTTACAGCGCCGGCTCATATCTCAGGTCCCCACCCCCACGTGGCCCCACCGTCCTGGTATCGGCCAGAAGCAACAGAACCCCAGAAGGCTGCGGCTATTGCGGCTTGCCGGCGTGCTAGCCATTCGCAGCGTCCCCCATCCTACTCGCAGCCGCGAGGGTTGGCAAGGGAGGAGCTACGGCCATCCCATCGCCACCATGAACCACACCATCGGGTAGTTCGTGGTGGCACAGGGCTTAGACTGACTGGAACAGGCCTGGCGCAGCGCTTCCCTTCATGTTGCTACTCTCCCTCTCCCGCGATTGCTGGCCCATGAACGCCCTGGAAATCAGCGTCACCAGGGACCGCCTGCGCGATGAACCCGCTCACCTTGACCTTAGCGACGAGCTTCGGACCCGCCGAACTACACTCTGGACAGTCTATCAGGCCCGTTGCTTCCCCCGTCGTGCCTTCGAACGGCCACCCCTCATAGTCGGAGCACAC
>Ga0315294_10006719_pt1 | contig 12621 bp, 6 predicted proteins | sample YL17G13_40_MG_FD_203626 | JGI IMG/M metagenome (GOLD analysis project Ga0315294, IMG submission 203626) | Sediment microbial communities from Yellowstone Lake, YNP, Wyoming, USA - YL17G13_40 | ecosystem: Environmental > Aquatic > Freshwater > Lake > Sediment | place: USA: Wyoming | collected...
AGGCCTGCATGAAGGCAGGACTCGGTGTGTCACCGGATTTTCATGGGCAGGCTCCAGTGAAATCGTACCGCATCGATAAGCACCCCATCCTGAGCCCGCCCGCCGTTGAGACCGTCGATTTCTTTTGGCAAGGCCGGCCGCTCACCGCGAAAAAGGGCGAAACGATCTCCTCGGCCCTGTTCGCCCACGGCCATAGAATATTCAGCTATCATCATAAAGATCATGCTCCCCAGGGCATTTTCTGCGCCAACGGTCAGTGCGCCCAATGCTTGGTCCTCGCCGACGGACTTCCGGTCAAAGCCTGCATGGAGTTCGTCCGCCCGGGCATGAGGGTCGAGCCCGTGGACGGCCTTCCCGAGCTTCCTCGGGTCACCGCCTCTCCGCGCCTCGGCCCCGTCGAAGAGATCGCCGTTCCCGTCCTGATCATCGGCGGCGGCCCGGCCGGGCTGTCGGCGGCCATCGAGCTCGGCAAGCGCGGCATCGAAACGCTCCTCGTGGACGACAAGCACCGGCTGGGCGGCAAGCTCGTCCTTCAGACCCATCGCTTCTTCGGCTCGGCCGACATGGTCTACGCGGGCACGCGCGGCATCGACATCGCCACGAAGCTCGAAGCCGAGCTCCGGACCTTCCCCAGCGTCCGCATTTGGCTCCAGAGCGCGGCCCTGGCCGTCTTCAGCGACCGGAGGGTCGGCATTCTGGCCGAAGGCCGGCGCTACGCCCTGGTCCGGCCCCAGGCGCTCCTCGTGACCGCCGGCGCCCGGGAAAGATCCCTCGCTTTCCAGGGGAATACGCTGCCCGGCGTCTACGGCGCCGGAGCCTTCCAGACGATCGTCAACCGGGACCTCGTCCGTTCATCCGAGAAACTGTTCATCGTCGGCGGCGGCAACGTCGGGCTCATCGCCGGCTACCATGCCCTCCAGGCCGGGATCCCGGTCGTCGGCCTCGTCGAAGCACTCCCCGAATGCAGCGGCTACAAGGTCCACCGGGATAAACTGGCCCGCTTCGGCGTTCCCCTCTATACCTCGCACACCATCCTGAGCGCCAACGGCCGGGACTCGGTTGAATCCGTGACGATCGCCCGGCTCGACGAAAAGTGGAAACCCGTTCCGGGCACCGAGCGCTCCTTCGCCTGCGATACCGTCCTCATCGCCATCGGCCTCGATCCGGTCAACGAGTTTTACGACAAGGGACGGGAATTCGGGATGGCGACCTTCGCCGCCGGCGACGCCGAAGAGATCGCCGAAGCTTCGGCGGCCATCTTCTCCGGCAAGATCAAGGGCCTCGAGGTCGCCCGGGCCTTGGGCGTCGATGTCGGCGAGATCAAGGCCGAATGGTACGAGACGGCCGAGATCCTCAAATCGAAGCCGGGCCGGACCGATCCGGAGACCTATCCGGCGGACGAAAGCGGCGTCTTTCCTCTCCTCCACTGCGTCCAGGAGATCCCCTGCGATCCGTGCACGACGGTCTGCAAGCAGGACCTCATCCACATCCATTCCTCGGACATTCGTTGTCTGCCCGTCTTCGAGGTCAAGGAAGGCCAAAAAAGCTGCACGGGCTGCGAGAAATGCGTTACCATCTGCCCCGGGCTGGCCATCTCGCTCGTCGATTATCGGAAGGACCCGGAATTCCCGACCGTGACGCTCCCCTATGAGTTCCAAAAAGAGAGCCTCGAGGTCGGCGACAGGGTCACCGTCCTCGACACCGAAGGCAACGCCCTCGCCGAGGTCGAGGTCGGCGGCGTCCGGGCGGTCAAGGCCAACGACCGGACGGTGCTGGTCAAGCTCAAAACGCCGCGCGCCGTGGCCAAGAAGGTCGCCGGCCTGCGGGTCCAGGAAGGCCAGGTTACAAAACCCATGGCCCGCTATGTCGAGCGCGTGGCGGACGACACGATCATCTGCCGCTGCGAACGGGTAACGACCGGCGAGATCCGGGACCTCCTCCGTCAAGGTTACCGTGACATCAACGAGATCAAGGCGGTGACCCGGGCCTGTATGGGCTCCTGCGGCGCCAAGACGTGCACGCCGCTCATCCACCGCCTCTTCCGCGAAGAAGGGATCGCGGAAAAAGATATCGTGGACCAGCTCAAGAGGCCGCTGTTCATAGAAGTCCCGCTCGGCACGTTCGCCGGCTGCGACGAGACGGAGGAGGCGGGCCATGGCCGCTAGGAGGTCCTTCGACGTCGTCATCGTCGGCGCGGGCAGCGTCGGGACGCCGACGGCCATATTTCTGGCCGAACAAGGAGTTCGGACGCTGGTCATCGACAAGTTCCCGAGCGCCGGGCAGGGTTCGAACAAGCACGCCATCGGCGGACTGCGCGCGACGCACTCCGACCCGGCCAAGATCCGCATCTGTCTCCGGAGCCTGGAGATCTTTGCCGCTTGGAAAGAAAGCCACGGGGACAACCTGGAGTGGTCTAAAGGCGGATATATGTTCGCGGCTTATCGCCAGAACGAGGAACAGATCCTCAAGGAGCTGCTCGTCGCTCAGAAACGATACGGTCTGAACATCGACTGGTTGGACAAGAAGGAGCTGCTCGAGGTCGTTCCCGACCTGAATCCGGACGGTTTGATCGGCGGGACGTTTTCGCCCGACGACGGCCACGCCTCGCCCCTGGCCGCCGCCCACGCTTTCTTCGTCCGGGCCAAGCGGGCCGGGGCGGAATTCCGCTTCAACGAGAATGTCAACGGCCTGATCGTCGAAGGCGGCCGCGTGCGCGGAATTCGGACGGACAAGGGCGACTACGGCGCCGAGGTCGTGGTCAACGCCGCCGGCGCTTGGGCCGCGGACCTCGCCAAATACGCCGGGATCGACATCCCCGTCCGGCCCGACTCCCACGAAGGGGCCGTGACCGAGCCCGTGGCCCATTTCCTCGATCCGATGGTCGTGGACATCCATCCGACGGACACGTCGTCGAACTATTATTTCTTCCAGCACGCCACCGGCCAGGTGATCTTCTGCATCACGCCCAGCCCGAACATCTGGGGATTCGACACGCGCGAGACGAGTTCCTTCCTGCCCCAGGTCGCGAGCCGCATGGTGGCCATCATGCCCCGGCTCAAGAACTTGCGGGTCAGGCGAACGTGGCGCGGGCTGTATCCGATGACGCCCGACGGCGCGCCGCTCGTCGGCTGGGCACGAGAGGTCGAGGGATTCCTCCTCGCCGCGGGCATGTGCGGCCAGGGCTTCATGCTCGGTCCCGGCCTGGGCGAGATGCTGGCCCATCTCATCAAAGGTGCTCTCTCCCAAAAAGACCGGGAAGTCCTGGACTATTTATCCCCTTACCGGCAGTTCAAGGGGATGGAAAAGCTGAAATAAAAAAAATTAGCGCCGCCTCCGTTTTCGCTTCGATCCGACGGCCGCGAAGGGAAAAGCCGAACGGAAAAGGCTCTCGAAGGATTCCTCCGCCCCGGGAGCCTTTCCTTTTTCGATCAGGAAGGCCAGCCGGGACGCCCGGGCGTAGTGAGCCCGCCGCTGCAACGACCAGGGCATCCGCCCCGTGCGGAGGGCCTTGAGCATCGCCTCGACAATGAGCAGGGTCTGGACGGCATTGGCCCGGATGATCCGGGGAACGGTCATGGCCATCCGAGCATTCTCTAACGCCTTACTCAGGACGGGATGCATGTCCCCTTCCTGTCCTTCGAATAAGGGCTGAAACCACGGCCAGAAGAGAAGGGCATATGTTTCATCCAACGAGAGCTCGCACTTTGCCGCCTTCGCTCCGTCCATGACGGCCAAGAGCGCATCGAGCCTGGCGAACAGGCCGGCGTCGGTCTCGAGATCCTCGCCCAGGCGCCCGAGAAAATGCTTGAGGACGCCGAATCTCCGGAGCTCTTGGATGACGGGGCGGGTCTCGTAAGCGAAGTCCTTATTGAGCTCTTCATAAAGGCGGGACCCGGCGGACGCCGCCAGCAAATGGCCGTGGGAACGGACGGCCGCCGCGGTGGCTTCGTCGATATCAAATCCCAGCCGCGCGGCGTGGCGGATGACCCGCCAGACGCGCACGGGGTCCTCGGTGAAGCGCTCCGCGGGATCGCCGATGGTGCGGACCCTCCGGCGGGAGAGGTCTTCGAGCCCTCCGACGTAGTCGACGACGGAGGCCGAGGCGGCGTCATATAGAAGGGCGTTGATCGTGATGTCCCTCCGGAAGGCGTCCTCGCGCGGCGTTCCATAGGCGTTCTTCGGATCGTGATCGGTCTCGGGCGCGTTCTCTTCGCCGGGACCCGGATCTTTCCGGAACGTGGCCGCCTCGATGATCTTCCCTCCGCCGAAATGGATATGGGCCAGCCGGAACCGCCGGCCGATGACGTAAACGTTGCCGAAGCGTTTCTTGATCTGGCCCGGCCGGGCATCGGTGACGATGTCGAAATCCTTGGGGCGCTTCCCCAGCATCAGGTCCCGGACCGCGCCGCCGCAGAGGCAGGCGATGAAACCGAGCCGGTCGAGGCGATAGAGGATCTTGAGGGCGTCGGGGTCGATGTCCCCCTGCGAGATCGGGTGTTGGCCCCGCTCCAAGATGACGGGTTCATCCGCCCGGCGGGAGGTGTCGTTGTTTTCGTCCATATGTGTTTAAAGGGGCTCGTTGTTATCCCCGATGTCGCGCCGGCAAGGATGAATAAGATAAAGGATTCCGGCCGGGAAGTCAAAAAAGCGATGGCCCCCATCTTGATAATAAGGGTCAATGTTCATATAATTTCTCCATTATTCTTTTTGAGGAGGTCAGGACAGTGAAGAAACGCCATTCGGTCGCCTTTAACCGGGGCCTGGTCATCGCCATTATCATCCTGTTCGGCATGATCACGGGGATCTCGAAGGCGCAGGACCGTCTCAAGACGTATCCGGGGTACGATCAGTATCAGAAGATGACGAAGGAGATCCAGGGCGCGGCCAAGCTCGGCACCCTTCGCGTGACCTGGAAGGACGGCGGAAAAGCCTTCGAATATGCAAAAGACGGCAAAACCTACCGCTTCGACATCGCCTCTAAAAAGACGACCGAGATCGGCGCGGCGGCGGCTCCGGCCAAACCGGAGGGCATGGGCCGGCCCGGCGGCGGTCCCGCCCGCGGCCGTCAGTTCGCGGAAGCGATCTCGCCCGACAAGAAATTCAAGGCGTTCTATCGCGACCGCAACCTCTGGCTGAGCGAGGCCGACGGCAAGAACGAGGCCGCGGTCACGACGGAGGGCAGCGAAAAGGCCCGCATCAAGTGCGGCACGGCCAGCTGGGTCTACGGCGAGGAACTGAACCAGAACACGGCCATATGGTGGTCGCCGGACAGCACCAGGCTCGCCTTTTACCGCTTCGACGAAAGCAAAGTGCCCGATTATATCCTCCAGATGAACCAGACCAAGCTGTACACCACGGCCGATATCGAGGCTTACCCAAAGTCGGGCGAGCCGAACCCGATCGAAGACATCCTCGTTTTCGACCTTGCCACGAAGAAGACCACGCTGATCGACATCCGCGACGGCAAACCGTTCGACAACGCCGTCCTCGGCCATTATGCCTATAAGGTTTCCTGGTCGCCCGACGGCAAGGAACTCCTTTTCAACCGGACCAACCGCCGCCAGAACATTCTCGAGTTCACGGCCGCCGACCCGGCCACGGGCAAATGCCGGGTGATCATCCACGAGGAATGGCCGACCGGCTGGGTCGAGAATTCGCCGCCGATGCGGTATCTCAAGGACAACAAGCGATTCATCTGGACTTCGGAGCGCTCGGGATTCCGGAACTTCTATCTCTATGACCTGAGCGGAAAGCTCCTGGCGACGTTGACCAACCATCCCTTCGAGGTCGGCAACATCGTCCAGGTGGATGAGGCCGCCGGCTTCCTGTATTACATGGCCCGCGACGGGGCGAACCACATGATGATGCAGTTCCACCGGGTCAAGCTCGACGGCAAGAACGACGTCCGCCTGACCGATCCGGCCTATAACCACTCGGTCGACCTCTCTCCGGACGGCAAATATTTCATCGACGTCGCCCAGACGCACGACGTGCCGCCCTTCACCCGGCTGTTGGACGCCAAAGGGAAGGTCGCGGCCGAACTGGCCAAGAGCGATCTGACCAAGTTCGACCAGCTCGGGCTGAAAAAGACCGAGCTGTTCAAGTTCAAGTCCGCCGACGGCAGCCGCGATCTTTACGGCATCCTCAACGTCCCGTCCAACTTCGATCCGACGAAAAAATACCCGCTGCTCGTCAGCGTCTACGCCGGTCCCGGCTGGAGCGGCGCGCGCGAGACATTCTCCACGCCCAGCCCGCTCACGGAGTATGGCTTCCTCGTAGCCTCGTTCGACACGCGCGGATCTTCGGGGCTGGGAAAGAAAGCGATGGACGCCATATACTTGCACCTGGGCGTCGTCGAAATGGACGACCAGGCGGCGGGCGTCAAATCGCTGTGGGACCGGCCGTACCTGAACAAGGAGCGCGTCGGCATCTTCGGGACGTCTTATGGCGGCTACGCCTCGGCGATGTGCCTGCTCCGCCATCCGGATGTGTTCGCGGCCGCCTCCGCCCAATCCGCGGTCACCTCTTGGAACCAATACGACAGCATCTACACCGAGCGATACATGTGGATCCCGCAAGAGAACAAGGAAGGCTATGACGCCGGAAACGCCATGAAATACGTCAAGGACCTCAAAGGCCGGTTGATGATTTATTACGGGACGGCCGACAACAACGTCCATCCGACCAACGCCATGCAGCTCATCCAGGCGCTTCAGGCCGCCGGAAAGAACTTCGAGGTCCAGGTCGGCCCGGACCTGGGCCATTCCGGCCTCAATCAGCCGCGGATGATGGAGTTCTTCATCGAGAATCTTGTTTTAAGGTAAATAGGACCCGGGACCTCCACGGCGGCCGGACCCCCGGGCATTGCCCGGGGCCCCGGCCGCCGTCGAGCAGCCCCTTGGCCAACGGCGGCGACATACGCGGCATGCTAAAAAGAAGATCATTTTCCGCGGCGGTCCTTTTCATCGGTCTGAACCTGGTGCTCATTTCGTCCTGCGCCGAGCGGCCGCCCGTCGCCCAGCCCGCCCGGGCCGGATCCTTCCCCGTCATCGAGACGACCATCGCCGAAATTCATAAGGCGATGAAAGAGGGCCGTCTCACGGCGCGCGCCCTGGTCGAGACCTACCTCGCGCGGATCGAGGCCTACGACCAGCCCAGCGGCCTGAACGCGATCGTCGTCGTCAATCCGGCCGCGCTCGCGGCCGCGGACGCGCTCGACGCTGAATTCAAGAAAACCAATAAATTGCGGCCGCTCCACGGCATTCCGGTCATCATCAAGGACAACTACGACACCGCCGACCTGCCGACCATGGCGGGATCGCTCGCCCTCAAGGGATCGATCCCGCCCGACGACGCTTTCCAGGTCCGGAAGCTCCGGGAGGCGGGGGCCATCATCCTGGCCAAATCGAACATGGCCGAATGGGCCTTCAGCCCTTATCTGACGGAAAGTTCGATCGCGGGCGTGACCCGCAATCCGTACGACCTCGAGCGCGTCCCGGCCGGATCGAGCGGAGGAACGGCCGCCTCTGTCGCTGCCTCCTTCGCCGCGGTCGGCCTCGGCACGGACACCGGGAATTCCATCCGCGGGCCGTCCTCGCACTGCGCCCTGGTCGGGATCCGTTCGACGATGGGCCTCACCAGCCGCGACGGCATCATCCCCCTCTACCTTCGCAACGACGTCGGCGGCCCGATGGCCCGGACGGTCGAGGATGCCGTGCGCGTCCTGGAGGTGATCGCCGGCCCCGATCCGGCCGACCCGATCACCGAGATAGGCCGGGGCAAGGTCCTGAAAAGCTATCTTCCTTTTTTAGATAAGAACGGCCTTAAAGGCGCGCGGATCGGCGTTTTCCGGACGTTCATCGAGACCAAAACGGCCGATCCGCGGATCAAGGCCCTGGTCGAAAAAGCCGTAGCCGACATGAAAGCCCGGGGCGCCGAGATCGTCGATCCATTCGTCATCCCGGATTTCGACGCCCTGACCAAGAACCTGTGGTGCGACATGTTCAAGCACGACGTGGAGGCCTATCTGGCCTCGCGCGGACCGACCGTTCCGTTCCATACGCTGGCCGACATCGTTAAATCCGGGCTGTACGTTCCGGCCAACGAACGGCGGCTCCGGCAGGCTTTGGCCGCGGACGAGAAGGAGACCTCCAAGTGTCTCGATCTCTATAACGATCCGCGGAACATCAAGTTCCGCCAGGCGGTCCTCAAGGCCATGGCCGAGGACAAACTCGACGCCTTCATCTATCCGACGTGGAGCAACCCGCCGCGAAAGGTCGGGGACATGCAGAGCCCGGCCGGCGACAACAGCCAGACCATCCCGCCGCACACGGGGTTGCCCGGGTTTAACGTCCCCATGGGATTCACCTACGGGAACCTGCCGGCCGGCCTTCAGATCGTGGGAAAACTGTTCGACGAACCGGCCCTCATCCGGATCGCTTACGCCTATGAACAGGCGACGAAACACCGCCGCCCCCCCGAGCGTTTTCCGGAACTCGGGAAAGATCACGAAGCGGAGGCGGCCGCCGAGCCGAGTCCGTTCACGATCGAACTCCAGAAATCCCCGGCCGAAGCGAGCTTCCGCGCCCTCCGCGCCGTTTCCTCATCGGCCGCTTGGGCGAGCGGAAGCCGCGGCGCGGTCTGCCGGACGACGGACGGCGGAACGACGTGGGAGTCCGTCCAGGTCCCGGGTGGGGAAAAGCTCGACTTCCGCATGCTGGCCGCTTTCGACGCCGACAGGGCTCTTGTCGCCAACGCCGGAAGCCCGGGTTTCATCTACAAAACGACGGACGGGGGAAAGAACTGGAAGGTCGTCCTCCGCGACGATCGGCCGGGATTCTTCATCGACGCTATGGTCTTCTGGGACGACAAGCGCGGCCTCGCCGTCGGCGACCCGATCGACGACGCGTTCCTCGCCCTGGCGACGGAGGACGGCGGCGAAACTTGGCAGCCACTGCCCAAGGACAGTCTGCCCGCGCCGTTGACGGGCGAGGCGTTTTTTGCCGCGAGCAACGGATCTATGGCCGTTTATGGCCGGACGCTCCTCTGGCTTGGCAGCGGCGGCGGGCCGGCCGCGCGCGTCTTCGCCAGCCTGGACTCAGGGAGATCTTTTCATCCGGTCCCGGCGCCCGTTACGGCTGGGACGTCAACCCGAGGGATCTTTGGCCTCGCTTTTCGGACGCCCCGCGAAGGCCTCGCCGTCGGCGGGGATTACCGGGAGATGGATTTCCGCGGCGGCATCGCCGCCGCGACTCATGACGGCGGCGAGACGTGGCGGCCGCTCGGCCCAGCGGGATTATCGGGCTTCCGGGAAGGCGTGGCCTTCGTCCCCAACCGGCCTTGGGTCCTCGCCGTCGGTCCGGGCGGGAGCGACGAATCGCTCGACAACGGCCGGACCTGGCGTCCGTTCGCCCTCGACGGCTGTCACGTCGTCGCCTTCGCCCCGGACGGCAAGTTAGGCTGGGCGGTCGGCAACAAGGGCAAGATCGTCCGGATCGCTGTAAATTGAAATGGGGACACTGTGCAGCGTCCCCATTTGACATCCAGATCATTGTACATTTTCTTACAGCCGAAATGAAACCTGATGAGAATTTCCCGGGATCCGGTCGTCGATTCTTATGAACGAGGGAAAGCGAAAAAGACTTGACGGCTCACCTGGAAGCGGATACAGTAAGACTTAGTAAGACCCATTCCGGAGGCCAGAACATGAGCCGAACGACAAAAACGATGACCGTATCACTTCCCCCCCCCATTTATAAAAAAGTGGTGGAGATGGCCATCCTCGAACACAAAACGAAAAGTGAGCTCTTCCGCGATATGATCGCCGTCTATGAAACTCACCTCCTTGAGACGCGTTGGCAAAAGGTGAGAGAGATGGGCCGGGAAATCGCCAAGGATTTCAGCATCCAGTCGGAAGAGGATATCGAGAACATCATCCACGAGTTCAGACAATCCAGGAAATAGAAGTGATCCGAGTCGTTCTTGATACCAATGTCCTCCTCTCGGCCATTCTCCATGGAGGGAATCCCGAACGAGTTTTAAGATCGGCTTGGGAAGGAAAAATCCAGCCACTCTCTTCGCCGGCCCTCTTGATGGAGCTCGTGAACGTTTTGAAAATGAAATTTCACTGCGATCCGGAAGACATTCGAAAGGCCGTCCAAATCATCGGCTATTCGGTCGAATTGATCAAACCCGTCCATCGGATCCGCGTCCTTGACGACGATCCCGACAATAGGGTTCTGGAATGCGCCGTCGAAGGCCGGGCAAACTACATCGTCTCGGGAGACGGCCATCTCCTGGCGCTCGCAGAATATCAGAAAATCCCCATTCTGAAACCGGCCGCGCTTCTTTCCCGACTATAAAGAGAGATCCACGTCAAGGGCCGCTATCAATAACCGCAGAGAACGGAAAAAACAGGGAGACGGATGCTAACGTGAAGAATTTTGTCCATATCGCGGCCGAAATCAACGCTTACGGCCGGACGATTTCGTCCTCTTCGATGTCCTAGCCGGAGCCGACTTCTTGGCCACGGGCGGGTTCAGCAGGGCCGCCCGGGCCGCGGCCAATCGGGCGATGGGCACGCGGAACGGCGAGCAGCTGACGTAGTTCAGGCCGATGAGGTGGCAGAACTCGATGCTCGAGGGATCGCCGCCGTGCTCGCCGCAGATGCCGAGCTTGATCCCCGGGCGCGTTTTCCGCCCCCTCTCGACGGCCATGCGCATGATCTGGCCGACGCCGTCGCGGTCCAGGACCTCGAACGGATTCTTGGCGTAAATCTCTTTTTCAACATAGGGACCTAGGAAGCGTTCAGCGTCGTCGCGGCTCACGCCGAGGGTCGTCTGGGTCAGGTCGTTCGTGCCGAAGCTGAAGAACTCGGCCACGGTCGCGATCTCGTCGGCCGTGACGGCCCCGCGCGGGATCTCGATCATCGTCCCGACCAGGTATTTGAACTTGACGCCCTGATCCTTCATCACCGCCTCGGCCGTTTGCCGGATGAGCTTTTCCTGATGGGCGAGCTCTTTGACGTGGCCGACCAGCGGGATCATCACTTCCGGCTCGACCTCGATCCCCTTCTTTTTCGTCGCCGCGGCGGCTTCGAAGATGGCCCGGGCCTGCATTTCGGTGATCTCCGGATAAATGATCCCCAGCCGGCAGCCGCGGAAGCCGAGCATCGGGTTGAATTCATGGAGCGATTCGACGCGCTCTTTCACTTTCTCATAGGAGAGACCCATCTCCGCCGCCAGCGCCCGCTGGTCCTTTTCCTCGTGCGGGAGGAACTCGTGGAGCGGCGGGTCGATCGTCCGGATGGTCACCGGCCGGCCGTTCATGACCTCGAAGATGCCGGCGAAATCTTTCCGCTGGAGGGGCAGGAGCTTGGCCAGGGCGGCTTTCCGCTGGTCGAGCGAGTCGGCCAGGATCATCTCGCGCATCGGGCCGATCTTGCCTTCGCCGAAGAACATATGCTCGGTCCGGCAGAGGCCGATGCCTTCCGCGCCGAAAGCGACGGCGTTTCGCGACTGGTCGGGCTGGTCGGCGTTCGTCCGGATCTTCAAAGTGCGGTACATGTCCGCCCACCTCATGACCTTGGCGAACGTCTGGTAGACGGGAGCTTTCTTCGGATCGAGCGTTTTCTCGACGAGAACCTGGAGCACTTCCGACGGCTTCGTATCAATCTTGCCCTCGATGACCTGGCCGGTCGTGCCGTCGATGGAAATCCAGTCGCCTTCTTTGAGCGTTCTCCCCTTCACCGTCATGATGTGCTGCGCGTAGTCGATGGCCAGCTCACTGCAGCCGGCGACGCAGACGCGGCCCATCTGCCGGGCGACGAGGGCGGCGTGGGAGGTCATCCCGCCGCGCGCCGTCAGGATCCCTTCGGCCGCGTTCATTCCTTTGATATCCTCGGGCGAGGTCTCGATCCGGGTCAGGATGACCTTCTCACCCTTCTTCGCCCACGCTTCCGCGTCGACGGAGTTGAAAACGACGCGGCCCGTGGCCGCCCCGGGGCCGGCGTTCAGGCCTTTGGTCATCAGGCGGCCGGCCTTGATGGCCGCGGCCTTCTCGGCCGGATCGAAGATCGGCCGGAGGAGCTGGTTCAATTGATCGGGGTCGATTCGCTTGAGCGCTTCCTTCTCGCGGATGAGCTTCTCGTCGACCATGTCGACGGCGATCTTGATGGCGGCGAAGGCGGTCCGCTTGCCGACGCGGCACTGGAGCATGTACAGCTTGCCCTGCTGGATGGTGAACTCGATGTCCATCATGTCCGTGTACTGTTTCTCCAGGATATGGCGGATCTTCTCGAGCTGGACATACGCCTTTGCGTCGTCCCTTTTCAATTCGGCGATCGGGAGGGGGGTCCGGGTGCCGGCCACGACGTCCTCGCCCTGCGCGTTCATCAGGTATTCGCCGTAGAAGGTGTTCTCGCCCGTGGCCGCGTCGCGCGTGAAGGCCACGCCCGTGCCCGAATCGTGGCCCATGTTGCCGAAGACCATCAGCTGGACATTGACCGCGGTACCCCAGGACTCGGGGATGTCGTACAGCTTGCGGTAAGCGATGGCCCGGTCGTTCATCCAGGAGCTGAAGACCGCGCCGACGGCGCCCCAGAGCTGCTTCATCGGGGCCTCG
>Ga0315294_10006720_pt1 | contig 12620 bp, 13 predicted proteins | sample YL17G13_40_MG_FD_203626 | JGI IMG/M metagenome (GOLD analysis project Ga0315294, IMG submission 203626) | Sediment microbial communities from Yellowstone Lake, YNP, Wyoming, USA - YL17G13_40 | ecosystem: Environmental > Aquatic > Freshwater > Lake > Sediment | place: USA: Wyoming | collected...
CCGCCATCTCCAGGGTGTAGACCATCAGCGATAATGGAAAGGCCAGCGCCCGCGTCTGTCGCTTCTTCTTCCGCCGAACGCCACTTCGGCAGCGGTCCCCGCTGAGGCTCTACAGCTCTTTTGATGTCGTCGCTACTCGGTCTCTAGCCTTTTGGGCAATTGTCTCTGATGTGGACAGACTGAGAGCCTTCTTCGGACATGTCTCGACGCAACGGGCCTCGGGAAGAGAAAGGCATAGGTCGCACATGACTACCGACTTGGTACTTCTATTCAGCATGATAGCCCCGAAGTCGCAGGCTTCTATGCACCAGCCACAACCGGTACAGCGCGCTTTGTCGAGTTTAAGGGTATGAGTCTCCTCACTCATGCTCAGGGCGTCTTTGGGACAAGCATCTATGCACGGGGCATTCTCACAGAACCGGCAAGCGATGCTAGTGACCATGGCAAGGGTGGGTTGGGCTACCCTTATTCTGGATAGCTCCTGATGAAACCTGCCTTCCTTGGCCGCTGAGCAGACGAGTTCGCATATCCGGCAGCCAGTGCACTTATCGGCATCGCAGTAGATGTACTTGCGCTCCATGCTAGTATCCTTTCATCAATTCTACCACATCTTCCATTCCAAGCTCTTTCAACTTCGTCAGGGGAATGAGACCCTCGGCAGTCCAGCCCCGTGCCTTATAGTAGTCATCTATCATCATTCTTAATTCTGCCTCGGAAAGGACCGCTCCTTTGGCTTCGCCGGAAGGTATAGGGTCTTTGAACATGCGAGGGGGAAGCCAGTCGTCGGCATGTGTCCAGCCTTCGCGTATGTTGAAGGCCTTCTTCAAGTTGTTGACTCTCTCCCCAACCTGCTTGAGGTCCGCAGGACTCATGTTTATACCGGTGGCCAGGGTGTATAGCCCACTTGCCTCTGCGAAAAAGTCCCCGAAGCAACGGCGCATGAACTTGCAGAGGATGAGGGAATCGAGAACGGCGGCGAAGTCTTCCTTCTCCTTGTTGAGCAACCCTCGTCCCAGTTCCGCCTTGAGCCGGTCTACACCAGGCGACATATCCACCTCATACGAGGGGGAGCGGTTATGGCAACCACCGCGCAGCCCTACGGCGAACCCCAGGGCCTGGGTTTTCATGCTCCTGGGGTCATAACCTGGCAACTCAAGCCCCTTGGAATGAATGGCCCAATGCTCGGAGCCTCCCTTCAGTTGCGCTGAAGCTCGCCTTGTTCCCTCGGCGAGAAGGTCGCCCAAGCCGCCACGCTTTCCAATGCTCTCAACCATCCCCACCAAAGCATCAGGGTTTCCGAAGGACAGGTCCAGTCCGTGGGTGTCGTTTGCAGTCAGTAGCCCCTTCTCGAAGCACTCCATGGCCCAGGCGATACAGCCTCCAGTGCTTATGGTATCTATGCCATAGAAGTCGCAGAGTTCGGCTGCTTTCAATATTGCTGGCACTGAGCTGATGCCGCAGAGAGGACCCAGGGCAAAGAGGGATTCGTAGTCCAGCATCATCTCCAGCCCTGCATACGGCCCGTCTTTGACTCGGTACAGATGTTCACAGGCGATAGGGCAGGTGGCACAGGCGGTCACCTTTGCCAGATAGCATTCTGCCAGATGTTCCCCGCTGATGCCTTCGGCCCCCTCAAAGGAGGCTTGCTGGAAATTGCGAGTGGGAAGGGCGCTCAGGCGATTTAGAACCAGAACATTGCCGGGTGTTCCCAGTATTCTATACTTCTCAGTAGCACTAGTCTGTGCTTTGGCGTAAAGGGCTGTGCAGACTTTCTGAAGCCCGTCCAGGTCCCATACCGAGATGGGCCTGGTCCCTCTGATAGCGATAGCCTTCAGCCTCTTAGAACCCATAACGGCACCGGTGCCGGTGCGGCCTGCCTGGCGATTGCTGTCATTGCTGATACAGGCATAGCGCACAAGTCTCTCTCCCCCGGGGCCTATAGATGCTACCCGAACCCTGTTGTCGCCTGCCTCCCTGCGGATAGCTTCTTCAGTCTGGGAGCTGCCCTTTCCCAGCAGGTGGTCCGCCTTGCGGAAGTGAACTATGTCATCGTCTATGAATAAACAGACCCAGGAGGGAGCCATTCCGGTGACTATCAGAGCATCATAGCCTGCCCTTTTCAACGCTAAGGACCAGTGACTGGAGGAAAGGGAATCGCCTACAAGACCGGTCAGCGGCGACTTGGTGACTACCGCATGTTTGCTGGCAGTCGGCACCATGGTGCCCGCCAGCCCGCTGGAGGCAAAGACCAAAGGATTCTCAGAGCTGAGGGGGTCAGCACCGGGCGTGGACTTCTGGAGAAGGAGCCGGGTTCCCAGGCCCACCCCGCCGAGATAACTGCTCAGCAGCGATTCGGATAGTTCTTCCACCTGCGTCCGCTGAGTAGTCAAGTCAATAACCAGGCACTTGCCGAAATAGGAGTACAAGCTAGCCTCCTACAGCCGCCGACATGAGCAAAAAGCGCGCGCCGTGCTCTACCTTCTGGCTAAGGTCATCCGCAAAGCCCTTGCCCTCCTGGTAGAACCTATATGGCGGCTTGAGGGCATTCGTAGCAGGGTCAACTACACCTTCCAGCAGCCGGGCCTCTCTTTGAACCAGGGCACTCAATACATCCTTGAGGCTTGAGCCAGGAGGCAGCTTGAGCTTAACCTCAGAGGCCTCCATCAGCTGTCGAAGGGTCCCGAAAAGCTCTACGGTACACTCCATTACGGCCCAAGCACCCTTTCAGCCCGGTCGGGGTCTGCCACCTTGATTACAATAGTAGCCTTGCCGGGAGTAGGGTCAAGGAAAGCATAGAAGTACTCCAGGTTGACCCCGGCCTGGCTTAAAGGCCTGGCTACTGTTTCCAGGAGACCGCCTGGCCTATCGGGCATCTCTTTCCGCAGGACGGTAGTCTCTTTCACAGTAAATCCAGCTTCTCTCAGCACCTCAGCGCCCAGGCGTGAATCCGAGAGGATCATGCGGACTATCCCGAAATCAGCATGGTCAGCCACCGAAAGGGCTCGAATATCTATGTTCTTGGCTGCCAGTGCCTCCAGCATGGCCACCAGCCTCCCCGGCTGGTTTTCCACAAAGGCGGAAATCTGCTTGATTCTCATCTTCTCCCCCCTATATGAACTTCTACAGCTCCCTTCGGTCAATGACCCTCTTCGCTTTCCCTTCGGTGCGAGCCAGGGACTTCGGCTCCACCAGCTTTATACGGGGACTGATACCCAGTACGCTTTCCATTTCTGTCCTCACCCGCTTTTCCAGGGACTCCAGCTTACGCATCTCATCGGAGAAGACCGCCTCCGAGACTTCTACCCAGATCTCCAGCTCGTCCAGGTGTCGTTCACGGTCAACGATAATCAGGTAATGAGGCTCTACCCCCTCAACCTCAAGGAGAACACTCTCTATCTGGGAGGGGAAGACATTGACGCCGCGAACGATGAGCATGTCGTCAGTTCTACCCGTTATCTTGGACATGCGCACTAATGTCCTCCCGCACTTGCAGGGTTCGGGGTTCAAAGAGGCTATATCCTTGGTCCGGAAGCGGATAACCGGCAACGCTTCCTTGGTGAGGGTGGTCAGCACCAGTTCTCCCTTCTCGCCGTAGGGAAGCTGCTCCCCGGTCTGGGGGTCAACGACCTCAGCCAGGAAATGGTCTTCAAAGATGTGCATACCGCACTGGTGAGGGCACTCCACTGAGACACCCGGGCCCACTATTTCTGTAAGCCCGTATATATCTATGGCTTTGATGGGTAGCTTGGACTCAATCTCCGCTCTCATCCGCTCCGACCAGGGCTCGGCTCCCAGGACCCCTAACCTGAGCCTGGTGGACTTGAGGTCCAGGCCTATCTCCAGCGCCGTTTCAGCAATTATGAGCGAATAGGAAGGGGTGCAGGTGATAACAGTGGTTCCCAGGTCCTGGATGAGCATGAGCTGCCTCTTGGTGTTGCCCGCCGAACTGGGGATGACGGTGGCCCCGACCCTCTCCCCCCCATAGTGGAAGCCTAGACCTCCCGTGAACAGTCCGTAGCCATAGGCGTTCTGCATTATGTCCTTTTTGCTCATTCCAGCAGAGGTAAGAGTTCTAGCCATAACCTCAGTCCACATCTCTATATCGCCAGCGGTATAGGGAGCTACCACTGGCTTTCCTGTAGTGCCGCTTGAGGCGTGTATTCTGACCACCTCATCCAGAGAAACAGCCAGAAGCCCGAAGGGGTAGTTGTCGCGGAAGTCGTTTTTGGTGGTGAAAGGCAGCTTCGTGAGGTCCGCCAGAGAACGGATACTGCCAGGGGTTATGCCCCTTTCCAGGAAAGCCTGCCGGTAGGAGGGGACTCTCTCGTTGACCCGGGCTACCTGTGCCTTTAGCCGCTCCAGTTGAAGTTTCTCCAAGTCCTTTCGGGGCATCGTTTCATATTTAGGATTCCAGATCATCACCTTGGACCTCCAAAATCATGCTACAGGCGCTATCACTTTGAGGCGGATTTGACCAGCCTCCGGGATTCAGCCTCTTCCCTGCCTCGGGCAAATGCCTTCAAGTTCAACTCCAGAAACCTTGCTGGCACTCGGTGTGATAGGTCCTCAATATACGCTTGCTCACCCATGGCCAGGAAGCGGGATAAGAAACCCAGGAGCAGCACATTGAGTACCTGGGCATTGCCCATCTCCTCGGCAATCTCCCGTCCCGGCAGGAAGTAGACCTCATTGGTGTACCGGCGGATAATCCTCTCCACCTCTCTGGTGCTGGGATAGGCTGAGACATCGCCCACCACAGACAATGGGGGGATGGCCTGGTCATTTATGATGGCGACGCCCCCCGGCCTCAGATAGTCCGCGCTCCTGGCGCCTTCCAGTCGCTCGAACGCCAGAAGGAAATCGGCGTCCCCCTTACTCATAATGGGTGAGAAGACGTGCTCCCCCAGCCTGACGTGGCTGGACACGCTGCCGCCCCGCTGGGCCATCCCCAGGGCATCGGACTTCTTTACATCATAGCCGTTTTTCATAGCAGTCTCAGCCAAGGCATCGCTGGCCAGAACTACGCCCTGGCCTCCTACCCCAACCATGAGCACATCTATCTTCACTTCGCCCCATCCACCTTGATAGCCTCCCGGGGACACACTTGAAGGCAAAGCGAGCATCCGTCTCCAACACATAGGGCGGCGTCTATCCTGGCTTTGTCCCCTTCCATGACTATCGCAAGGCAGCCCAGCCTGAGGCAGGCAAAGCAGCTATCACACTTGTCCGCATCCACTACCAGTGAGGTGCCCTTACCCTTCACATGAAGAGGACAGGGACCGCGAATGACAATTACTGAAGCCTCGTCTGTTTCCACACATCGCCTTATGGTAGCTTCTATCAGGGGGAGGTTGAAGGCATCTACCACATTGACATCCCTCACCCCTATGCCACGGCAGAGGTCCTCGATAACCACCCTCCGGCCCTCTTCCCCCCTGGCCGTTATGCCTGTCCCCGGATGTCCTTGATGGCCGGTCATGGCGGTGGTGCTATTGTCCAGTATGACCACGGTGGTGTTGCCCTTGTTGTACACTATGTTGACCAGGTTGGTGATGCCGGAGTGAAGAAAGGTAGAATCGCCGATGACGCTCACCATCTTGTTGGCTACCCCGGCCTTCTCCAGCCCGTGGGCCTGTCCAAGGCTTGCCCCCATGCAGGCGCAGGTATCCAGGGCTAGAAGCGGCGGATAGACCGCCAAGGTGTAGCACCCAATATCGCTGGTGGCTATGATACCCTGGCGCTTCAACTCGCCCAGGACTTCCCTGCGCGATGGCAAATCCTCCTGTGGCTGGGCATGATAGAAGCCGAGCCTCCTCAGCGCGAATGAGGCACCTATATGGGGACAGCCGGGACACAAGAGTGGAGGCCGCATTGGAAGCTTGAGCTCCACAGGTCTTTTGTGCGGGGGTTTTCTGGACTTGGGCAGAAGTCCCGCTTTTATGGCTTCCTCTTTCAATATTTGAGGATTCAACTCCCCTGTGATGGGTACCCACCCCTTGCCCAGTACCTCAATGCCCATAGCTTTCAAGGAATCCTCTATGATGGGGTCAAGCTCCTCCACCACCACCACCCTTTCCACCTTGTTTGCGAATTCCCTGATAAGGTTGCGGGGGAGAGGGTAGGTGGTCACCAGCTTGAGAAAGCTGGCATTCTGGAAGACCTCCCGGGCGTACTGGTAAGCAGCCCCGGCGGAGATAATCCCGATGCTTCGGTCTCCGAGGATTGACTCATTAAAAGGGAAGGTCTCCACATATGATGACAGCTTCTGTATACGCTCCTCCATGAGGGGATGTCTGGGTCTGGCGTTGGTGGGGACCATAACGAACTTATTGGGGTCTCTGACGAACTTGGGTGACCTCTTTGGGATTTCCGGTGTCTCATCAACCTCTACGACTGTCTTGCAGTGAGAGATGCGCGTTGTAGTGCGGAAAAGCACGGGTGTATCGAATTCCTCACTGAGCCGAAAAACCAATTTCATAAGCTCATAGGCTTCCTGACTGTCGCTGGGTTCCAGCATAGGGACCTTGGCAAAGCGAGCATAATGGCGGTTGTCCTGCTCGTTCTGAGAGCTGTGCATACCGGGGTCATCGCAGGATACTACCACCAGCCCCCCTCTTATCCCTGTTACCGATGCGGCAAAAAAGGGGTCTGCTGCCACATTCAATCCTACGTGTTTCATGGAGACCAGGGCCCTGACCCCGCCGTAGGAAGCCCCCATAGCTACTTCCATGGCCACCTTTTCATTGGTAGACCACTCCACATAGATGCCATCCATCCTGGCCAGATTTTCCAGTATCTCGGTGCTGGGAGTCCCGGGGTAGGCAGCAGCAACACTTACGCCAGCGTGGTATGCTCCGAGGGCAATGGCTTCGTTGCCCGATAATAGGCGCTTCACCTTGTTATTTTACCACGTTGGCTAGGTTATTGTCCGACCCAGATATGCCTGGACCACCCTGTCATCGCCCAGAAGCTCCCTGGCAGCGCCCTCAATGGTGACCCGTCCCCTCTCCATTACATAGCCTCTATCAGCAATTCTGAGGGCAGCAGCAGCATCCTGCTCAATGAGGAGTATGGTAAGCCCCTCATTCCTCAGTCTGACCAGGAGTTTCAGGATGTCCTTCACTAGGTTAGGTGCTAATCCGAGAGAAGGCTCGTCCAGCAAAAGCATCTTGGGGGAGGACATCAAGGCTCGGGCAATAGCCAGCATCTGTTGCTCGCCTCCACTGAGGCTGCCCGCCTGCTGCTTCTGGCGCTCTCTAAGTATTGGGAAAAGCCTGAACACCATTTCCAGATTGGACTGGACTGAGGGGCGACGAAGGAACCAACCAACGTGCCCCAGAGTGCTGAACCGGCTCTGTGCACACTGGGAGTAGGCACCCAGGGTCAGGTTGTCCATCACCGACATGGAGCCGAAGATTTGCCTCCCTTCGGGAACGTAGCCCAGTCCCATCCCCACAGTCTGGTGAGTGGACAGCCCGTGGAGCCGGCCGTCCCGCAGCCAGATGCTGCCGCTCTTTAGAGGCACCATTCCCGATATGGCGTTCAGCAGGGTCGTCTTGCCGGCTCCGTTAGTCCCGATGAGGGTCACAATCTCACCATCGTTCACCACCAGCGAGACCTCTCGCAACGCTGTGACCCGGCCGTAAGACACCGATGCCTTTTCAACCCTCAACATCATTCAATTTCCTCACCCAGGTAAGCAGAGATGACCCTCTGGTCCTTCTGAACTTGGGCAGCAGTGCCTTCAGCTATCTTCTGTCCGCTATCTAGAACTACGACCCACTGGGCTATGCCCATCACCAGTGGCATATCGTGCTCCACCAGCAGCACGCTTATTCCCATCTCACTGAGGCGGTGGATTAGGTCGGCCAAGGCCCGCTTCTCAAGAGTAGTCAGTCCGGCGCCGGGCTCATCCAGCAGCAGAAGCTTGGGGTCAGTGGCCAGGGCCCGGGCAATACCCAGCAGCTTCTGTTGTCCCAGAGGCAGACTCGTGGCTTCCTGTTGAGCATACATCCCCAGCCCTACCAGGTTAAGGTATCTCATCGCTTTGAGGGAGATAGTCTCCTCCTCGCGGTGGGCCTTGGGGAGCCGGAGGGCGGCCTCCAGAAAGCCATAGCTACTGCGAGGGTGCTGACCTGTCATCACATTCTCTAGAACGGTCATGTTCCCAAAGAGGAGGATGTTTTGAAAAGTCCGTGCGATGCCCATCGCCGTCCTCTTGTGGGCTGGGATGTGGTTGACGGGCATCCCCTGGAATCTTATCTCACCAGTGGTTGCGGAGTAGACCCCGGCGATAAGGTTGAAAAGCGTGGTCTTTCCAGCCCCATTGGGGCCGATGACGGCCGTTATCCTGCCCTTCTCTATTGCCAAATCCAGTCTGTCCAGGGCTACCAGCCCCCCGAAGGTCTTGCCCAGGCCCCTGGCTTCTAATATGGACTCACTCAAGTCTTCGTTCCCCTCTGCTCATACCTCAGGCGCCATTGCGCTATGACATCCTTCAGTTTTACAAAGAGACCCTCTGGCATGAAAATCATCACCAATATAAGTATGAGTCCATATACTATGACATCCAGCTCACCGAACCTGAGCAACAGCTCATCGCTGAGTATGCGTGTGGTGGCGGCTCCGAATATGGCACCCCAAACGCTAGCCAGACCTCCTATCACCGCCATCACCACCAGCTTCACCGAGGCCATGAAATCGAAAGACTGGGGGCTTACGTGGCGGAGGTGATGGGCGAAAAGGCTGCCTGCCAGCGAGGCATAAACAGCGCTCAATACAAAGATCTTAACCTTGAACTGCGTGACATTGATGCCTATTGACTCGGCAGCTGCCTCACTGCCATGAATAGCTCTGAGAGCCCTCCCTGCCCGTGACCTGACGATGTTCTGTGAGACGAGCAGGATAACCAGACAGAAGAGCCAGACCAAGAAGTATCGTTTGAATGGAGTATTGAACACGAAACCACCGATAGACAGATAAGGAATGCCAGCCATGCCATCCGGGCCACCGGTGTACTGGCTCAGTTGCCGGAACAGGATCCACATGATTACGCCCAGGCCAAGGGTGGCCATTGCCAGGTAATTACCCCTGAGCCTGAAGGTGGGATAGCCGATGACATAGGCAAAGGCGCCAGTAGCTAGGGCTGCTATCAACATCGCCAGCCAGGGGTTGACACCGTAGGTCTTGCTCAGGATAGCGGACACATAGGCACCTGTGCCGTAGAAGGCAGCCTGCCCTAGTGACACCTGCCCTGTATAGCCCATAAGCAAGCATAGGCCTACGGTAACCATGGTGCTGATGCCAATAAGGATGACGAGGCCGGTGTACCGACCCAGGAACCAATCGAAAGGTATTAATATGGAGAACAGCAGCAACGCTGCAATGACAAAGTAGGTCCAATTACCCTTGGCCCTTCTAAGCATCAGCCTGCTCTCTCTTCTGCTGCCAGACTACCCGAGCGAAGTAACAATATCAACAACAGAAGTATGATGGCAATTGCGTCCTTGTAGGCCGAGGTGAATGGTCCCCAGTCCACCCCCACGGCCAGCGACTCGACGACTCCCAGGGTTATGCCACCGATGACTGCTGCCAGCGGGCTCTTGAAGCCGCCGATGGACGCCGCTACGAAGCCCTTAAGTCCCAGCATAACACCTACATTGTAGGCGGTGAGGGTCAAGGGGGACATGACGACCCCACCAATGGCACCCAGTGCTGCTGCTATTGCGAAGGCACATAGCGCCATCAATCTGGTATCAATCCCTACCATGGCGGCCGCTACCTGGCTTATAGCAGATGCCTTCAAAGCCTTCCCCATCATGGTGTAGGATAGAAAGAGATGCAGGACAACAGTTGCCACCAGGGAGGTGCCTATTATCCAAAGGGCCTGTGGGCGGATGAGGGCTCCCAGGAACGGTATAGGTTCATCGCCGGTGAAAAACGGGGGACGTACTGCCCCCACACCCCATAGCTGCGCGGCAAGGCCTCGGATGAGGATAGCAGCCCCAATGGTGACGATGATGAGGCTCACCACTGAGGCCTTTCTGGCAGTGCGGATGGCAAGTATATACAGGATTGTGCCAATCACCGCCGTGCTGAGCACCGACAGGGGTAAGGAGAGAACCAGAGGCATTCCGGCGGAATGGGCTAGTGTGAACGAGAGCATGCCGCCAAGCATTACAAACTCGCCCTGGGCGAAGTTGATAATCTTGGTCACGGCATAGATAATGGTAAACCCCAACGCCACCAGGGCATAGATGCTGCCTTGAGTAATACCGGACACAAGATACTGGGCGAACTGGTCTGCTGACATTCAGCAGAGCTCCAAGCTACATGCTCACAGGAATAGGGGGGAAAGATGACCTTTCCCCCCTATTCCGATGTGTAGTCTATAGCCTGTCAGACAAGCTGTTCCTACTTCGCCCAGGTCCATTTCCCGTCAACTATCTTGACCATGGCAAGGGACCCTGCTTTCATTCCCAGATGGTCCTGTGGAGACATGGTAAAGACACCGCTTATGCCCACGAAATCCTTAATCTTCTCTATCTCGTCCCTGACCTGCGCTCTGGCCTTGGCCACATCCAGCCCTTCGGGCAGCTTCTGAAGGGCCATAACCACCATGTTGAGCGCGTCAGAGGCGTGTCCCCCGAAGGTATTTACTGTCCCAGCACCATACTTGGTCTCGAAGTCGCTCTTGTATTTCGTCAGGACTGCCTTCTGGGGGTCAGTAGCCGGCACCTCATCCACGACCAGCAGCTTGCCTGCCGGGAAGATAACGCCGTTAGCGGCAGAGCCAGCATTCTGGATGAACGCCTTGTTGGCGATTCCGTGGCTGCAGTACAGGGGGATGTTCATCTGGAGTCTCTGCATGTCGGAAGCCACGATAGCCGCCTGCTGGTCGGTGTCCCAGTTGATGACCGCCTGGGCGTTGGTCCCCTTTATGTGGGTGAGCTGGGACTGCATACTGGTGTCACCAGCGCTATACGTCTGGTCGTCCACCACGGTCATCCCGTAGCTGGACGCGAGAGACTGCAGGAACCCCCTCCCTCCTGCCCCGAACCCGGAGGTGTTGGTTATCAGGGCCACCCTGGTGATGCCCTTCGCCTGCATGTACTTGTAGATTTCGGTTACCGCCTCTCTATCAGCCTGGGGAGTCTTGAAAACCCAGTATCTCTGCTCTACCGGAGTCACAATAGCGATGCCGGCGGCACAGGAGACCAGAGGCATCTTTGCCGTCGTCACCGCATCAATTACCGCCAGGCTATCCCCAGTAGTACTGGGCCCGATGATAGCCAGCACTTTGTCCTGCTCAATAAGGCGGTTAACCAGGGTAACGGCCTTTTCGGCAACAGTCTCATTATCGTAGATGATGACTTCCAGAGGATGTCCATTGATGCCACCCTTGGCATTGATATCAGCGACCATCATCTCCAGGGTCTGCTTCTCCGGAACCCCAAGGTTCGAGGACAAACCCGTGAGCGCCAGCACCGCGCCCACCTTGTAAGGAGCCTTGGGCGTCGCCGTCGGCTGCGCCGTCGCAGTCTTAGTCGGGGTTCCCTCCGTGGTCTTCTTGCCGCAGCCCGCCAGCGAGACCATGCTGACCAGCAACGCTAAAGCCAAAACCAGGGAAAGCCACCTTTTCACCTACTACCCCCTTTCATCAGCCTGATTGCGCTCCGCAGAGCTTCTTCACGGTTTGCCATCTGCCCTGCGAAGCACCAACTAGGATACACACTATCTCGCCCCTTTGTCAATCATGCGCATGGGGTTCATGGCAAGTCTGTGAATGCTTGTGCTACCGCTACTACTCTGCTACAATCCTGTACAGCAAGCAGATTAGCTATGCTTTATTTTGTCGTGCAGATACACAGGAGTTGGAACCATGGTTGAAATTGAGGAGATGCGTCGCAAGTTTGATAACTCATCCTACGCCATCTGTCTCGGCATGAGGATTGAGGAACTCTCCCGAGGATATGCCAAGGTGAAACTGGAGGTGAGAAGAGATTTTCTTACCTGGGACAACCTGGTGCAAGGCGGCGTTATTGCCTCACTGCTTGACCAGGCTTTTGGCTGCGCTGTCAATACTTTGGAGAATATATATGTAGCTGTCCAGTTGAATATCAATTTTCTTTCTTCGGTGCCTGTGGGGGAGACCATTCACGCTGAGGCCAGGGTCGTTCATGCAGGTAGGACACTGGCAGTTTCAGAGATGACAGTCGTCAACTCCAAGGGAAAAACGATTGCCCGTGCCACAGGCACATCAGTTTCCGTGGGAACCAGAGACTGACTGGCCCTACTGGCCCGGGGAGACTGCTGCCCGCCTAAACCACATGGCGGCCAGACGTGACTTGGCGCCCGGTCACGCTAACCGTCCAGGGCGTTCTTGTGAGCTATCTGTTGGGAGTTCCGCTTTCTCCGATGGCCTTTTGTTCTTCTTCGCCTTTAGCCCAGAGGTACCCGTAGAGGAAGCTCTGCTTGGCAATGTGTCCCAGGAGCTCAGCAAACATCACGCCCTGGGGCTGCTCCAGAACAGAGTTGAGCCCTTCTTTCTCCATCGTCCTGACGACATCCCACAGGACTTGGAGTGAACCCCTGAAACTGGACAGGGAGGGTTAGGAAGG
>Ga0315294_10006721_pt1 | contig 12619 bp, 17 predicted proteins | sample YL17G13_40_MG_FD_203626 | JGI IMG/M metagenome (GOLD analysis project Ga0315294, IMG submission 203626) | Sediment microbial communities from Yellowstone Lake, YNP, Wyoming, USA - YL17G13_40 | ecosystem: Environmental > Aquatic > Freshwater > Lake > Sediment | place: USA: Wyoming | collected...
CTCCATCACTCCTCCTTTGCCTTCTGAAACTCGCGGGCCAGGCCGCTTACTCTCTCAACTTCGGCATGTAGTTTCCTGAGTGCGGCTTGGAGGTAGGATTCGGGCGCGGTTGCAGCGATAAACCAAAGTCCATCATCCTCCGCTTGCAGGTCAACAAGTTGCTGGACGGCCAGCACCGCCTTCGTCAACTCCGCCCCGATGGGTGCGGCGGAAATGAGTCGTGCACGGGCCTCTACTTCTTGAACCGAAAAGTCGCGGTGAGCCCGGTCACTGCGACCCCAGTGAGAGATGTGGAGCTTTCTGGCGTAGTCATCCAAGATTGCGATTTCTTTCGCTTGGGCAATCACAAATCCGTCTTGGTCAAGAATCTCACTGGCAGGCGTGTGGCGCTTGCCAACCTTCCACCGTTCCGATGTATGCTTCATGCTGCCCCCTTCCCTATCTCCGCCTGAAGTTCATGGACTTTGGCAAGCAACCTGTCAATTTGCAACGAGTTGAAATGCAAGGGGTCGCCCTCATGTCCAGGCGGAAATGCTGCAAGCTTGATGTCGTTCGCTAACTCCCCCGCCAGTTTCTCGGCCCGCTTCAGGCGGTCGTGGTCGTTCGCGCTTTTTACCATAAGGGTTGCGGTAGCTAACGCAACTTTGCAAGGTTCGTTTTCCGCGTCTCTCGGCAAGTGCTGGTTATCAACGTACAACACCGCGCCGGTAGGTTTGATATGGTACACATGACCGATTGCTGTGTCCTGCACATCAATCCACCATGGTCTCGGCGTAGCCTTGCTCAAGTCTGCCATGTGTCACCTCACCAGCGACAGAATCCAGGCGAACAGAGCCATCACCCCTATGGCCGCCACGAGGACTGCCAACCGTATCGCGGCAACCCGGGTCCAGTGCCTTTCCTCGCGTTCGTTCTGGCGGAACCTCAGTACTGCCCACCACTCGTTGTCGAACCGTTCCATCTAACCCCCCTGCGCCGCCCCCGGCAGGGACAAACCGGGGACGGTTTAGGCGCACGGTCCAGTCCGTCATTTCGACGAACTGCCCGCGACTCTAACTACCTCCGATACCGCCCCCACCTTGGATCGTGCTTGGCGGAGACGGCGCACGGGGGTCAGAAACTTCAAGTGCATCTGCCGTGTGGTTCTCTTCCACTTCTTCCATCGGGTCTGGGAGGCGATTGCGAATGTCGGCCTCCTCGATTCGGGGGTCGTCCAGACACCGAGGTTTCGACTCACACGCGAAAGGTCTTCGGCCTGCTTTTTGATCTCGCTCGGCCGCAGCCGCAATCTCTAGTCGGTCCCGGACCTCTTCAGCATCCACCTGAACCCTCTCAGTCAGCCGGTCGTGCTCATCCAGTGCCGCCTTGAGTTCGCCCATCACTTCCAGGAAGCTACTCATCCCTGCCTCCCCGCCGACTCACTCGCTCCCGTGGTGGGAGGTGACGGCGTGACGAATTCGTCGTACTTGCCGCAGAAAAGCGAAAGGCAGTCTGGGATTGACCCCTCATTCCTGCCTCCTCACCCCATCACCTCCGTGTGGGGCACGCCGTCGCGGAGCATCTGTCGAAACTCATCCTCACGACGTTGCATTTCGTGGCATCCCAGGTGACGTTCCATTTCACTGACCATCCTCCGGTAAGTCGAAGTCGGCGTGTCCTCGGGCACCAGATGCACCCGGTTTACGACTGCCGCCTTCTCCGCAGGGCAGAGCAAGCAAACCAACCCGCTGGTCTTGCCCCTCTCGTCCTTCACCCTGAAAGCCTTGCCGTTTCCGTTGGGCATGGTCTGTCACCCCTCGACGTTCCCGCTCTCCCAGCGCTCCCGGTCCGCTTCCTGAAGCGGTAAGCCGGTAAGTAGCAGGTTGGTCCGCTCGTTAACGTGATTCAGGGAAAGCAACGGAATTCCTAGTCGTCCGGTTAATGGCAGGAAGGCTAACCCCAGCTCCCGCCACGTGCTGCCCTCGCCGGGAGCAACCCACGCCGTCCCCAAGCCAGCATTCAGGCCATCGCTGGCATTGACTTGGCAACCTTTGGGGTCACGGTCAATTTTCAGGTAAGTTGTCTTCGTCATGTGTCACCCCGTTGCGGACAGCACTTGCCGCCTTTTGCCGTTATTTGCCTTGCTAAACAGTCTTCGTCGCGCCGACAATCCCAGCATGACGAGCCAGCGCAACTCGCACCAAATCGGCCTCATGTCCTGTTCCGCCGCTTTCAGGGTGTCCCGGAAGAGGACTTCGTCCACTCGCAGCCAGATCCGTTTTATCTTCTTGCCCATCATCACGGTCTTCACCCCAGGTGCCGCGACGGTTGCGGCGACCTTTCGGCCACGAACCGCTCCACCATCCAGGCGGGAATCAGTTCCTTGTAGCGCCCCATACTCACCCTGCGGAAGTTGTACCCTTTCGCCTTTATCCACCGCTTCAACGTCCGGGGATGGCAGCGGCATATCTCCGCTGCTTCCTTCGGCGTCATCACTGGGTCGCTCATTGCCCCTCCGTAAGGTCATGCCAGTCGCGCCAGTGCATCCCGCCGGAGGTCATGCTTCTCACTCCGACACTGCCGGGGTACGACCACCAATTGGGAGTTGCAAAAACTTTGCTTGCCATGTAGCCTCGACCCCACTTGACTTGCACGAAAGTTCCAACAGGAAAGTGTTTGGCGACCGCCGCGGCCAAGGCCTGACTTGCAGACTTGAATTCTTTTTCTGCGCGTTCGATCTCGGCGTTCATCGCACCTCCGACTACCGCCCCCCAAGGGCACCGTGCTTCTCCAGAAACGGATTCTGGCCCGTCCGACAGAACTCGCGGAAGGGTTCACTGTATCTGCCAAACCCATTGAGCAGTTTCCTGAAACTCACTTCCAAGGTGAAAACCCTCAGGGGCGATGGGATTAAAAGATGAATCGCGGCCTTCGAGTAAGGGACTTTTTCCAACCGCAAGACGTAGAGGTCAACCTTCGATTCGTCGAGAATGCCGTGGCGGTGAATGTTGAATACCCAGGTCGGCCTGCCATCAATGTCCCGTGGACGAGCGGTTTTGACCTCGACATGCCAGCGGTCGTCCACGAGGATGTCCCACTTGTCGGCACCAGGACCACTTCTGGCGCCCATCTGCACTCGACGATGCTGGTTGTACAGGATTTGCCGGACATGCTCCTGCCCGTCGTTTCCGAGGTGCTGGGCGTCGCCGGGTTGGCCGTACTTCATCGACAAGGGAATCCTCACACTGTCGCTGCGCGCTTCTCGATGAAGTCACGCAGGGCGAGTCGGATCACCTGCCCCACACTGCGGTCATCACGGCAGGCGATTTTCTGGACTTCCTTTCTTATGTCGGAAGGAAATCGCAGGGTGAATGTCTTGGAGTACTTGCTTTTTTTCTGTTGCGTGTTAGTCTTATTTTGTGTTCGGGTGTGTTCCATACGAGAGAGGTTGTACCATAGGTCTAATATGGAAAGCAAGTAAAATCGACGTGGAAAAGGGAACTATATTTGCCGCAGAATCAACGGGTTGCGAAGGCCATAGCCGAAATCAGGTCAAAATTGGGCCTTTCGCAGAACCAGTTCGCCGTCAAATTCGGCATCAACGTCTCGACTCTCAGGGCTTGGGAGCAGGGAATCAACGAGCCGGATTTGGCCAGTCTGGCAACGCTACTCCGGATTGCCGGGCGACAGTCTGTTTTAATTCTACGAGCGATGGGTCTGACCGACCAGGAGATTGCGATAATGTGTGCAGGGCTGACCCGAGGTGGTATAGTGCGGTCTGGGTGCGCCGATCCCGCGACTGAACAGGAGGAACCCAAATGAAAACCAGAATCTCGGTGTTTGTCGGTGCCGTTGCATTACTGTTTGCGTGCGGCGGTGCGAATCTCAGCGACTCTGGCAAGAATGATGTCGGATTCTCCGCGACGCCTGGAAGTGGTGCCATTCTATACGGGTATGGAACCACTCAGAATCCGAGTCCACTCGGACTACTCGGTCCCTTGGGGGTCCCGATGCCCTCCTCGGGGACGGTGCAGAATCTCTACGCGGTGTCCGAACCAGTCCTGACCGCCACCGGGGCGACCATCACAATCTCCGTCAACGGGGTCGATTCCGCCCTTTCGTGCGAGTTCGACAACCAGGGAAGGTGCGTGAATACCAGCGTTCAGATCAGCGTCACAACGGGCCAACGGGTGCAGGGGTGGCTCCGGTACCCGGTCCAAGGATCACCCTATCCCGTTGTCGCCGTGGCTGTTGAGAAAAAGTGAGGACTGGGTTGAGGGGCAACTTTTAAGTGAAAGTTGCAACTACGCATTAGAAATGATGGCGCTTTATAAGAGAGGAAGGATTTTCTGGTGCCGGGGATCGGTGCGCGGCAAGGAAGTCCGCCGGTCGCTCGATACTCAGTTCCGGTCCGAGGCTGTCCACCGGTTGCTCGACATCGAACGGGAACTCTGGTCCGGCCAGCGTGTCCGACCACTACCCTGGCCCACCTTCGCCAGGGACTTCCTTTCTTCCGTCCGCCCGCGACTCCGACCCTCCAGCCTTCACAAGTACGAGTTCGTCTGTGACCGATTCGGCAAATTCCTGGCCAGTCGGTCGGTCGGAACAATCACCACCCTTGTAATTGCCGACTACGTTCGCCAGCGGTCGCTCGATCCCGGCCTCGGACCCGAGGGTCTAAAATCCGATCTCCGCATTCTTCACGGGGTCTTTACTTTCGCGGTCAAGTCCCGTCTCCTGGACTCGAACCCAGTGGACTCCAAGGGTCTCGGTAGCCGACCGCGGAATACTCAGCCGTTCAGCCAAGCCGAAATCAGTCGGATGCTCACTGCGTCGCACGCCCGCGCCCGCCCCGATCTCCCGGCCATCATCTTGACCTTTCTTCTTACCGGATTCCGCATCGGGGACATCTGCGGCCTCTTGAAATCCGACCTGCACCTAGACTCTAGCCTCATCATCCGCCGCACCGAAAAGCGCGGTAAGGTCGTCTCCATCCCTGTCCACCCACGGCTTCTGTCCGCGCTTCGTGAACACCTCAAGTCTTTGAACGCCGTCCAGCAAGCCAGTCTGTTCGTCTTTCCCACCTCCACCGGCGCCCGCACGTTGCCTCAGACGCTCGACGCTATCCTACGGCGTCTCTGGAAACGCGCTGGGGTCCAGGGGGCGCACTCCCACCGCTGGCGCGATACATTCGCCGTGCGTCTCCTCGAACAGGGCGCTTCCGTTTACGACGTGGGAAAGCTACTCGGGATTACCACGTATGTGGTCGAACGTCACTACAGTCCCTATGTGCAGGAACTCCAGGAGCGGGCGCGACGCCTGGTTTCTGGACTTGACTTGGCTTCGTCTGCGGAGTAGATTGGAACCCTGAGCAGGCTGTCGCAACGCCGGGACGCGTGGTCGTGGGGATGCTGGCCGCTGAGGAGCGAAGGCGGTTGGAACGGCTAATCGACGGGTTGCCGGTGAAAATCCTCCTTGCTCGGTTGCTGTAAGGTCTAAACTCCTTGCTCAGCAATGAACGGCCACGCGCCCCAGGCGTTCCGCCCTGCGGTTGACAATCAGGTCTCTGTGGTTGACAATTGCCGAGGATACGGTTGACAATCCCCGACTCTTGCCGCTGATTTTGCACACTCGGCGCGCAGTGGCGGTCTAAGTCGCTGAAAACGCGGGTTCCGTGTGTAATGCCAGCTTCCCAAGCTGGACGTCGCGGGTTCGATCCCCGTCCCCCGCTCCAAACCTTTAAGGGTCAATGAAATCCGCAATTTGACTGGGCTTTCGTAGTCTGACCGACCGGCAATCCGTGGCCTCGGATGGTGGCGGAAGTGGACACAGGCGGCAAATACTCGCACGCTGGCAGCACACTAGAGTCGTCTGCCCCTTGCATGGACGTTGGCGTCTATGCGACCGTCCGGTTGGAGGGTTAGCAGGTGCAGACCCGGAATGCCAGGCACCATCATCTTCCGGGCCGCGTAGGTCTCAAAGTATCCCAGGTAGGAAGGCGAAATCACCACGATTCCATCCCGTTCGAAAATCCTCCCCGTCTTCTGGTCATAGTCCGTCTGGTAGACAGGGTCGATCAGCGGGGCGTGCTGATGACCAGTCCAGATTATGTCCGCCTTGGCCCAAGGCAAGGTCTTCCGTGCCGCCATCCTCTGGGCGCCGGCCGTCGTTGCCGCTCCTGCCCCGTGGTGCGCGGCCAAACGGAAGTTGTTTCCCCGAAAGCGGATTGTACAAAAACAGAAATCGGCAAAGTAGGGAACCTCCTCCATCACGGCTATCCACCGACCGATGTCCACCCCCATGTCCTTCATGGTTCGATGTTCGTGATTGCCGGGGAGCTTGAAGAGCATCTTGTGCCAAAGTCGGGCCGCGACGGACAATGCACCGACGACCTGGTTATCAGGTGTGAAATCCTGCTCGTAAACGCCGGACCCAACGGAGAACTTGTTGGCGTTCTCGATGAGGTCGCCGCCGTCGAATGTCAGGAGATACGGATTCCTCAGCATCCAGGCGGTATGCTTGGCGAACATCTGGTCCAGGTGCTTCCTGTGGCCCAGGTGAACGTCATACAGTGGCGCTAGGTCAACATGCGGCCAGGAGTCCGGCACATCCACAAAAAGTTCGGGAAATCCTGTCTCCGGTTGCGGTCGGTAGATTCTGGCCACCCTCTTTCTCTTGGCTCGAATGCTCCGAAGTGTGGCCAGTAACCTTTCGTCGGCTACTGGATCACCTTTCTCAGTGGCCACGACTTGGTCAATTGTCGCCACGAGTCCTCCTTCTCAGTTCGGCGATGGCCACCGGACGCCCCCAAAACGTGCGGCGACCAAGTCGGTATCGGAACTTCCCGAACCGTGGCTTCCGTGCGGCATTCTGAAGGGTGTCGGGATTGATTTTGCTTCGGTCCGCGATGTCGCCGTAGGTGAAAACTTCATCCTCTGGCAACGCCTCCAGCGTCGCAACCAGTCGCCCTTCAACCCCCAGGAGTGACGCCAATTCCACCGGCTTTCCCTGGAATTTGAGTCCTTTCTTTGCAGCCAAGTTCGCCTCTTTCCCGGAGGTAGTCAAAAAGGGTCGCAGCCTGACGGCGGAGGAGTCGTGCGTCTACATTGTCGAGGATGAAGTCTGGCACCGCGTTCCAAAGTGAGGATTCCGAGGGGTCGTTAGGATCTCGGTCAAGGGAGATAAAGGGACTTCCATCTGGGTTCCGGCGTTGAACACGGACGATAATCCCGGCGCGACTCCGGCACCAGTGAAGTTCATCCCGAAATCGGATGTTCGGGACGAGTGCGACCTGGGGCCGTTCGCGTTCGAGCCGAGCCTCTAGTTCGCCCAGGAATATCCCGTCCCGCCGACCCACCGCACCGAACGAGATGAGGGTTGAAAGGTCAGCGGGGCTCAAGGATTCCCGTGACTTGTCTGGGAGAACCCCGAGTTTGACAGCTCTCTGCCGGACGATTTCCCCGATGTCGTAGATGGCACAGGTCAGGCGACGTTCACGGCACCTAGCTCCTATGGCTTCCGTCGCCGTGGTCTTGCCAGCCCTCGCCCGACCGATGAACCCAATTAGCATGTGATTCTTGGTGCCGCCTGATGCCGTGTCTGGGAGTGTTTGTCACGGCATCTCCCGTCCACCCCGTCCGAGGGTCGCAGTTCCAGACCCGCAACTCTCGGGGGAACCGGAAATGAAGACGGTTTGGCGGCACATGTCATTTGTAGAACGAAAACGCTCCGATCTCAGTGGTCTTGGTCATGCCCTTGGTCCAACCCGGTGGTCGTATCGTGTGGTCGTGGTAGTGCGTGGCTGCACCCGTCGGGTCCTGAACCGACCGCGTGAAGACCGCCGCAGCCGCCCGCAGGCATTCCGCCCACGCCGGTTCGTGTCCCTTTGGAAATTTCTCTGAGTTTGGGTCGTCCTCGTCGAACGAGGAGAACTGATAGGTCCCGCTGTAGTGCTTCAATATGACCGATGGAAAGTCCCATCCCCACCATTTCGGACTCTCCACGCGGTTACGAACCACCCATCCGACGGCGACCATTGCCTCGTAGGGTTGATTTCTAGCCTCCAGCCAGATAACCAGTGGGAGGAGGCCAAACTGGTATCCCTGCCTAGCCGAAAGCCCCAGCCAATCGAGTCCCGAGTCGCAATCGTGGGGGGTTGTTGGTGAGGGAGTTGCCACGGTTCAATCGTAGTCGCTTGCCCTGCACCTGTGTCAAATCAGGGGCGAGTCGCCGCTTGAGTCGTCGGCACCGAACGCAAGAACCTCGGAATCTGAACCCCTGGTCGCCGAACCGCTGCTCGGGCCACAGCAACAACCCGCTCCTCAATCTCGCCCATTGCTTGTCGTTTGCGCTCGCCCGACATATTGGGAGCCCCTTCGATGGCTTGGTAGCTCTGCCGCAGTTCTCGAAGCAGTTTCGCCGCCGCTCTCAGGCGCAGTAATTCATCGTGGCTACCCAGAGCCTCACCCACGACTTTCGTCGGCACTTTTGTGCCTTTGAGTGCAAGATTCGCAGTTGCCCAGCTTTCCTCCAGCTCGTCAAGTCTGCGGTAAAGTTCCGTGACTGACTCTGACTGAAATCCCGGTGGTCGAACCGTGAACGCCCGGACAAACGGCACCTCACCCGCAGTCACCGCTGGTGCAGGAGGACCGCCCGCTACTGCGCGAATTCCAACATCCGCTGCCTTCGTGAGTCCCCGACCCAGGCCTCCTGTGTATCCGAAGATCGCTGTGTCGAGTTGTGCTGGAGAGACGTGGATACCAGTCCTGGCCAGAACCAGCGCCGCCTTCCTAGAGAAGAGTGACGTGGACGGGGTAGTTTGGTATTCGGCCTGTACGCGCTCCAGACCCTGCGGCACGATTCGGCGGCCAGTAAAGGAACTCCGGTTCGCCCACATGTCAATAAGCGGAACTGCAGCCGTAGGTATGAGTCCTGGAAGCGCCGCACTCTGGAAACTTGCCAGGAGTCCCCGGAACGCAGACGGGTCGCGTCGATCAATCCACTCCATCACCCTTTCGGGGATGCTGGCGTACACCCATCCCCACAGGAAAGGTTTGGGAATCGGTATGAAAGGGGTTGCCTTGTGGAGACGAGTCCCGCGGGTCGGAATGAGCCAAGCAAAGTCCTTGAGCCAGCGGGGCATCTCTTGGTATTCCTTGTCGTCGTGGTTGAGGAGGTACAGGAGGATCGTCGGCAAGGTAAATCCCAGCAGAGCCTTGATGAAGGTTCCCTTGGGATTTTGCCGATGCACCCGAGCGAATTTGTCCATCCCCTCAACGGCAGCGTTCCAGAATGCGACGATGGCATTGATCGCCTGTCCAGCGGCTCCCCGACGTGCGAAATCGATGCTTACCTCGCGTGACGCTAAGGCCGCCTTTTCGGGTGGTTCACCAGCCTTCCTCGCCAGTCCATACTCGCCGAGCCGGGTCGCCGCCTCGGTCCACTCACTCAGCATCCTCAGGGCCTCTATCGGATGGCGAACGGCATTGCCCAGTGTCGAAGTCAGCAGGTCGCCCAGTTCTTGGCGGATTCTTTTCCGGTCGAGGGAGACCATTGCGGCGTGTTGTCCGCCAGCCCTCAGCCACTCCTGATAGAGTCCATCGCGTCCGAGGGCGTGGAAAAGTCCACGAATCGTATCGACGCCAGGCGTGAATCCATGTGGCGACTGAACGAACGCAGTCAGGGCGTCGCGGATGGGGTTTCGGATGACGAACTCAGGCGAGAGTCCAGTCGCCCCCAGTCTTAGGAGGCTTGCAGGCTTTGCCAGCAGGCGCACCAAGACATTCATCGCCTCCTCGTTGAGTCCCTCCATCGCTGCATAGAGGTCGGGGTCAACCTGGAAAAACCGGCGCTTCCCTCGGTCGCGCACGAAGAGGATGTTCTTCCCGTGGGGAGGGACACCCACCGGCGAAAAGACGCGGGCGACCGTGGAGAGGTCGACGTCGCTGAGGTCGAGGCCAGCCTCGCCGAGTGCCTTCTTTATCCTATCGAGTTCAAACTGGGTGACTTGGAGCGGTGCCGGAATTTCCTCAATCCATTGTCCTGCACCCTCCGCTTTGGCCGCTTCGCGTGCAAGCGTCAGGCCAACCTTGTTTCGTTCGGCCAGATTGATGAAGGTGTAGGTGTTCTTTACCAGGCTCTCCAGTGGGTCGATGATCTGCCGCTCACTGCCCTTCATGCGTTTGACGGGTGACCAGAGGTCGGCAAAGGTCTTGCCTGTCCCCGGTCCGACCCGTCCAGGCCCTGGTTCCTCGAAGACGCGATAGAACGGCGCGTACTCTTCATTCATCTTTCTGATGGTGGCGCGGTCCTCTTCAGTGATGAACTCGCGTTCCACCAAGTAGGCAAGGAGTGCGTCGGAATATGCCTTCAGATCCTTGTGTGCCTTGACGATTTCGGGTTCCTCACGGTCGATACGGGCTATCTCGGCTTTCGCGTCCTCCAGGTCAATCCCGGTCGGGACTTTCTGCTCAGCCTTTTCCAGGGCGCGTTTGGCAACCATATAAACGCGGAGGTCGTCCGTCCGGTCGGCAACTGGGTCGAGTATTGCCTTCAGGGATGGTCCCGTAACCTCGAAGGTTTTGGGGTTGAACGTTCCATACTCCAGGAAATGTTGGGCTTTCCCCCACCAGCCGGCGAAGAGACGAGCCAGTTCGTACCCCGAGGTCTCGGCCTCAACACCGCCGCCCTTCCCTCGGAGAATCTCCTCGACACGTTGAATCGGTCTGAATTTGTCAATCCACCGGGTGTAGAACCGTTCGCCCCTGCCTGCCGGTGTCGGCGGCTCTTCCTGACTAATATGGTCAAGTATCCTCGAACGCGCTGGCAGTTCGGTGTACTTCCGTATGTTCTCACGCGCCTCAAGGATCGCCGTCTTGACCGGGCCGTTTGCCGGTTCGCCCAACTTCGCCTCGAAGAACTCCGTAAACTTCGGGGCGCTCGCCTGGGCGGTTTCTGGTTCCGCCAGGTACAGGCGGAGGAATTCGGCGAACCCCTCAGTGCCTTTCACTCCCTTAGTGGCGATGCCCTTCAACTCGCCCACAAATCGACGCAAAGGTGCGGCCAGCAATCTCCCCTTCGGCGTTGTTCCCCACCACAGTTTGTGCAGGGCATGGCCGAGTTCGTGGGCCATGACCGGAACGTCATGGGCGATTCTCGTCCGAATTACCTCGGGTTTGACCTTGAAGATTCCGAAGGCGCCTCCCCTGAACCGACCAACCCGACCGGGCACGTTCAGCACTTCGAGAACGCGATTCAGCAACTTTGTGCGGTGAACTTCGGTCTCGGGTGCGACTGCGGGGTGCTTGAGCGGCAGGACGGGACGCTCCGCCGCGAACGCGGGTTCGCCACCCTTGCCCGTTGCCCCTGCGGTCATTGCACCGGGGCCGGGTTTGCGAACAGAGGGATGAAGAGTCCTTTTCGCTACGGGCGGGACTTCGGGGGTAGTGGGCCGGACTGTCGGGGCAGTCGTTGGTTCTGCCGCGCCAATCTCTCGACCACGGCTCGGTTGCGGTTCTGTAACGCCTGTCGTAGGCGCGATTTCAGCTCCGCCACGGCGACCTTCCTGTTCGGCGATTCGGCTGATGCCATTGAGGTACTCCTCTGGGGACAGTGTACCACGAAATGCGTCGTTAAACGACTGGACTGGTTCGGGGGGGGCGACAAGACCAAGGGTGCCTTGCCCCCTCACGTCGGATTGCGAATCCTGGGCGAACTGGCGGAATCCCTTCTTTACCTCAGCCCTCTTACCCTCCAGGAACCTCGTCATCGCGTCCACAGCGGGTTCTCTGGCGGGGCCGAACATGGGTCGCTGGGAGAGGTAGTCGCCGACCTTCCCTCCGGTTGAGGCGATGCGTGCATAGTCCCGGAGACTCTCGCGCACCAGCGGCGAAATATCCCACTCATCCTCCCGCGCCTTGAGTCGGGCAAGGTCCGAAAGCGCGGCCTCCACCTTGTTCATTACCGACTTGGGTGCATTTTCCAGCAAACTCACGTCATCAATAACCGACCCAAGCAGCGCGCGTTCGACGAAGTTCTTTCCCGCCTCACTCAGACCGCCAGTAGATGGGTCCGTGAACTGGGGCCGCTCTCGGTCTGTGATTACCCCGTCCGTCTCCAACGCCGCAAGAATCTGTTTCGGATGGTCGCGCAACACGTCCCGGATGGACGCCTCCGGCCCCATTTCTTGCATCCAGGCGTCGAGGGTTTCGAGTGTGCCCTGAGTGATTGACCGACCCGCACTCACGGCGCGTTCGTTGATTCCGAGGGCGCCCGTAAAGGATCGGTTGAGGTCTTGGGCGACTCGCCGGACTTGCTCTGCCTCTCTGGGGGCACGGTCGAGGACCCGAACGAGGACAGGTTCTTTGAACTTGGCAATCTCGTCCGGCTTGAGTCCGAAAACCTCAGCGCTTTGAATTATTCGGTCCCGGTACGGTGTGCCAGTTCCCGCTCGGTAGATGCGTTGCGTACTCATCACCCGACTGTTTCCGCCAAGTACGGTGCCGTTCGGAGTTACAATCGGCGGACCATTCACGGCGTCGGGATTCGTATTGACCGTGAATGACGGGTCGTAGTTCTGTGCTTGCTCGATGACCCTCTGTTGGGCGTCCTTGCTCAGGTCATATCGCCTCTCCTGAACCAG
>Ga0315294_10006722_pt1 | contig 12616 bp, 8 predicted proteins | sample YL17G13_40_MG_FD_203626 | JGI IMG/M metagenome (GOLD analysis project Ga0315294, IMG submission 203626) | Sediment microbial communities from Yellowstone Lake, YNP, Wyoming, USA - YL17G13_40 | ecosystem: Environmental > Aquatic > Freshwater > Lake > Sediment | place: USA: Wyoming | collected...
TGGAAGAAAAAAATAAAAAAAGAAATATTTTTTATTTTTTATTTTTTATTTTTTATTTTTCTTGGTAGTCTCTTTATGGTCCATCCCCGTTCCGTGCAGTTATGGAAAAACCTGCCGATGATTGAATACCTGCAATTTCCGTGGCGGTTTTTAACCTTGGTTATTTTTTCGATATCCGTAATGGGCGGAGGAGTAATTTATTTACTCAAGAATATAAAAGCACAAATTTTTTGTTCACTATTGCTTGTGTTTTTAACAATTGGTCTCAATATTGAGTTTTTCAGAGTGGAGAAAATATTCCCTATGACCGATACCAACAAGCTGTTTTCCGCCAAAGGCTGGAATAAACTACAGACTGATGCGATATTCGATTATTTGCCTATTTATGCAAAAGCGCCTCCTGGCGGTCCCGCTCCGGATAGGCCGGAAATTAAAAAGGGAAAAGCGGAAACTTTCGACATTGAAAAAGGCACTGACTGGTATCGGTTTAAGATTAATGTTCAGGAGGAAGCAAGGGTGCAAGTCCCGGTTTACGACTTTCCCGGCTGGAGGGTGAAAGTCGACGGCAAAAAAACTGCGGTTTCTCATAATAATTTTTTGGGTTTGATTACAATTACAGTTTCTCAGGGTGAGCATTTAATCGCTTTAAACTTAAAAAATACCCCAGTCAGATTTTTGGGGAATTTGATTTCCATAATCTCTCTGGTGCTGCTTTATTTTCGATTTAAAAGAAAAAAAGAGCCAATTTCTTCACGATGAAACTTTCAGTCGTCATCCCGGTATACAACGAGGAAAAAACGGTTGGAAAACTGCTTAGCTTGGTTTTGGCGGAAAAAACGACCAAAGAAATTATCGTTATTGATGACGGATCGACGGACGGAACATTTGAGAAAATCAAAAATCAAATATCCCACCTTCGTCAAGACTTCGGCGGGCAGGCAAAAATCAAAAACACAAATCAAAAATTTAAAATTTTCAGATTTAATGAAAATTGCGGGAAGGGGGTGGCGGTAAGGAAAGGAATACAAGAGGCGACGGGGGATGTTTTAATAATTCAGGATGCGGACTTGGAGTATGACCCAAACGATTATCAAAAACTTTTAAAACCAATTATCGAGAATAAATCAAAAGTTGTTTATGGCAGTCGTCTTAAAGAGTTAAAATTTAAACTTTGGGGAATCAATAAAACTCCCTTACCCCTTCATTATCTGATTAATCGTTTTCTTTCGTTTTTGACGAATGTACTCTACGGATCTAATCTGACCGATATGGAGACCTGTTACAAAATGATGACCAAAGAAGTATATCAAAAACTTAATTTGACCTCTGATCGTTTTGAAATCGAGCCGGAGATAACCGCAAAAATTCTCTTGCAAGGTTTTAAAATTTTGGAAGTGCCGATTCAAACAAAACCAAGAGGCTACCTGGAAGGGAAGAAAATAAAAGCAAGGGATGCGATAAAAGCACTTTTTGCTTTGTTTAAATTTGTCAGTTTAGGAAATTTTATAAAAAAATTTTGGTTTTTATTTGTTTTTATAATTTGCGCTTTTCTTTTCCGCCAATCCTTCAAGGTATATTTTTCCCAAGATGATTTTTTTCGATTTAAAATGAGTCGGGCAGAAGATATTATTTCAATATTAAACTTTTTTTCTTTCAAAAATTCTCACCTATATGGTTTTTATCGACCGCTGAGTATAAATATATATTCATATATGGGACAAAAAATTTTCGGGCTTAATTATAAATTATTCCATGTGTTTAATTTTTTTCTTTTTTTTCTGAATATAGTATTAATCTACAAACTGTTAAAAAAAATATTTAATGAGAATAATAAGGCCATATTTGGAACATTAATTTATGCGCTGGCCTCTTTTCATTTAACCAGTTTAAGTTATTTATCAGCTGTAGAAGAAATTATGGTTGCCTTCTTTTTCTTTTTAACGATAAATTTATATTTGATCGACAGTAACTTTGCCATATTAACATTTATTTTCGCCTTGTTTTCTAGAGAAACCGCTGTTTCTTTGCCTGTAGTATTGTTTTTTTTGGGATTATTTAAATCTTATAAATTTAAAAAAATATTGCCGTTTTTATTCATTTTAACAAGTTATTTGGCGTCAAGATGGTATTTTAAACTTCTCCCTGACAATTCAATCTACAACATTAATTTTTCTCCAAAATCGATTATTAATAATTACTTTTGGTATTTTCTCTGGGGGGTGGGGGCTCCTGAAAGTTTAGTTGATTTTGTTAACAATTTTAAAATTAATGAAAGGTTTTTCTTCACAGATCCCCTTTTGAGCAAATTAATAATTATTTTTCTTTTGATATTGTCTGTTTACTTTATTGCTACTTTAATAAATTCAGTTATCAGATCTAAATCAAAAAATTTACTTTGGTTTTTTATTTTATGGTTTGTTATCACCTTATTCCCCTTTGTTATTTTGGTAAATCATCGGTTTGCTTTTTATTTGGAAATTCCGTTTTTCGGACTGGCGGGACTTCTTACCTGTTTGGTTTATGATTTTAAAAAATTAAAATATCTTTTTTTGTTTATTTTTATTATTTTGTCTTGTTTGACGGTTAACTACTATTCGAAAACTTATTGGGCCATCAACCGGGCAAAAATTTCCCAAAAATTAATTGTTTCGATGCAAAAGCAAAATCCGGTCCTACCTAAAGGGTCAATTATATTTTTTAAGAATGACGAAAATTATCAGTCGCCCTCAATGCAGTGGGGAGGGACTAGCACCCAAGCAAAAAACGCTCTCTCGGGATGCAACGCCTTCAGGTTTATTTACAAAGATGAGTCTTTACAGTGTTTTTTTGAGGATGACGGGTTTCCTGATTTGGCGGAAAAAAAAGGAACCGTTTATTTTAAAGCGGTCATCAATTAATAAAAGTAAAATAGCCTTACTCCACTGTGGTAAAATAATGCTATGGTTGTTGTTGATTCCGAGCTTGGGGGCGGCTCGCAGGAGGTCGCGAAAAGATCGGTTAAGGGGGTTTTGTTTTTAACTTCGCGCAGTTTTTTAATTCAGCTCCTGTCCTTTGCTTCAACCTTCCTTTTAACTATTTTTTTAGAGCCCAGTATTTTTGGGATTTTTTTCTTGGTTTCCGCTTTTATCAATTTTTTTAATTATTTTTCCGACATTGGCTTGGCGGCGGCGCTGATTCAAAAAAGGGAACCGCTTGAAGAAGATGACCTTAAGACTACTTTTTTGATTCAAGAAACTTTAGTCGGTTTACTGCTGGTGATATTGTTTTCCTTGTCTATTTGGATTAAAAAATGGTACCACTTGGATCAACCAGCACTTTTTTTGTACTATTCTTTGGGTTTTTCCTTTTTTCTTTCTTCGTTAAAAACAATTCCCTCGGTTATTCTAGAAAGGAAGTTGAAGTTCAATTTACTGATTGTTCCCCAAATACTGGAAACATTGGTTTTTAATCTTGTTTCTGTTTTTTTGGCCTGGCGCGGTTTTGGTATTAACAGTTTTACTTGGGCGGTATTAGCCAGAGGGATTGTCGGTTTGACGGCAATGTATGCGGTCAGTCCATGGAAAATCGGTTTTTCTTATTCTTCTTTGGTTTTAAAAAAACTGCTGCGATTCGGGCTTCCGTATCAAATAAATACCGTTATCGCGGTTCTTAAGGATGACTTGATGACGATAGTATTGGGAAAAATCGTCGGTACAACCGGTCTTGGTTATTTGGGCTGGGCAAAAAAGTGGGCGGAACAACCTCTACGGTTTTTTATGGACAACGTCTCAAAAGTGGCTTTTCCCGCTTTTTCAAGGTTGCAGGATGACAAAGAGAAATTAAAAAAATCAGTTGAAAAGACCCTTTTTTTCTTGTGCTTTTTAACCTTTCCGGTTTTAATCGGGTTTTCAATGTTAGCTCCCCAGATGATAAAAATTCTTCCCCGTTATCTTAAATGGCAGCCGGCAATCTTGGCGTTGTATTTTTACTGCTTTAACAGTGCTTGGGCGGTCGTTTCTACTTCTATGACTAACCTTTTAAATGCTATCGGTATGATCAAAAAAACCTTTAAATTAATGCTTATGTGGTTGGCTTTGACCTGGTTGATTATTCCAATTTTGGCCATAAAGTTTGGTTACAACGGAGTGGCTGTCGGAGTGGGGGTAATTTCACTTTCTTCGGTCGTTGCGGTAATTATGGCCAAGAGATTGGTTAATTTTGCCTTACTTGACTGCGTGGGCAAACCTTTGTTTGCTTCTTTTGTCTTAGGCCTCTTTTTATATTTTCTGCGATTTTGGGAGGGCGGTTATTTAATTATTTCTTTTAAGGTTTTATCGGGAGCAATAATTTATTTGTTTTTTTCTTATCTTTTAAAAGGCAAAATTCTCTTAAAAGATATCAACATTATTTGGCATGAAATTAAACAAAAAAATTAGTTTTTTTCTGTTTTTTCTTTTCTTTTTTTTGCTTTCGGCAGAAAACGTTTTAGGAAGAGATTCTCTTGTAACGGTTGTCAATCCTGTCAGGGGGAACGAGCTTTCGGATTTGGGCAATCCGTTTTTTTTAGAAGGTGTTAATAAGTTGCTGGCTCCCTTAAGCCGAAGTAAGGTCCCCGCCACCTGGCTTTTAAGATATGACGCTTTTACAAACAATGAAGGGACGACTTTTTTTAAAAAATTGGTTCTTGAGAGGCCGGAAGATGAATTAGGAATTTTCTTGGAAATTACTCCGAAACTGGCAGAACAAGCCGGAGTTGGTTATCCCAGCGGAGGAGTTTTTTGGCATGACGCTAACAAAATTTTTCTTTCCGGTTACAAACCTCAAGATCGGATTAAATTAATTGATAAAGTTTTTCAAAGTTTTTATCAGGAGTTCGGTAAAACACCTGTTTCTGTCGGAGCGTGGCATATTGATGCGTACTCTGCCGGATATATGCAGGAAAAATATGGAATTACGGGGGTTTTGATTTGTGCGGATCAATTTGGGACAGATGGATATCAGATCTGGGGCGGTTGGTGGGGAGTTCCTTATTATCCTTCAAAATATAATATTTTAATTCCCGCCCAAACTCAAATAAATAAAATTGATGCGGTGGTTTTTTGGTGGGCGGCCAGAGATCCAAATTTGGGTTACGGCGGATCGGTAAGAGAAAGTACTTACAGCGTTCAGACAAATGATTATTTAAGCCACGGTCTTGACGCAGTTTATTTCAGTAAATTAATGAATGATTATCTTTTTGACAGCCGAAATCAATTTGGTCAATTAACTATCGGGTTGGAGAACGATAATAATTGGCAGAAGTTGGGTGATAAATTTGACTGGCAAATCGAGGCGGTTAAACAAGAAATAAATAATGGAAGCTTAAGGGCGGTAACCATGGCCGATTTTTCCCAGTGGTACAGAAAAAAATATAATAGTTTTTCTCCTGACCATTGGGTAGGCGGATGGAAAATGTCAACCGATTATAGAATTGGTTTAAGCAACAGTGAGTCTAAAGAATACATTCGTGATTTGCGTATATATAACGAGGAGTGGCCGGAGGCAAATTTATTATCTGCTAACCCCTGGAGAACTCTTTCTTTGAATAATCCTTATAAAATCGATACGATTAGATTCAATGATTCAGCAAAAATCGCTGATTTTGAAATTAATAAAGACGAACTCACTAAAAGGTTTGGTAGCCAAAAAATTCCTTTCAAGAGTAATAATTTATTATTTTTACTTTTCTACTCTTTTACTCTTTTACTCTTGGTTTACTTTTTGAAGAATAATTTACCCTTATTGGTATTGGTAGTTGTTGGTTCTGTAAGCCTTTTTCTGCCGATGATTAAATCAGGGCTTGTCTACCCTTTTGGGATGGGTTTTTGGGGACCAAACGGTCATGACGGGATTTGGCATTTGGCTTTAATAAACCAGTTAAAGAATTTTTCGCTGAGTAATCCGGTTTTTTCAGGAACAAGACTAACTAATTATCATTTTGGTTTTGACCTTATAGTTGCTCTTATATCACGGTTAACAACGCTAAGTCCTCTTGTTCTTTACTTTCAAATTGCGCCCTTGATAATGGCAGTGCTGATAGGGGTTTTAACCTATAAGTTTGTCGTAAAATGGGTAGATTCTAAAAAGTCAGCGTGGTGGGCAACGTTTTTTGTTTATTTCGGCGGGAGTTGGGGTTGGCTTCTGGGCAGGGGTGAATCAACCTTTTGGGCCAATCAGTCAGTTTCCAGCTTAATTAATCCTCCATATGCCCTGTCTTTGATTGTTTTGCTGCTTGGTTTAATTAAACTGCTGGATTATTTTAAAACCCCCAATAAAAAGAATTTAATAGTCTGTTCTTTGCTTTTTGGGATATTAATTCAAATTAAGGTATACGTCGGCATTATTGCCGTTGGCTCGCTTTTTTGTCTGCTTTTTATAACTTTAATTTTTAATCGAAGTAAATTTAAAGAAATTTTTTACATATTTCTAGGCAGTTTTTTGGTTGCAGCAATAATATTTTTACCTTTTAATCTTAATGCTTCTTCACTTCTGGTTTTTTCTCCGCTTTGGTTTCCTAGGTCAATGATCTCTTTTTCTGACAGACTGGGATGGTTTAAGTTAGAGAATGCCAGGATTACTTATTTAAATTCAGGTAAATGGTTTAAGTGGGTTTTGGCGGAAGGACTGGCTCTATCTATTTTTATTTTCGGCAATCTGGGAACCAGAGCGGTTGGGTTTTTTTACGGCGGGTTTGTTTGGAAAAAGAGAAAAATCAACCCGGTTGAACTGGTTTTATTTTCTGCCTTAACGATTTCTTTGGTTTTGCCCTTGCTTTTTATTCAAAAGGGTAATCCCTGGAACACCATTCAATTTTTTTACTATTTTCAGTTTTTAATGGCTATTTTTGCGGGCGTGACAGTCGGTAATCTTTTTGGGAAAACAGGAAAACTTAAAAAAATTGCAATCGGTGTTTTTTTGGTAATTCTGACACTCCCGACAACTTTAATTACTTTAAAAAATGATTATCTGCCGAGTAGAGCTCCTGCTAGAATCAGTATTGAAGAATTAGAAGCGCTTGATTTTTTAAAGAAACAAACAGAAGGAACAGTTTTAACTTTTCCTTATAATTTCGACTGGAAAGTAAAGTTTTCCGAGCCCAGACCGCTTTATGCTTATGAAACTACCGCTTATGTAAGTGCGCTATCGGCTCACCGAACCTTTTTGGAAGATGAAATGAATTTAGAAATTACAAGTTTTGACTGGAAGTCAAGAAAAGCCGAAGTGGTTAGATTTTTTTTGACCGCCGATCAGCTGGGGGGAAAGACATTCCTGCAGGAGAACAAAATAAAATATATCTATTTGGTTGAAGGGCAGAAAATGAACTTAGGCTTAAACGATATTGGGGCGGAGAAGATTTTTGAAAATGGCGAGGTTAGCATCTTTAGAGTAAAATAAGTTAAATGAAAATTTCAGCCGTAATTAACACTTATAACGAAGAGAAAAATCTTGACCGTTGTCTTAAGTCTGTCAAGGATTTTAGCGATGAGATTATTGTGGTTGATATGCACTCAAATGACAAAACGGTTGATATCGCGAAAAAATACGGCGCAAAAGTTTTTTTGCATGAGCATACCCGATATGTGGAACCGGCGCGGAATTTTGCCCTTCGACAGGCTCAAGGTGATTGGGTACTGCTTATCGATGCGGACGAGGAATTGCCGTCCAGTCTTGCAAAAAAACTAAAAGAAGTTATTGAAATTGACAGGGCGGATTTTGTGGAAATTCCCAGGAAAAATATAATTTTCGGCAAGTGGATTGAGCACACCCGTTGGTGGCCGGACTTTTTGATCAGGTTTTTTCGGAAAGGAAAGGTAAAGTTTTCGGACGAAATTCATGTTCCGCCTACCGCTGGGGGAGAAAAGATGAGGCTTGAGCCAAAAGAAGAATTGGCTATTATCCATTATCATCTTCAAACAATTTCCCAATATCTTGAACGCCTGAACCGCTATACGGATATCCAATCGGAAGAGCTTGGCCGTCAAGGATATCAATTCCAAGTTGAAGACTTTGTTGCTAAGCCGGCGGGCGAGTTTTTTTCCAGGTTTTTTGCCGGGGAAGGGTACAAAGACGGTATTCACGGGTTAACTCTTTCGGTTTTGCAGGGATTTTCGGAGCTTGTGGTTTATCTAAAGATTTGGGAAAAACAGGGGTTCAAAGATGAAAGGATTAGCCAATTAAACAAAGTGGCGAAAAAAACCTTGAGGGATTTTTTTTCTTGGCAGCAATCGGTGACTTCGAGTTTTTTTAAAAAACTTCTCCTTAAATTTAAGTCAAAAATTTGATGAAAAGAGTTTTTTTGGTAATTTTAAATTGGAACGGGTGGAAAATGACCTTGGATTGTTTAAAATCGCTGGAAAAGGTTAAGTGTGATGGTTTTAGTTTGGAAATAATTGTAGTTGATAACGGATCGACCGACGGAAGTGTAAAGAAGATTAACGAATTAACAATTAAACTGATTAAAAATAGAGAAAATCTTGGTTTTGCAGAGGGGAACAATGTCGGGATAAGACATGCTCTGGAAAATGGAGCCGATTATGTCTGTTTGTTAAATAACGATACCAGGGTTGATCCGGATTTTTTGACAGAACTGGTTAAAATGGCGCAGTCAAATGAAAAAATTGGCTTGGTCGGGGGGAAAATATATTTTGAAAAGGGATTTGAGTTTCATAAGGAAAGGTATCAAGAAAAGGAAAAAGGAAGGGTAATTTGGTATGCGGGAGGACTGATTGATTGGAATAATGTTTATACGACACACCGCGGAGTTGACGAAGTTGATTGCGGACAATATGATAATTTTCAAGAAACAGACTTCGTAAACGGTTGTTTGGCACTTATAAAGAAGGAGGTTTTTAAAAAGATCGGTTTTTTTGATAGAAAATATTTTTTGTATTTTGAAGATGCTGATTTATCGATTAGGGCGAAAAAAGCCGGGTTCAAATTATTTTATTGTCCAAAGGCGAAGATCTGGCATTTGAATTCCGGCTCATCTGCCAGCGGGTCTGGTTTGCATGATTATTTTACGACACGCAATCGGATTCTTTTCGGCATGAAATTTGCGTCACTTAGATCAAAACTTGCCTTGATAAAAGAAAGTTTCGAATTGATGAAAAAGGGCCGCCAGTGGCAAAAAACAGGAATAAAAGATTTTTATTTAGGGAAATTTGGGAAAGGAAGCTGGAATGATTAATTTAAAATTGTCAGCTATTGTCTTGACCAAAAACGAAGAACCGGTTATTGGAGATTGCCTGGAATCAATTAAATGGGTGGATGAGGTTGTGGTGGTTGATCATGGTTCAACTGATAAAACCTTAGAGATAGTCAAGAAGTTTGGGGTTAAAAAAATTGTTAATGCCCCGGCTGATTCAAATTTTTCCGACCGCCGGAACTTGGGGGCAAAAGAAGCAGAAGGAGAGTGGCTTTTATATGTTGACGCTGACGAGCGGGTAACTCCTGGACTTAGAGATGAAATCGTGCAAATAATTTCAAATTTCAAATTTCAAATTTCAAATTGCGTAGCTTACGCCATTCCCCGCAAAAATATTCGTTTAACCAAAGTTTTATATCATGGCGGCTGGTGGCCGGATTATGTGTTAAGGCTGATGAGAAAAAATAAGCTTATGAATTGGGAAGGGGAACTTCACGAACAGCCAAAGATTGACGGCGAAGTTGGGAAACTAAAAGAAGCTTTTTTGCACTACAGCCATAGGGGCAGTTTAGAGCATAAACTGCAAAATACTATCAATTGGTCGAAAATAGAAGGACAGCGGATGTTTGATGCCAAACACCCGCCGATGAATACACCTCGATTTATTTCTGCGATGTGGCGGGAATTTTACAGCCGAATGATAAAACAAAAGGCCTTTCTTGACGGAACAGAGGGTGTTATCGAAGCCTTTTATCAAGTTTTCTCTGTTTTTATCAGTTATGTCAGGCTTTGGGAAATGCAGCAGAAGGGCAAAGAATGAAGGCGGGAATTTTTGATCCATATTTAGACACAATCGGGGGCGGGGAGAGATATGCCATGACAGTTGCCGAGGTGCTTTTAAAAAAGGACTGGCAGGTTGATATTTTTTGGAACGATGATAAATCAAAGCAAAAATTAATCAACAGATTTTCGTTAGACATTTCCGGAGTAAATTTTTTACCCTATTCTCCCAGAGTAAATAATTTGTTCGGCAGATACAAGATTGAAAGAAACTATGACTTTTTGTTTTATTTTTCTGATGGAAGTATTCCTTTAATGTTCGGTAAAAAAAATATTCTTCATTTTCAAGTTCCGTTTAAAAATGTTTTAAGAAAATCACTTAAGAATTCTTTGAAACTCAAGACAATTGATGCTGTTGTATGCAATTCGTATTTTACTAAGACCGTGATCGATAAATGTTTAGAAATTAAATCGTTAGTTGTTTATCCTCCGGTAGATGTTGAGGCTTTTATGCCTCTAAAAAAGGAGAATATTATTTTGGCAGTCGGCCGGTTTGAAAAAAGCCTGACGGAAAAAAGACAGGATATTTTAATAGAAACCTTTAAAAAGATGATTGATAATGGATTAAAAAGCTGGAAACTGGTTATTGCCGGAGGATGTTCAGCCGATGAAAACAAAAACGAAATTTTAAATGTTTTAAAAAATAGAGCAAAAAGTCTTCCGATCGAAATAAAAGTAAACTTGCCGTTTTCTGAATTAAAAGAATTATATGCGAAGGCCAAAATTTTTTGGCATGCAGCCGGATACGGCGCAGACGAAGAAAAAAATCCGGAAAAAGTGGAGCATTTCGGGATGACAACTGTTGAGGCGATGGCGGCTGGTTGTGTTCCAATTGTTCAAGACAAGGGTGGCCAGAAAGAAATTGTAGAAGAAGGGAAAAGCGGTTTTTTGTGGCTTTCTGTGGACGAGTTGGTTACAACCACTCTAAAAGTGATTCAAAACAACGAATTATCAGAGAGGATTTCCACCAATGCTATCCAAAGAAGTAAAGACTTTTCCAAAGAAAAGTTTTACGAAAAAATATACAGTTTAGTTGAGCAATGAAAAGTTTTTTTACTGTTTTAAGAAAAATTTGGCTTATCGCGATTTTGGGGCTAATTGTTCGGTTGTTATTAATGCCTTTTACATTTCATTCGGATTTATGGGCGATATCGTTTTCTCAAAATCTATTTATCTTCAAGGGAGTAACTAATATTTATGAATATCTGGTAAATCTACCGGCAACTTCCGACTTAGTAGTGAATTATGGCCGTAATTTTTTTACTTATCCGCCATTGGCTTATTATACTTTGGGAGTCTTTGGGTTAATTTTGAAACCTTTATTTAACGCCGACTTCTTCAAAAATTTAGCCGGTATTCTTCCGAATGTTTTAAACGATAGTCGGCTTTATTGGCATTTATTTGTGACCAAATTGCCTTATTTGGTTTTTGACTTTGGGATTTTATGGTTGTTGACGAATATATTTAATGAGGAAAAAAAGAAGGTCTTGGTGGCGATATTATGGATTTTTAACCCTTTGGCTTTGTATACCTCGTACATGGTGGGACAATTTGATATCATTCCTGTTTTTTTTACGGTTCTTTCCTTGCTTTTGGTTAAGAAAAACCGATTGGGCTGGGCAGCTTTTGCTCTAGGAGTGGGTGGGGCTTACAAAATGTTCCCATTATTTTTTGTCCCATTTGTAGCAATAAAAAGGGGAAAAAGCTTAATTAGCCGAATAAAATTATTCGTATTGGGTCTCGCTCCATATGTTTTAAGCATTCTTCCTTTCTTGGGTTCTGTTGCTTTTAGGCAGAATGTTTTATTTTCCAACCAATCCCAAAAAATGCTTTTCGCAAAACTGCCTGTCTCCGGAGCAGAATACCTCTCGATATTTGTCGTAATATATGTATTTTTGGTTGTGCTTTCAAACTTTAAGAAGATTGAACTCTGGAAGTGGTTTTTGTCCGTGATGCTTTTGTTTTTTTCCGCTACACACTATCATCCTCAATGGTTTTTATGGCTAACGCCGTTCTTGATCATCTTTTGGGTCGAATATCAGAATCTCAAAATTTTTCCAATAATACTCTATGCCTGCTGGTTTTTAATCATGATATTTTTTGAACCATCTCTTTCAATTGCTCTGTTTGCGCCGCTTTTTCATCCTCTATCTCAAACAGTGCCCCTATCGGTTTCTTTTTCCAAATTTTATGATGTTTTTCAATTTAAAAGTTTAATTAGAAGTGTTTTTGCGGGAATTTCTCTTTTTATTATCTATCAAACTTCATCAGATAAGATTACCAATTAAATTATATTTAGATGAATAAATATAAAAAATTTAAATTACTGTGGCCAATTTTTTTTATTACTATTCTCACAACTGTTTTTTTTTATCCTGTTTGGTTTAATAAATTAATACCCTTACCTCTTGATACTTTGGTTAATGTTCATATTCCTTGGACTGAAGTGAAGTGGCCGGGTTATCCAGCTGGCGTTCCCTTTAAAAACGGGGAAATAACTGATAGTGTTTCTCAATTTTATCCTTGGCGGTCTCTGGTGGGAGAGTATTGGAGAGCGGGGAAATTTCCTCTATGGAATCCTTACATGTTTTCAGGAGTTCCTCTTTTGGCGAC
>Ga0315294_10006723_pt1 | contig 12615 bp, 16 predicted proteins | sample YL17G13_40_MG_FD_203626 | JGI IMG/M metagenome (GOLD analysis project Ga0315294, IMG submission 203626) | Sediment microbial communities from Yellowstone Lake, YNP, Wyoming, USA - YL17G13_40 | ecosystem: Environmental > Aquatic > Freshwater > Lake > Sediment | place: USA: Wyoming | collected...
TCGGATGTATGACTCCAGCAGCCTTATATCAGGGATGAGGATGAATGTGAGAAGGTTTCTCTCCCTGCAGCTCATCATCAACTGGTTCATCCTTTTTCGTTCACTGGACATGCTTTCCGCCCGGCCATACCAGACTTCGGCCCCCTCATCGCAGATTACACAGGAGTTCTCCTCGCAGGTCTCAACCCGGTGTGCAAATGACTCGGCATCAAACACCACGTCCTCAGTAGTAAATTTGTGGGCGGAGGCGAGAGAGGCGGCATACAGAGCGAAGCTGCTCTTGCCCGCGCCCTCTCCTCCTATTACGAGAATTAGCGCGTCCCTCTTGCCACGTTTTATTCTCTCGCATTTGCCAGTGAAGTACACTTCTAATTCCCCCAATGCCTCAACCCCTCAGAGTTCAACCTCGTCCCGCTCTACAGTTTCATGTCCCTCAAGAACTTCCTGCTCATAGCGCGTCAAACCTGTGAACTCAAAAAAATCTCGGATTAGGTCAAAATATTGCATTGCAACGCTCTCTGACATTTGGTCATATTCCTTTATTTTGAATAGATAGTCATCGAGTTCCCTAAGTTTGGAGTAGTCCTTTTTTGTATATGAAAGTTTCGGCTTTATCCACTCATAAATCATCATCATCTTTCCGATGAATTTGCCTTTGTGTGATGGACCGTCTACACAGACTTTGTAGTTGATGCTTTCATAGACCATGTCACCAAACTCTCTTTGTGCTTCCACAAAGCTTTGTAGGATATTCAACCTGACCACGTCGAACATCGCGTACGCCTGCTTCTGTCTTTCCAACTTATCAGTTATCTTTTCAGATACCGATACTTCCTCATTCTCTACCATTGAATCACCCCATGAACATAAGGGGGCAAAAGCCCCCGGATCTAACGATGCCTTCTTGCTTCATCCTTCAGGTGTTCGTCTGCAACCGCCCACAGAGTTCTGGAGGCAATTGCAAACTCCCGCTCCCTCAGACCTAATGTCGCCGTAATTGTCGGCGCATCCATCGGGCCGCTGAAGCCTATGCGGATATACCGCTCAGGCATTTTTTCTTCCATTTTCAATCACCTTCATTCCGTTGTGGAATGAACATCAACGATAATCCTTCCCCAGTTGCGGGGGTGTTGGAGGTACAGCAGGTGTAGAAAACGCAATTAAAATTTCTCTGTACGCATACTGCGTCCAGCTGGGGCTTGGTGATGAGATTGAGATGTGGACAAGCCCGGCTGGGCCCTGCCACTCGATTTTGACCTCATACGTCCCTCTCTGAACCTGCTGTTGCTTTTTTTCATTTTCCATCATTTCCCCCCTGAATAATTTTACACGTCATGGTTCGCAGCTTCTGGATTGCTGGATGCGAATGAGAATAGAACTCATCCATCTGGGGATCACATTCAGCCTTCAGTTTTTCAATGTCTACCACTCTAAACCACCTCGTTAACATAAAGGTCCCCTCGTGTGAAGGGACCTCTGCATCCCCGCACTACCCGGGGTTTTTGGAGTATCTCATATCGCGGGGACAGCAGCGTGAACTCAGCCCATTATATCCCTCAAGTCCTCCCAGGCCAAGAAGCGAGCCTCTGCTGTTTTTGCCGAGCAGAATCGGTTAATTATCTTTCCTGCTTCCGGTCCTTTCAGTTTTTTCATGAACTCTCGTTTGTCCATTCCAACCACCCCTCATTCATTTCTGAACTGAATGAGCACAAATTCCCTGAACTCTGAATGGAACGCGGTATGTCTCGCGGTACCACCAGACAAGTTCCTCGTAGTCTATTAAGTTTGGGTATTCTCCCACCTGCAACTTCAGCACCTCTCTTTCAGCTTCTCAAGCTCGACTTCCAGCTTCGCTATTCGCTGGAGTTCCTGACTGGCCTGCTCGCACAGCTCCGTGTGCTTGCTCCAGATCACATTGATTTTCTCCTTCAGATTGTGCAGTTGAATCTGCATATCCTCAATCCTCGCGTCTCGCGCGTGGTTGAGTAATGTCTTTTCCATGTTCCCATCCCCGCCAAGATTACTTTCAGAGCACAAATTGCGTGAAAGAACTCCGTCCTGCTCAATTTCACGCACTTCCAGTTCAGAATTGAACACCATATTCAAACACCGATGTTGTCATGTTCAAACTCTTTCGACTTCGTTATGATAATGTAACCCTTCTTTAGTTCCACCAAAACAACCGCCTTTTTGCCTGGTTCTATGTGCAAAGCTGCCAAAATGTCCTTTTTTAACCAAAGGTGGGCCCCTTTCCTATCTGGGTATTGCCTAACCGGGCAGGTTTCAATCATCTGGTACCCCCCTACCCCCTTTTTCGTGTGTCAATTTGTCAATCCTGTCAATTTGTAACGTAAAATTGGACTGACACGCCCCAATATTTTTGTCAATCCTGTCAATTTGATTTGTCAATCCTGTCAGTCCCTTGTCAGTCATTTCTCTGACGTTAAATGACAAATTGACAAATTTACAACTGACAAGAGTCCTATTCATGCTCAATACCTCCTGACAAATTGACATTTTGACAAGTTTCTAATCGGGTGAAAGTTCCTGCAAGGAATTTGAGGATTTGTTGAGCCTGGCTTGGATCATTTTGGATCCAGAACGATGGTTTGTCTGCGGTCAGTTGGAAGTCAAAGGCACAGTTGAATAATTGTCTGAGACCTACCTTTGTTTTCTCCAGTTGTGTTATGGTCCTCGTCCCATCATTGAGAACCCTGCTCCAATAGGCATAACGTTCACCGAGGACTTCAATTCTCACTTCTGTTGGTATGCTTTCAAATCCAAGTCGCAGATCAGATTCGGATAGCTTCTCATCGTCCTTTCTGTCCCTACCCGCCAGGGCGTAGGCAAGCAGGATTGGCTTCATATACTCCGGCTTTGTTGCTCCAAACTTATTCACAAAATTCTCAGGCTTGTCAATAACCCTGGAGAAGTCAATGACTTTCTTGAATGAACTGGCATTGTAGCTGCATAAGATTTGCAACTTCTCCTCGGCTGTCTCCTTGATGCTGTCAATGTCGTAGTCATTGAATAGAATCTCTCTGATATGCTCGAAGCAAGCAAGCGCCAAAGCCCCTCCACGTATATGCCTACCTGCTGCCTTCTGTCCCTTTATTGCATCTTTTATTGCCTGATTTAATGAAGAACCAGCAGCTTCGATTATCGAGTCAAGCTCCTCAGAATATTCCTTGATAGGTTGGTTCAACCAGTCCTGCATATCCCAGAATATCTTTGTGATGTTGGGACTGCTGAACTCTAAAATAGCCCTGGCGATTGCGAATATTTTCTCGTACAATTCAGGACTATAAGCCAACTCAGGATCGGCTTGCGCAGCTAAGAGTTCATTGTCAAACACAAAATATCCTATCCTGGAATACATTGGCCCGGGCTTGGGACTTAACTGATATGAAAAGTTCAGCCAAGCATTCATAAATTCCATGCATTGCACTTCCTCATTCTCCGGTCTTTTCATCGTCTCAGGATTTGATATAAAACTAACACACGCTGCACCCCGGTTAATAATTCTGCGAGCTGCTTTTACTGCGACGAACTCACCACGTTCAAGATAGTCAAGAATGCGTTGCAAGCTGCCTTTTTCAGCAGAATCTACTTCATCGAGAATAAGCGAACCAAAATTATTATGCAGAGGTGAATGTTCAATATTTCCTTGACAATCGGCAACTCCCTCAAGGCTTTTCAAGGATACCATGTCTAAATGATCCCCGACTCTCGCGCCAATATGAGAGAACCCAGCCTTCTCTGATTTGACAATAACACTATGCATCTTATCTTTGACAAGTGGTCGATTCTTGGGATCAGGAGTTAATTTTATAGCGCTTGCCTCCCCCCAAGTTCGTGCTTTTGGATCTATAATAAATCCACCATCTATCAATCTATTCATAATCCACGAGAAGTCATCATTATTTAGTTCCTTCAGGGTTTCTTTTGAGACAGACATCACCCTCTCGTATGGATGATAGATCTTCTCAAGCCGTTCCCCAACTTGCTGGTGTGGATTGTCGTGATTTCTAAAATCATTTTCTAACATCTTGCTGATCTCTTCCTTTTTGAGAGGGAATGCACCAACCATCTGAGGATACCAAGTGAATCCTCCTGACTCTCTCAGACATAACTCCTCCTCACCAAGCCTGAGATTTTTATCAGTATCTCTTATCATGATGGGTGTGTTTCCAACACCCTGCTGAGCGAGGTAGTAAGAGCAGTCAAACTCATAAGATGCGTCTTTGCTATGAGTGTAAATCTGGTCATAGAATTTCTTAAGCACATTCACCTGGGCTATTGGAGTCACTTCGAGTTTTGTTATCTTTTCTACGATGTTAGTCATTGTCTCCCCCCGTTGCTCCACTCGACCTTTAAGATGTCTGACCTGAGCAGGTCTGTTTCTTTGCCGTCTCTCAATCGCAAGCGGAGATGAGTTTCGTTGATAAGCAGAACTGTGCCGTTGTATGCCTGCACATTCCCATCAGAGCGCTTCAGTAAAAAGATACCTTGCCTTCCTTTGTATTCATTCAACATTCCACTTTCCACACTATCACCTCGTTTCAAACAGTTTTCTTCGCTTCCTCCTTGCTCCACGCATACAGCCTCTGAACCCACATCGGAGCAGCAGCAATTATCTGTGGGTCTGTCGCAGCGAAGTCACGGGCCTTCTCAAGCAATTCATCTGTCATGCTTCCACCTCTGCTAAAAATTTCTTGACGGCCATCTGGACTGTGGTACTCACTGGGACTCCAACCTCCTCCTTGCGCTTCTCCAATAGTTCCCACATCCCCGGTGACAATGAAACACATCTCTGTTCTCGCATCCTTCTCACCCCGATAAAGTGCTTCTGTTTCGGGACTCCCGCAATAATTACTCATATTTTCTTTAAATACCTTTCGGTATTCCCGAAATGATATATTTAAATATATCGTTCTTCCCGAAACATTAGGTGGTTTGACTGGTGAGGAGAAAACTGAAAAAAGCACAACTTTACGAAGCTGTTATGGAAAACTTGGCACATGCTCTGCTATTCCTTGAATTGGTGAGAGGACCGAGTTATACCATAGAATTACGGAAGAAACTTGGCTGGAGTGTAGGAGGCACTGGGGAAAAATTATCTGATCTCCTTTCCATTGGATTCATTAAGAAGGTAAAACCAAAGGACGGCAAGATACAGCGTTACGAAGTGAACTGGGAGAAAACTTATGATATAGTGGAGAAAGAAACTCAAAAATGGGATTCATTACTTGCGGGGGCTTTAACTCCAGAAGAATTCAAAAAGGATATTACTTTGCTTGCAGAAAGACGTATCTATACTTCTTTAAGGGGATTGGTAGCTGCAAAACTCATCGCCGATGGTATAAAGATGAGAGGACTCACTAAGAACAAATAACTAAACAATCCCAACCTTCTCCTCAATCTTCTTCAACCTCAATTCATTAAGCTCGCCAGCCTTCCTTATAGTTTCGTTGTATTCGTTGAGAGCTTGCTCGCTCAGGGCCATCCCGCAGATCCCGCAGAACTGCACCTGCCAGGGATTCAACGTATGACATCTGAGACACTTCCTTGCTTCCTGCGGATCCTGCTTCTTCTCCCCGTTCTTTATTCCACGCTGCTGCGCATCCCAGTCTGCAATATCCTCGTCAGACAGGTGAGAATACCTGTTGAACATTGTTGAATTTCCAGACCACCCATACTTCTTATTTGCCATCACAGTGTTCATTCCCCGGCGCGCATCAATAGAAACCCGGCTGTGCCTGAACAAGTGCCAGTGTACCTTCCTGATTTTTGTCTTCCTGGCAAGACGCAGCATGAGTTGTTCTGCTCCAACATACTTCAGTCCATTGCCTGTCTTTGAGATGAAAAGCGGAGCATCGGGTTTGGGATCAGGATGCTGTTGCAGGAGCAGTTTCAGATCATTCACAGAGTCGAAAAGGAATAGCCTGCGTGGAGTGGTCTTTGATTTTGTGATATTGATATACACGCTGTTGTCTGTGAACACTAAGTCCTTAACTCTAAGAGATAGCAATTCAGAGATTCTTGCCCCTGTCTCAAACACCAGGTTCAGCAGGGTCCTGTCCCTCTGCGTGTTGCAGGCCCGGAGCAGCTTCAGGAACTCCCCCTCACTTATGCAGTCCTCTGCCTCAATTGCCTTTGGTTTCACAATCTTTATTTTGAGCTTGCCAGAAATCTCAGGTTTCCCCAGCCATTTATAAAAAATCTTCAGCATCAGCTTCCTATGCGCGATTGTCCCGGGGTTATTCTTCAAGCTGTCAAGGTATGAAATAACGTCCTTTAGACTGGCCTGTTTATAGCTCGAATACCGCTTCTTTGATAAAAACACCCCAAAGAATGCAGCGCTTTCCAAGTAATTTAGGGTGGTCGAGTCTGCCAGTCCCCTTGATTTTGCAAATTCGTTTAGGAAGGTTTTAAGTTCAGACTTCATCTCCTTTGTTAGTCCTTCATATTCAAGATAATGCCTTGCATAACTTTTCCACATACCTAATCATATCTCCCAGCACTTTTATATACTACTGGGAAATTCAAACTAATAGTTACAACCCACTTCGGTTAGTAGTAATAACGGATATGGTTTGTAACTATTAGTCGTGCTGATTATAGTTTGAATTTCCTACTTTATTAATAAGCCAAATAATATTTAAATAATGATGTGGTTTGAATGGTGAAACTGCAGCAGACAAAAGGCGGGCAGAATTTTATAACAATTCCAAAAGCCATAGTGGGTTTCCTGCGTTATCAACCGCATGACGAGTTCAGCGTTGAGCTCAGCGGTACGGGAATCCTGCTGAGGCCTTTGAGATAATCGATGCTTCTGGCTCTTGGCATACGGAAGGGGAGATGCCACGTGGTGATGAGGTGATTGAGATGGGATGCCTGAGCAAGGAGAACTGGGATTTAAGGAAGCCGTCGAGTTTTGAAGTCACGGGACTATACCTCATGTACGTGCAGGCCGGTCCTGAGGAAAGGAAAAAGCTCGTTAAGGGATTTGTGGATAACTTCAAGGGACGGGGCGATTGATATGGGAGGAGAAGACGAGGAGATTAATAGGGTTACTGGAAAACCATTTGCGGTTAGGAAAGACGAAATGGTAGAGCAGGCTGAGGCAAGGAAAGCACAGCAAGAAACAAACCGAGTTTCAGGAGAACATTTTCGTGATGAGCAGTCCCGAAGAGATGAGAGGATTGCAGCACAAAATAAGCCAATTACAACACAAAATAAGAGTTGGGATCACAGGATTGCAGCACAAAATAAGCCAATTACAACACAAAATAAGAGTTGGGATCACAGGATTGCAGCATTGATTCCCGAACCTCCTATCCACAGGGACGAGAACGACCGTGTTTGGAAGGCAATACAAAAGGTAGGTCCTCCTGCAGAGAAGTATGGAACGAAACTGGCAAAGTCTGCGGAAAAGGAGACATTCAAACGAAGAAAAAAACCTGGAATTCAAAGATATATTCCTAAACCAATTAATATCCGAAGCCAGGGTATTTCAGTAGAAGAAAAGACCGGCAGATTTCTTTTGGGAGTACCAGAGGGACAGCACCTCGAGCCAGTATCCTTTCTATCGCAACGTCAACCTGTTAATATTTTTGGGAGTCATGAAACAAGTCGCGACGTGCATACACAGCAAAGGCCTTCTGAGCAAGGTACGTCTCCAAGTATATTCGGAAGTTCAAAGCCAATTAGCCTCTTTGGTACCAACAAGAAGAAATTGGGGTGGCTCTGATGACTGTTGCCTGGTCTCCAGCCGATGTTGCCCGTTTTCAGGCTGCCGGCTATTCTCTTGTTCCGAACAGGGCAGGTGAAATGATATGGCAGTTTACAGGGACAGCAGCGCAAAGGATGAACATAACGGGCTCTCCGGCACGGCAAGCGGAAGGCCAGTATGCACCTCCTCCAATCCGGGATGTTCCGCTTTCCGAGAGGGTTGCAGCAATCAGGGAAAGCGGACTCTACGACAGATACGGAAATTATGTCAATCCGAATTACCAGGCTGCATTCGAGAGGGAGTTCCAGCAGCAGTATGGTGCAAGGCCCCCAGTGGCACAAGCACAAGTCCAGGAAGCGCAGGCTGCATACGCAAGGGAATATTCAAAGGTTGCCGTTCCGAATCCTTTGGATCCGTTGGGGTATTACAAGGAAGTCGCATACCTGCCTGGGAGACCGGCACTGAACCTTGAAACGCTTGGCATGACCGGATACGGTGCAGATGTGGGGGAACAGATTATAGGTTCTATTGCCGGACAGCATCTCCTTCCTGAGCAGGTTGCGGTACTGGAAAAGAATCCGATAATAGTGAGCAGGGAGAGAGAGAAATATTATGCAGGTGTCAGCGGCGGAACTGCGAAATTGTTAGGCGGAGGGAATGTCAGTTTTGTTGGCGAAGCGCCTTTTGGTTCTACAGTAACATCTGACATCAAGACAGCATTGGGGCTTGGCGGTTCTACAACTGTTATCACACCAGTTGCAGCGAGAATAACGGAAAAGGCATTTGCGACTGGCGGTGAATACGGGATTTATGACTCTGGTGGAAAATTACTTGCTGGTGCATCATACAAGTATCCTGACAAGACTTTATTCGAGCAGCCTTCAAAACCCGATGTATCAGGCAGTTGGGTTTTTTCCGAAGTTCCTTTGCTGAATGTGTTTACCCAGTTAAACACCGGGCAATCTGTTTCCGTTGCTTGGGGTGGGACTGCACCGAAGGATTTTATACCTGTAACTGGGACAAGCGGATTGTATTCTACTCCCCCACAAAAGGTAGAAATAAACAAACAAGAATTAACAATAAAACTACCAATATCCCAGCCTGCTGCATCCGATTCAATTCCAGAGGGGATAATGAAAACTTTGGGATACGGGAAGGGTGGTATCTGGGAGAAACAGAGAGGCACATTCCCCGGATTCGTGACTGAAGTTGGTGCGAATCTTGTTGGTGACATATACGGAGGAACGCAATTTACTATGAATGTTTTTGGTGGTGGTGCTACCGCGACGAAGGCAGTTGAGGTTACAAAAGGATTCAGGCAATTACCAACATTTGAAGGATATAAGGAGACTATCTTTGCTCCGCTTACTTATGCAAGCCAGCATCCAGAACAGGGTATTGTTGCGATTGAGATGGCTGCTATTCCGTTTATTGGTGATACGGGTGCATTTCTTAAAGCTGCCGGCTTAAGCAGTGGTGTGATGTACGGTCTTGATGTTCTTGGAGGGAGACAAAAGGAAGCCCCAGCTGATGTTGCTGCTGTCATTTTCTCCACACCTGCAACTATGCAGATTGGCGGTCTTATTGGAAGGGGACTTGGTGCTAATCCTATGGACACTTCCGCATTGGGTTCTTGGAAAAGTGTGACTGCTACTGCTGCAACTGGTGGAGTTGGTGGGGTATTGTTTGCAGGAACACAAGATGTCCAAAAAGGATTGCCATTTGATGTTCAGAAGGCGGAGGTTTATGGGTTAGTTGGAACTGCCTTTGGTGCTGCGTTAGGTGCTGTTTCTGTTGGACAAACAAGGGGAGAATTTCCAACTGCGAGATTATTCCGCGCCCCATACGAAAAGGTAATACCTGGTGGTGCTGGAGAAGAACCGGCAGTCAAGCAGGGGGCGTATGTAGGGATATCAATTGAACAGGGAGGGAAGCCCCGCCTTATTGCTGGCTTAATGGATTTGAAGCCAAGTGTTGGAGTCCCGAGCATAGAACCCGAAGGCCTCTTAATCTCCAACGTCAACATCCAGCCCAGTCTAATCGAACACAAGGGAGGATTCAATCCTACTCAGGCTGAAATTTATAAGAGTTGGGGAGAGGAACAGATTAATTATTTCAAGACGATTGCACCAGAACCGGTAAAAGACTTATTCAACTTAGGAGCTGAACAATTTACCAGCGAATCAAGGGAGCAGGCAGACGCATTCGCCAAATATATCAAGCAGTCAAGCACATTCTCATTAAAGGAAAGAGTTGGCTGGGGAGATTGGGCTGGGCAGCAGAAGGGATACACGCCGGAGTTCAAGATGACGCTGGATGAAGCACTGGCGACTTCTGACAGGTTCGCAAATCCAGATGTCAGGCAGGCGGTTATAGATGTATTGAAAGAGGACAATGCACTGCTTAGGGGCGGGGTTGTTGAAAAAATGGTATTGGGGAAGGAAAAGCTAACTCCCCTGCATGATATTGATCCGATAGTTGCGAATCCAACGGCCACAGCAAACAAGATAATATCAAGGGTAGGTACAATCCCGGATGTTGAAGCGAAATTGTCCGGCACTTCATTAGTTGAAATAAAAATGGGTGAGGAGTTTGTTCATCTGGTGGATATACATGGAGCTAATGAGGCACCGGATTTATCTGGGTTATTCGAAAGTAGGAGTCAGGGAAACAAGTATTTCGGTTGGGGATGGACACAGCAACCAACGATAACAAGCCCAGAAGGATTTAAGGTAATCAGCCCTGCAACACAGACGCAGTTGATGGTTGGTTCAATGACAAGCCCACAGGAATACGGCGGATATAGCCCTGTTGGTTATAGATTTAAGGATGTCGGAAAGGCGTTGGAAGATGTTGTGGGCATGGCAAAAGATATAGGCAATCCAGTTATAGTCGGACAGGTCAGGGAGTTCCAAAGCACACTTTCCCCGGATGTACTTGCTGGGACATACGCACCAAAGAATATATTATTGCAGCTTGGCGGGGGTGAAACTGGAGTTGCGCCTTCATTCGGAGCTGAGATAACAGGTGGTGTGGGTTTAGGAGGATCTGTATTTACAGCACCAAGCGCTGACATTCAAAAAGCATTGCCAATTACAGTACCATCAGGACGTTATATCTCTTCATCAAGCTTGAGTGATATCGGTTCATCATCTTCAGGTATCATTGAATTTCCCAGAGCATCTTATAACGTCCCAACAGTAAGCGCACTTCAGCCATCTCCAAGCGGGAAAGCAACTTCGGGCAGTTCAATATTCCCGTCATACTTCAAATCAGATATTATTTCAATCGGCAGCGGTTCTCCCTCAGCTTACAAAAGCAATCCTCTTTCAAATATAATCAGTTCAGGTTCAGCAAGCAGTTCAGCAGGTTCTTTAATATCCTCAATAGGTTCTTCATTTTCAGGAGGCAGCCAGTACTCTGGAGGTTCGGGTTCTTCAAGAAGCTCCTCATCAAGCAGCTCGAGCTCGTCACCATCACCCTCACAAAGTCCTTCGCAGTCACCAAGCTATTCGCCTTCATCAAGTTCTGAAAGTAGATATAGTAGTGTGAGTTGGTTCCCTGAGTTCATGGGTTCTGACCTTAAGGAGAAGGGGCCCATGAAATCCAAAATCCTCGGAGAAATCAAGGGAATCACACGGGGAGCGCCTTTGCCTTGGGCTGACATACTTTCTGTGCTGAGGACACAGGCAAGGACAGGCGGGAGAAGCCACCAGCCTCTCATCAATACTGCGAACCTGGAGAGGTGGACACGCGCTGCTGGAGAGGGGTTCATGCGCGGGTTCCCTACGCAGGAGATGGTGGAAAACAAAGTAAAGGCTTCGGGACTTGGTTTTCTTGGAGGAAGGAAAGCAGGTGAGGATTTGTTCTCAAGGAAAAAGAAGGTAAGACTGTTTGATTAATATAAGACAGATGAGAAAGGTTATCTGATGTTTGGGATAACAGAGGGAGAATTTAACGTGGTGATAGCGATTTCAATATTGATAGCTGTCTTTTCTATTCCGCTTCGCATTCCTCCGGGAACAACAGCGAATATAATAGAAGTGTTTGTGCCAGTGGCCCTTATCATACTCAATTTAAGAAGAGCATCAAAAAAGCAGCTCAAGCCAAGCCAACACTAATTTCTCCCGCCCTTAATGACTCCTGTTTTTAACAACACCCACAGTACAAGACCTAAGAATAGAACAATCGCCATCCCACACAAAGCAAGAACATAGTCATTTATGATCTGACCGTATACGTCCATGCACACCTATAACCCAACCTTCACCATACTTCTCTCATATAGATAACACTAATCCGCTTCATTCTGTTTACTGACTTTACTCTCACTCTGTGATGCGAGTACATTTTGAGTACACTCTTTTTCTTCCTTTTCCTTTTGTTTACGTTGCAGGGCAAAGGCCCATGTCCTGCTATACCCGCACTCCTCCATTAGCTTCATCCGAATTCCTGCGTCATCCAGTCCAGGGTATTTTTCCCTTAGCTCCTCTATCTTGGTTTTCTTCTCCTTCCTCATTCCAAGATACTCCCGCTTGCGTTCAACATACGCATCCCACAAAGGACCAACGACTCTCGGGAATCTCTCAACGAATGCAGGGCGCATCTTCTTCCAGTTTATCGAACCGGACTTGTCCTTCGGCAGTTGCAGCAGTTCCCGTTTCGGATAGACATAGACAATTCCGCGAACAGCCTCACGGCGGTCAAGGTCGTACTTATTCACAATTCTGCAAAGGCAGGATGCCCGGTGGCCTCGGATGTATGACTCCAGCAGCCTTATATCAGGGATGAGGATGAATGTGAGAAGGTTTCTCTCCCTGCAGCTCATCATCAACTGGTTCATCCTTTTTCGTTCACTGGACATGCTTTCCGCCCGGCCA
>Ga0315294_10006724_pt1 | contig 12614 bp, 11 predicted proteins | sample YL17G13_40_MG_FD_203626 | JGI IMG/M metagenome (GOLD analysis project Ga0315294, IMG submission 203626) | Sediment microbial communities from Yellowstone Lake, YNP, Wyoming, USA - YL17G13_40 | ecosystem: Environmental > Aquatic > Freshwater > Lake > Sediment | place: USA: Wyoming | collected...
ATTTATAATGGGTTATCCATTTGGATGGTATGACGATGTTCATAATTTGCCGATCACTCGAGTCGGTCATCTATCCAGTCCAATTAAGGTTCCTTTTAAAGGCAAGCCAGTTATGCTCGGTGATATTGAAACACATAAAGGTATGAGTGGTGGTCCTGTTTTTATGAGGTTGGAGGATTATACAGAAAAAGAAAACAATAAAATGGTTAAACATATAGGTTGTTCGAGGATTATTTTGATTGGCGTTTTTTCGGGACAACCAATATGGCAGCTTAAAGATAAGAAAACAGGTATAACAAGTATTCCCATTTATCATACATTGGTAAATATATGGTTTTCAGATTTGATTATAGAAATCTTGAAAAATAAAACTTAATCAATCATTGGAGGTGAATGAGTATCACAGAATAATATTTGAGTTTGCATTGGATTATGATATTAAGATTATTTTTCTAATAAAATTATATCAAGGAATAGCATTTGATACTTAACTCTATGTTAGATAAAAGGATATAAAAGTGCAGAACCCTGGTGAAGAAATTGTAGGCAATTATCTGAAAGTTCGACTTGGGTGTGAATTCGTCGAATATAATCTGCAAACGCCTGACATCCAAGGTGAGATCGATGTCGTCGGAATCAACATTAAGAACAAGAAGCTGTATGTGTGCGAAGTCGCTACCCACCTCGTAACCGGCATGCAATATGTGGATTCTAAAAGTAATCAACCCGACAATATTAATCGATTTGTGAAGAAGTTTGTGAAAGATATTGCATACGCCAATAAATATTTCCCCGACTATGAGCGAATTTTCATGCTTTGGTCTCCAATAGTGAAGAATCAATCATCAAAAGCCAAACACAACCAGATGGAAGACCTTCAACAAATTATAAATCGCATAAGACAAGAGAAGAAAATAGAAATCCTTCTTGTCATCAATGATGAATACCAAAAGTGCCTTAATGAACTACGTGATTTCGCCGCTAAGGAGACGAAAGAACTGAAATCACCGATACTACGACTCATGCAAGTGGAAGAAAAACTGAAAAAGCATCTAACCTAAGTATGCAATGGATGCATTACCACACATCGATAACCCATATCATTGTTCCTCTTGCGGGGATATGTCCCTGTAATTGTTGATTGTGTTTTTATAAGCATTTGCTGAGCCGGAACAACTATAAATTCGGAATTCGGTGCGAATTAGATAACGTCCATAAATTACGCAGATTGACGCAGATAATGATTCTTGTTAATTCCATCTGCGGAAATCTGCGAAATCTGTGGATTGCAAAGTTTCATTCTTTGTGTCTCTGTGCCTCCGTGTGAGATTTGTGCTTCACTTTATTCCCGCCATTGACTTGAGAATATCGACTTTGCTATGAATATTTTGTAAATGTGTGAAACATCATAAAAGATTAAAATCATTTACCACAGAGGACACAGAGAGCACAGAGTATAACAAAACAACGAGAATGAAATATAATTCTCTGTGAACTCCGTGGCTCTGTGGTGAATCCCATATTTTTAAGGAGCATATTGTCGGATGTCTCTTGTTGAAAAAATCATGAGTTTGAAAAGGGAGCGGAATGCCATAATTCTGGTTCATAACTATCAGATTCCAGAGGTTCAGGACATCGCCGATTACGTGGGGGATTCGCTCGGTCTGAGCGTTCAGGCTTCGAAGACGAGCGCCGACGTTATTGTATTCTGCGGTGTTTATTTCATGGCAGAAACGGCGAAAATCCTTTCGCCCCGGAAAATTGTCCTCATACCTGATAAGGATGCCGGATGTCCAATGGCGAACATGATAACCGCTGAAAAACTTCGCGCCCTGAAGACACGCCACCCCGGCGCAAAGGTGTTGTGTTATGTCAATACCACGGCGGATGTGAAGGCGGAATGCGACTTCTGCTGCACCTCGGCAAATGCCGTTAAAATGGTAAATCAGGCATTGCATGATGCTGAGGAAATCATCTTCGTGCCGGATAAATACCTTGCCGATTACGTCTCGAAAAAAACAGGTCGGAAATTCATCACCTGGCAGGGTTATTGCCCTACCCATGTCAAAATTCTTCCTGAAGATATAAAGAGGGCGAAGAAGGAACACCCAACTGCGGAAGTCCTTGTCCATCCGGAATGCACGCCGCAGGTGGTCGCCCTTGCCGACCAGGTGCTCTCCACAGAGGGTATCTGTCGGTATGTGAAGTCAAGTCATGCGCGGGAATTCATAATCGGCACGGAGGAAGGCATACTCCACAGACTCAAAAAGGAGAATCCCGATAAGTTTTTTTATTGCCCCTCCGACTGCGCCATCTGTCCCAATATGAAAAAGATTACGCTTGAAAAGGTTCTGTGGGCGCTTGAGGACTTGCAATTCAGGGTTGAGGTTCCTGAGGAGATTGCAGAACGGGCGAGACAGAGCATCCGGAACATGCTTGATATTGTGGATTAAAAGGCGGTGTCTCGTGGAAAGGATACCCATCAGGCTCAATGAGCGGTCGGTTTTTGTGGAGGCGGGGACAACGCTTCAAAATGTAAGGCGGGATTTCAAATCCGATGCAGATGTGGTCATCCTCAATGGGTTTCCATGCGCAGGCGATGCAGTGCTCAAGGGTGGCGACGAGGTGGTTTTGATACGGCGCGGCGAGCGTCCGGGACGTGATGAACTACAGGCGCTCATGGTGGCGCGGCATGGGCCAGGCTTATTTGAAAAAATCAAATGCGCCCGCGTGGGGATTGCCGGTTGCGGTGGACTGGGCAGCACCCTTGCGGTCATCCTCGCCCGCACAGGCATCGGCTCTCTCCTCCTTGTGGACTATGATATTGTGGAGCCAAGCAATCTCAACCGCCAGCAATTTTTCATAGACCAGATTGGCGAATTAAAGGTGAAGGCGCTGGCGGAAAATCTCCGGCGAATCAATCCGTTTGTGGAAATTGAGACATGTGAACTTAAACTTGACCGCTCAAATATACCGGATGTCTTCAGGAAATGTCATGTGATTGCCGAGTGTTTTGATGACCCGCATGCCAAGCGCGAGATGACTTTGACGGTGAGGAAATGTCTGCCGGAGATTCCGCTGGTGACGGTCTCCGGCATTGCGGGCTATGGTCCGGCAAATCTTATACGGACGAGGCGCGTTTTCCGGAATGTTTATCTTGTGGGAGACACGGAGGCCGCCGCAGAGCCCGGACGAGGTCTTCTTGCGCCGCGGGTGACTGTGGCGGCGGGGCATCAGGCAAATATCATCCTCCGCCTTCTTTTGGGCGAGGGCAGTTCTCAGGAGGAGGTTTGTGATGAAAATACGTGTGAATGGTGAGATAAAGGATGTCCCGGAGGGTCTTTCCATTATTCAACTCATGGACCATCTGAAGATTGACGCTCAGCATGTGGCTGTGGAACATAATGGCGAGATTCTGGAAGACCAGGCGCTTGCGCAGACCATCCTCCGTCCAGAAGACCAACTGGAGATTGTCCACTTCGTTGGCGGTGGATGAGGGGGAATGCGCCTCAGGTGAATTAAATAACGCAACTGTCCGCCTGTGGCGGATTAACAGGTTTTACACTTATATCATGCATCCTTAACGCAGAACTGCCGGTCAAAGTCCTTCCATACGGGTTCGTAACCTTTTGCGCAAATAGCGTGGCAGACCTCCTCCGGGGTCCGCCGGTCTTCAACCTCAAACTGCCCTCCGTGAGATTCTGCGCGGATGAGATAGCCTCCGGGGATTGTCCGGCTCCCTGCGCTCATGCGGGTAATGCCGAGTCCGATAAGATTATCGCGCAATGATGGCGCCTCTCTTGTGGAAACGACAAGTTCCGCATCGGGGAATAAGAGCCTCATCCCGCATATCATCTGAATCAGGTCACGGTCGGTCACGCTGAATTTTGGTTGGAATCCTCCAGATTGCGCGCGGATGCGGGGAAAGCTGACCGCAAGCCGACTCCGCCAGAATCTCCGCATGAGGTAGCGTCCGTGGTGGGCAAGCATCACCGCCTCAAATCGCCAGTCCCCCAGTCCAAGGAGCGCCCCGATGCCCAGAGTCCGCAATCCCGCCTCGCCTCCCGACTCAATCGCCATCAGGCGCATATCATACCGGCTCTTTGGTCCGGAGCGGTGATAGAATTTGTAAAGCTCCGGGTCGTATGTTTCCTGATAGAGCGTGAGTCCATCCACGCCAGCCTCCGACAGGATGAGGTATTCCTCCCGTGTCATGGGTTGAATTTCAATTGAGATGGAATCAAACAGGGTGTCTAAGGAGGCGATAATTTTGCGGAGATAGTCGATGCTCACGTGAGCGGGGTGTTCTCCACTGACGAGCAAGAGATGGCGGAATCCCTGACTGTGGAGAAATACCGCCTCGCGCATGACCTTGTTGGGCGTCAGGGTTATGCGTTTGACATCCAGCCCTTTTGCAAAGCCGCAGTATGGACAGTTGTTGACACATTCATTGGAGATATAAAGGGGTATGTAAAGATAGATAACCCTGCCGAATCTCTGCCTTGTCAGCGCCGCACTGCGCCGGGCAATCTCTTCAAGGAAGGGGACTGCCGCCTCAGAAAAGAGCGCAGGGGCATGTTCCAAACCCGGCTGCTCCGCTGAAAGGGCGCGCTCCACATCGCGTCTCGTGGCGCTCCGGATGCGCTCCCTGACTTCTGTGAGATTTATTTCTTGTATAACATCATCAAAACTCATGAGCCATCCTCGGGCAAAAAGCCTGTCAGCGGGCTGGAGGGTCGCGCCAGACGGCTTTCACTTACGGGTCCAGCCATGCGAGCCTTCTCTGCTGCCTGCACGGCAAGTTTAAACGCCTCCGCCATGGCAACAGGGTCATCCGCAATGGCAATGGCAGTGTTCACGAGAACAGCGTCAGCCCCCATCTCAATCGCCTCTGCGGCATGAGAGGGCATACCCAGCCCGGCATCCACAACAACAGGCACGCCCGCCTGTTCAATGATTATGCCAAGCTGGTCATATGTTTTCAGTCCTCTGGTGGAACCAATGGGCGCTGCAAGGGGCATCACCGTTGCACAGCCAACCTCCTCAAGGCGCCGCGCCAGAATGGGGTCGGCATTGATGTAAGGGAGAACGGTGAAACCCAGTTTCACCAGTTCCTCAGCCGCTTTGAGAGTCTCTATCGGGTCGGGAAGGAGATAATGCGGTTCGGGTGTCACCTCCAGCTTTATCCAAGAGGTCTTTGCCACGACGCGCGCCATTTTTGCCACTCGCACCGCCTCCTCAGCTGTCCGCGCGCCCGAGGTATTTGGCAGCAGACGATACCTCTTGAAATCAAGCGCGGAAAGCATGGCATCGGTGAGATTATTCAGGTCAACGCGCCGAAGCGCCACCGTCACAATCTCCGTCTCCGAGGCTGCCAGCGCCGCCGCCATCACCATAGGCGAGGAAAATTTCCCTGTCCCTACGAAAAGACGCGAATGAAATTCCACGCCGGCAATAATAAGTTTTTTCCCGGGCTTGTTCACCCTTGTATCTTTCTTTGGTTATCCTGAGATGTCCATCCCATAGGTAATTTGTCTTTTGCAAGAGTCGAATTAAATTTTTTCCAATTGCAACATGTCCGCTCTCGCTCCTGAAGAAATTCACGAATATCTCCCCGTCTGCCGTTATAAATACATCTTCTTTGTGACCATATCCTCCTATGGACAGTCAAGAGTCTTAATACATTCCGAATGAACAAAACATTATATATAATTATCCTCTTTTTCTTTTTTTGTCAATATGTTATGCGAGGGGCTTTTAAAGGTCAGGGGTTTAGCCTATGTAGATTTTGCCACTGGATTCACTGGGGTGTGTTCGAACCTGCAATCCGCCTGAGGCGGATTAATAGCCGTCTCTTTTAAGATATTCTATGTATTGTAAGGGATTAAACAATCTGGCTCCCCCGGCAGGACTCGAACCTGCAACCTAGTGGTTAACAGCCACCCGCTCTGCCTATTGAGCTACAGGGGAGCAGACGATATAAAAAAGATGGTGGAGGGGGTAGGATTCGAACCTACGAAGCGTTAACGCAAAGGGTTTACAGCCCTTCCCCATTGGCCTCTCGGGAACCCCTCCATTTTAATCCAATAATCAACTGGAGCTGGAGAAGGGAATCGAACCCTTAACCTGCCGCTTACAAGGCGGCTGCTCTACCCTTGAGCTACACCAGCCTCAAATTTCTTGCCACCACCGCGATTATGTCTAAGAAATTTAACGGTATGTCTTTATGAGAACATTTTACTCCCTGTCAAGAGGTTTTCTGTTTAAATTCAGCCCATAAATTTCCGATGTCGGATGTTTTTCCGTTGACTTGGAATCGATGCGGTTTGTAAGCCTTTTTAATATGAGTGGCAAGATTCTGCTCATTCGTCTGTCATCTATTGGTGATGTGGTGCATGTCCTGCCCGCATTGAATGCCCTCCGCACCGCCTATCCCGATGCTCAGATTGACTGGATGGTGGAGGAAAACCCCGCGCAACTCCTCATCGGGCATCCCCAGATAGATAACCTTTACATCTTTCGCAGGAAATGGCGGAGGGAATTCCGAAGATATTTTTTTTCCAACATCGTGCCTTTTTTCAAGAAAATCCGCAGTGTGAAGTATGACTGGGCGATAGACTTTCAGGGACTCACCAAAAGTGGTCTTGCCGCCTATTTTTCCGGTGCGTCGCGCATTATTGGATTTGGCGACGAGGACGGGCGGGAACTGAACAAACTCTTTACCAATGTCAAAGTGCGACCTTCTCGTCCGCTTCATATTGTGGAGAAAAATCTTACACTCCTCCAGCCACTAAAGATTGAAAATCCATCTGTCCACTTTGTTTTTCCCGATTTCAGTCGGGAAAAGGTTCCTTTTGATGATTATGGATATTTTGTTGCTGTGAGCCCTGGCGCAGGATGGAGCACCAAGCGTCTGCCACTCACAACTCTGGCGCGCCTGTGCGCACTTCTTCATCTTGAGAAGGGATTGAAAATTATCATCGTGTGGGGACCGGGGGAGGAGTCTCTGGAAAAGGAATTATCGGAACTTATAAAATCGCTCGGTGCCAGTGTGGATGTGGCTCCGCCCACAACTATCCAACAGCTCGTCCGCCTCATTTCCCGTGCGGGACTTTTTATAGGGGGCGATACAGGACCCACACACATTGCAGCCGCCCTGAACGTGCCTGTGCTTTCCTTTTTTGGCGCATCGGATGCCCGGCGGAACAGACCCTATGGCAGACGCTGTATTGCCATCCAGAAGTATGATATATCCTGTGTCCCCTGTTGGAAAACCCGGTGTCGCTATAAGGACTCTCGTCGGCTTGCCTGCCTTGCGTCCATCACTCCGGAGGAGCTTTTCCGTGCCGCAGAATCCCTGATGGATTCAGGGCTTAACCATGAGGAAGGTCCCGCATCCGGCGCATGAAAACCACAACCGTCAATAATTCGCCATTTCCTTTGCCTGGACCCCCGATGCGATTCCCTCCACCATCAATCGGAGTTCCTCGGGACTTGTGGCATAGGCAAGGGCGTCTTCAAGCTTGACTATTTTCTTTGCGTAAAGGTCGTAGAGTGCCTGATTGAAGGTCTGCATTCCAACGTCGCGTCCGCCCTCAATGAATTTGTGGAGCTCAAGTGTCCTTCCCTCGTGAAGGAGTTTCTTGATCGTTGGGGTGTTTATCATGACTTCCACAGCGGGGACACGTCCCTTGCCGGAGGCATGTGGCAAGAGACGCATACTGATAACGCCGTTCAGGGTGAGAGAGAGCTCCATGCGAATCTGTGCATGGAGGTAGGCGGGGAAATAATTGATGATGCGGTCAACGGTCTGGACTGTATCGATAGTGTGCAGGGTGGAGAAAACGAGGTGACCAGTTTCGGCGGCTGAGATGGCGGTCTGGATGGTTTCAAGGTCGCGCATCTCGCCGATAAGGATGACATCGGGACTCTGGCGGAGGATGTGGCGAAGCGCCTCGTTGAAATTCTTGGTGTCAAATCCCACCTCGCGCTGATTGATGATCGCCATGTTATCCGCGTGAAGGAACTCAATCGGGTCTTCAACGGTAATTATGTGACAGCGGCGGGTGTTGTTGATGTGATTAATCATGGCGGCGAGGGAGGTGGATTTGCCGCTTCCTGTGGTGCCGGTTACAAGCACGAGACCTCTGCGTTTCTCAGAAAGCACCTTCACCGCAGGCGGGAGATTCAGCTGTTCAAAGGTGAAGGTCGGATGCGTGATATACCTGAAGACAAGCCCGACACTGCTTCTCTGGAGAAATATGTTGACCCTGAAGCGCCCGATGCCCCGGATGCCAACGGCGAGGTCCATCTCATGATATTGTTCAAAATAGTGAATCTGTTCCTCACTCATCAGGGAGTTGGCAATGGTGCGGACATCAGTAACATCCAGTACGGGGAAATTAGAAGATTCAATCGAATTATCAATGCGGAACATAGGGCGTGACCCTGCCTTGAGAAACAGGTCGGAGGCGCCGCGTTCCGGCATCTCTTGCAGAAGGGTGTCCAGTTTAATCATTTTTATTTCACCTCTTGCCGATACAGAAATATTCAAAACCCGCCCTTTCGGCGCGTTCTTTATTATAAATGTTGCGCCCATCAAAGAGATACGGTTTCCTCATCTCCTGACGGAGTTTTTCCAGGTTCAGCAGCTTGAATTCATTCCAGTCTGTGACAATCACGAGGGCGTCCGCACCCTGTGCGACCTCATAGGCGTTTTTGCAAAATGTCACATTTTCAAGCATAGCGCTGGCGTTCTCCATGGCGACGGGGTCATAAACCCTGATAATTGCCTTCTTTTTCAACAGGTTGTTGATAATCTCAAGACTCTTGGCATCACGAAGGTCATCCGTGTTCGGCTTGAAGGCAAGACCGAGCACGCCCACCACCTTCCCTTTTATGGGGTTTAATTTCCGCTCTATTCGCTCAACGAATTTCGGCACCCGCTCCTGGTTGATTTTGACCACCGCCTCAAGGAGGGAGGTGTCCTCCCTGAAATTTCGCGCCGTATGAAGCAAGGAAAGGGTGTCCTTGGGAAAACATGAGCCGCCATAACCCAGCCCCGCTTGCAGAAAGTCCTTCCCGATGCGCGAGTCATAACCCATCCCCTTGGCAACAAGCGAGACATCCGCCCCAGCCTTTTCACACAGGTTAGCGATAAAATTTATAAATGAAATCTTGGTGGCGAGAAAGGCATTGGAGGCGTATTTGATGACCTCCGCGCTTTCCACGTCCGTAATCAGCATGGGTCGCTCCAGAGGCGCATATAATTCGAGGAGCGCCATCGCCACATGATGATTGGACACACCAATCACAATGCGGTCAGGATATAAACAGTCCGCAATGGCGCATCCCTCCTTTAAAAACTCCGGATTGGAAACCACATCAAATTCCACGTCGGTGCGTTGGTATTTCTCAATCACATTGCGGACAAAATTACCCGTCCCCACCGGCACCGTGCTCTTGTTGACAATGATTTTATAATCGTCAAGGTGGAGAGCAATATCCTTTGCCACAGCCGCAACGGCGGATAGGTCGGTCTCCCCATTTGCCCTGGATGGTGTCCCGACCGCAATGAAGATGACTTTGGCAGATTTCATCCCCTTTGCCACGCTGGTGAAGAAGAAGAGACGTCCATCCTCCACATTGCGCCGAACCATCTCCTTGAGTCCCGGCTCATATATGGGCATCTCCCCGCGATTAAGCATCTCTATCTTTCTTTTGTCATTATCCACGCAATAGACCTCATTGCCGAGGTCGGCAAAGACAGCGCCCGTCACAAGTCCCACATAGCCGGTGCCGATGACGCAGACATTCATTGGGCAGCTCCTTTATCACAATTGATTCATTGAATCATTGAGTCATTGAATCAATCACTCAATCAATCAATTTTATTTAAACCAGTCAAGCGTCTTTTTCAAACCATCCTCAATGGTCACTGTCGGCTCCCAGTTGAGTAGGGTGCGCGCCCTGGAAATATCCGGTCTCCTTGTCCTCGGGTCATCAACCGGCAATGGTTCAAAACAAACCTCACACCTCTTGCCCCAGACCTTCTGAATTATCTCGGCAAATTCCAGGATGGTCACCTCCTGCGGGTTGCCAAGGTTAACAGGCTCGGAGAGATTGGAGACCATCAATCTGTAAATCCCATCAATCATGTCAGAGACATAACAGAAGCTGCGAGTCTGCTTGCCATCGCCATACACGGTGAGAGGTTTATTGTTCAGCACCTGGTCAATAAATTGGGGGACAACGCGTCCGTCACGCAGGCGCATACGTGGTCCATAAGTGTTGAAGATTCGCGCAATGCGTGTGGAGATGTCATGATAGCGGTGATACGCCATGGTGAGCGCCTCGGCAAACCTCTTCGCCTCATCATACACGCCCCGTGGACCGATGGGATTCACGTTGCCCCAGTAATCCTCCCTCTGCGGATGGACAAGGGGGTCGCCATAGACTTCAGATGTGGAGGCGAGGAGAAAAACCGCCCGCTTTTCTTTCGCAAGTCCAAGCGCCTTATGCGTTCCCAGTGAGCCCACCTTGAGTGTCTGAATCGGCATCTTGATGTAATCCACGGGACTTGCCGGTGAGGCAAAGTGCAGGATATAATCAATCTGTCCATTGACATACAGATATTCCGTCACGTCCTTCTTGATAAATGTAAATCGTTCATCACGAATTTGTTCAATATTACTGATAGAGCCGGTAGAGAGATTGTCCATACAGATAACCTCATGCCCTTTTTCAAGGAGAAATTCGCAAAGGTGAGACCCCAGGAATCCCGCCCCTCCGGTTATCAGCGTTCTTGGCAAATTTTATCCCCCCGGTATTGTATAATTTGATTGATTGAGTGATTGATTCAATGATTCAATGACTCAATGACTCAATGATTCAATTGTGCTGATTGATTCATAAAGGCACCTCAACATCGGACACGACCTGCCTGAGGATTTCCTCATCCTCTCGGTGCCCCCCGATGCCGCCGCTCTCGAATGATTTCGCCACCTGGATACGATGCGCCAGCGCCTCCTCTATCATGGATTTGATATCATCAGGGATGCAGTAATCGCGGTCTTCAAAGTATGCCTTCGCCTGGGCGACGCGGCGCAGAGCCAGGGCGCCCCGTGGGCTGACGCCTAACTCAATATGGGGTGAATTCCGCGTGGCAGCCGCAATGCGCCCTATGTATTCTAAAAGGTCATTATCAACCTTCACTTCCTCCACCTCCTGCTGCATGGCAAGCACCTCCGCATCGGAGAGGACAGGTTCAATCTCATCTAAGTTCACATAAGCCTTTTGTTCCTTCAGGATGACAATCTCATCTGAGAGCTCCGGGTAGCCAATGTGGAGCCGCATCAAGAAGCGGTCAAGCTGCGCCTTGGGTAGGGGAAAAGTGCCGTGAAACTCCACGGGGTTCTGGGTTGCGACTACCATGAAGGGGAGAGGGAGATGATAAGTCACCTTGTCTATGGAAACCCGGGAGGTGTTCATTGCCTCAAGAAGTGCCGACTGTGTCTTCGGTGTGGTGCGATTGATTTCATCCGCCAGGATGATATTGGCGAAGATGGGACCTTTTTTAAATTCAAACTCGCCCTTTTTTGGGTCATAAATGCTTACTCCGAGGATGTCGGAGGGGAGAAGGTCGCTTGTGAACTGTATGCGCTGGAAGGAGCATGAGATGGAGTTGGCGAGGAGGTGGGCGAGGGTTGTCTTTCCGACCCCGGGCACATCCTCGATCAAAAGATGCCCTTGCGCCAGCATGGCAATAAGCGCCTTTTTAACAACCTCTGTCTTCCCCTTGATAATCCGTTCGATATTCCGTTGCAACTTGTCCAGCTTTTCACGTCTTTCCCTTGGCATGAATCCACCTTTTTATATGAGTATTAGTCAAATTCAGCGCCATCAGATTAACGAGATTACACAATCAGAAGTCCGATACCAGTGTCAATTGTTCTTATACTATAAAGTAAAACAGTATCCATCGGCGTTGAGCGGCGTTTATCGGCGGTTTCATAATCATTTTATATTCCCGTCCATACTGAGTGCATGTCCGTATTCTAACATCAGATGATGCGTGTTCATGGAATTCATCCTGTTCATCCTGTCTAAACTTTTTTTCTTGTTCCCTGATTTTTAGCGAAAATCCACCATATTTTTACTTGACTTGTGAAAAATAGCATGTTTAATGCTTTGATAATCCTTAGATTGGTTATTGAAATAATCAGGTTGGCTTCCATGAATATTTTATCCTCAAAACTTGCACAGCAACAGGACCAATAAGCGTTTTGTAGAGAAAATCCGAGGAGAAAAAAATGACTAAAATACACCTAATCACATTCATTTCGTTGATAATCATCTTCCGCGTGATCCTATCAGGAGAGTGTCTTGCAACGGATGTCCCTGGCCAGACCATCACCGTCGACACCGTGTGGGACGTCGCCCACAGTCCGTACAACCTGACGGGAACCATCTACGTGCGGTCGGGCGCGACGCTGACAATCCAGTCCAGCGTTCAGGTGCAGGGCAGCGCTCTATACATTAACGACAACGGCAGTGGGGGGACGCTATCGGCAACTGGCGTGACCTTCAACAACAACGTGTACCTGGAATCCGGA
>Ga0315294_10006727_pt1 | contig 12611 bp, 9 predicted proteins | sample YL17G13_40_MG_FD_203626 | JGI IMG/M metagenome (GOLD analysis project Ga0315294, IMG submission 203626) | Sediment microbial communities from Yellowstone Lake, YNP, Wyoming, USA - YL17G13_40 | ecosystem: Environmental > Aquatic > Freshwater > Lake > Sediment | place: USA: Wyoming | collected...
AATAATCGCTCCGTCCAGAGTAGCCGTCTGCGCCGTTTTGGCAATCGTCAAATGATGATAAGTTATGCCTTTAACTGTTTGTCCGGCAGTACCGTTGTAATTAACGGTGTTGGTAGCAGCCGAAGCGTTTAGACCAGAAATTGTCATACTAGCAGTAGCCGCGCCAATATTTAGTGTTGCGCCGTTATTATTAGTTAAGGTATTGGAGCCGGCCAGGGCAGTGGAAACAGTCAGTGTGCCGCTGTTGCCAGTGGCGCCGTTAATGGTTAAGGATGGAATAGATGTAACAGTCGAACCGCTAATGGTTTTACCAGCGCCGGAAAAGGTGTGGGCGCCAGTGCCGGCTGTCCAGCTTGAAGCGTTATTGGTCAAATTGCCGGCAAAGGCAAAGGCGATAGCTAGGTCAGATTCATTCCAGATACCAGAAACCGTGACATCATCGTTAAAAGTTTTGGTGCCGGTGGCCGAAGAAAAAACGGCATAAGCGCCGGAAGCCACTGTCGTGGCACCAGTTACCGTTGTGGTGCGGGCTGCAAAATCAAGATTGCCATCATTGATATTTAAAGCGCCGCCAATTGTTACATTCCCGGCAAAAGTAACATCAGTCCCAACACCAGCCGTATTGGTGATATCAAGATTATAATAAGTAAAGGCGCCTAAGCTTTGTGCCCCCGAACCATTGGCGTTGATTTTTCCGGTGCTGCAAGTAAAAGCCCCGGGTAAAAAGTCACCGGTGAGATTGATTGTTCCAGCGCCGGAGAAAGTAATCTTGTTATTACTGGCAGTGCCGCTGTAAGTTACGCCTCCGGCGGTAACGTTTATTGTCCCAGTTGAAAGAGTGACTTGAGCAACTTTGGTTGAGCTCCCGCCGACAAGCCTGATACTGGTAGAAGATAAAGTGTTTTGGGCCACGGCAACGGTTTTTGTGCCGCCGTTTCCTGTCGAGTTTATCTGTATTCCATATCCGCCGGCTCCGGTGCCAAGAACATTCAAAACCGCCCCGCCCGAAGTACTGAGTTGGATGGTGGTTACTGAAGTCCCACCGGTAAAAGTAATAGAATTGGCCTCACGGGTGGTACTGGCTTCAACCGTAATCACCTTCGCGGTGTTGGTGATGGTGACATCATTGTTAGCCGTCGGCCCGCCGGCGACATCACACGGTGACGCCCAAGTAGTTGATGTCCCCCAGTTCATCGTGCCAGTGGTCGTTGATGATGAGCAGGCAGTCGCATCAGTCGCAATCTGCCAAGCCCGCGGTTCAGTGAAGATTTTTGTTTGATTGATGACCCCGGTCGCTTCTCCTTCCATCTCAGTCGTCGCCTGCCGTATCTCAAGTGGTCCTAATAGATAAAATTCCGGGCTAATGTCAGGCGCGTCATAAGTATAAGATAGCTGAATTTCCTCTCCGGAATTTATCGCCACCGGCCAGGCAATAGTTTGTGAATCGTCGGTCTTGTCGATAATTTCCCCGCCAGCGGAAATATCACTAACACCAAAAGACGCCGGCACTTTTTCTTTAATCTGGCCATTCACTGGTTGAAAAGCCTGAACAGCAACATTAACTCGATAAGGCGATTCGGGGAAAATCCGCATTGAGGTGTCAAGCCGCCTAACCACAAAATCAGGATCGTTATTAACCTCAAAAGTTCCTTCGGTTCCCCTCTTGCCATTGGTTGTTTCGGCCTCCAACTTGATTTGGTACTTGCCTTCAACCTTAGGTACATAAGTACCAGCGTAATCAAATTCATTCGTCACATTGCCATTGTGACAGGTCTTAGAGACGATGATGCTGTTATCGGCGGTTGAAAGAACGGTGGTTTGATCGTCTGGGCTAGTAATAGTTAATTTCAACTTGGCCGCACATTCAGTCACGCCATGATTGTCGAGAACGCCGATGCCGATGGTCGCCTTCTCGTCAACTTTATATGTTGATTGATTAAAATTAATCGCTAAAACCCCCCAAGTAAAATCTTGAGTTAATGTTTGATCTTTATTCTCCGTGTCGATGTTGACCTTAAGCTGATATAAACCCGGCTTGAACTGATTGTCCGACACTTTTATCTCGAACTGATCGCTCTGATCTTTGGCGCTAATCGTTGGCAATGTATCGACGGCCTGTTCATTCCAGGTCACTTCGGCACCAATCTTGGTCGAACCGACAATAAGTTCTCCTTTGTTTGTTTCTGGTTCAGAGGATCTAGCTAGGCCGTTGGCATCAAGAATAAAAGTCGGTTCTTTTTCCTCGGTGAACTCTTCCGGATGGGAAATATTATCCGGGTTAATCGGAGTAATTGAGGCCTTGACATTGCTGACAAAAGTAAAGGAGATAAGTATCGCAAGAAGTATAGATACAAAAAGCCCTGAGATCTTAAAATTTCTCTTCGTTCTCAACCAATGGAGTTTTCGGTTTACAATAAATTTTCCCTCGTCGTCCCCCACACGCCCCTTCTTTATTTAATTCCTTGCAATATCGTCTTGGTCTGACTCATTTCCTCCTTATAATTCAAAACCTCGGGATCTAACAGAAAAAATAGGGGTGAATATCTGGTTGTCCCTTTATTGCCTCAAGAGTTATTATAGCAAATTAGCCGCCCTCCGCCCCAAAACATAAAATCTGCCTTAAGGCAGATTTTTGTTGGTGGAGCTAGGCAGAATTGAACTGCCATCCGCGGCGTGCAAAGCCGCTGTTCTACCGTTAAACTATAGCCCCATCAAAAATTATAGTTCTGCTGCTGCTCTGGCGTGGAGCCTTCAACTTGGGTCTTATTTTCAAAGTGCACGCCGCCGGAGAAAAAATAGATAATTGCGGCAATTGGCGCTAGTATACCAATAATCTTCCAAATTGTAAAGGTCCCACCCGTGCCAACGCGCTCCTCGGCCCAACCCATCTTCCCGACCGAGCGTACCACATACATTGTCCAGCTGGGCATCAGCCCGATTAACATAAACAACACCCCAATTCCCAAAACCGTCCAGCGGTTGAGCAAAATTTGCCAAATCAGCATGAATTCTCTCCGTAACTAGTAATTATCCTAGAATTCATCCCTCCGTAGTCCCTCACTTTTTGCAAAAAGTGAGGGACGAAGGGGGATAGTCTTATTTTAGCACAAAGAAGGTCAAAGCAGCCCCGGCAACCAGAAGTTGAGTTATAACCCCGATCCAGATATATTTTTTCTCTCTTATCGTGTAATGAGCCGTTTCGTGAAAATCATGATAAAACTTGATCGGAAAATACTTGCGCAAAAACGGGCTCCAATAAGGAGAATTGTCAATTAAATCCGGCAAAGTCGCCCCGAAGACGCCGAGGAAAACCGGCCAGGCAAAATTCGTCCGCCACATCACATACAGAAAAAGCGCCGAGGCGCATAATATGTCAAGCAGGGCAAAAGTCAGCGCCCGCTTTTTTTTCATGATAGTATAGATTGTCGCCCCACTCGAGCCCGGATCGCTGTGCGGGATAATGTCAATGAGATGGTGGGAGACCAAGCCAAGCAAAAAAGCTGGCGTCGGCGCGCCGGTGGCCAGTCCAATTGCCGAACCGACTGCAATATGAACGGTTAAAGTCATAAATTAAATCCAAAATTTAAATCTCAAATCTCAAAATGTAAATTAAAAATGAAAAATTATCGGAAAGCATAAAAAAATACCCCGCCCTGGTCAATGGTGGGCATACCTGGATTCGAACCAGGGACCTTTCCCTTATCAGAGGAATGCTCTACCGCTGAGCTACATGCCCTTAATAATTTTTAGCCAAATTTTCAAGCAATGCTTTGATGGCCATTGCGACTTCTCTTTTTTTCTCAACGCTTCCATAGTAAATTGCGCATGTCCCATGTCGAAAAGATTCTTGATATGAAAAACTCGATTTCCGTAACGCCCTAATTTGCACTTTATAAAACTGCTCGTTCCCAAACCCCAATTCTTTCTTCCAGTAATCCCGCTCCTCTTCAATCATCATATTCTCATAGAGATGAAGCATAACCTTGATTTTGTCGCGCTCTACCCCCAAAAATCTTTCCATCCAAGAGATAAAGAATTTAATCAGGCGAGCATCAGTGTTTGCAATTAATAAACGATGGCTTGTAACCTTGTCACCCTCTGCTAAATATAATACAAGCCCCGCAATAAATTGCTCCCTATCGTCTACATTCGCAAGTCTTTGCTTATATTTATAGTAAGTCTCATCCTCAACCAACCTGCGTTTCCTCCGCATCGTATTGCGATACCGCTCATATTTTACTTCGGCTTTTTTCCAGCCAGCCCGTTTCAATTCGAGTATCCTTGCCTCGCTCAACGGAAAATCTTTCAACCAATAACTCAAGGTGCTCTTAGGGACCCCTAATCGCCTTTTGATCTCCGAATAGCTAAGTTCCTTCTTCGTCCGCAATTCAATTACTCTTTGGCGTAAAGCTGATCTCATTCTCGTTAAAAGCCCTTAGTATCTTAACACTTTTTAAATACAAATCAACCCCTCTCTACGAGATATCACCTTCGTCAATCACAACCCGTGCACCGCGCGGGATCTTTTCTTCCAGCATTTGCTTGGCTAAGACATTTTCAACCTTATCTTGAATCGCTCGACGCATCGGGCGAGCTCCATAAACTGGGTCGAAACCCGCCGCCGCCAGTTTAGCAACCGCCGCCGGGGTAAACTCAAGGGTAATTTCTTTCTCAAGCATCCTTTGGGAAAGCTGGGCGAGCATCAGCTCCGCCACTTTCGTGATTTGTTCGCGGCTTAAAGGATGGAAGGCGACGACCGCGTCAAAGCGGTTCAGAAATTCGGGGCGGAAAATCCCCTCTTTTTGCAAGAAATCTAAAAGCCCTTTTTTCAGCGCTTCGCCGTGGACGCCTTTGATCAAACTTTGCCGAATCAGCTCACTCCCCGCATTCGAGGTGGCAATAATAATCGTGTTGGTAAAATCAATCACCCGTCCTGTTCCATCCGTCAGCCGCCCATCGTCAAAAACCTGCAAAAAGAGGGTCAAAATATCTCGATGAGCCTTCTCAATTTCGTCCAATAAAATCAAGGCGAAAGGGTTGTCGGCTACAGCGGTAGTCAACTGTCCTTTTTCCCCTTCGCTGCCGGCAGCCGGCGGGGAGCCGATCAGCCGGTAAATCGAAGATTGCTCCTGATATTCGCTCATATCCACCCGCAGCATGTTTTTCTCCGAGCCGAAATAGGCCGCGGCCAGTGCTTTGGAGGTTTCGGTTTTCCCAACGCCTGTCGGGCCCAGAAACAAAAACGCTCCGATTGGCCGTTTGGTCGACTGAATCCCCGAGCGAGCCCGGCGCAGGGCGTCGGAAACGGCCGCAATCGCTTCATCCTGCCCAATAATTCTTTGGTGCAAAAATTCTTCTAAATTCAAAAGTTTTTTCGCCTCCTCGCCGGCCGCTTGGGCAATCGGAACTTCAAGTTTGCCGCTCATCAGCTCATCAATTTTTTGAGCGCTAACGATCTTTGCCCCAGCCTTGGCGGTCGCCACCGAGACTTCATCCACAATTTCAATCGCTTTTTCCGGAAACGGCTTATTGTGCACATAGCGGTCGGCCACCCGTACCGCTTCGCGCAAAGCTTGGTACGGCCAAAAAACCTCGTCGCGGTGCTCAATGTAGGGAACCACTTCCTCCAGAATTTGCGTAGTCTCATCGGGACTTGGCTCTTTAACTTCAATCTTGTTGAAAGCGGCGGAAATGCCGGGACTGGCCTCGATATCCTTGTGGTAATCTTTAATGGTCGTCGCGCCAATTACATTAACCGAACCGGCCAGATAAGGCAGGATAATCTCGGCTGTGTTGGCCTTGCCCATTCCTTCTTTTTGCGAAACAAGAGCGTGAAAATTATCAAAAAACAAAATAATGTTGCCGGCGCGGGCCGCTTCGTTAAAGATCTTTTTGACGCGCGAAGCAAGCTCCGCTGTCTCCCCCGATCCCGACAAAAGCGCGCCGGTGTCAACTTGAAAAACCTGTCGATAGCGCAGGGGGGCCAAAACCTCGCCTTTGGCGATTTTGGCGACAAAGCCCTTAAGAATTGTCTTTTTACCGATGCCGTGCTCGCCGACCAACAGCACATTATTGCTGCCCGACTTGGCCAAAACCTCCTCAATTTCCTCGACCTCCCTTTGCCGGCCATAAACATGAACCTCGCCGCGAAATTCCGCTTCTTCATTCAAATTACGGGCAAACTGGCTAAGAGTGGGAGTGTAGCCAAAGCTCCAGTCGCGGCCGATTGCGCCCGAAATCGTCTCTTTCTCCCAAAATGATTTCTTGTATTCACTGGCATAACCTCGCAAAAGCTCATGCCATTCGGCCACTCTCTTCAAATCGGCTTCCTCCATTTTGATCTCAAACATAATCTTTTTGAAAACATCGCTGGCCTTAATGAGCCCAATCAAAATGTCACCCGGACCAATGTAATCGCGTTTGGCCGAGACAGCGTTTTCTTTGGCCGCTGCCATCACCTCAGCAAATTGAGGCGAGAGCTGCTCCTGTCCCGCCGGGGTTTGGGCACGGGGAATTTCCGCGACCGCCCGCTGAATCAGGGGTGTGACATCCTTATCCAGCCCAAAACCGGAACGCAACAGCAGATATTTACCGTCAGGATTTTTTTCAAGCGCCGCCAAAAGGATGATTGGCTCAACCTTGGCCAAATTATTCTGACGGGCAATTCTTTCCGCCTCCTGAACTACCGCCACCATTTCGGCGCTTAAGCCCTCGGCCAGGTTATCAGCTGATAAATTCGGCTTGGGCCGATAATATTGTTTCAGGAAAAAGTGACCAAAAAGATACAAAACCGCTATTCCGGTCAAAAACAAGCCGACATTTAAAAGGGCCGGGATCTGCTCTCCAAGATAAAAACTGGCAAAACCAAAAAGCAAAAAGAGATAGGCAACAACGTCGAGAGCCTTTAAACCGGCGCCAGCCAATACGCGTTCGGAGTTTACCCTGTGAATGTTTCTCGCCCCAAAAAAATCTAATTTCATCTCAAGCCCTCACTGTAAAAGCGACAATCACCAATCCCACGCCGGCAAAAGGCAACACCATAAAAACGACCGTTACCGCAACGCCGGAAAGCGCCGTCAGCACAATAGTCGCGAATCCAAGAGAAATGGTAACGAGCCGGACGACGAGTCCAACCAGACGTGAGACCAGATTCATGATCCAAACTCGAAATTTATCCTGAAGCGCCATGTTGCTCGTGTCAATCTCGTCACGCTTCCAGGGTAAAAACAAAGTCTTAGCCAAAAGATCAATTGAGAAAAAGTCGAAGAATTTCTTAATCGTCCGGCCGCAAACAACCATAATTTTCCTGGGGGTTAAAACTAACCACCAGACAAAAAAAGCCGCCACGAGTGATAAATCGCGAAAATCGCGAGCTTTAACCGAATCTGGGGTATTTTGGCTTGTGGGCTCGATTGTTCCCCTCCGTTTCGAGTCCGCACCAGGCGGACCCGAAAGTCCCTCGTAGTCCCTCACTTTGCGCGCTTGCGCCAAAGTGAGGGACGAAGTGGGACATTCAATATTGTACCTCAAAGACTATTTTACCAGAAAAGACCCCGACGCACAGATATTAAAGATGCTACAATAAAAAAAACACCCTATAATACCCTAAACACCGAAAAATGACCGAGCAAGCCGCTTTCAACACCTATCTTCTCTATTACATTCTCACGCTCGCAGTCTCAATCCCGTCTCTTATAGCCCTAGTCGCTTCGCTTAAAACGGCTATCTTGCCGCTTCAGAGGAAAAGAGGAGATTGGAAGGGAGTCGTCTATGATGCCATCACCAAGCTGCCAATCCCTGGCGTAGCGGTCAGAATTTACTCCGAGCCGGATGGACGGCTCAAGGAGATTCAAACCACCTCCCAAAGCGGGGTTTTTGGCTTCCTTGTCCCGCCCGGCCATTGGTCAATAAAAGCTACCCACCCCAATTACCGCTTTCCGGCAACGAGGGTTCGCGGCCGCCAGGACAGTGTCTACCAAAATATCTATCACGGCGAGCTCCTAAGCTCCGGCGGTGGCGAGAAAGGAATTATCAATGTCAACATCCCGATGGAGCCCTTGGCTGGCGCCCGTGCCGTTGCTGCCTCCTGGTATCTCAAGGACCTTTTTACCCTGATTAAGGTGCTTATCTTACTAGCCGGAACGATTATTTCCGCCTATTTTTTCTACCGCCTCGGCTGGTGGATTTTATACATCGTCTTTGCCGCTTACGCGGTAGTTTGGATTATAACGCTGATCAGTTTTTACCACCCAAGAAAATACGGGCTGGCCATTAACCCAGCCGGGAGGCCAATCGGGATGGTAATTATCCGCGCGCTCGATGAGTTGGGCCGTATCAAGGCAACGGTCATAACCTCCGAGGAGGGGAAATTTTTGATGAATCTCTCTCTCGGCAGCTATCTCTTCGATGCTTCCCGCATCGGCTACGAAAGCACCCGCACCAAGATTACCCCAATCTCAAATACCGCCGATCTCGGCAGGGTAACACTGCGGCTCGAGAAACTCCCAGCCTCCGCCAGCGCCTTTCCCGCCCCGCCACCTAGAATACTAAGAAAGCTCTTGGCTGGGCGGCGCCGAGCGCGGCCCCTCTCAAACCGCAACCTACTCGTAACGAAACACATCAAGCGGCTCGACTTTCAGGGCCCGCCGGATCGGCAGGGCGGCAGTCACAACGCTGATCAAAACCGCCGCTAAAATCGCCAGGAGGAGGAGAGGGACGGGGAAGTAAAAGACCGAAACAGAGCCACCCCCGAACGATTCAGCATAGGACATTAAAATCCTGTCCGTAACAAGCCCTCCCGCAATCCCGAGCACCACGCCGGAAATTGTCCCCATTAGGCCGACTAACAGGGCTTCCGCCGTAACTAGTTTGACAACCGCCCAGGGCTTGATGCCCAGCACTTTCATCAGGGCTATTTCCCTCATCCTCTCCATTAGAGAGATGGTCAGCGTGTTAAACATTCCGAGGACCGCCACCGCCAGGGCAATTGCGCCGAAACTGCCCAAAATCGACTTGAAAATTCTGAACACCTCGTTAATCTGCGCCACTGTGTCACCGATATAATCGGTTTTATAGCCCATATTCCCGATCAAATTGCGAACCGAAGGAATATCCTCTTTCTCGCTGACCATCACCCTAAAACGCGTGTAATTAACCGCCCCTAATTCTGTCGTCCCCCGCGTCGCAAGATAAATCCTCGGTGGTGCCTCGTCGCGCACGACGCCGGCGATAAGAAATCTTTTGTCCTCGGCAGTAGCAGCCACACCGTCGGCCGCCAGCTCCCTCGGGACAACGACATCGAGAGTAATTTGGCTGCCGACGACCGATTTCCCCTCCGCCGCCAGCTTACGCTCCAGCGTCTGGTTGACCAGCACGGCATCTCTGGCCAAGATGCCCTTGCCGTCAACCACATCGACGTTAAACCAACTCAAATATTTCTGGGTCGTGCCTGTCAGCACGGCGTCGATTTTCTCTCCGTCGCCCCTCGCCCGCGCGCTCAAGTCAACGGCCGGCTCAATATTCGCCACCCCACCGATTCTGCTGATTTTCTGGAGGGCATCGCCATTCAGGGGAGTAAGCTCCTGGCTGACCGGCGCCACATCCAGCATTAAAAACGCGTCTTCGGCGGAAACCTGCAAGACCACCAACCTCTCCAGGCCATAGCTGAAGCCAAGCAAGAAGATTATCGCCGCTGTTCCAATGGCAAACCCCGCTACCGTCAATAATGTTCTCAAACTGTGCTGGCGCAGATTGCGCAGGGCGATTTTTACAATTACGCCATTTTTCATTTTTCCGCCGATTCCTTGACTATTTCACCGTCCAGCATCTCGAAGCTTCGGCTACCCAATCCCCAATAGGCGGCATTGTGAGTTACCAGAATAATCTCCTTACCCGCCTCTTTGTTAAGATAATCAAGGTGCCCTATCATAATGTCAGATGAGGTGCTGTCTAAGTTGCCGGTCGGCTCATCGGCGACAATAATCGATGGGTCGGTTACCAGCGCGCGGGCTAAGCTGACCTGCTGCTGCTGGCCACTTGAGAGCTCGGTGGGATACTGGGCTTTCAAGTCAAGCACTTTGAGTTCATCAAGGACGGCGCGCGCGCGCTCATGGGTACGCCATTCGTTTTCTCCAAGGATATAAAGCGGCAGAGCGACATTGTCCAGCACGCTAAGCGACTTGACCCACCACGCTACCTGATAAATGACGCCAAAGTTTTTCGCTCTGACATAAGAGCGTTTGTCGCCGCGCAGTTTGGAAAAGGCGTCGCCCCTGAATGTAACCTCTCCCCTGGTCGGTTTATCAATCCCAGTAATGATATTTAAGAGCGTTGATTTCCCGCAGCCGGAAGGGCCATAAATCACCAAAAAATCCCGGGGGTAAATATCCAAATCAATATCTTTCAGAGCCCAAACAATGCCGTTGGCGACAGGAAAGTCGCGGCTAACACCTTTGACCGCAATTACCGGCGCCGGTTTTAGCAATTGGTTGTCTTTTTTCGTCGGCAAAATTTCACATAATTAATTTTTCCATCCAGCCAAAAACACTCCTTAGGGAATTAAGCACCAGTTGCAGAATTGATTTCTGTGTTTCCCCCGCCACCGCCGGCTGGTCACTACTCAAGGAGACATTGCCGGCGCCGTCGGCCGAGTTCACCCTTAGGTGATACGGCCTACCGGGCACGAGACCGGAAACGACGACCAAATGCTTGCCCGTCAGCCCTTGATCGGGAGCAGTCTTATTGGAATAGTAGTCGGCGCTGACCCCTTCGCCGTACTCGACCTGACTGGTCGAGAGCTCATCCGTCTGCCACGAAACAATGATTTGTGATTCCCCCTCACGCGAACCGGCACCGATATTTGAGCCCTCCGCCCGCACATTGCTGATTTTAGGCGGGCGCGTGTCAAGCGGCGTTGTGTAGGTCACCTTGCCCGACTCCGCCGAATTACCGAACTGGTCGCGGCCGGAGGCGTAAATACTGTATTGAGTGTTGTCGGTCAGCCCGGTCAGTACGATCTTGTGATCCCCGATCAGATCCGAGCTCGATTTCTCCAAGAACTTGTCCGTTCCGCTCGCCGCCCAGTATACAGATGAAGAAGTCGGCACATTCGACCGCCAGCTGATGGTCAGGGTCGTTTCGGCCACATCCTTAACTGGTTCAACGGCAAAGTTGGTGATCTCGGGCATCGGTAAAGTGGCAAAAGAGTTTTCGCTCTTAAGCTCGTTGCCGTCGGGATCTTCGCCGAGCAAACGGTAATAATAGCTCGTCCCCGACTCAAGCTCCGTCAGGGCGAGACTGTGATTGGTGGTACTCTGGGACGACTGTTCGCCAACTTCTTTGCCGTAATCAGCGGTTTTACCATAGTAGAGCGTAAAATTGGCGATTGAGGTACTCTTGAAGTTAATGATTGCCGAATTAAGCGTAAGGTTGGTTACCTGCACATCATAGACACTCGGAGAATTTTGGGTCGTTACCGACACTTTGTCGCCCTCAAGCTCATTGCCGTCCTCATCCCTCGACCTGATGCTATAGGTGTACGTCTTTTGCGGCCTTAACCCTACAACCTTGACTTCGTGCTCGGTCGCGAGCTCCGACTGACCCTGCTCCGAAACAAAGACATTACTTTCCTCGATCCGCACATAGCTGTTGCCGACGCGGTTGGTCGTCCAGCGCACCGTAACCGAGGTCGGCGCCGTCTCGGCCGTCGGGCCGCCGACTAAGGTCGGCGGCGTCGTCCAGCGCCCGGTCGGCTCAAGCGAGACAGCCAAGGCGGGACTGACGGCGCCGGTCGTGTTGCGCGTGTTAATCCTATAGTAGTAAGTTATACCCGTCAAGACATTAGTATCATAATAGGCCCTGGAGGTCGTCGAGGACACGCTCGCGTAGGTTGCCCCGTCGATCGAGCGCTCGATGAGATAGTCCTGAAAGTTACCGGCGTCAAAACTTTCCGGCTCCTGCCAGCGCACCAGTAGAGCGTAATCCGCGTCGGCACGGCTTGAAACATCATAAATTGCCACCTTGGAGGGAGCATTGGGAGAGGTGAAAGAAAGCCCGGTCGCGCTCACCCCGTCAAAATCAATCCAGCCCAAGTCCTCGCTCCAGGCGTAGCCGGAAAACGAGCCGCCGTCTAGCACCCGCACATTGGAGTTATGAGGCGAGCTGTTAAAGTCAAGATAATCGCCGGTGTTGAAAACATAGGCCTTACCGGACAAAAGCCCGCTGGTTTCATTGTAGGAAACGGGCCCTTCGGGGTTGTCGGTCACCCCAAAAGCAATCCAGCCCAAATCCTCGCTCCAGGCGTAGCCGGAAAATGCTTTGGTGGAGTTGGAGACCGTTACGTTGGAATTATTTCCGGAAAAATTAATAATGCCGTTTGAGTTGGTTGCCTGGGCGTTGCCGGTAACGGAAATAGTGTCAGCGGCGCGCGCCCTCTGGCGCACGACTACAGCCAGTAGCGTACCGCTAAGCAAAACCAGCACAATAACTGCGCTTCCCCTCCATAGTTTGCTCATTAGCTTCATTATAGCGTACCCCACGCCTGCTGCAAGCAAAACCTTATAACTTGTAACCTGGACTTATAACCATTGAGCTTTAAGTTCTGAATTCCAAGC
>Ga0315294_10006728_pt1 | contig 12607 bp, 12 predicted proteins | sample YL17G13_40_MG_FD_203626 | JGI IMG/M metagenome (GOLD analysis project Ga0315294, IMG submission 203626) | Sediment microbial communities from Yellowstone Lake, YNP, Wyoming, USA - YL17G13_40 | ecosystem: Environmental > Aquatic > Freshwater > Lake > Sediment | place: USA: Wyoming | collected...
TATCAACTTAAATATCTATACCGCCTTTTGCTATTACTCTCCGTAGTATGAACAGAAGGTTTTGTCGGTTTCCCAGACAGTAATACAGTGCAGAGCCGACCGGCTAAACTTGCCGGATAGCCTTTTCCATGCGAAAACCGCAATATTTTCAACAGTGGGGTTGGTTTTACTGAATTCAGGCACATCGGCATTAAGATTTTTATGGTCAACCAGCCTTATAAGCTCATTGTCTACGACCTTTTCAAAATCACCTGTCTGAAACCGCTCTTCGCCGGCAGGCATCTTTACCGTAACCTCAACGATATAATTATGCCCGTGACCTGCCGGATTCGCACACTTCCCAAAAACTTCAAGGTTGCGCCGGCGGGAAAATTTGCCGTTCCACAGCGTATGGGTCGCAGCAAACTCAAATTTTTCGCTAAAGTAAACCATTTTCCAGTCCTCACAGCTAACCTCAATTTTCCTGAAAGGGCTTAACGACAAACTCAATTTATTAACAGCAGCTTTATTAAACCTCTTAGATAGCCTTTTTCTGCTTAAGCTTAATAACTCAGCCAGCTCAGGCAAATCGATATGCTCGCCTTTTCGAAATCGTTTTCTTATCCGCCTGGCAAAAATTGGAACTACAAATTCGCGGACAATTTTATCAATATCAAGAACATTAACAACAAAACCAGTGTCGGCATCAACTTCACCAGACAGTTCCGCCGCCAGCTCGAAAAATATCCCCAGCCCTTCGCCCGAAGGTTCTGATGCGTACGAATTAAACCCGTTTCTGTCTTTGGGCAAAAAAGGATTTATTGTGAACCGCACGCATCTGCCCAGTATATGCATAAAAAAACCTTTTTTGCTTCTCCGCCCCCCAACTCTAAGCTATTTATTCCCATTATGCATCAAAGTCATAATTTCGCTCCGGCTTCTCGGGTCCTTCTTGAATATTCCGCGAAGTGCCGAAGTCACCATCACCGAGCCCGATTTTTGGGCCCCTCGAATGGTCATACAGCTATGTGCCGCTTCCAGCACAACCGCCACACCCTGCGGCTTGAGGCCATCCATTATAAAATCGGCTATCTGCTCTGTAAGTCGTTCCTGAAGCTGCAAGCGCTTCGCAAAACAATCCACAATCCTTGCCATCTTGCTGACCCCAAGCACCATCCCCGACGGCAGATACGCAACGTGAGCCGAGCCGATAAAAGGCATTAAATGATGCTCACAAATGCTATAGAAAGGTATGTCACGCAGCAGAACTATCTCATCGTAGTTCTCTCTGAAAACACTCCTAAGATGGTCTTTAGGGTCTTCTCTCATCCCCGCCAGCAGTTCGGCATACATATTTGCAACCCGTCTCGGCGTCCTCTTGAGTCCCTCCCGCCCAATGTCTTCGCCGACCGCAAGCAAAATGTCACGCACCGCTTTTTCTATCTTCGCAACGTTAACTTTTGCCTCGTTTCTTTTACCCATATTTCACATCCTGCAAACCAAAAATTATTTTTTGCCTTTTCCTATGTTCATCAGATAAGTAGTCAGCAATCTCACGCCGAACCCGCTGGCGCCTTCAGCGGCAAATTCGGTGGATTTCTCAATCATATCCACGCCCGCAATATCCAGATGTGCCCATTTTGCCTCGCCTGCGAACTGCCGCAGAAACGCCGCCCCCGTGCAGGCCCCGCCCCATTTGCTGCCCACATTCTTCAGGTCAGCTATCTTGCTCTTCATTTCTTTTGCGTACTCCTCACTGCACGGCATCGGCCAGACCTTTTCACCGCTTTCCTCCGCCGCCGTCTGCAACTGCTTTATCAGCTTCTCGTCATTACCCATAAGTCCCGCCATATATTGCCCAAGTGCAACCATACACGCCCCCGTCAGTGTAGCTATATCAATGATAATCTCGCACTTCTGCTTAACAGCGTAGCTGATGGCATCGCACAATATCATCCGTCCTTCAGCGTCGGTATTCTGCACCTCGACCGTTTTGCCGCTAAACGTGGTGATTATGTCCCCCGGCCGATAACTCGACCCGCTCGGTAGATTCTCCGCTGCCGGGATAATCCCGTAGAGATTTAACGGCAGCCCCAGTTCCGCCGCAGCTTTTATCGTGCTTAAAACCGCTATCCCGCCCGATTTGTCCAATTTCATTTGCTCCATATTTGCCGATGGCTTTATGCTTATCCCGCCTGAGTCGAAGGTTATCGCCTTGCCGACGAGGGCAATCGCAGGCGCCTCCTTCGTTGCTGCATATTTCAGGACAATAAACCTCGGCCTATTTTGCGACCCCGACCCTACCGCTAACACGCCTCCCATACCCATATCAGCCATCTGTTTTTCGTCAAAAATAGTGCAGCTTATTCCCTTCGTACTCTTTGCCACCTTCTGTGCCTCTTCTGCGAGCTTGGCCGGACTTATTACATTAGCAGGTCGATTGGCCAGCGTCCTTGCATAACTCTGAATCCTGCCGATAATAATTCCGCTCGAAAACCCCTTGTCTAATTTCTTCACTATCCCCGAATCAGGGTCAATAAGCTTAATCTCAATCAGGGTCGGCCTGCCGTTTTCGCTTTCGGTAACATACTCATCATAACTATAACTGCCATAATAAGCCCCTTCAGCTATAACGTGTGCAATCTTTGCCAAATCGAATCTTTTCTCGAAAGGCTTATGCAGCGTCAAGGCAACATCTTTTACCTTCATCGCCGCCGCCTTATTGGCCGCCTGTGCCGCTGCTTTCCTGACAGTATCCAGAGTCGACTTCTTTTCTTCGCCCAAACCAATCAGCAAAACCCGTCTCGCTCCAATCCTGCCATCGCCATAAAGCACTGCACTGGCTCCCTCTTTGCCTTTGAAATCGCCGAGTTTAACTAATCGCTCGATTGCCCCGCCAAGTTTGCCGTCAAGCTCGCTGCCGACATCAGGTCTCTTTTTGGAATCGCTGAACCGTCCCACTACCAGTAAATCCGTTTCGCACTCGCTGAAACCAGCCTTCTGTGCCTTCAATTCTACACTGATAATCTCTTTCATTTTTCCTGACTCCTGACTTCTGCCTTTTGTCCTTTGTTCTTCACCCTATATCTCATATAACTCTCTATAAACCCATCGAGTTCCCCATCCAGCACCGCATCCACGTTGCCGGTCTGAAAATCGGTTCGATGGTCCTTGACCATCTGATATGGCTGCAATACATAACTGCGTATCTGGTTTCCCCAGGCAATCTGTCCCTTATCGCTGTATAGTTTCGACAATTCCGCATCGCGTTTTTGCTGCTCGAGCATATACAGTTTTGCCTTGAGGTATTTCATCGCCTGTGAGCGATTTTTGTGCTGGCTTCTTTCATTCTGGCACTGCACCACGATACCCGTCGGTATATGTGTGATTCGCACAGCCGAGCTTACCTTATTGACGTTTTGTCCCCCGGGTCCGCCGGCACGATAAAAATCCACCCGCAGGTCGGTATCTTTTATTTCTATATCTACGTCCTCATCGAATTCCGGCATACAGTCCACTGCAGCAAAACTCGTATGCCGCCGCTTATTCGAATCGAACGGGCTTATCCGCACAAGCCGGTGAACGCCCATCTCGCACGACAGCCTCCCGAATGCAAATGGCCCGCTCACCAGCAGCGCAACAGACCGTATCCCCGCCTCCTCGCCGGCGGTCACATCAAGTTCCTCCACCTTATATCTCTTCCGCTCGAAATATCTGGTATACATCCGAAGCAGCATCGCAACCCAGTCGCAGCTTTCCGTCCCTCCAGCGCCAGCGTGAATACTGAAAAAGCAGTTCCTCATATCGTTCGGCCCGGACAGCAATCCTACCATCTCGATTTTGTCGCACTTTTTCAGAAGTTCGCCCAGCTCCTTTTCGATTTGCGTCAGCGTCTCCCTGTCCGATTCTTCCGCTGCAAGATTAAAAAGTTCACTCAGGTCATTGACCGCCGAAAATGCCTCATCCGCCGGCTCGACCACCGATTTAAGTGCGCTTAATTGAGAAACTACCGACTGGGCCGTTTCCTGATTGTCCCAAAAATCGGGCCTGGCCATCTTCTTTTCGAGTTGTTTGAGTTGATTTTTCTTGCTGGACAAGTCAAAGCCAGTCCCGGACTTTTTCAATCCGGGTCCGCAACGCTGTTAACGCTGTTTTTAATTCCGTAACTTCCATCTTCTGGCTTATGACTCCTGTATCCTTAATTTTACCCTATTAATTCCATATCTCAACTGTGTTTCTTAAAAATTACTTGAAAATCCGGTTTTTTTCCTCATAATACGATAAGTAAGGTAGTTAAGTTTGAAAAGGAAGCATTATGCCTCTTACCCGACGAGAGTTTTTCAAATTATGCGGTATTTCAGCCGCCGGCCTCGGTATTTCACAACTCTGCATCCCGGAAGTATTAGCTGCTCTCGAAAAAGCCGCCGCAGGAAACCCCCCTGTCATCTGGATTCAGGGCGCAGGCGATGACGGCTGCCTCGTTTCTCTGCTCAACAGCGCACATCCTTCTATCGCCGAGATTCTGCTCAAGATTATCAGCCTTCAATATAATCCTACAATAATGGCTGCTTCCGGCAAAACCGCTACTTCCCAATTACAGACAATTTCTGAAAAGGAAAAAGGCAAATTCATCCTCATCGTCGAAGGTGCGATTCCCACCAAAGATAACGGCTTATACTGCACCATCGGCCAAAAGGATGGCAAACATATTACAATGCTTGAAACGCTGAAAGACCTTGCTCCCAAAGCAAAGGCCATAATCGCTCTGGGCGCCTGTGCCGCCTGTGGTGGCGTCTCCGCCGGAAAGCCTAACCCGACAGAGGCCAAAAGTGTAAAAGACGTTCTCGGCAAAGATGCCTCCGTAATCAATATCCCAGGTTGTCCCGCTCATCCCGACTGGCTCGTAGGAACTCTCGTCCATCTGCTTATGTATGGCCCGCCCCAGCTCGATGAACAAGGCAGACCCAAAATGTTCTTCAGCGACACCATTCATCAGAACTGCCCCAATTATTCTTATTACATCGACAATGTATTCGCCTCAAAATTCGGCGAAAAGGGCTGCCTGATTCAATTAGGCTGCAAAGGCCCTGTAACAAATTCCGACTGCCCGACAAGACGCTGGAACAGCAAGGTCGAATGGTGCATAGGTGCCGGCGCACCCTGCATCGGCTGTTGTAGTATGGAATTTCTCGACGGCCTTACACCGTTCTACACCGCTTTGCCGAAACCGCTCTGGCCCAAAAAGCAAACTGAACTTGCCTGACATAAATGAAATCAGCGACAAAGGACATAATAATGGCTAACCAGAAAATCACAATTGACCCTATAAGCCGGATTGAAGGCCACCTCGGAATCGAAGTGGAGGTGGACAAGGGCAAAGTCGTTGACGCCCGAACCATCGCCACACTCTTCCGCGGCTTCGAGATTATCCTCAAAGACAGAGACCCTCGTGACGCCATAAATATAACTCAGCGAATCTGCGGCGTCTGCTCCGCAGACCACGCCTTCGCCTCCGCCTGCGCGCTCGAAAATGCCTTCGGCGTTACCATCCCCGACAATGCCCGCATCATCAGAAACCTCGTCGTGGGAGCAAACTATCTTCATTCGCACATCCTGCACTTCTATCACCTCGCTTCCCTCGATTATGTTACCGGGCCTGACACCGCACCTTTTATACCCCGCTTCAAAGGCGACTACAAGCTGCCCAAAAATGTAAACGATACCATTGTCAATCACTACCTCGAAGCCCTGAAAATAAGAGTAATACCCCACGAGATGCGTGCGCTCTTTGTCGGCAAAGCGCCTCATCACGTAGGCTTCGTCGCCGGCGGCGTTACCCAAAAACCCACCGTAGACAAAATCACCGCTTATCTCTGGCGACTCAAGCAGGTGCAGGAATTTATAAATAATGTCTACGTCCCTGACGTTATGACAATAGCTTCAGCTTACAGCGATTATCAAAAAATAGGCGTCGGTCACAAAAATCTCCTCGCTTACGGCATCTTTGACCTCGACTCCTCCGGCAAAAACAAATTCTTCAAACCAGGCCGATACACCGGCGACAAACTGCTGGACGTAGACGCCGCAAAAATAACCGAAGACGTAAAATATTCCTGGTATCAGGACAAAACCTCAGGCAAAATCCCGACAGACGGCCTCACCGAGCCTCAGCCACAAAAGACCGCCGCCTATTCCTGGGCTAAGGCGCCTCGTTACGAAAACACCCCTTATGAAGTCGGCCCGCTCGCCCGTATGTGGATAAACAACGATTATCGCAAAGGCATCTCTGTAATAGACCGACACGCCGCACGCGCATTGGAGGCCCAAAAAGTCGCTAACGCCCTTGAAACCTGGGTTTCGCAGTTAAAGCCTGATGGCCCGGTTTGGACAGATTGCTCTGTGCCACAGGCCGGCGCAGGCTGCGGTATGGTCGAAGCCGCACGCGGCGCGCTCGGCCACTGGATTAAAATCAAGGACTCAAAAATCGAAAACTATCAGTGCGTTGTCCCCTCAACCTGGAACACATCCCCGCGTGATGACAGGGGCATTCGCGGCCCGATTGAAGAGGCTCTGATTGGCACGCCGGTCGCCGACGCCGATAATCCCATTGAAGTTGTCAGGGTGGTGCGTTCGTTCGACCCCTGCCTTGCCTGTGCAGTCCATTTAATAAAACCTAACGGCCGGATAAAGAAATTCAGAGTTGTCTAAGAACAAAAAACTCATTATCGGCTGCGGCAACCTTCTCCTTCAGGATGAAGGCATCGGCGTTCATCTTATCGAATACCTCAAAACCAGACCTGTCCCCGGAAATGTGGAACTGCTCGACGGCGGCACAGCCGGTTTTGCCCTGATTGATTTCATTCAGCGGGCTGACAAGGTTATCATTGTCGATGCAGTTAAAGCCGATGGCCCGCCCGGCCAAATCTACCTTTTCGGCCCCGAAGATTTCGAGACCGACAACCCCCCGAAAATCTCGCTTCACGATATAACCTTAAAGGATGTTTTCGAAATTATTCGAAAAACTGCCGCCTTGCCGAAAATAAAAATTATCGGCATTGAACCGAAGATTATTGATTACAGTATGGAGCTTTCCCCTGAACTTAAGTTACTGCTGCCTGAAATTGCCGACCTGGCCCTGAAGGAAATTGAAAAAATATAAATCCGTCCCCTACCCTGCTTTCTACTTTTTCTCCTCCGGTTTCCGTTCCGGCTTCTTGAAAGTTTCCATCTTCTTTACGTATTCCGCAAACGCTTCTTTGGACTTCTTCAGCTTTTCCGAAGCCTCTCTTGGCGTCTTCTTTTCCTCCTGCCGCAGTCTGTATTCCCATATCCCGTATGCAATCCACCCTATCGCCAGTATTACGACCGTGATGCCTATTAATGTCCAAAACATATCACTTTCCCTTAACTTCTTTGACCAATAAAATGCTTGACTCCTTACGACTCTGTAGTATATAATATTATATTGGAAAACCGTTTTTTTGGCAAATTATTAAAAAGGAGGAGCCCTTAAACTTTGCGGGGAGTTTTTATTATGATTCCCACCATAAAATCAGGCATTTGTTCGATTTTTCACCTATCATTACCCTTGATAATACTGGTATTTATCCTCGCCGGCGAAGCGCCTGCTGTTTCGGTCGTTAAATGCGACCTCATCAAGGACTACAATATCGACTGGAAGGACCTGGAGGTTATCAGCCAACACTGGCTGAATAGTTGTGGTGACTGTAACGGCGCCGACCTCGACAACAGCGGCACAGTCAACCTCGTCGATTTCGCCCTTTTTGCCCCACACTGGCAGGCCGACCCCGACCTTGTCTACCTCTGGACTTTTACCGAGCATCAGTTGACCAACACGATGAATATGCTTATAACCGACCCGTCTTATGCGGGCACCGGCAATATGTACCCCCGTTCTGTGAACCCAACAACCGGCAAATGGTATCCGGCAGGAACACAATGGGCGAGTGGCTACCTGCCGGGTGCGCTATGGTATCTGTATCAGCGGACATCAGAGCAGCAATGGCGCAGTTGGGCAGAGACATGGACCGCCGGACTGGAAGGCCAGAAGGACAGACCTGGTGACCACGAGACTGGATTTATCATTCCTCGAAGCTTTGGACTTGGCTATAAAATAACCGGAAATTCTGCTTACAAACAGGTTATGATTGATGCCGCGGCTAATCTTATAAGATATCGTTATGACCCTAATGCAGTAATTGGCTGTATAAAATCGTGGAATGGGCACAGAGACGTTATTACGCAGATTAACTACAAGTATCCTGTAATTATCGATGGTATGATGACGCTGGATTTGGTCTTCTGGGCCTCAAAAAATGGCGGCGACCCGAACTTGTATGCCAAGGCGGTAAGTCACGCCAATAAAACTATGGCCAACAACGTCCGGCCAAACGGCAGCGTCTGGCAGATAGTCGCCTACGACCCGAGCGGTGTGGTTATTAAAAGGCTCAATAAACAGGGAATTAATATTAATAAGCCGGGAATTGATAATAAGGATGCGACGTGGTCCAGAGGCCAGGCCTGGGGAATATATGGTTTTACCATAGCCTATCGCGAAACGCTCGACACCAATTATCTGACCACAGCCAAAAAGTGCGCCAATTATTTCATTGACCACCTGCCCTCGGATTATGTGCCTTACTGGGATTTCAACGCCCCGGATTACCCTCCCAGCGACCCGAATTCTCACCTGCATAGAGACAGTTCTGCCGCTGCCATTGCTGCATCAGGCATTCTGGAGTTAAGCACTTTTGTTTCCGGGGCGGATAAAGAAAAATTTCAGAACGCCGCCATTAACATCTTAAGTTCGCTTGCCTCACCTGCTTATCTTGCAGACGGCACCAACAGTATGGGTATTCTTCTGCGCGGAACCGGAAATGGTAATCCTAAATTCGAGGGCGAGCTTGACAGGTCTCTAATGTATGGCGACCACTTCTTCATCGAGGCCCTTATGCGATACGAGGATATGTTCTATTAAACAGGCACTATTTCCTGAACGGCATCCCCATTTTTTTGAGCTGTTCTTTCGTAAAGGGCTCGCCGTAGTTTACAAATTGAATCTTCGCAGGCTCATTGCTCTCGATAGGAATCCATTTGTCGCTCGCATCTTTGGTCAAAAACGTCCATTGCAGCTTGTCCGGCACCAACGGCACAATCCCCTTCCAGTTGACCATTTGGCCGTCCTTGAAAGTCGCCATCGGCACAGGCTCGCCCTTCTGCAGCAGTTTCATCGCAGCATTGCCGTGACAGTCGGCACAACCTTTGGCCTTTGCCTGCACAGCATGCGTAAAATACGGTGCATAAGCGATAAACTTCTTATTGTTGTAAACCGCCGTCTGAACCGTGCCTGCCGTTACCTTGCCTTTATAATTAACCAGCAGCAGCCAGTCCTGAACAGGCTTTAGGAAATTGCCTTCCTTTTTGCCTGTCTTGGCGAAATTGTCTATATGACAGTTCAGGCAGGATATCGAATTTGATATATGACACGCAAGACAATCCAGCTTGCCCCGATGAACGGTGTGTGGCCGGATGTCGTTTGCTTCGGGGATATGACAGTTTGCGCAGTTTGCCCTCACCGCCCCTTCGTCCCGCATCGAGTGCCGCAGTGTCCCGTCGCCGTGAACATCCAGCCCCTTATGGCAGTCGGCGCATACCTTGCCTTTGGCTATATGAACATCAACACTGTTTGAGTCTTTGCCGGCCTCGAACGCCGCTTTTGCCCTCAAATGACAGACCGTGCAGGTATCCATCTCTCTGGCCTTTTGAACGCTGTAGCTGCACTTATCTCCATCCTTCTTGACATGGCACTGGTCGCACGATTTTACGTGACAGTGATTGCAGCCAAGCTTGTCGTATGGGATATTCGTAATGCTTTTTAAGCCGTCTTCCTTCTCATACCAGTATCGCATTCCTTCGCCGGTATAATGGAGACTCTTGGAAATGCAGGTATCATCCTGTCCCTGATTTGTCGCCGCAGGTCTGCACATCACCAGCAGCACAGCCGCAGCAACCCCCGCCAACACAGCCTTTGCTCTCATTTACACTAACCTCCCTGTGTTTTTACGCTTTTGCAGCAGCCACCATCTTTTCAAACAGCTCCCTCTGCTCCGCCAGCAGCTTCACCCTGTCCGCAGGTTTACTCGTGGTCTCCAGCCCAACCCAGCCCTTGTAATCCATCTTCACTAAAAGATTAATCATCGCTGAATAAGGATAATCCGTGGAATCCAGTTCTCGAACGTGCACAAGCCCTATTCTGTCCTTGAGAAGATTAAAATTATACTCCAGTCCCCTGCCCTTCAGGTCTCCCTTGTTGCAGTTCCAGGAGACCTTGACATTGGGATTATCTGCTATATCCATAATCTTTTTGAACGTCGGCACGTCTTCAAAATCACCGTGAATCTCCAGTCGGAACTCTTGGCCGTAATCAGCCCCGAACTTCCCAACCTCATTCACCGATTTGCCAATCTGCTCGATGGTCTGCTCTATCGGGACTTCCTTGTGCTTCTTGTTCGGCATCGCTCTTACTCCGCTGCCGCCAATATCGTGGCTTAACTTGATAAAGTCCTTCACGGTCTCGATATTTTTCTTCAGCTCTTCAGGGTCAAGCGAATCGAAACCTATCTTCGCTCCCAGACCAATCAGCGTAATAGGGCTGTCAGCAAATCGCTTCTTCACGTCTTTTCGCTGCTGCTCATTTAGCGTCGGTTCAACTCCATGTGCATGAGTGCTGCGAAGCTCGACTCCATAAACCTTCGCCGTCTCACAGTTCTTCAGAATGGTCGGCAGGTCCCAGTCTTTGGCCAGTTCATAAGTAACCAGACCAAATCGCATCTTCGAGCTCGGCTTATCTTTAGAAGAAGCCTTGAGAGTATTACAGGAAGTTAATGCGGTGGCCGCCAGAATACCCACAGCGCCTTGTGTGCTGCGAACCATAAATTCACGCCGTGTAATTCTTCTCAATTCTGACATCTTAATTTGCTCCTTTAATATCTGCTGCCTATACCTGCTCCGGAATACGATAATTCTTGCGATACGCCGGCTTAAGCAATGCGTTGGCCTCTTTGCTGTTGGTAAATGTCTCGCCCTTGCTGTCAAATACTAATTGCTTGTTGCCCACGCGATAAGAAATGTTGGCCGAGTTGACAAGTATATTGCTGTAATGTCCCTGCTCGATATCGCCGTTTGGCATTTTACGCGAGCGTATGCAGTCAATAAAGTTCGCCTCGTGCGGCTCGCTGGGGTATTTGCCGTGCTGCTGGTCGACAATCTCCATAGTAGAATCGTCGCCTTTACCTTTTCGCTCCATCACCTGCCAGCCTGCACCCATCCTGCCCAGATACATTATCCTGTCTGTGCCGTATATTTCGATGCGGTCGCCGTTTGTCGCCCAGTCGGGCCACTTGTCGCCCAGCCGCACCTTTTCCCCTGCTTTAATCATATAAGGCGTAAAGCACGCCAAATCCAGCGTCATAACAAAATCGCCGTATTCATAAGTAACCGCCATAGTATCAGGCGCCTCACGCTTATCATTATAAGCCAGCCTGCCGCCGATACAGCTAATTGTCTTTGGCGGCTGCGGGTCGCCCATCACTATCCTCGCAAGGTCGAGCGTGTGCGCAGCATCGTGCCCTATCTGACCCGTCCCGAACGCCCAGTAGATATTCCATCGCTTGTGCATATAGGGATTATATGGCCTCTCCTGTGCCGGCCCAAGCCAGCGGTCCCAGTCAAGTCCTTTCGGAACAGGGCCGTCCGGCTGCGGATTCCATACAATATCCGCCGCCATCATACTATAAACCTTAATATACAGTACCTTGCCCAGCTTGCCCTCTTTGATATAATCGCGGGCCGTGTAAGCATAGTCGGCGCTGCGGTTCTGTGTCCCGCACTGAACAACTCGTTTATATTTCGTCGCCGCCTCGACCATCTTGCGGCTTTCCCACAGCGTCAATGATATAGGCTTCTCGACATATACGTCCTTGCCCGCCTGGCACGCCCACACCGTCCCCAGCGCATGCCAGTGTTCCGGCGTCGAAATCAGCACGCCGTTGACATCCTTGTCGTCAAGCACTTCTCGCATATCAGCAACGCGCTTTGGCGCAAAACCCTGTGATTCCTCCAGCGCCTTGATAGTGCCGGCCCCTCGCTCATCATTAACATCACAGGCATATTTGACCTGAACGCCCGGCAGCTTTATCATTCTGGTAATCACCTTATGGCCGTAATTGCCCGCTCCGATTATCGCAAGTACCACCTTGTCAGCCGCACTCACGGCCGGCCCCTTCGCCTTCGCAGGTTTGCTGTTTGCATCTGTCGGCTTGCTGTTCACATCCGCCGGCTTACTGTTGGCATCTGCTGCCTTCGACACTGCCGCCATCCCCAGTGATAACCCTGCTACACCCTTTATCGACTCCGAGAGAAAGCGACGCCTGTTCATACCTTTCATAATTTTTACTCCTCAACTTATTTGAAAAATAACAGAAAATCTTTTTCTTCGACAAAACCAATTTATATGCCAAAGCCGTAAAATGCAAGCCTAAAACTACTTCAGCTGGTTCGGCTCTGCCTGCGTAATGCTGATTTCAATCGATTTGAAAACCTCTTTGGC